>Ga0335075_10008815_pt1 | contig 15445 bp, 11 predicted proteins | sample Lox_Sample_24_FD_206723 | JGI IMG/M metagenome (GOLD analysis project Ga0335075, IMG submission 206723) | Soil microbial communities from Loxahatchee National Wildlife Refuge, Florida, United States - Lox_Sample_2.4 | ecosystem: Environmental > Terrestrial > Soil > Wetlands | place: USA... | reverse complement strand
GCTCGTCACCCCGCTCAGCCCCACCATCGCTACGACAAGGCCTCCGCGAATCGCACAAGGCCGATGACGAAGGCACGAGCCTACGCGAGGCGGCACTCGCCCTCGGAGTGTCCGCGGCCGATTTCGGTCGGATCGTCGTCCCCGCGACGATGGTCGGCGACCCGTGCCGCGACCTAAGCGTGGAGCACACACACAGCGGTCAGCGGTGACGACGGCGTCAGCACCGGCCCGCGGTGCGCACCGCGCGGCACACTGCGCCGTGGCGCGGTTCGTAGCATCGCGCTTGCAGCCGCGTGATATGTCAGCTGCTGGCTGACCGCGCGCACTCTTAAGCAGATGCATTCCCTCTCAGCGGACGACAAGCTCGACGAAGGATTGTGGGCGGTCGTAGCGCGCGTACCTACCGCATCACCTGTCGGCAGGACCTCGCCGTTGCCGTGACTCGAAGCACACGCGCGACGGTTCGCGTCACGGACCTGCTTTGCCGGCAACTCGGTCGCTGAGCCTCCAGCTTCGCCGACGACCTGATAGCCACGTAGCCTGAGGAGCGCGGATATCGAACAGCCAAACTCCGGATCGTCGTCGACGATCACGACGGTCGGTTTGATCGGATCGAGTATGCCCGTTTCAGGCTCGGTGCCCCATCGGGATAGCCCCAGGGTGGCGAGTCACGCCAGCGGGGCGCTGCACTCGATACACGTAGTCGTCTAGTCGTTCTCCGCTCATCGCCCGCACGTCGACGCCGGCGATCCCGGCCGTGCTTAGGCAGCCATCGATCTTGGCGAATAGCTTCGGGACGCGAGCCGCGAGGGCGCCTCGAGCCGGGCGAGGGTGTCGGCGACGGACTATGGGCTCACCTTCGTGACGATTCCGTCTATCGAGCGTGCGTCTGCGCTCACTGTGGCGACGCTTGTCCATGGTTTGGCCGCGCTGTCAGGGCGTCGCGGAGTGCGGCCCGTGAGGCGATGCCGAGCTTTGGATAGATCCGGCATAGGTGGGCACCGACAGTCCGATGTGAGAGAAAGAGACGCTGGCTGATCTGCTTGTTGGTGAGGCCGGTCGCGGCGAGCATCGCGATCTCGAGCTCCTGCGGGGAGAGCGCGTCGCGGTCTGGTTGCGGTGCGCGAACCCAGCTGATGCCTGTGGCGCGCAGCTCGCCGGCGGCTCTTTGGGCCCACGGCTCAGCTCCGAGGGCAGTGAATGCGTCGAGCGCGGCGGTGAACTGAGCGCGCGACGCCATCGAGCAGCTGCGCCGTAGGTGCTCACCGTAGGCGAGCCGCACGCGCGCGAGGTCGAAAGGCCAGCGCTCGCAACCACGGACCGAAAGCGCTTGTTCGAACAGCGCGGAAGCGTCATTGTCAGCGGCCGCGAGCGCCGCACACGCTGTCGTCAGGAGCGCGAGGCGAGGCGAAATCCTGTCGACGCCCGCCCTCCGCAAAGCGTCTGCGTGCGCCGCCGCTTCGGCACCGCGTCCTGTACGAACCGCCGCCTCGACGAGATCCATCGGAACCCAGAGCGCGGCCGCGACGTGCGAGACGAGTTCGCCGGGCCGACTGATCGCGCAAGCATCATGGTAGGCCTGCTCGTAGTCGCCTCGACCGAGTGCGGCGAGCTCGCGCACGTGATGAGCGTAAAGCGCCACCAGTCCCACGTGTCGCGACTCGGCCCAACTCTTCATCTCGTTGCTGAGCGCGACCGCCGTCGTTGTGTCCCCGCGGGCCGCGGCGAGCAGCGCGATCGTACGGCGAAACGGCCACGCGAGCAGCTGGTACCCACGCTCTTCGCAGAGTTCCAGCCCCTCCTCGGCGAGTCGCTGTGCCTCGTCCCACAGACCGACCGAGAAGTCCGTGATCGAGAGGTGCATCAGCCCGGAGATGGCCGTTGTAACCGCTCCGCCGGCGCGCCCGTTGTCGATGATCGACCACAGGCTTGCGCGGCAGCTAGGCGTCCGGTCGACGTCGGTGCCGACGCCGACGATCCGGTCGACGCGAACGATGTCCACCTCGGTCGGGAGCGAGTCGATCTCGTCCTCCAGCTGGCGCAGCACCTCCGGAGTCAAGGTGTGCACTGGATCAGCGCGCGTGTCAACCTCCAGCCGCAACAGAGTGGCACAGCCGCTGAGCCTCTCCAGCGCGTGGTCCAACGACCGCCACAACTCGGGCCGCGAAGCCCACAGGCACACGTGCAGCAACGTGTGCAACGCCTCGATCAGGATTGAATCGTCTGGCGGATAAGGGTCCCGGCGATTCGCAATTGCCCGCACCAGCACGTTGTGCGCCGCCTCGACATCGCCATCGGAGTGAAGGAGCACATAAGCTGTTGCCAACGCCTCCCGCAAGGAGAGCCCCATGTCCGGATCAGCCCGCCGAGCGTCGGTGAGCAGCTGTGGAGCGTTGTGGATATCGCCACCGATTCGTGCCCCGATGTAGGCCGCATCGGCAAGGCGGCGGCTGCGGTCGGCCGCGAGCGGACTCAAGCCCGACGCTCGCGTCAGCGCGGCTACCGCTCCGACGGCGTCGCCGCGTCGCAACGACCGCTGCGCCGATTGCTCGAGCAGCAACGCGATCTCCTCATCATGCTCTGCGGTGGTGGCCTCGGCGAGATGCCAGGCGCGACGGTCGGGGTCGCTGACCAGGATCTCCGCGAGGTGACCGTGTGCTTGGCGGCGGTCGTCATACGTTGCCAGGCCGACCACCGCGGAGCGGATCAATGGGTGGCGGAACACCAGGCGATGCGAGCGCTCGTCGATGCTCACCAGACGAGCCTGCTCCGCCGGCGCGAGGGCTTTCAGTTGGTCTGGCTCCGAGCAGCTCGTGTGCAGCACGCGAAGGTCACCGCTGCCGTCGAGCGCGGTCAGCAGCAGCAACCGCAGCGTCGCTTTGGGCAGGTCCCTGAGACGGGCTGCGAACACGCCCTGCAGCCGGCGCCCGAGGGGCAGCACGACCGGAAGCTCGGGCAGACTGCCCACAGCTGCGGCCAGCTCGAGAACAGCGAGTGGATTGCCCGCGGACACGCGCAGGACCCGGTCGCGAGCGCCCAGAGGCAGCGTCGGGAATCGCACGGCGATCAGCCGCTTTGCGGCTTCGTCACCGAGTGGTCCAAGCTCGAACTCGGGCAGGCACAAGCGGTTGAAGAAACGCTCCTCACCCGGTCGCGTCGCGGCGAGGAAACCGATGCGACTGCCGCTGACCCGACGCGCAACGAAGCCCAACGCGGCCGCGCTCGTCCGGTCGAGCCAATGAATGTCGTCCACGACGATCAACACCGGCCGCGCCATGGCCACACGTCGCAGCAGCGACAGCGTCGCGTTGGAAACGAGCAGGGGGCTCGGCGTATCTCCTTCGGCGAACCCCAGTGCAACGTCGAGGGCTTTGCGCTGTGCGGACGGCAGCGTGCCGAACTCGCGGCGGAGCGGTTGAAGGGTCTGGCGTAGCCCGGCATGGCGCGTCGCGGCCTCAAACTCCACACCCCCGGCTCGCACGACCTGCGTGCCTGCTCGCCGCGCATCTGCGACCGCCATATCCAGCATGGCTGTCTTGCCGACGCCGGGATCGCCAAGCAGGAGCAGTGCCGCTCCGTCACGTCCGGATCGGTTGAGAAACGCCGAGATCAGCGCCAGCTCGTGGTCGCGTCCGAATAGGTCGGGACCGTGCCACCGCGCAACATCCTCCGACCTGATCGCACCGTCGTTCGTGACCCGAGCCCTTTGACGGCTGGGCAAAGTCGCTTCCGACGGCGCGCGTCTCTGCGGCCGGTCTAAGCCGGTCCTCGTCATGCTCACCCTCCGGACTGTCAGTTGTGAGGTGGTGGGACTACCGACATTGCGTGCTCGATCCCGGCGGCAAAGCGCGCGACGTCCTCGTCGCTGGTAGCGAAGCTCGTCATCCACCGTGCCAGGCAAGGGTCAGGCTCGACTGTCCAAAAGAACGACCAGTCGCGCAGCGGCGTGACAGCTGCCGCCGGTAGCGTCGCGAACAGGCTGTTGGCCTCCGGCACGCCGATCAGATCGACTCGGGAGATCGCCCCTACGCGCTCAGCGAGCCGTCGCGTCATCCGATTGGCGTGGATCGCGTTGTCCAGCCAGAGCCCGTCGGTGAAGAGCGCCTCGAACTGGGCGGAGATGAATCGCATCTTCGACGCCAGCTGGGAGCACTGTTTGCGGATCAGCCGGGCGTGTCGAGCGAGCTCGGGGTTCAAGAAGACGATCGCCTCGCCGTACATGAGGCCACTCTTGGTGCCTCCGACGACGAGCACGTCGACCCCGACGTCGAGCGTCATCTCTTTAAGCGAGGAGCCGAGCGCAGCCGCGGCGTTGGCGATTCGCGCCCCGTCGACGTGGACGAGCAGCCCGTGCGCATGCGCGAGCTCGCAGAGCACGGCAAGCTCGTCGAGCGAGTAGACCGTGCCGACCTCCGTCGGCTGGGTGATCGACAACACCCGAGGCACGACGGTGTGCTCGCCACGAACGGCGAGGAGTCTTTCCTGCACCTGTTCGGGCCTCAGCTTCCCGTCGGCGCAAGAAAGATCCAGAAGCTTCGACCCGACGGACCGCTCCACGGCGCCGCACTCGTCGGTGTTGATGTGCGCGATCGACGTGCAGATCACCGATTCGTACGGTGCCAATGCGCACTGGAGCGCGCACACGTTAGCGCCGGTTCCCCCGTAGACGAATAACGTCTCCACATCTGCGCCAAGCAACTCGCAGAACCGGCGCGCCGCCGAGTGCGTCCACGGATCAGCTCCGTACGACGTCGACAACCCGACATTGGCGGCGATCAGGGCCTCCATCACGCGCGGGTGAACACCGGCCGAGTTGTCGCTCTCGAAGCTCTGAATCGGCGGGACCGGGAAGGTCATGGACACACGATGGCCCACGGCCTGACCAAAGTCAACACAGCGATCTCTTAGGTGGACTAAAGAAAATCTATTGGCTCGCCAGGTGCTCACTCCCGCGCGCTGGTCGTGGTCTCAGCGTATTCGAAGCTTGCCGATTCGAAACGGGACAAACACTCGGGATTGCGCGCGACGCAACTCCTGGACCATGACCCGCGATGCCCGCACGACCCAAACCAACTCAAGGGCTCGGTGGATGGGCACAAAGTAATACTATGGCCAGCCTCTATGCTCGATCTGATGCGGTTGCGGTCGTTTGTCGACGCGGCCCGCCTGGGGTCGTTCGCCGCTGCCGCTGGCGTGCAGGGCTATACCGCGCCCGCAATTTCACAGCATGTCGCTGCGCTTGAGCGAGACCTCGGCTGCGACTTGCTTATCCGCGGCCCCCGAGGGGTCAGGACCACCGAGGCTGGCGAGGTCCTCCGGGAGCGGGCCGAGCAGCTCCTGAGCCAGGCACGGCTGGCGGAGCTCTCCGTCCGCCAGGCAAGCGGCCAAATCAAAGCCCTCCGGGTCGGCGCGTTCCCGACCGGCGCCCAACACCTCCTCCCGGCGGCGCTCTCCGTCATCCGGCACGTGCACCCTGACGCCGAGCTCACACTCCTGCACTTCGAACCCCCCGACGGGCTGTCTCAGCTGCTCGCGGGCGAGGTCGACGCCGTCCTCACCCACCGGTACCCAGGGGTCGCAGACAGCCGGATGACCGGGTTACAGGTGCACGAGCTCCGCGACGACCCGCTGGTCCTCGCGGTACCGAGCAGACATCCACTGGCCCAGCGGCCCCACATCGAGGTTCACGAGCTCGCCGACGCAACCTTTATCTCCGGCGCGGCCCGTGACGCCAACCGGATCACGCTCGATACGGCATGCGCACGTGCCGGCTTCACGCCGAACGTGGCATTCGAAACCGTCGACTACGGCGTCACCCAAACCCTCGTCGGAAGCGGGCTCGGCGTCGCGGTCATGCCGCAGCTCGCCTACACCGCAACCCGCCAAACGCGTCAGATCCCGCTCAGGCTCAGCGGCGACACCCTCAGCCGCTGGATCGCGCTCGCACACAGGCGGGGCGAGCATTCGCCGCTCGTCCGCACCCTTGTCCGAGAGGTCTTACGGACATCAACTACTTGAGTCACACGGCCGCTGGCCGCCATCAACTCGCGGTCAGCGGCAGCCGTTGCCGGTGGTACGTGGTGCTTCCAGGATCAAGTCCGTGATCACCTCAGCCACAGCAGCTTCGTCTGCGCGAGCGACACAGTCGCGCTCACCGGCCCGCTGGCGGCCGAACCGGGCGTTGCATATGCATTCGAGCGGATCGGGTGACCGCGAGCTCACTGGTGCAAAGGGACCACCTGCGGTAGCACCCGTCTTCGAGCGATGGTGGTCGCCGGCCCAATCGCTAAGCGGGAGCGCGAGCGACGAAGCTCCCGCGAGGACCGCACCTGGCTGGTTGGCCTCCACTTCGGCAGAGCCAATCCGGAGGCAGAGGCGGACGTCGTTCTCCGGCTCGCTCTTGCAGGTCGGGCGTCCGGAGCGAGAGCGAGGACCTTCACAACTGTGTTCGTGAACGGCCGGGAGCGTCGCCGTGATCCGGCACGGTCTGTGTCCACTGCTGCTTGCGCAGGCGGAGTGGTGCCACTGTGATCGCGGTCCGCCGTCAGTTGTGGAAATCGGTCTTGCGATCGGGTCCCCGCCGGAAGCCATGCGCTCGCTTGCGGACCCGCAACCGTACAGGCGCGACCGCGCGCACCGGTGCGGCGAAGTCGTGCATCGTCAGGGGTGGACGAATCGCTGGACGAACGTTAGGGCGGTGTCGGCGACTTCCCTCCAGCCGCCGTCGATCGTGAGGGAATGGCCGCGGTTTGGAATCTTGACGATCTCGGTCACGCCTTCGTTGCGTTGCTGGCGCTTGAACGAGGCGTTGGCGATCGCCCATGGCACGGTGTTGTCCTTCTCGCCGTCGATGATCAACAGCGGCCCGCGCGCGGGGTTCTTGGTGTCCACCTTGGCCTCGGTCCACGGATTGAGGTTCGCGCTCGCGGCCTGAAACAGCGGCTTTCCCGACGCCGGCACCGCGAACGTCTCATACAGGGTCTTTGCCTCGTCCTCGCTCACCGCGTTGGCGAACGCGAAGCGGAACTGCTCGTAGGTGAGCGGCACGGCACGGTTGCGGTTGGCCGGTTTGCCGAGCACCGGGGAGGCGGACTTGAGCGCGGAGATCGGCAGCGGCAGGACGCCGCGAAACGGCGCGGGATCGATCGCGACCGACGCTGCCGCGAGCCCGCAGCCCGCGACGATCTGCGTGATCAGCCCACCGAACGAATGTCCGATGACAGCGGGCTTGTCGTCCAGCTGGCCGATCAGATCGGCGAAATGATCGGCAACCTGCCCCACCGTCTTATGCGCGAAGACCTCCGGGTGAGCCTTTGCGTCCTGCACGGTTTCGGGGTCGTCTGGCCACCCTGGCGTGAGCGTCGTGTAGCCGGCCTTCTTGAACACGCCCGCCCAGCGATCCCAGCTGCTCGGCAGCAGCCACAGGCCGTGAATGAACACCACCGGCTTGCGCCCCGACGCGTTGGCCCGCTTGACCTGCCGCTGTTCGTGTTCGGTGATGGTCGCCATCAATCCTCGCTTCGCTCGGTTTTCACCTCGGCGGCGGTGCCGCGCCGCCATGCTTCTGGCATTAGTCCCGGTGGACCGGCAGATCGATCAGACCGCGCAGCATCGCACACGTCGATCGCGACCGGCAGAGGAATCCGCCGGGTCGACCGCACCCCGGAAACGCGACGATGCCCACGAGCTAGGCCGTTCGACACCCTTATCGGTTCGTCCTCGCGAGCCTGCGCGCCTGGTCAGCTAGTTCCGCGGACCCGTCTTATCGGGCTGGAGCGCATCAATCACCTGTGGCCCGGCCTCAGCCGGCCACCAGACCACGCCGCCATAGGTGTACACCGCGCCGGTGGAGTCGATCGAGCTCAGGTAGTAGCGATGCGCGTCCTCGCCAAAACCCCCTTTGTCGAGCACAACAACTCCCCGGCGTACGGGGGGATCGCCGGCTTCAACCGCTTGCCCAGCCGCCGGCCCATCGCTGAGGAACCCCTTCATTGCCCGGCCAAATATAGCCATGCCGTTGGAGCGGGCACGAAACATGTGCTGGATGGAACGGCTGGATGGAACACATGGATCCGATCGACGGTTCCTCCAGGCGCGAGTTCTTGTGTGGTGGCAATGAGATGGTGGGCGCGTCGAGACGGTCGGCCGGAGCTTCGAGCCGAGATCACTGCGTGGCCGGCGACACCGTCTGCCAGAGCTCGTTGAAGGAGATGCTGTCGTAAAACGCGGTGCCGTCGACGACCGTTCCGTCACGCAGCGTCATGAACCAGGCATACGTGTTCTCGTAGCTCGTCCCGACCCTCGTCATTCCTGCCCCGTCCCAGAGGACGATGACGGTGCTGCTCGCCTCGTCGGCAAAGATGCCTCGGATGGTTATGGGCCGGAAGGGCTGCTCGGTGCTGAAGCGTGCACCGAACGGCGCCAGCACCTCATCGATGAACTCCTGCTTGTTGGCGTACTTACGGGACGCCGCCGAGTGGCCGACAATTTCCCACGTCATCTCATCCGCGAAGATGCTCGTGACGTAGCCGGTCCCGTCAGACCACGCCGAGAATGCGTCAGTGACGAGCTCGCGGTTGCTGGGCAACGTTGCCTCCTAAGGTTCGGCTGTTGAGTTAGGGCTCGGAGCGCCGATCGTCATGCTCGCGAACGAAATCGTGCCCTGTCGAGCGGTGAGCCTGCCGTAGCTAGGCTGGAGGGCCCAAGATCTCATCGCCGGCCTGGATAGCGGCGCGCACGAATCGCTGGAGGTCGAAGGTGTCTTCTGTCTCCGTTCCCGACTCGCGCACGACTTTGGCGAAGCCGGAGGGCCGAGACACGATCAGACCCTTCCCACCGTCATCGCCAGCTATTAGCGCGTGGGCGCTGCCGATCGGAATGGCGACGCTCTCGCCGGGCTCGATGACGCGAAGCGTCCCCGCGCCCCACACCTTGAAACTACCCGCGACCACATAGAAATGTTCGGCGTATCGCGTGTGGAGGTGTACCGGGGTCGCGAACCCGGCGGGTACCTCGACGTGTTGAGCGTCGTAGTCACCGTCGTCGATCAGTTCTGTGAAGCGTCCGCCCGCGACCCATCGGGTTACCGATACCGATCCAGGGTCCGGAGCCTCGGAGTGTGCGTCGCCCCTCGCCGTGCGCTGTTGCCTGGCCTGGGTAGGGGTGGCTGTCATCGCGGCCTCTCTTCTTGTAGCGACGCGGAATGAATTCCGCCCGAGCGTCCAGTGTTGCGATCTGCGCTCGCCCGATCTTCGGTCAAATGACCACGGTTTCCCCCACCCGCGTTTTTCGGCCGGGTTGTCGCTGCGGCTACGGATCGGGTAGCGAGTCGAGCGCGTCGCGCAGCCCGGCTCGCGTTGTGACGCCAAGTTTCGGGAAAGCGCGGTGGAGATGAGCGGCGACCGTCCGATGGGAGAGGAAGAGCCGCTGTCCGATCTGCTTGTTGGTGAGGCCGGTCGCGGCGAGCAGGGCGATCTCGCGCTCCTGCGGTGTCAAGCTCTCTGTCGGAAGCCAGATGCCCCGTGGCTTTGACTGGCCGGTGGCGCGCAGCTCGGTGGCGGCCCTGCTCGCCCACGGCCGGGCTCCGAGCCGTTCGAACGTCTGAAGTGCCGATCGCAGCTGCACCCTTGACTGGGCTGAAGGGCGGGCACGTCGCAGGCGCTCGCCGTAGGCGAGCTGCACCCTGGCAAGATCGAAGGGCCAGTCGTCGGCGCCCGGAATGGCCAGCGCTTGCTCGAAGAGCTCGAATGCCGTCGCGTCTTCGGCTGCTATTGCGGCCGATCCGCTGGTCAGCAGCGCGAGGCGGGGTGACAGCGCCGCGAGGCCTGCTTCTCGCATGGCGGCGACGTGCGCCGCAGCCTCGGCACCGCGGCCGGTGTGAACTGCCGCCTCGACGAGATCCATCGGGACGTTGAGTGCGTGCTGTACGTGGGAGGCGAACGCGCCGGCGGGGCTGATCGCGCTCGCGTGTCGGTAGGCCTCCTCAAAGTCAGCCGTTCCGAGTGCAGCGAGCGTCTGCGCCTGCCAGGCGTACCACTGCAGTTGTCGGGCGCGTCGTGGCACGGCCCACCGGATCATCTGTTCGGCCGATCGTGACGTGATTTCGTACTCGCCCCGGGCCGCGGCGAGGACGGCCTTGACGAGGCGGCCGGGCCACGCCAGGAGCAGGTAGCCGTGTGATTCGCACAGCTCTAGGGCTTCGTCGATGAGTTGGTCGGCTCGGTCCCATTCGCCCGTCCACATACGGTCGAAGCCCAGGAGTATCAGCGCGTTGATGCCCGAGGCAACTGCCCCACCTCCTCGAGCATCGGTCACGACCCGTCCGAGCGCTTCTCGGCAGCCCGCGAGCCGATGAACGAAGAAGCCTGCGATGGCGATCCGCACGATCCGCGTTGGGTCGACCTCGTCGGCGAGGCCCTCGACTGCGGCGTCTAGCCGCTCGAGCGCTGCGGATGTCGTGCGAGCAGGGTCGGCGAACGTCTTGCTGCTCAGGTACAGGGTTTCGGGAACCCGAGTGCCGAATCGCCCGATGGCGTCGTAGAACGGCTTCCATAGTTCGACTCGGCCGCCGAAATTGCAGACCAGCATCAGGGTGTGAAGCGCGTCTTCCATCGCCCTGTCGCCAGGTTCGGTGGATCCCGCGCGGCTCGTGATCGCCCCGACGAGCAGCCGGTGGGCGGTATCGACGTCTCCGTCAGCGTTGAGAAGCACGGCTGAAGCGGCGACCGCGGCCTGCAAGGACCCTTTAAGCTCCGGGTCTGTCCGGCGCGCGTGGGCGAGCAACTGCGATGCGCTGCCTAGCTCACCGGTTACGTCGGCCCCGATGTAGGCCGCCTCGGACAGACGCCGCGAGCGATCGCGGGCGACTCGACTTAGGTCGGCGGCGCGCATCAGTGCGTTGACGGCCCCGACGCTGTCACCGCGCCGACGAACATGGTGAGCCGCCTCTTCGAGGAGCTTGGCTACCTCCTCGTCGGGTTCGACCGTTGCGTGGCCGAGGTGCCATGCGCGCCGGTCGACCTGATCGGTCCAAATCTGAGCCAGCTCGCGGTGGGCTTGACGGCGCTCTTCGCTGGTCGCAAGCTCGACCACGGTGGAACGGATCAACGGATGGCGGAACGCCAGCCGGTGTGTGCTGTCCGCGAGATACGCCAGCCGTTGCCGTTCAGCGAGAGCCAGGTCCTCCATCCGGGGGCCCGTCGGCGCGGTTCCGTCGAGGACGCGGGGGTCGCCCGTGCCGTCTAGCGCCATGAGGAGCAGCAGGTGCCGTGTGCGGTCGGGGAGTTCGGTGATCCGGGATGCGAACAGCGTTCGCAGGCGCCGGCTGAGCGGCGGAGCGGTGGGCAAGGTGTCAAACGGCGCCCGCTGTGCGTTGGTGAGCGTCGTGGGTAGCTCCAAGATAGCCAGCGGGTTGCCCTGCGCCTCGGCGAGCAGGCGCTCTCGGACGGCCGGAGCCAGCGTCGGGAAATTGGCCGTGAGGAGGTCGCTTGCCGCCTCCTCGTCCAGCGGTCCGAGTTCGAGCTCGGGCAGGCCGGTCCGCTCGAAGAAGCTCTCGCTTCCTGAGCGGGACGCAGCAAAGAATCCCGCCCGGCTGCCGGCCAGGCGACGCGCCACGAACCCCAGCACTACGGCAGTTGCCCGGTCCAGCCACGGCAGGTCATCGACAACCATCAGGAGTGCAGCGGGGGCCGTCGCCCGGCGAAGCAGGGACAGCGTTGCGTTGGACATGACCAGGCGATCAGGCGCTGGCCCTAAGCCGAAGCCTAGGGCGACGTTGAGCGCCTGGCGTTCGGCCGGATCGAGTGCCGCGAACTCTCCCTGGAGGGGAAGCAGCAGCTGGTGTAGTCCGGAGTACGGCACGTCGGCCTCAAACTCGATTCCGCCTGCGCGGAGTACGTTCGCGCCTGCCGACGAGGCGACCTCAGCCGCAGCGTCTAGGAGCACCGTCTTACCGACGCCGGGCTCCCCGAAGAGCAGCAATGCCCCTCCGCCCGTACGGGCCCGATCAAGAAACGCCCGGATCAGCTCGAGTTCGCCACGCCGACCCACGAGCCGTGGAGTTGGGCGGGGTTGGAGGGCATCGAGACTGCCCAAAACGGCCGGTCCAAACCGTTCGGTCACTCGGGAGCCAGCCTACATCCAGTCGGCCGCTGTCGCGACCGCTCCGACGTCCGACGCGCCCGTTGTTCTCGACGATCCCAAACCAGGCATGGTCATTTGACCGAAGAGATTTTGCTGTCGTGGCGCAACGATCGGCCACGACGATATGCGATACGCGACTACAGCCGAGCGATCGACGGCGATCGCCACCGGGACCGCCTCAGCGGCTCGGCTGTCCGACTCAAGACAGAGGGGCGCCTATGCCTGATCGAGGAATGGACGCCGCGCACGCCGGCCGTGATGGCGCCGTAGTCACCAAGCTCAGCCCGTGGTCGGTCGGAGATACGGTCGCTCGCCTGTCGGCGGTGATCGCGGCGAGGGGGATGAAGCTCTTCACGGTCATCGATCAGAGCGGCGAGGCGGAAGCGGCTGGACTCGAGTTGCGCGATACGAAGCTCGTGATCTTTGGAAGCCCTGACGCGGGAACGCCTGTGATGGCCGCGGCCCCGCTCGCAGCACTCGATCTACCACTCAAGGTGCTCGTATGGCAGGACGGGCACCAGACAAAAGTCAGCTACACGGCACCAAGCGAACTCGCTTCACGATACGAGCTCAGTACCGAACTTGCGGCCAGGCTGGAAGGGATCAACACGGTCACCGATACGGTGATCGACCGGTAGCGCGCGTGTCCCGAGTCCTCGAATTACGAAACGACGCGAGCCGGACCGAGCATCAGAGGACTTGCGACCGCAAAGTCCTCAACTCGCGCCGGAGACGGCGCCCGGACGCAAGCCTGACACCGGTCGGGGATATCGTCGCTCGCGTTAGCGCCAGTCGCGTCTCGCCACAGGGTCTTTCATCGTCCAAGCAAAGTGGCCATTTGACGCTAGACCACTCGCCGCTTGGCGCTGAAAATCCGACCGGCGATCACGGGCCCGCCCCCCATCGAATGCGAGTCTGGGACATCGAGCACAACTGCCACCGTTCTAACGGGTGGCCTGCTCTAAACAAAGGAGTTCCTCATGTCTACCGCGACGGCGGCCCCCGCCGCCCACCCGCTCTGGTTTCTCGACAACCTCGCCTACGTGCACGTCGCTGGCAACCAGAGCGGGGAGTCATTCAGCCTCAGCGAACTCGTCGGAGCGCGCGGAAACATGCCGCCGCTGCATGTACACCACCGCGACGACGAGACCTTCTACGTCATCGACGGCGAAGTGACCCTCTTCTATGGAGACCACGAGGTATCAATAAGCCCTGGTCAAGCCCTCCTCGCGCCTCGCGATATTCCTCACACCTACCGTGTCGATTCTGATCGCGCGCGGTGGCTCGTCATCAACTCACCATCCGGATTCGAGCAGTTTCTCCTTGAGGCAAGTGAACCGGCCCCTAGTGCCGATGTCCCGCCCCAGGGACGCCCGGCCGATCCACAGGCCCTCGCCCAAGCAGCAGCCGTGTACGGCATCGAGATTCTCGGCCCCCCCGGAACGCTCCCTACGGGCACATGAGAATCCCGGCTCCACTGCCCATCACTCGCCGTGACGATGTGCTGACCTTCCCCGACCCCGACGCCGACGGCAGAGCACAGACGACGACACCGCCCGAATCCGCGAACTCGTCTTCACCAGCCACGCGCTCGCTTGCAGGCCCGCCACCATACAGGGACGACGACGGGGGTCGGCCAGCGCGTCATCGGCGGGCCGCACCGGTGCGAGCCGATCCTCGGCGACACGCTGACCGTCGCTCGCCTGCAGATCGAGGCGTCCACCCCGGCGGCGTCGCTGTCGCTGAGGACTACCAGGGCGCCGTCGCTGGTGCGGTCGCTCGAAACCAGGTTTCGCTCCGACTCAGCGGTCTCGGTCGCGTCAAGCGGGCTCGCCGCTACTCCCGAGCGAACCAGAGGCCAGAAGCGGCATCTGGAAGCCAATCGCTACCAGCAGGGCCACGCGCAAGCGGGGAAGCCGCTGAATCTCAGAACGGAGGGCCGAAGAGATCGTCGAGACGTTCAGCATCCTGGCCGGGATCGCGGCCGCCGCGCAGGCGGCAGCACTGATCGCGTTGCATTTACTACCCACGGGTTATGACCCGAAGGTCAACGCCGTCAGCGACTACGGAATCGGGCGGTACCGGGGTTTGTTCTGGACGCAGACTCTGGCGGGCGCCGTGGCGTGCTTCGCGCTCGCGATCGCCCTTGGTGACGCCAAGCCGTCGATGCCGACGCTGGCGATCGCGTTGCTCGTGATCGCGGGGATCGCGCGGCTTCTGATCCCGGTCTTTCCGACCGACCAGAACGGCAGTCGGTTTCAGACCGGGCGCGGGACGATCCACATGATCCTGGCGATCGTGATCTTCGCCGCGATCATCGTCGCCGCCTCGAAACTCGGCTCGACGCTCGAACACAGGCCAGCGTGGCACGGGGTCAAAGGCTGGCTTGCGGCCCTCCCGTGGATCATGACCGGCGCCGCCGTCGGAGTTCTGGTCGCGCTCAGAGGCCCCAGACTGAAGCGGATATTCGGGCTGTTCGAACGCCTCTTCTACGTTTCCTCGCTCGCGTGGTTCTTGATCGTCTCGATCGAGCTCGCCCACATCGGCCACTAGCTCCCCAACGGGCTCGGCCTTCGGGGCCAGTCCCACGTCCCCGAGCGCCGTCGACGCGGCCGAATGGACCGGCCAGAACTAGGCAGAGTCACTTGACCGCAGGCTGTGTGAGGCGTCCAATGCAAACGTGCCCGTTGGCGACGGACCACGGTGGCCGTGCCGGGGATGCGGATTCGAGGAGGATGAGATATGCGTGCTGTTTTGATGACGACGGTCGGCGGTCCCGAGGTGCTCGAGCTCGCCGAGGTCCCCGAGCCCGACGTCGTCGACGTCCGCGCCATTCGCGTGCGTCTGCGCGCAGCAGGCATCAACCCGGTCGATTACAAGCTCAGGTCCGGCGGGACGATCGGCGGCCGTCTGCCGGCGGTGCTCGGGTGGGACGGAGCCGGGCTGGTGGATCAGGTCGGGTCCGAGGTGACCAGGTTTCGGCCCGGCGACGAGGTCTATTTCTGTGACGGCGGCTTTGGCCCGACGCCTGGCACCTACCAGGAGGTCAAGGTTCTCGACGAGGCATTTGTCGCGCGTAAGCCGAGCCGGTTGTCGTTCGTCGAGGCGGCCGCCGCGCCGCTCGTCACTATTACCGCCTGGGAAGCGATGCTCGAGCGGGCACGGGTTGCCGAAGGACAGCGCGTGCTCGTCCAGGCCGGCGCCGGTGGCGTCGGCCACATGTCAGTCCAGATCGCCCGGATCGCGGGCGCGCGCGTCGCGACCACGGTCTCGGGCGAGGAAAAGTCAGCGCTCGCGGCGTCAC
>Ga0335075_10008814_pt1 | contig 15445 bp, 6 predicted proteins | sample Lox_Sample_24_FD_206723 | JGI IMG/M metagenome (GOLD analysis project Ga0335075, IMG submission 206723) | Soil microbial communities from Loxahatchee National Wildlife Refuge, Florida, United States - Lox_Sample_2.4 | ecosystem: Environmental > Terrestrial > Soil > Wetlands | place: USA: Florida... | reverse complement strand
TTGAGCTTGAAAATAATCATGAAACTATATCCGGAATACAGAAGAGGAAGGGAGGCGACGATGCTCGAGCACTACTGCGCAACGCTCCTGGGCGGGAGTTGGCTCATGACGATTACACAGTCGGCTGGATCTGCGCTTTAGCTCCGGAGTATGTTGCCGCGCAAGCCTTTCTCGATGAAATGCACGAGGGACTAGAATATGTGTCTCCCATCGACAACAACGATTATATATTGGGCAAAATTGGGAAACACAACGTCGTTATCGCCGTCTCGCCCGAACGGAAGAAGGAACTATCCTCTCTAGCAATCGTTGCAACACATATGCTGCGTAGCTTTCCTAATATCACAATTGTTCTGATGGTTGTCATCGGTGGCGGCGCGCCAAGTGAAAGGCATGACATCCGTCTGGGCGACGTCGTGGTTAGCGCTTCTCGCGATGGGAATGGTGGTGTGTTCCAGCATGACCTTGGCAAATCAATACAAGATCATGGCTTCCAACCAACCGGAATCCTGAAACAACCACCGATGATTCTACAATCGGCGGTGTATAGACTCGAGGACCAGTATGAGAGCGAAGGCCACCGACTTAAAGAGGTCATCGACAGCATTCTCGAGAAGAATCCGAGACTGCAGCAGAAGTTCAAGCGACCGGACCCAAGTAACGATAGACTGTACGAAACAAGGTACACACATGAAGGCGGTGCAAGCTGCGGGTTTGCCTGTGATCCATCAAACTTGAGAGCACGACCTGCGCGGACGGAAGACGAGGATAATCCGGCAATTCACTATGGCCTGATTGCTTCGGGAAACCAGTTGATAAAGGATGCTTTGGTCCGGGATAGACTCGTAGCGGAAAAAAAGGACGTGCTGTGTCTTGAAATGGGATCCGCCGGCGTTATGAACTACTTTCCTTGTCTGGTTATTTGTGGCATATGCGACTATTCGGACACTCATAAAAACCTGAACTGGCAAGGGTACGCAGCAATGGCGGCGGCCGCATACGCGAAAGATCTTCTATGTCGAATCCCCTCTGTTCAGTCCAAGAAGGCCTCCGTCATTTCGGCGACAAGCTTGTCAAGGAATGTATCGATAAGGGCGTCCTATCATGACTACTATTCAGTGGGGTGGATCTGTCCGTTAGAGGTAGAGCAGATCGCTGCATTGGAAATGCTGGACGAGGTGCATGAGCGTCTATCACAGTCTTCCAGCGACCATAACGTGTACAATCTTGGCAGCATCGCAGGCCATAACGTCGTCATTGTAGGATTACATCAGCCAGGGAACAACCCCGCAGCCATTGTCCTCACTCAGATGAGGATGACCTTTCCGAACCTCAGGTTCGGCCTATTGGTTGGTATTGGAGGCGGTGTGCCTGTGAAGACTGACAACGGAATGATTCGACTCGGACACGTCGTGGTTAGCAAACCCACAGGTGGTCATTCTGGTGCGGTACAATACGATCATGGAAAAGCCAAAGACGGCCAGTTCGAGCGCACTAGTGCTCTCGCCCTACCGCCAGCGGTGCTCCTCAATGCTGCGCAAGACCTGGCTGCGAAACAAGCCAGGTCGCGTGTGGATCCAGTCGAGGAGAATATTAAGAGGATCGACACCAGCATTCCAGGACTTCGAAGGTATAAACATCCCGGTTCTGGGCAGGATCGTCTGTACAAACGAGACTACATGCACCTGAAGCATGGAGTGTCTTGCGACGAGTGTGGATGCGATCCATCACAATGCATCCAGCGAGCCATTGAGGATGAACAACGTGTAGTGGTCCATAGAGGAACAATCGCATCTGGAGAGTTGGTGGTCAAGGATGCCGTGATGAGGGACCAACTTGCGGAGGAGTACGACGTGCTATGCTTCGAGATGGAAGCAGCAGGTGCTCTAGCTGACTTTCCCTGCATTGTCATCCGTGGAATCTCGGATTATTGTGACTCACACAAGAATGACCAATGGCATGGATATGCGGCCGCTGCTGCCGCTGCATATGCGAGACAGCTTTTTTTCCACATGCCAATCGATGAAGTGAAACAGTTTGCAGGTAGTTAATTCAACATATATCTTAACTAATACTAAGTAGTTATATCTTCAGCTGGGTACTGTTACCGAATGACTCAATGACATTATCCGTGGGGAGAAATCCCCGACCCGCCTAAAGGCGGGTGGGCATCAGGTCAACGCGACAAAAATATGCGGTGCGGTTTTGTATTTGAGCGCGTCAGCGAGCCGGCGCTCCATTTCCACGTAGGAAACGTTGTCAGACATAGTATCTATAGGAGTTGGAATGAGAATAACGCGTATATAAGAGGTTCTTGAAGAGATTGAGGCAATTGCATCGGTACGTGTATGATTGTAGCGTTGACCTGTCACCCACCCGCTTTAGCGGGTGGAGGGATTTCTCCCCACGGGTAACCTCAATTTGGTTACACTATCTATGGTACAGTGTACCAGCCTGTTCATCGAGCTGCCATGCGCATTACTGTAACGGAACCCTAACCAAACGCCGCTTATTCCAGCGGCTAAATCTGACTTCTGCACAAGAGACTCCATTGAAAAATGCAAGTGCCAAAATCTCTTTGAGGCATACTCCTCAAACGTTGCGAGTCTGCGCGGCTTCACTAGCTATGTCTTTGTTCAATGCCGGCTCCATCGTATTCGTTGGAGCCTGTTGATCTGATCGGCGCTTCCAAAGCTTCGGTAGAGAAATCTGAGGGAAAGAGATTTTCTTGCGAGGGCTTTTGGATTGAGTCCTGTTTAAGTTCACACCGAGTGTTAGATGACGTTGTGGCTTCAGAGGCTGTGATCCATCAGGCTTTATTGGTGAGTTGGGTAGCGTCGACTGCTTGATCGGAGGAGTGCGTTGGGGAGGCAGGGTGGTGGCGTGGCCAAGGTGGTTCTCGAGATCTGTTGAAGAAACTCTGACGTTTTCGATCTCGGTGGACACTCCATGTACGCTTTTATGTGACTGTGTTGGTATCTCTCCGTTGGCTGGTTGCGTCACCGTGTCTGTAAGTTGCTCGTCCTGCTTTTGTGCTGAACTCGCCTCGTTGTCGTCGGCCAGTACAAGTTTCTCAAACTCTTCCCAGGAGCAGACCTTAGCTCTGGCCCAGGTTGGCCATGCTGGTCAGCGTGTCTGGATGCTCTGCGCCGAGCACCCTCTTTCTCGTCTCCATCACTGTTACGAGCCTGTCCTCCTCTAACACTTTCTGGCAACGGGATCACACTTCGCGGAAACCTATGCGTAACGCCGGGCATACTTTGCCGCGGCGAAGCCGTGGGCAACACTTCTTGTTTATGACTCGACGCGTCAAACCCTTTCTCTCTTCTCTTTCTTTCTTTCTTCTCTTTAGCTTTACGATTCCTAGTTTAGCCAACAATTTGATCGTGCTTCGCCTGCTTCTCGCTCGTGTCAACTTGATCAGTGCCAGGCCGTAACAATCACTTGCACAAACAGCTCTTCCGCCTCGCCCCATCGGCCTTGTTCCCTATACGTCGATGCAAGCCTACCCATGCTTCTCAGTGTACGTTGATGCTCCTGCCTAGCACCCTTTCGCAGTTTCCAGCTCTTAAGCAAACGATGCTTCGCCCTGCTCTGCAATGCCCATTCCTAACTCGTCTACCTAGGATATTGCATTTATCAGTCTAGCTGCACGTGGATTTGATACCGTAAGTAAAGCATTCGATTACTATTGTCGCTGTTTAAGAGACCGCGGAAGGCCGGCACTTGACGAATCCTTGCTGATACAGTCGTCCCGTCGCATAGTCTCGACGTAGATCGTTCGCAGAGCGGGGATTTTATCCCATAGTCTACGGAGATAGAAGCCCAATCCAATTCGCGAATTTCAGTTACTCTAATAGTGCAGTGCTTTGCTCCTTCAGTCCGAGCGGCCATGACTTGGATCAGCAGCGAAGGGTATGTCTGGCCATCTCTACTTGCGCTTTGCACAATAAGAGAAAACTTCCATTGGGACCAAGGAGTGGAAAGGACAAAGTTTTTATCCTGATGGATCTTTGCCTTACAACCTAGCACAAAACCATCGATTCGCCATGAAGAGATGGAATAAATGTCGCTTTGCAATGCAAACCATACTTCAGTCTCAGGAATGACCTTGGGTGCGGAATTCATTACGAAAACTGTTTTCTGGGGTATCGAGCTGGAAAAATGTGGTGTAGTATCACCGGAAGAACCTGTGCAAAAATGGACAGGAGGAAAAGACATTCGAATGAAAGTATTCTCTTTCAAGAAAGCATCCTTAATCCACAATCCTAAGAGTCCTCGTGACTCCCGAGTACCGAATCCGTATGTGACGTTAAGAATTGCCACAGCGTGACAGCCTAGCGAGGGACGACAATTGCTGAAAGGAAAGGCAACATGTTGATCGATTACTTCTTTATCGTCTAGAATCCACAGAGCAGCAAAAACTCCATTCTGTGTGACGGTAAGGTCATTATGAAGAGTCTGACCACTAAAACCATCAATGTAATCCCTAGGACGAAGAAACCGGAGCGATTCGAATTTGATGTGCTTTGGGAAACACAATATGATGTTGCTAGGACAGATCTTACAACTTTCGCTTTGACAGAAGCGAGAAGGTTCATCTGCCAAGAAATTGGTGAAATTCGGACTGTTGCAATAAGTAAAAAGGAAAAGTGTGTGGTCCGGATTTCTTTTAAATATTTCCTCTTGCAGTCGTAAGAATGCCTTAGTTCCGCCTTCGCCATATAACATTGGCATATTGATATCAAAGAGTCCAACTTCCCCAATCAAACGAAGTTAGTTTTGAAGCTCTATTAAAGGATCTGCTCATATCTAACTTACTCAGGCAGTAAGCCATATCCTCTGCTTTGGTAACCTGTCGATGCGCTGCCCAAGACATCTTCTCGGCAGCGTTATTGTTGCGAACATTGCCATCTCGCAGTACGCTTTTGCTGATGCCTGTGATGCGGCTGAGCTCGTCTATTCGCTCCAGCTTCGTACCTAGCGAACTCCAGTCCATTGCAAAGAACTCCACTGTGGATGGAGCAATAAGCTCTTGGAGAGTCCATCCTCTTGTAAACCATCTGCTTGTTCGAAAGCTGTATGCGTCGTCCGAATTTGCTCCGGAGGCAACATCGGCTAAGTATACATAACAGATGTTGGCGTCGCAGTACCATCTCCACATTGAATTGATCGCTTCCTGGAGCTCGGACGATGACGACTTGTCAATGCAACAAGAGTCGATCCATACCCAATCGTACTCATCGCGAGAGGCCTGCCAGCATGTACCTTTGACTTTAGCCAAGCTGGCGGGCTTCTTGTCAGCGATGCTGGCGGCGCTTGGGCCGTTGAGGATGCTACCGGTACGGAAATCTCCAAAAGTGATTTCCTGATCGCACCACGTGTGGGAAAGTATTACATACTCAGGAACCCAGCTGGTAGTAAACTGTTTCAGATCCAATGTTGAGGTGTTGAGCAGCCGCATATCTGATACCGGGCGTCAATGCCAAAGAGTTCAAGAGCGGCACTATCCTAAAAGGATCACACGATTCTTTGAATTGCGGTTGATAAAATCTTGAATACTTGTCGAGTTACAGCCAGCGTCGAAATCGCTTCCTCTTTGCACAGCCGAGATGTTCTCTCACACCCACGCTTAAGAGGGTTTCTGTCATCGAGGCGGTGCAAGTGCTACTGGTCGGGGCTAAAGTGAATCAGGTAGGATACTCGTAAAGCGCCTTGGGGCTGAGCTTGGATAAACTAGTCTTACAGCCCAAGGCACATTCGCACAGCCCTCGCGCGTCTGCTTCTACATTAATACTCAGAGTCACCTTTTTCAGTTCCCAATTTAATGCCATCTTTTCTTAGATGGGTAGTTACTTTCCAGGTTGTCGGAATTAGAGCTTACCACACTCCCTTGTACGTTGCATGACAATGCTGCCCTTTTTGACCGACTGGCTAACTCTCTTTCTCAGCGCCGTCAGCTACCGATAGCCTGCACCCAAATATTCCTTCCAAAACCCACAAATGGCCTTCTTTAAATATAGTCCAATCGATCTCGAAGGTCCTGCCTTTCGCCTTGTCCGACTGATTAAAGGCGATGATGAGCCTATTCAATGCCAGCTTTTTGAAGCATGGCTCCACCAACGAGAATATGTCGTAGATTATGCAGCTTTGTCCTACACATGGGGTGATATCGAAAAGCCGTACGAAATCATGGTTAATGGAAGAAGGATGACCATCACAAAAAACCTATATTTAGCACTACGGCATCTACGTTACCGAGAGAAAGACCGGATCCTATGGATTGACGCTATTTGTATCGACCAAGATAATGACAAAGAGCGAGGGCATCAAGTTCGGCAGATGGCGTCTATATATATGAGTGCTGAACGAGTGATCGTCTGGTTAGGCGTAGCTACTCATGATACGAGCCTTGTCATGCATTTCATGAAGCAACTGGAGGACGAGAGCATCAAATACACATGCAATAATTGGAAAACTTCGGATAAACAGTGGGTGGATATCTGGTCAGTTATCCAGACCGGCCTAAGTAGGGACCTGATGTTCCAACAGCGTGAGGGCCTGAAATCGCTCTTGGGTCGATCTTGGTTTAAGAGGGTTTGGATTTTACAAGAAATTGCCAGTGCGCGAGCCGCTGAAGTCGTTTGTGGCACCAAGTCTATCTCAGCACGCATCTTTGCTCTTACTCCACATTTGGTGGGGATCACCCCAGATCCTCACTGTCAAGCCGTCTTGGATATAATGCCGGGCCCCTCGCGGAAAAGCTCTTGGTGGACCCAAACACGGAATCTTCGGACGCTACTACTAAAATTTGGCAAAAGTGAATCGTCTGACTCACGAGACATTATTTATGCCTTGCTAGGTATGTCTTCAGATGCGTGTAACGCTAAACTCCTTCAAGCAAACTATGAAAAGACTATACAAGAAGCTATTCATGATACGATTTCATTCCTACTCGGCGTTCATGGGTCTAGCAATCCCGGGTATTGTCTCCCTGACTGGACGTTGCTAGAGTTTTTGGACAATTTGAATTTTCTTAGCAATACGGTGCTTAAATGGGCGGCTATAGAAGGGCACGAGGCAATGGTAGACCTGCTAGTTAAGAGCGATAAACTCGATGTCAACTCGAAGGATAATTATGGCGACACACCGCTGTTGTGGGCAGTTTTGAATGGGAACGAGGTGGTAGTACAGTTGCTACTTAAATGCGACGCCATCGATGTCAACTCGAAGGACAATAACGGCCAGACGCCGCTGTCGCGTGCGGCCAAGAACGGGCACACGGCGGTGGTAGAGCTGCTAGTTAAGCGCGACGACGTCGATATCAACTCGGAGGACGAGAACGGCCGGCCGCCGCTGTGGTGGGCAATGGAGTGCGGACACGAAGCGGTGGTAGAGCTGCTATTACGGCTCCCCGATGTCAAATATATCGACTGGAAAGCTAATTCAGGCCACACGTTACTATCGTGGGCGGCTGCAAGAGGTTGTAAGGCAGTGGCACAGCTGGTAGTTGAGCGCGACGATGTCGATATCAACTCGAAGGACAATAACGGCCGGGCGCCGCTGTCGTGCGCGGCCGAGAACGGGCACGCGGCGGTGGTAGAGCTGCTAAGTAAGCGCGATGACGTCGATATCAATTCGAAGGACAATACCGGCCGGGCGCCGCTGTCGTGCGCGGCCGAGAACGGGCACGCGGCGGTGGTAGAGCTGCTAGTTAAGCGCAACGACGTCGATATCAACTCGAAGGACAATAACGGCCGGACGCCGCTGTCGCACGCGGCCGAGAACGGGCACGCGGCGGTGGTAGAGCTGCTAGTTAAGCGCGACGACGTCGATATCAACTCGGAGGACGAGATCGGCCTGCCGCCGCTGTGGTGGGCAACAAAGCGCGGGCACGAAGCGATGGTAGAGCTGCTATTACGGCTCCCCGATGTCAAATATATCGACTGGAAAGTTAATTCGGGCCATACGTTACTATCGTGGGCGGCTGAAAGAGGGCGCAAGGCAATGGTACATCTGCTAGTTGAGCGCGGCGACGTCGATATCAACTCAAAGGGCAAGAACGGCCGGACGCCGCTGTCTTGGGCGGCAGGGCACGGACATGAAGCGGTGGTAAAGCTATTGGTGGAGTATGACGATATCGATGCTGATTCGAAGGATGAAGAGCACCACCAGACGCCGCTGTCATGGGCGGCAATGAACGGCCACGAGGAAGTGGTGAAGTTGCTGGTGGAACGGGGTGACGTCGACGCAGACTGGAAGAACAGGTATGGCCGGACACCACTCTCGTCGGCGGCACGGATGGGGCACAAGGCGGTGGTAGATCTGCTAGTTAATCGTGACGATGTCAATGTCAACTCGAAGGACGAATACGGCCGGACGCCGCTGTCGTGGGCAGCCTCGAGGGGCCAAATCACGATAGTCAAGCTGCTGGCCGAGCGCGACGACGTTGATGTTAGGCCGAAGGATATTTGGGGCCAGACGCCACTGTCGCTGCTACCCAAGCCGTTGGCAGCCCTGAATTTGATGGAGTATAGTTCGGTAGTCAAGCTGCTAGCCGAGCGTTGATGTTAGGTAGTAGGCACAGAATTTCGCCAACGCCTGTGTGACCTTGTCGCACGGCAGAAATCAACTGTCAACTACGGCATCTTATAAGCAGGTCAAATTAGGTATCAACATAAGCGGAGACTTCAGTGTGACACCAGCCGTTGTCCGAACGAATAAGCAGTGATATTCGCAGGCATACGCAACTGCCGACTGTTGCAATGTCTATATTTGGTTTACACGCCGTTGATATCACAGTCGTCATAAGCACTACTGAGAACACAAGGAATCACCTCCGACGGCATGAGATACCGTTACCTTTTCATTATCATATCGTTGGCACATTCATTCATTCATGATGCCAAAATCTTGTGTATATATACTGCCGGTCAGACAGCTTCAGAATCAAGAGAATGGACAGCAATTGATTGCAATGAAGAGTATTTGTTCCCTTCGCACCATTTCCTCTGTGTCCCTTCTTCTTTGGTGCCTCACTTCTCTACAGAGTACTCCGTACAGACATGAATGTGGCCTGATTCCGCCTCGATTTGGTTGTCCTGCAACCGCACCCAATACCCATCTCGACAAGGGCTGATCTTTTCATTGCGATAGATCTTTTAATGTTCTTTTCGTTATTGAACACCGGCATATTTACCACAAAGAGCTGGCCATTTGGTTAAATAACTAGTGGCCGTAGCCGTTTGGACGCCTGTGATTTGCAAGTTCATCTGTGGCTCGATCTGTAAGTCTTATCCCCAAAGTCTGCTACCTCTCTCATGTACTCTTTTACTTAGATGTACTAACCCTAATTACCAAAGTTGGTCTAGAAGGGCATTCGAGAGTTCGTATTGCTAAGCCGTACAAAATCAACAACACCAATCGGCTCATCAAATCGGAGGCAATATTCAAATACGAAAGGGACTGGGTTTAGAGTACGCAAGATCTCAAGTCGAGAGGGGTTCGTGAAGCTTCAGAGCGTTATAAGTGTCACGGAATAGACCTGCAAGGTCTAACTATCCGGAGTTAGCCTGAGACCTTGAGATAATCTAGCGGCGAGGTATACCAAAGCAATTAATTGTTGATCCGTGCTTTTCACCCCTTTTGCATCCCTTCTCGATGAAAAGTCTCTTCTTTCCTTTAGCTACTACTCTTTGTAGACAGCAATTAAGACTTTTCAGCGTCACCTGAGTCAAGATCATCATAATAAACAACCGGACAAAAGACTCAAGTAAGCATTTATCTATCTACTCAGAAGTTCTCTCCGCGTGACTAATGGAATTTCTACCCTGTAAAACTATTCAATCATTTGCTGTGAAAGGCTACGTTTAGCGAGAGCGGAGTGCTGAAAGCGATCGCCAATGTCGAGATACTATTTCACAAACGATGAGTGCCGTCTCCAAAACCTATTCCTTCCCAGACATGTCTATATCGATGTTGGAAAGCTCCCGGGTCCATGTGTCTGCAATCTCTCTACATTCTGTTTCAATTCCGTTCCGAGAAGCTTCTCGTCCAGGCCTTGCAATTTGGTGATGATGTCTACTGCTTCTCTTCGTTTTTGATCGTCACCGGTGCCCCATTTCGCTGAAGCAAGCTTAATTTGTGATTCCAGCGTCCGCCTGTCTCTGCTTCCATATAGTCTCCTTGAAGAGTCTGAGACTTTAATCATGGTCATTTCGGCATTGGCGAAATCTGAAGCTTGCAACTCCTGGTCTCCTTGTTGCGATAGCTCCTGCAGTCGTTCAAAAGGTTCCCTGACATCTGATCTGATCTCATCTAGCGTCTTCTCAACGTCTGCTTGAACCAAATCAAGAACGGTTTTCGTAGGTAGATCTACCACCATATCTCTGTCGTGGATATCATCAAGCATCTCATGCAAGACCCCCATTGCTCGTTCATAGTGTCCTTGTTCTACCAAAGTCAAAGCCACCTTTTCCTCGGTACGCAGAGCATCAACCAAGCGTTCTCTGCGCACAATTGGGTCCCTCAGTCTGTCCAGAATATCTTGTACCGTGGAGGAGATGTCGGTTGTTCTCTTCATGTGAACGAAAAGCTGGGTCACGAAGTACCATAGGTAAGACTTCATCGTCTCTGGATGATGTGGGCCCAGTTGGCGCTCCTGGCGAACCAGAATGTCCCATGAGACGTTTTTAATGTCCGACCACTGCTCGAAAGTCAGGTTCGGACGAGAGCTCGAGCCCTTCTCATAAGGCTGTGCTTTCAGGGGGATAGAAGGATATCTTTCCAACTGAAGGAGTTCTTCTTCCTTATGTGCCCTCTTTGCAGGGCCGCCATAGTCCCATTTGCCTTGCATGCACTTCGTAATGATGATTTCTCTTTCGGCAGACAAGGTTTCTGAATGCTGATCACCAAAGAGTTTGACTCTCTCCTCCCATACGTGGTCAAGCTTTTCAAATGCTTGATCAATGCCCATGCCGTCTGTATCGCTTTCTCTGACGAGCAAGGCAAGTTCAAAGGTGGACTTGAGAGTCAAATCGTGGTTTTGGCCTAGCTTCCGGACCCTGTACTTCATGACTGTCTCCAAGGTTCTTTGGGCCATCTGAATGTCGGACTCAGGTCGCTGCATCTCGATTGAAGCTAGTACTTGAAGAGTATAGATGAGTAATGGATGAACCATGAATTGCTGCTTATTGCGACGGATGTCGTTGACAGTTTGGTTAATCAAGTCAGGCTCGTTTGAGTCGATGTTTGCAGTCGCCAGAAGTTGTTCTGGGGACAGAGCGTAGACTTGTCGTTGCAGATGGAGAACCTCAAGCGCCAGAGCTTTTGCTTCATCAACCCGGCCGAGTAAACAAAGAACACGGGCTCTTTCGGCTTTATACTGAAGTGTGTCCGGGTTTCGAGGCCCAAGACTCTGCTCACAAAGTTTGACAGCTGCATGGATTTCATTTTCAGCTGAAGCATACTCGCCATTCGACCAATACGCTGAGGCAAATTGACTCCTTGCACGTAGGGTTTGCGGGTGACCTTCTTTTAGGGCCCTTTCAGTTATTTTGTATAATGATCTAGCTGTATCCACAGCTTCTGTAAATCGGGCTTGAGCTCTGAAGATTTTTACCAAACATCCCATGGTGTCCAAAGTCAAAGGGTGTTCGCTTCCCAGCGCTTGGGTCATTGTTGGAAGTATTTCTTTGCAGCGCTTCTCTGCCTCTGAGTAATTTGATGTGAAAGCCAAGAGAATTGCCTCGAGGCTTGCTGACTCCAAAGTCTTGAGATGCTTTCTGCCCAACAGTTCGCGAGCTCCTTGAAGAGCATGCATTGACTTCTCGAGTGCGGAGTCGTATTCTCCCCTGAGCAGGCCAAGTTTCGCGTAAGTGAAATAGATACTGTGCCCCTTCGAATGCAGTTCTGCAACTTCGGGTCCGTACGTTCCAGATACTGATCTCCTCACTAAAGTTGTAGACTGTTCTCTGTCTTCGGATAAAGCTGTTGCATCCAAAGGAAATCCTGCGCTACGAAGTGCATCTTTCCAAAATTCTTCCGCTTCTTCGATCACTTGTTGTGCAGCGATATGCCATCCAATGTTTGCATAAGCCACGGCGAGATCTCTCCGGATCTGAATATCTACTGCTTTGATCGGTATGTCGGGATTGCTAGCAGAGTTTCGCTGCTGCAGCAAATTCTTCAATTCGGCAATTGCAATGTCATATTTACCCTGCAAAAGTGATAATACAGCAAACCATCTGTCAATTTCGACCTCTATGTCTTCCCGTGGTTTATCAGGACCTCGCGAGGCAGCCAAACGCTGCCTAATCCAAGCTAAATAGTTATTCGCTTCTTCGTATCGTCCTCGGTAAAGCTTGATTGCTGCTATCTGCGCTTGGACTTGAATTTCCCCCATTCCATCTGGTGTCGACTGCGATTTTTCAAGCAAGTTCTTGCTTTTGATGAACAAGCGCTCTGCAATTTCTAGTTCACTGCTCAAGAAGAACGATCTTGCAAGGTGGAAAGCATTCTCGAGTTCACTGTCGACGGAGTCAATGATGTCGAAGTGAGGGGTGGAGAAAATTGAACGTCTGTCTGTTTCTAGACCAGGGCTCGAGTACGCATATGCCAAAACCGTCTTCATTGATCGCGGCTTGGATCTATCCCTTGCACATGCTGGACGGCGTTCGTGCTCAAAATCAGCCACCCCATGTTCTACATCCATGGATGCACCTGGGAATGTCGGTGAAGCGGGAGATGTTGGCGAATCGAGGGGCGTTGGGACATTGTGCTCCGTGATCATTGAACTTAGGATCTGGTCCAAGTGGAGCTGCTTCAAACTCTCCAGATGCGTCCTGTAAGTCCTTCCGTATTTATGGACGGTAACAAGCGTGCGAAAGCTCCTTCGAGACTGGAGGATGGTCAAAAGGGATTTCGTGTCAAGCTCACAGAAGGGCTCGGGCTAATACACACCTTGAAAGTGTCAAGCAGCGGGGGTTTCGAGAACCAAATTTGGAGAAATTGACATTTTATGCTCCAGCGCATCTCGTTTTGAATGTATGCACGTTCCTCGAATTTGCCAAAATTTTGGTCCGTTTCCTTGAAGAGTTTTGGGAGATTAGATGTTGAGCACTTCGAGAGGAATGGGGCTTTGGGGTAGCGTGGAAGAAACTCTTCTCGAAAAGACTCAAGATAGGCGCTATAGCTGAACGATTCGGGGTCAACATTTTCAGAATCAACGAAGATGATACCTGCAGGCATAATGGCGACATTCTTGCTATCCCAGGAAGCAAGACTGTCCTTCACCACCCAAGCTCCGATACTGTGCGCAACAAATATCACAGGCGTGTGCAAAGTGGCTAATGTCAGTCAGATCTGTTTCAGTCTTAAACGTAGCAGATATGTCGCAATGTGACGACTCACGGAGCTCCCTTATGCCCTCCCGGAGCCGCCTCACAACATTCCTAAAACCTGGCTCAGGGCCTCCACTGAGCAAATCATTAATGGAAAACTGCAATACCCAGAGGCCAACACGGCCTGACTGGGCATGCACAGAAGTTTCTGTCCATTTCTCAAGTATGGCCCCTTGCTGAGTGCCCTTCTCAAAGGGATGAATAAGAATTACCCTGAAAACTTGTCAACGTGCCCTTTTCTGATGGATAACAACAAAGTAAGCGGGTTTTGCTCACGAATACAATGGATTCTTCAATGGTCGCGGCCCCAATAGTCTGAAGCTTCTTGTTTGACTCTTACCGGGATGCAAAAATTAGCAACTTTGAAGTGATGCAACTTGAGAGGGCATACTCTTGGTTTCAAGATGTCCATCTCTTTGCGCAGAACGTTCCAAGAGCGCTTGTGCCTCTGATTGCTCTCTCGAGAGCTGTTACCGTAGTGGGCTAAAATGAGGGAGGTCGACAAAGCGCATTCAAGGGCAGTCCCACAGTAGTTGTATGATAATGCTTTTTCGGCATAATCCGTGCTGCGCCCCCATGTTCGTGAAAAGGAATGCGCCTTGGCAATGGCCCATCGTCACGCGGCTCGCCGCATCGTCACACGGCTGCGCCCCATCGTCGGAATCTCTTACACGAAGTAGTATGTTGGATTTCCACTGGCGGACGAACCGCAGCGGCACAACCAATTCAAGACCAGTCAGCTGCGAGCCTCCCGCCGTCCCGTTCCGGCTGGCCTGACTGCAAGCCGTTTGGTGATGGGGCATACCTCGCTTATGCGACAGCGGCTGTCTTGTGGCAAGCGCTGCCGCAGCTGAGAAATGGGCGAGGGAAGCTCGGGTCTGCGAACTTGTGAGGCTCTACAAGGGGGAGCAAATACAGGTATTGATGCGGCCAATAAAAGGGCGATGGGCGACAGGCTTTCGCGAGCTGCATTTTCTTAAATCTTGAATTCCCAATGCGCTCAGTTTAATACTGCGCGAATTTTGAATGCACCTTCCTGTCTTAAAACCGTCCAAGCTCTGCTAGAGGAGACATCGGCGGTGCCAGTTGGATGCACCGCATCAATTTGTGTCACCTTGCAGATCTCGCCCATCAAAAATAGTTGTGGTCGTGACCTGAAAGATGGATCATGTTACCGCAGAGTATGGGGAAAAAGACATCAAAGTAGACTTTGTACAGGTCAGACCCTCGGATCCACCGAGAAGCAAAGAAGATTTCTTTACCTTTCCTCACAGGAAGGGTTGGAAACTTGATCGTGACTACAGACTAGAGCCAGATGTAGTAGAATCGCGATCAGAGCGTTTCGATGTCTTTATGCAAGCCTGGCTCTTTTTTGGTCTCATTTTCAGCATTGTCCAAGACGAAAACGGGTCGATTTTGAGATTCGAAGACCTGTACGAGGGTCAATTTCTGCATACCAAAAACCTCAGAGGAGCATTGACGAAGTGGATGGAATGGGAGGAAAAACATCCAGACGGCATCTGGCTGCGAATGATTGACATCGAATTCGTTCTTGACATGGCACGACAAGTGGTGCGCAAGAATTGTGGCTACAGCATCAGCAAAGATCATGCTGAGTACGCGACTCAGCCTCCCAGGCACAGCCGGCACTTGACCGACGAAAACGCCTTGGCCTTTATGACTGTTGGGGAACTTTTGTCGGCAGTCAAGACAAAGATTATGGAGAAAACCAAAGCCTATATTCCCGGCTGGCACGGGGATGACAACCATGGTTGGGGGCCTCCGAGATATGTTTTCAAGCAAATGAGGCGAGAAGGCTGGTGCCCCCGGGCCATACACCTATTGAAAGGTCAACTCAGATCCAATGCAACAATGCTCCTCGCGGCGTACTTCGCTTACCAGAAAACCGAACGCATGACCGATGGCCACCGTCGTTGCTCCGAGAGAGAGTGTGTGGTGAAGTCCACCAACGAGAAAGGAGAGTACATTCATCGCCATAAGCCAAACTGTGACCGGTCGGCTTGTAAACTAAAGGGGCCGAACAT
>Ga0335075_10008813_pt1 | contig 15445 bp, 10 predicted proteins | sample Lox_Sample_24_FD_206723 | JGI IMG/M metagenome (GOLD analysis project Ga0335075, IMG submission 206723) | Soil microbial communities from Loxahatchee National Wildlife Refuge, Florida, United States - Lox_Sample_2.4 | ecosystem: Environmental > Terrestrial > Soil > Wetlands | place: USA... | reverse complement strand
CTGTTCCGCGATGGCAAGAGCGTCGTCGACCTCGATACCCAGATACCTTGCGGTGCTCTCGATCTTTCTGTGCCCCAGCAGAAGCTGTACTGCTCGCAGGTTGCCGGTCCGTCGGTAGATCAGCGTCGGTTTGGTTCGTCGGAGCGAGTGCGTGCCGAAGAGCTTCGGATCCAGTCCAATGCTCGCGATCCACTCGGACACGAGTCGCGCGTACTGCCGCGTGGTCAGGCACCGTCCTGAGCCGCGCCGCCCGGGAAACAGACAGTCCCCAGGCTTCTTGGGGGCCAGCGTCAGATACTGATCGACGGCTTCCCGAGTTTGCTCCGTCAGTTCGAATCTAACAGGTTGCCCGGTTTTCTTTTGGCGCGCGGTAGCCCGCTCGATTGCATCTCCGCCGGGTGCAACGTCCTCGACCTTGAGAGCGACGACATCGCAGCCACGTAGCTTGCTGTCGATAGCAAGGTTGAACATCGCCAAGTCGCGGGCCTTCTCCTCAATCTGAAGCTTGGTTCGTATCGCCCAGACGTGCTTTGGGCGGAGGCGCGGCTTCGGTCCGATCACTCTGTTCTTGCTCCATGGCGTGCGCCCGTTCGAGGCTACTAGGGGAATCTGACAGTCGCGCATGGTCACACGCTCCTCTGTTGGGTGGATGACCAGCATGTGCTGCCACCGCGTCGTCTCTACCTGGTGAACACTGGCTCTCGCCGCCGCCCGCGCCGATCGTCGCCTTCGAGGGGGCGGATGTGCGAGGTCAGGTCTGGCACGACTCGGAAGAAGCTGATCGCAAGCACTCGGTCCGCTTTGGTGTGCTCACCGGACACCACATGAGAAGGGGGCTACGCTACGGCCACAAATCGACCTTGTTCCGGACAAGAAGTAACTACTAATTGGGCGTGTGACAAATCGGGAGGCGCCGCTATAGGCTGGAGCTTGATAATAATGCGCGGGAGGAGTGGCATGCCAGACGCAATGGTTGCGGCACGTGCTTCAGGTGCGATGAGCGGTCGCACCTCGCAACAGGTCGACGTCGCCGTCGTGGGGGCCGGGTTTGCCGGCTTGTACCTTCTCCATCGCTTGCGCCAGGCCGGCTTCGCGACGGTGGTGTTGGACAATGCCGACGATGTCGGCGGCACCTGGTTCTGGAACCGATATCCTGGCGCCCGCTGCGACATACAGACAGTCGACTACAGCTACACTTTCGATCCGGAACTAGAGGGGGCGTGGAAGTGGTCTGAGAAATACGCAACGCAGCCCGAAATCCTCAGCTACCTCCGCTTCGTCGCCGACCGGTATGACCTGCGGCGTGACATCTGCTTTCATACAAGGGTTGCAGCGGCCTCCTGGGACCAGGCGGCGGAACGTTGGCTGCTCACGACCGACGATGGCGCGACCATATCCTGCCGCTACTACATCATGGCCACCGGTTGTCTCTCCTCGCCTAAGCAGCCGGAGATCGATGGCGTCAGCACGTTCAAAGGCGAGATTTATTTCACCAGTCGCTGGCCGCGTGAGGAGGTCGAACTCGCTGGCAAGCGCGTCGCGCTTATCGGAACGGGATCATCAGGAATCCAGGCGATCCCGTTGATTGCGGAGCAAGCAGCTTATCTGACCGTCTTTCAGCGCACGCCGAACTTCGCCCTGCCCGCCCACAATGGTCCTGCGCCAGGGGATCGTGTCGCGATGCTCGAAAGCGACCGCGCCGGCTACCGCGAGCAGGCCCGCTGGTCGCGCGCCGGCGTACCGTGGCCGCATGAAACGACCTTCAGCTGGCAGCTCAGCGATGCGGAGCGCCGCGAGCGCTTTGAGGAGGCGTGGGCCAGGGGCGATCTGGTCTACATTCTGAGCCAGCTCTGGGCCGACCAAGCCGTCGATGTCGACGGCAACGCATTGGTCGCGGAGCTGATCCGCGAGAAAATCCGCGCAACTGTCAAGGACCCTGTAACCGCGGCGACGCTGAGCCCGGACGACCATCCGTTTGGAGCCAAGCGTCCCTGCCTCGACACGAACTACTATGCGACTTACAACCGTTCCAATGTCACTCTGGTGAACCTTCGGCAAGAGCCGATCAAGTCGATCACACCGTCCGGGATCGCCACCGACGAGCGCACCTTCGATCTCGATGTAATCGTGTTCGCCACGGGGTTTGACGCCATGACCGGCGCGGTCATGGCCGTTCATCCGATCACGGGTCGGGACGGAGAGTCGCTGTCCGCCGTCTGGGCTGATGGCCCGCAGACCTATCTGGGGCTTACCGTGGCTGGCTTCCCAAATTTGTTCATGGTGACGGGGCCGGGTAGCCCATCCGTGCTGTCGAACATGGTCGTGTCGATCGAACAACACGTCGATTGGATCGTCGACCGGCTGATTGAGATGCGCAAGGCTGGCTTCACCGCTATCGAGGCGACCCAGACGGCGCAAGCTGGCTGGGCGCGACATCTGGCCGACTGTTCGACGCTCACACTGCATCGGCTCGCCGACACCTGGTACACGGGCGCCAATGTCCCCGGCAAGCCGCGAGGCGTAATGCCCTATACCGGCGGCGTCGGCCCATACCGCGCCATCTGCGACGAGGTCGTCAGCCGCGGCATGCTGGGCTTCAAGCTTACTGGACCTGACGTGTCCCAGCAGTGCATCGACGGCGAGATCGTTCGCCTGCAGCCGGATGTCCGACTGGTGCTGAACATGCTTGCGGACATGAAGGTGCCATCGATCGAGTCGCTCGGAGTTCAGGGTGCGCGAGCCTTCGTGGCTCAGATCAACGCCGTCCGTCCCGCCGGCCGGCCGGTCGGCGAGATTGTCGACGGCTCACTGCCCGGCACCGATTGTCCTCTGCCCTATCGTCTTTATCGACCGGCAACGCCGGGCCCACATCCCATCGTGGTCTATTTCCATGGCGGCGGCTGGATGCTGGGTGATGAGCAGTCCGACGATCCGTTCTGCCGGGACATGTGCCGACGCAGCGGGATGATCTTCGTCAGTGTCGGATATCGTCACGCGCCCGAACACCGCTTCCCGACCGCCGCAGAGGACGGCTACGCGGCGACGCGCTGGATCGCCGAGCATTCGGCCGAACTCGGCGGGATGCCGGGACCGGTTCTGGTCGCGGGCTGGAGCGCCGGCGGCAACATCGCTGCCGTCACTTGCCAGCTGGCACGCGATCGCGGGGGCCCGCAGATCGCAGGCCAGCTTTTGATATGCCCGGTGACCGACTGCATATTCGATCGGCCATCCTACAACGATAATGCGACGGGCTACTTCCTGACGCGCTCGCTTATGTACTGGTTCTGGGACATCTACTGCTCGCCCGCCGACCGTACCGACCCGCGCGTTTCGCCGCTCCGCGGCAAACTTTCGGACCTGCCCCCGGCGCTCGTGGTGACCTGCGAGTTCGATCCGTTGCGTGACGAGGGCATCGCCTATGCCGAAGCTCTCGCTGCTGCGGGTGTGCCAGTCGAGCAACTAAAGGGCCGCGGCCACTTCCACGCGTCCTTCACCATGGTCGACGTGGTGATCACCGGTGCTAGCCACCGCGCGACGATGGCTGAAGCGCTCTGCCGTTTCGCCGGAATTCCCGTTGATACGGGACAAAGCAACCAGGGCCTCCGACCAACTCGGAACGCCTCGCCGCCGAAGGTAACCGAGGCTGCAGAGTAGTGCGCAAGCGGCGACCACGGTGAGTTTCGCTCGCTTCTCACCAAGCGTGTGCACGACGCGATGCGATCGACCGCGCCCCATGCCGCAGCCTTCTCCCGGTTTCCAGAGCTGCGCAGACGCCTTCTACTTCGATTGCCCGCAGATGTTTTCGAATATGCCTCGGTGGCGCCGGGCTGGCGTCGCCCCGAAGGTCACTGACGCAAATGACGCGCGACGAATAGAAGTGTCGAATGGGGAGGCTGCTCATGGCACCGAGCTGCCAACCACTCGCGGCCTTTTTGGAGGTCTCCTTACCGCGCGCTAAGCCGACGCACCGCTTGCCCCGCTGCCAGGATCCATTTCCGTCTTGCGGCGTGACGGCCTTCCTCATGTAGTTGCGATTTGCGTTGGCCGGCACCTACAGAATGATGCTCGGGTTCCGGATGCACTGATCGCAGTTGAGCAGATTGACCTGCTTCGCCGAGATCAGCCAAACGCTATCGACCTTGCGAAAGCGGTGGCCGGCCCATCCGGTGAGGATGCGGACCTCGCCCGGCAGAAGCTCGCTGATCAGGAAATTCGAGCGCACCATACGCTGGTTCTCGCGCGCACAGCGGAAGACTTCCACGTTGGAGACCATGCGCGTGGTACGCGACGGAGGCGTCTGCGACCAAGCGAAGCCGGTACGCAGCCGGAAGATACGGTCCTCCAGGCGACGCCGGTCGTCGAACATCACCGCGATCTCTTGGCGCGGATCGCCGCCGCCCGGCGTGCCGGGGACCCAATAGAGGCATTCTGCAGCGTAAAGATCGACCCATGATTCAAACTGCAACTGATCGAGGATGCGTGCCTCGCGCTCGATCAGTCGGCGGAATTGGTCGCGCTCCGCGACATCTTCGACTTGGCGATCATCGATCGCCCAGTCGGCGAAATCCGCGATGAGCTCGCGGTACGTCTCGTCGGTGACGTAGTAGGAATGGCGCGAGGCCTTGTGCTTGGAAACCGTGCTCATTTCAGACGCTCCGCTGGACGGCGATGGCCGGCAGAACCTTCATCAGGCGCTTCCACTCGCGGATGTATTCGCGCATGAACAGCTCGTCGGTGGCCGGCCCTTTGATCGTGCCGTCAGGCAGGGTTTGAATGCGGCCGGGAATGCCGAGGCCCCGATGCATGTACACCCATTCGTCCTCGAGGCAGGCGAGACCACGCTGGATCTGCTCGAAATTGGTGAGGTCGTCGACTTCGCCGAAATTGGGGAAGCCCTCTTGGGTACGCATGCGCAGCGCATTGATGTCGGTCAGCACCTCCTCGCCGAGAGTGCCGCCTACGTCCTCGATCCTAGTGCCGTACCAGATCGTGTCAGTCTCATCGACCGAGACGGGTTGGAAGACCTGAATATGGTTGCCGAGGAGCGAGAGGTTCGGAAACACGTTGATGTTCACCGGCTCGGAGCCGGCGAGGTCGAGCATGGATTCCGCGCGTTCGCCGTATCTGGCGCGAAGCTTGTCCTGAACATGCTCCATGCCGGGATGCAGCGATTCGATCGCCCAAAGGCCGCCGGGCCGCGCCTGCAGGTTGGGACGTTTGTCTTTGAAATGATGCCCGTTGCCCATGTACTGGATGTACATCGGCTGCTCATCGGGCGACTTCTGGTAATAGGACATCCCCTTCGTGGTAGCCTCGTCGGTGAACCGGTTTTCCGTCTGGATCAACGATCGGTGCGAGAAGATAACGTGATAGCCATCCCCTGAATTGTCATAGGCGAGCTTCCAATTGCCCTTGAACTTGAGCCGGTTCGCTTCGCAGACGATTACTTTTCCACCCGGATTTCGATCGAGCCATTCATCTATCGGCTTCCTGATCGGGCCGAGATGGTCGTTGAGCGATGATGCATCCATGTTGAGGGTGCCGAAGATGAAGCCACGATATGATTCGACGCGCGGCACCTGCGCGAGATTGAATTTGTCCTCCGCCGCTGGCCGGGCCGCGTAGCCGTCCGTCCACGGCACGGCCCGCAGCTTTCCATTGTTGAGGAAATTCCAGCCATGATAGGGGCACTGAAAAAAGCGAGCATTTCCCTTGTCCGAGCGACACAAAGTGCTGCCGCGATGCGTGCAGCGGTTGTAGAGCGCGCGTATGACATTGTTGCCGTCTCGCGCGATGATCAGCGGACGCAGGCCCAGCTTACCGGTGATGAAATCGTTGCGGTTGGGAATCTGGCTTTCATGGGCGAGGTAGACCCAGGTGCCGCCGAAAATATGCGTCATCTCCGCATCGAAGATCGCGGGGTCGGTGTAGAGCAGCCTGTGCACCCGGTCCTCTTGGACGAGTTCATCCCAGTCGTATAGCGGCGAGTTGCCGATATGAACGGGCGTCCTGACGCGCTCAGGGGTAGTCATGCCGGTCTCCTTTGGTGCGCCCTCTTCGACGCTGTTCAGAAAAAATCGAAATACTCGTTCTGCTCCCACTCGGTTGTTTCTGTGTTCGCGGGATCGATCGCATGTTCCTTGGCAAAGCCTTCATAACGGCCGAGCTCAGTGCGCTTTAAGCACAGGTAATAGTCGGTAAAAACGCGGCCGAGCTCGTCCACGAACAGCGGTTCTTTTTCCATCAGCTGCAGGGCGTCTCCGAGGCTCTTGGGCAGCATCGGGTGTTGGGTCGCGTAGGGGTCGGTGTCGGGCGGCCCGGGATCGCGCTCATGATCAATGCCGTCGAGCCCAGAGATGATCTGCGAGGCCACATAGAGATAAGGGTTGGCCCACGGTTCTCCGATGCGATTTTCTATCCGGCTGGCGGGATCGGCGACGCCGCCGCTGAGTACGCGCAGCAGGGTGCCGCGATGATCGCTCCCCCAGGACACACGGTCGGGAGCGAGAGAGTTCTGTCGGAACCGGCGATAGCCGTTCACCGTGGGATTGGCGAAAACGGTCGCAGCCGGCGCGTGCTCCATCAGGCCGCCGAGATAGTGCTTCCCGAGCGGCGAGAGAATCTCTCCCTTCCTCTTGGGCGTGAACAGATTGCGTCCGCTCTTGCTGTCCACCAGCGATTGATGCAAATGCCAACCGCTAGAGAACGTTCCCTTCAGACCTGGCCGGCACATGAATGTGGCGAGATGGCCGAGCCGGCGGCACACTTGCCGCGTCGCCGTGCGAAAAAATACGAGGCTATCGGCCGCTTCCAGCGCCGGTTTGGGATCGAATGTGCACTCCATCTGACCCGGTCCCCATTCCTTCTCGAACGAGCGGATCGGAAGCTTCGCCTTTTCGAACGCGTCGGCGAGCGCGTTCACCACGACCTGGACCCGGTCGAAGTTCGTCTCGGAGTGGAACGAGTAGCCAGGCTCGACCGGCATCGTGCGAAGCGTGCGGCCCTTGAGGCCGGGTGCACCGATATGGTCATCGCTTAGTTCCTCGACGACCCTCCGCAGATACCATTCGACTTCAAGTCCGACCATGCAGCGCATGCCGCGCTCGGCAAGTCGGACAAGCTGGCGCCGCAGCAGGTGGCGCGGTGAGAAATGGAACGGCTGCCCCGACGTGAAGTACTCGTCGCACAGAACCCAGCCGACCGTCGGTTCCCACGGGAGCTCGCGGAAGGTTGCCGGGTCCGGCACGATGATGAGATTGGGGGAGCCCGTCATCTCCTCGAGCCCCATTCCGCCGCCGCGAGTGAACGAGGCGAAAACGCGCGCACCGGACGCGTCGAGAGTCGTAGTTGCGACGTTGATGTTGTAGCCATTGCTCAATGCGCCGAGAAATGCGGAGAATGTAACCGTCTTGGCGCGCGCGACGCCGTGCGGGTCCGCCCAGGCAAGGCGAAAGAGCTTTAGCTTGTCTTTCTTGGCATGGGCAGCGAGCGCTTTAGCATGACGCTGCTGCTCGGCCGTCCACAGACCGTGCCTCTCGATGAATCCGGCCACCATACAAAGCCCGTTCAACCTTCAGTCTAACTATGCTGGTGTCGGACGTCGCTGATCAAATAGTTTGTTGGCGGGAACATATCGATGCGGAATATATCGACGATGTCGTGGGTAGTCCAAGATGAAGAGCCGCCGGCGTGATCGTGGCACCAGGCGGACCCTAGCCCTTACCCGGTCGACGCCTGGTTAGCCGCGCCAAGCCGGATCAGGGCGTGAACCGTCGCCACGGCGGCTGACGACCCATACCGGCCTTCTCGCCGGGCGCGAAATCCTTGCATCATCCACCCGAGATGCATAGCGTCGCATGCGTATTCGTCGGCGGGAGTGCTATGGCGCAGAAAAGTGAGCAACTGTTTCTCGAAGACTTCGTCGAGGGACAACGCTTTGAGGGTGATCCGCCCGTGACCGAAGGAGAGATCCGCCGAAGGCGCTCGGCCTTACGGTACCTCAAGCGCTCCTCGTTCGCGCCGACGAGGTGATCGAGTGACGAGCGAAGCCTAGGACGATTTGAGCCCGAAGACATTGCTCACCGCCATGGCTCGACTGAGCCCCTTGAGCGCGATCTCGCCCATCGGCTTTAACTCCACCAAGTCCTCGACGGCGGCGGCAACGGGTGCAGAGATCAGTATCTCGCCGTCTCTCGCTTCGGCGCAGAGTCGTGCAGCGAGGTTGCAGACGGTACCGATGGCGCTGTAGTCGAATCGGCCTTCGAAGCCGATGCGGCCGAGCGTGGCGAACCCATGGGCGATGCCGACGCCGAAACCGACCTGACGCCCGCGCTTGCGCCACGCCGTGGCGAGGCAGGCCACGGCCTCGCGCATCTCAACCGCCATTCGGACGGCGCGCTCCCCGGCGTCGGCGCACGGCACAGGATCGTTGAAGAATACCATGAGCCCGTCGCCGGTGAAGCGGTCGAGCGTGCCCTCGAAACGGTGGATGATCGGCCCCAACGCCTCGTGATATCCTCGGAGCAGCGCCATCACCTCCTCGGGCTCGCCCGTCTCGGCGAATGCGGTGAAGCCGCGCAGGTCGCAGAATAGGACCGCGATCTCGCGGCGATGGCTCTCGAGGATGCGCTCGTCGCCCGACGCCACGATCATCTCGGCGAGCTGGGGCGCCAGAAAGCGCTTGAGGCGCCCGATGCGCTCGATCTCGTCGAGCTGCGCCGCGACGCGCTCTTCGAGCGTCCGGTTCCAACATGCGAGCTCGTCCGCCTGCTCTTGGACCTTGTCGTGGAGCGTCTTGATGCGCAGCATAGACCGGACCCGCGCGAGGAGCGATGCATGATCGAACGGCTTCGTCAGGTAGTCGTCGCCGCCGGCGTCGAGCCCGACGACGATGTCCTTGGCGTCGGCTTTCGCCGTCAAGAGGATGATCGGGATGAAGGGCAAAGAGGCGTCGGCCTTGAGCCGTCGCGTCACGTCGATCCCGTCGAGCTTCGGCATCATGATGTCGAGTAAGATGAGGTCGGGGCGGAGCGCCCTGACTTTCTCCAGCGCTTCTTCGCCGTCCGCCGCGGTGGCGATCTCGTAAGGTTGCGTCCCGAGCCGCATCGAGACGATCTCTAGATTCTCCGGCGTATCGTCGACGACAAGGATGAGGGGCCGCTCGCGCATGGATCGCCTCAGTCTATGAGCTCGCGCACTTTGCCGAGGAGGTGCCTCGGGCTGAAGGGCTTGGCGATGTAGCCGTCGCAGCCGGCGGCGCGGGTCTTCTCCTCGTCCCCGGAGAGGGCGTAGGAGGTGACGGCGACGATCGGGATGTCCTTCAGCGCCGGGTCGCCCTTGATCCGACGGGTGGCCTCGTAGCCGTCGATCCGCGGCAGCTGAATGTCCATCAAGATGAGGTCGGGGCGGTGCTCCGTCGCCATGGCGACGCCTTCCTCCCCGTCGACCGCCTCCAGCAGTTCGTAACCGGCGGCGCTGAGGAGGTCGCGGAGGATCTGCCGGTTGTCCTCGGTGTCCTCGACGATCAGGATGCGTTTGGTCATGCCGCCTCCTTTCCTTCCCTCACGCGGATCGGCACGGTCATTCGGAACGTCGAGCCGGCACCGAGCGCGGATTCAACCGTGAGCGCGCCGCCGTGCATCTCGACGATGCGCTTGGCGATGGCGAGGCCGAGCCCGGTGCCGCCCTTTTTGCGCGTACTGGTCGCGTCGACCTGCTGGAACTCCTCGAAGATACGCGCCTGATCCGCCTCGGCGATGCCGGGGCCGGAGTCGCGCACCGAGACCTGGAAGCGGCCACCTTCGGCATGGGCCGCGATCTCGACGGCGCCGCGGTCGGTAAATTTGATGGCGTTGCCGACGAGGTTAAGCAGCACTTGGGTCAGCCGTCTTTCGTCGCCACGGCCGAGCGGCAGGCCTTCTTGCACGGCGGCCGTGAACTCGAGGCCTTTGGTGCGCGCCAGCGATTCGGTGGAGGCGACGACCGACTTGACCAGCGCGGCCATCGAATAGTCCTCGACCGCAAGTGTGAGCTGTCCGGCCTCGATCTTCGAGAGGTCTAGCACGTCGTTGATGAGGCCGAGCAAGTGCCTGCCGTTGGTCTGCACGCGGTCGAGCACGCCCCGAAACTTCTCCGGTGGCTCGCCGTAGATGCCGTCGATCAAGAGCTCGGAATACCCCAGGATCGCGTTGAGGGGCGTCCTCAGCTCATGGCTCATGTTGGCGAGGAATTGCGATTTGTGGCGGCTTGCGATCTCGAGCTGGCGGCCCTTCTCCTCGATTTCGCGGAAGAGGCGGGCGTTCTGGATCGCCAGGACTGACTGCGCGGCGAAGGTTTTCAGCACCTCGACTGCCGAGGCAGCGAAGATGCCCGTCTCGCGCCGGCGGACGACGAGCATCCCGACGATGGCGTCGGGGCTGAGGAGCGGAACGGCCAGGACAGCGTGAAAGCCAGCTCCCAACAGCAGATCGCGAGCCGTCGAGGGCGCCTCATGGCTGAGGTCCGGCGCCTGCAACGGCGCGCGGCTTTGCGCCGCGCGGCCGATCAGGGTGTCGCCGAGGCTGCCGCTCTGACTGCGCATGCCCGCGATGAGCACCGGGTCCATCCCGTAGGTGGCGCGGAGATTGAACGCATCGCGGACCTCGTCGAAGACGTAAATCGCGCCGGCATCCGTACCTGAAAGCTGCACCGCCTTGGCGACGATGGTTTCGAGCACCGTCTCGATGTCGAGCGTCGAGTTGACCGCCTGGCTGACCTCGCCGAGCGCGTTGAGCTCTTCGACGGAACGCGCGAGTTCGCTCGTTCGATCGCGGAGCTCGTTGAGCAAGCGGACGTTTTCGATGGCGATGACCGCCTGACTCGCGAAGCTCACGACCAGATCGATTTGCTTTTCCGTGAAGGGACGGACCTCTTGCCGATAGATGGTGATGGCGCCGATCGGCTCGTCGTCTTTGAGCATGGGCACGGCAAGCATCGTGCGCGCTCCGCCCAGATCGGCTGCTGCCAAGGCGGCGGGATTGCCCTCTTGATAGGGCTTATTCGCCTTGACGTCGGCTATCTGGATCGGCTGCCTCTTGAGCAAGGCTCTTTGGAGAATGGTTCTGGCCGGAACCTCCCGCGGCGCGTTGGTCAAATACTCGGCGAACGCGGGCGGCACGCCCTGCATCGCCGCGATGCGGAAGAGCTCACCGTCCCAACGTCGGAGCAATCCAAATTGAGCCTCGCAGATGCGGGTCGCATTGGCGAGGATGGCGTCGAACACCGGCTGGAGATCGCCGGGCGAGCTCGAAATGACGCGCAGCACTTCAGCGGTCGCCGTTTGCTGCTCTAAGGCCTCGCTCAGCTCGTGCGTGCGCAGCTCGACCTTCCGTTCGAGGTCGGCGTAGGATTCCTGCAGCTGCCCCGCCATGTCGTTGAATTGGTCGGCGAGCGCTTCGAGCTCGTCGCCGGTCTTGATCGCTATGCGCTGGCCGAGATCGCCGCCGCCAATGCGCGCGGCGCCCGCGCGCAGCGCCTCGATCGGTACTACCATTCGCCGCGCGAGCAGCAGACCCGAGAGGAAGGCGAGCAGGAGCCCGCCGAGCAGCAGCGCGCCGGACCGTTGCATCGAGGCATAGAGCGGCGCATAGGCCTCGGCCAGCGGCAGTTCAACGAAGACGGTCCAGCCCAAGGGCGCGATCAAGGCGTGGGCGGAGAGCACCCGGCGTCCCTCGAGGTTCCGGAAAACCTGCGACGTATCCGCAACGACCCCCGCGCGTTCCGCGCGCGCTTCCTTCACCTGGGCAAGGCCCGAGAGGTCGGTATTGCGCAGAACGAGGCTGATGTCGGGATGGGCGATTAATCGGCCATCAGCATCAACGACATAGGCTTGGCCGTGCTCGCCGACCTTGATCCGAGAGACCACGTCCCAGATGAATTTGAGATTGACCTCGGCGACGCTGATTCCGTCTTCGTGGATCGTGCCGGCAAGCGCCAGCGTCATGTATGGCTCCGACTGGCGGCGGAAATAGACCGGCCCGTAATAGACTTTGTGCGCCATCGCCTCGATGAATTTGGGTTCGTGCGACATGTCCATGCCGCTACCAACCACGTCCATGGCGAGGCGGGAGACGCGGAGCTGCTCGTGGCCGGTCGGATCGAGTTGCTCAAGCTCGGTGATCGCCGGCACCTGCCGCAGCAGGCGGAGCGCGTCGACACGGCGCTGCTCCATCGTCGCGCTCGACCACGGCAGCTGCGTTGTCCAGCCCAGCTGGTTTTTGATCTCGCTGACGAACTGTGCGATCTTGGCGGCTGCGGATTCCGCCTGCTCGCGTTGGATTCGGACCAGCGCCTCCTGGTGCTCGCGATATGAGAACCAGATCTCGAACAGCCCATTGACGATGAGGGCGATGCTGACGACGGCGACAAAAAGGGCAACGTATTTGCGAAAGAGCCGGCCGCGGGGCCGGATCGGCGCAGGGGAGGACGTTCTGCCTTGTCCTGCCTCGCTCACCAACGCACCCTTGGGCGAACGGAGGGCGAGGCACTCAGCCTCGTCGAGCTGAACGGTGCGTTTGCGCCCCGAAAGATGGTGGGAGCCGCGCGATTACTCACTGCAAGATTGCAGTTCCCCCGCGTCGCCCCTCCCATGGTCGAGGTTCTCCCAATTGGGTTCTCGTCCAGCCATGATAGCCGAAGCCGCCACCGAGGTCCTCATTCTATGGGCATGTCTCGCTCCGAGCAGCGCGGCCTTCAGACACGGCCTGGAGCAAATAGGATTTGTCGAAGGCCGGAATGTGGCTTTTCAATGCCTCTGGGCTGAGGGTCAATATAGTCGGCTGCCCACGCTCGTCGCCGCGTCGCTGTGATCGCCGCGATCGGCACTACCCCGGCCGCTATTGCGGCCAAGTCGGCCGCAGGAACGATCCCCATCGTCTTCACGGTTGGCATCGATGCGGTCAAAGCTCGCCTCGTAGACAGCCTTAGCCGACCCGGTGGCAACACTACGGGTGTGTGTTTCTTGAACCGTACGCGTCCGGTGAAGGCCGCAGGCTTGTGACGACGCGTCCGGGCTACTGCGGAGGGGCGCGCGGCTTCCAGTTCCAGGGCAGGAGCTCGTTGAGTCGCTTTGAGGGATGATCGGCGAGGCGTTGCAGGAGGTCGGCGAGCCAGGCGCGCGGGTCGATGTCGTTGAGTTTGGCGCTCTCGATCAGCGTGTACATGGCGGCGGCGCGGCGGGCGCCCTCGTCCGATCCGGCAAAGGTCCAGTTGTGGCGGCCGACCGCGATGCCGCGCAGCGCCCGCTCGGCAGCATTGTTGGTGAGGCAGATCCGGCCATCGTCGAGAAAGCGGGTGAAGGCCGGCCACCGTTTCAGCATGTAGTCGATAGCCTTGGCGAGTTCGGACTTGGACGACAGGGCGGCGCGCTTTTCGCACAGGAACGTCTCGAGCTCGCCGATCAGCGGCTGGACGCGCTCGCGGCGCTGGGCGCGGCGCTCCGCCGCTGTGCGGCCGTTGATCTCGCGCTCGATAGCGAAAACGCCATCGATGCGTTGGACCGCTTCGATGGCGATCGGCGCCCGCTTAAGGTCGGCGATCTCGTAGAGCTTGCGCCGACCATGCGCCCAGCATGCCGCCTCGATGATCGGCCCCGGCGTGCGTGCGCCATCATAAAGCTGCCCGAAGCCGGAATAGGCATCCGCCTGCATGATGCCGGCATAGCCGGCGAGGAAGGTTTGGGGATGAACGCCGCTGCGGTCGCGCGAGTAGAAGTAGACGGCTGCCGGCGCCGCCGATCCGGCAAAAGGGCGATCGTCGCGGACGACGGCCCAAAGCCGCCCGGTCCGGCACTTGTTCTTGGCGAAGACAGGCACTGGGGTGTCATCGGCGTGGATGCGCTCGGCGGCGAGCACATGCGCCTTGATGGCGTCGATGATAGGGTTGAGAGCCACGGTGGTGGCGCCGATCCAATCGGCCAAGGTGGAGACGTCGATGTCGATGCCTTCGGCGGCAAACCGCGCGCTCTGACGATGCAGCGGCAGGTGCAGGCCGAACTTGGCGAAGGCGACCTCGGCCAAGAGGTTGGGGCCGGCGCGGCCGCGCGCGATCGGATGCGCGGGTGCCGGCGGCTGGGTGATGGCGGCGCAGGAGCGGCAACTGAACTTCTCGCGCACGTGCTGGAGCACCAGCCACTGCGCCGGAACGCGCTCCAGCGTTTCCGTCACATCCTCGCCGAGCTTGCGCAGCCCGCTGCCGCAACAGGGACACGCCGCCGGTGCGGGATAGACGATGCGCCGGCGCGGCAGATGCTCCGGCAAGGGCCGGCGCGCCGGCTGGCGGCGCTGAAAGCCGCGCACCTCGACCGAAGGGGCCGCGAGCTCGGCGGCCGCATGCGCCGCCGCTACCGTTTCGTCCAGCTCTTCGAGCTGCAGCTCGAGCTGCTCGACGAGCCGCCGCCCGCGCTCGGAGGACTGGCCGTATTGCTCGCGTCGCGCCAGCGCCAGCAGCAGCGTCAAGCGCTCGACTTCGGCATCCGCAGCGATCCGCGCCGCACGCTCGGCCAGAATCATCGCATGGGCGGCGGCAAGCTCGTTGGGCAGCGCTTCGGCGACATTCGTCACGCGCCGATGGAATCACCCTTCCCGCACCCGCGTCACCGCGGGCCGAGGCGATGAGTCAATTGGTCGCGGCTACCCCGCAGCTTGGGGGCGCCAAGTCCGCTGCGGCATCCGCCAATCGATGCCTTCGAGCAGGTAGCCGAGCTGCGCCGGCGTGATCGTCACCGCGCCATCGGCCGGCGATGGCCAGAGAAAGCGCCCGCGCTCGAGGCGCTTGGCGAACAGGCACATTCCCTGGCCGTCGTGCCAAAGTACCTTGATGAGGTCGCCGCGCCGGCCGCGAAAGACGAAGAGATGACCGCTGTGCGGATCAAGGCGCAGCGTCTCCTGGACCTGAAGCGCCAGCCCGTCGAAGCCGCGGCGCATGTCCGTGCGGCCGGTGGCAAGCCATACCCGAACGCCGCTCGGCACCGGGATCATCGCCCGGTGCTCTCCAGCGTATCGGCCAGCCGCGCGATCTCCGCCAGGCTCAGATGCAGCCGCAGCATCCGGCCGTTGCGCAGGACAATCTCAATCGCAGTGGCGCCGCCGGCCTCCGCCGCCACAGTGACCGCCGCAAAGCGGGGTATGACTGGTGATCCCGACAGGCCGCCCTCGCGCGCCTGCCGCCGCCACAGACAAAGCTGGTTCGGATGGAGCCCATGCCGCCGCGCCACCTCGGCGACCCTCACCCCAGGCGCATCGCTCTCCTCGACGATGCGCCGCTTCTCTTCCGCGCTCCACTTGCGCCGCCGCTCCGGGCCGGGAAGAACCGAGACCTCGACCATCGTTCGCACATTAATTTGCCAATTAATGTGCGAACATCTCACGCGGCGCAGCCGACCGAAAGGCGGCCTTCACCGGACGCGTAC
>Ga0335075_10008812_pt1 | contig 15448 bp, 19 predicted proteins | sample Lox_Sample_24_FD_206723 | JGI IMG/M metagenome (GOLD analysis project Ga0335075, IMG submission 206723) | Soil microbial communities from Loxahatchee National Wildlife Refuge, Florida, United States - Lox_Sample_2.4 | ecosystem: Environmental > Terrestrial > Soil > Wetlands | place: USA... | reverse complement strand
CCATCTGGCACGTTGACGTCGTACCTGGCCTGCTCCAGACCGAAGCGTATGCGAGGCACATAATCAGCAGCTACAGCCGTGTGGAGCCGCTCGCGCCTGGCATGATCGGGCGGATGGTCAGAGTCCGCATGCGACGCCAGCAGGTACTGGATCGCGACGGGCTCGATGTGTCGGTCGTGCTCGACGAGTCGGTCCTGAAGCGCCGGATCGGGGACGATTCGCTGATGTACGAGCAGCTTCACCGTCTGGCGCAAGAGTCGGACCGGCCCAACCTGGCCCTTCGGATTCTCCCCCTTGGCGCGCAGCACACGGTTTTCGGCGAGTCGTTCGTCATCTTTAGCTTCGGAGACGATAGCGACGCGATGCTGCAGGATGTGGTCAGCACTGAGCAGCTGAATAGCGGGTTCACCGTGGAGGGGGAGCGGGAGACCTACCTGCACAGGATCGCATTCGAGATGCTCGCCGATGCGTCGCTCGACCCGGTGGGGTCAAGGGCCCTCTTGCTCGAGACGGCGGAATCGCAGTGGTCTGGTGGCGGTCATCGTGCGCAGCCGGACTATACGGTGCGGCAGGCTCCACGCGCTTGAAAATCAGGTACACGCTGGGGCAAGCGACATCTATTGGACCGTTGCGTAAACGGGGATGAAAGGGATCCGAGGTGCCAGTGATGTCTGTTACGCTTTTATTTTAGTGACGACGGCTAGTAGGGTTTCAGCTACATTCCGTAGAATTCCTCATCGGGGCCGATAACACGATCAGTGAGGTAGTGGCGTGGGAGAAACTAAGCTCGGAAATCAGGCCGAAACGGCTGCTTCGGGTCTTAACTGGGTAAAGAGCTCCCTGAGTCTAGCCAACGGCAACTGCGTTGAGGTGGCCAGCCTGCCCGATGGCGGGGCGGCTGTCCGCAACAGCCGACAATCCGGAGGACCGGTTCTGCGCTTCGCGCCGGACGAATGGCACGCGTTTGTAGACAGCGTACGAGCCGGAGAGTTCGACAGTTTCGTCACGAAGTGACCGGGCCGCACAGTCCTATCGAGCAGAACAGAAGCAGAGGGTCTGGTACGTACGGCAGCCGCCATTTGCTAGCTGACCAGGGTGATGTCGGTGGTCCGGGCCAGGCGTGTTCGCTTGTGGTACCGGCGTGACCGGGCCTGGTGGCGGCGCCAGTCCAGCCAGTGCCCGGTGCTGCCGGGCGGAGGCGGGTGGGCGAGCAGGTTCCAGGTGACGGTGGACTGCGCGGACCCGCACATGCTGGCGGACTGGTGGGCGGAGACGTTGGGCTGGCACGTCCAGCCACAAGACGAGGCGTTCATCCGGCGGATGATCAGCGCCGGGCACGCCGCCGACAGCGACACCAGGCTGCACAACGGGATGCTCGTCGGGAAGGAAGGGGCGGCCATCTGCCACCCGGAGGGCACGCAGCGCGCGCCGAGGGTGGTGTTCCAGCTGGTCCCCGAGGCCAAGGCGGTCAAGAACCGGCTGCACCTGGACGTGCGCATCGGCGCCGGCGACGTCGAGTCCGCGGTAGCGGGCCTGATCGCGCGCGGCGCGAAGGTCCTGCACAGCGGCCAGCAGGGTGCCCACACCTGGGTCACGCTCGCCGACCCCGAAGGCAACGAGTTCTGCGTGTCGCAGTCCGCCAGCTCGCGCGAGTAGCCACGCTGCTAGCGGGCACCCGGGCGCAAGCGCGGCGATTACGGACTACGGCCCTGGCCGGCGGGCATCTGCCGTGCCCGGTTCCGATCCGGCCGCGCCCCACGACTCCGGATTAGTGCGCAGATCCCCTCGCCGCAGGCGGAGAAACCACCGGTCAGGCCAGTGCGGCCGCCACCAGTTCATGATCGTGAGCCAAGTCAGGACAAGCGCATGATCGACAGGCGGCTGCGCCGTGCAAGACCCGCTTCCCTCACAGCTCTCAAGCCCAGGTCAAAGGCCGAATGGCTGCTGTCGTACCAGGGCCCCCCGCTTCTTTGCTAACCGCCCGCCATAGCGCCGACGATCAGGTACGGCTCTGCGCCGGTGGCCACCGCTTCCGGCAGCGGAGCATCCGGCGGCTCATGCGAGAGATCCTGCTGGCACGCGAAGAACCTCACGAAGGCTCGCCGCGTCCCGCCGCGGTGATCACGGATCGTCCCGCGGAGCATGGGGTACCTGGTCTCCAGCGCGTCGAGCACCGAGCACTGGGTGACCCGGCCGGCGACCTCGAGTTCTACCACGCCATCCACCCGGGCGAGCGTCCTCAGGTGCGCGGGCAGGATCACCCGGACCACGGCAGCGTCTCCCGGCTCGCTCATTGCAGGGTCTGCACCTCCACCGAGAGCACGGCGGGAAGATCGCGGACGATCGGATCCCAGGTGTCTCCGGCGTCGGCCGACACGTAGACCTGGCCACCGGTGGTGCCGAAATAGACGCCGCAGTCGTCGAGCGAGTCGACCGCCATCGCATCGCGGAGCACGTTGACGTAGCAGTGCTCCTGCGGCAGGCCCCTAGTCAGCGGCTCCCACTCTTCGCCGCCGGTGCGGCTGCGGTAGACGCGCAGTTTCCCCTCGGGCGGGAAATGCTGGGAGTCGCTCGTGATCGGGACGACGTAGACGGTCTCGGGCTCGTGCGCGTGCACGTCGATGGGGAACCCGAAGTCCGTTGGCAGGTCGCCGCTGACCTCGCTCCAGGACTCCCCGGCGTCATCGCTGCGCATGACGTCCCAGTGCTTCTGCATGAACAGGACGGAAGGCCGGGACGGGTGCATCGCGATGCGGTGCACGCAATGGCCGACCTCGGCGCCGGTGTCGGGAATCCCCTCGGAGTGCAGCCCGTGGTTCACCGGCCGCCACGTCTGGCCCGCGTCGTCGGACCGGAACACCCCCGCGGCCGAGATCGCGGCGAACATCCGTTCTGGCTGGGCCGGATCGAGGATGATCGTGTGCAGGCACATCCCGCCCGCCCCCGGCTGCCACGACGGCCCCGAGCTATGCTCGCGCAGGCCAGGCAGTTCCTCCCAGTTCCGCCCGCCATCGGCCGAGCGGAACAGCCCGGCGTCCTCCACGCCGGCGTAGACCGTGTCGGGATCGTCTAGCGACGGTTCCAGGTGCCAGACCCGGGCGAACTCCCATGGATGGGGCGTGCCGTCGTACCACTGGTGCGTCCCGGGCGTGCCGTGGTACTTGAACTCGTTGCCGACAGGCTCCCACGTGACGCCGCCGTCGTCGGATCGCTGGATCAGCTGGCCGAACCAGCCGGTGGACTGGGAGGCGTATAGCCGGTCCGGGGTGGCCGGCGATCCCTTGAGATGGTAGATCTCCCAGCCAGGGAAATGCGGACCGCTGACCTCCCACTTCTCGCGCTTTCCGTCGGCCCGAAGCACGAACGCGCCCTTCCGCGTCCCGACCAGTACCCGAACTCCGCTCATCTGTACCCCTTCCTCTCCATCTTGACTGAGACGGTCGCGGGGCCGGAAACTCATCGCCCCCCCGGGCGGGGAAGTCGGCACCGGCCCGCCGCGTTACAGTGCCTGGTGATACCAACCTAGGAGGCTCGACGTGGCGCTGCCCTATGACCCCGCGGCTAAGTTGCAGGAGTACGCCCATCCGGAGACGATCGTCACCACCGAATGGGTGGCCGAGCACCTCGAGGACCCCGGCCTCGTCGTGGCCGAGTCCGACGAGGACGTGCTGCTGTACGAGACCGGCCACATTCCGGGCGCGGTCAAGCTCGACTGGCACACCGAACTCAACGACCCGGTCACCAGGGATTACGTCGACGGGCCCGGCTTCGCCCGGCTGATGTCGGACAAGGGGATCAGCCGGGACACCACACTGGTGCTGTACGGCGACCGGAACAACTGGTGGGCCGCCTACGCGCTGTGGGTGTGCTCCCTGTTCGGGCACCCCGACGTGCGCCTGATGGACGGCGGCCGGGCCAAGTGGATCGCCGAGGGCCGCCCGCTCACCACCGACGACACCAAGCGTCCCCGGACGGACTACCCGGTCGTCGACCGCGACGACAGCCAGATCCGCGCGTTCAAGGACCAAGTCCTCGCTCACCTGGGCCGGCCGCTGATCGATGTGCGCTCGCCGGGGGAGTACACCGGCGAGTTGCTGCACATGCCCGATTACCCGCAGGAAGGCGCCCTGCGCGGCGGCCACATCCCCGGTGCCAGCAGTGTCCCCTGGGCCCGGGCGGCGGCGGAGGATGCCACCTTCCGCCCCCGCGCCGAACTCGAGGCGATCTACCTCGAAGAGGTCGGGCTTCGCCCCGATGACGACGTGGTGGTCTACTGCCGCATCGGCGAGCGGTCAAGCCACACCTGGTTCGTGCTGCACCACCTGCTCGGCTTCCCGCACGTGCGGAACTACGACGGATCGTGGACCGAGTGGGGGAACAGCGTCCGGGTGCCCATCGCCAAGGGGGACAGTCCGTGACCGCCGCCACGCTCAATCCCAGGCTGCAAGAGATCGCCGATGACTTCAACGCCATGACCGGCCAGGAACGGCTGCAACTGCTGCTGGAGTTCTCCCGGGAGCTGCCAGGTCTGCCCGACCGCTACGCCGGGCACCGCGACCTGCTCGAACCCGTGCCGGAATGCCAGTCACCGCTGTTCCTGGCCGTCGAGGTAGAGCCCGACGCGACCGTGCACCTGTTCTTCGACGCGCCGCCTGAGGCGCCGACCACGCGCGGCTTCGCCGGCATCCTGCACGCCGGCCTCGACGGGCTGGATGCCGACGAGGTGCTGGCCACGCCGGGGGAGTTCTCAAGCCAGCTCGGCCTGCAAGAGCTGGTCAGCCCGCTGCGGCTGCGCGGCATGGCCGCCATGCTGGCCCGGATCAAGCGCCAGGTCCGCGAGAAGCGCGGCTGACCGGCCGGCGCCGAGCCCCGCCCGGCCACGCTAGTCAGTCTCGTCGCGATCCAGGCCTTGCTGCGCATATTCGGCCAGCAGGTCGCTGAACGAAAGGCCGCGCTGTTCGGCCCGGGCGGCGAGCCGCTCGGTCAGCCCGGTCGGCAGGACGACGGTGCGGCGCACGCAGTCGTCGCTCTCCCATGCTTCGTCGGGCACCTCAGACACGCTCCGTCCTCTCCGTGGCTAGCTGGGTCGGCTTCTGCGGGCCAACGTAACGGCGCAGGATGCGGTCGCTCAGCAGGCCCAGGCAGCTCAGGTTGGGGAAGCCCGGCCCCTGAGCCAGCCCGGCCACGGCCGGGAGATGCAGTGGCGGGCTCAGGCCCGCGACCGACAGATCCACCTCGATCCGTCGCTCCAGTTCGTCTCCGGCCAGTGCGGCGGCGAGACGGCGCTGCGCCTGCTCGCCGAGCAGGCCCTCGAACCAGCGAGCCTGGAAGCCGATCGCGACGACTACCAGATCGTAGGCGACATGTTCCCGCTCGTCGCCGTACTCGATCGTGATAACCACCTGCCGCTGGTCGGCCTGGATCGCCACCGCCGTCCCTGGCAGCGCACGGAAGCCGCGCGAGGCGTTGAGGATCGCCTCGGCCTGCTGCGAGAAGACACCCCGGTCGGTACGTATCAGGAATTCGCGCCGGTGCGCCTCCGCCAGCGCGGGCCAGTCGCCGGGGTCGGAGTACAGCCGGTTCTCCTCGTAGCTCTCCCCGCGCGAGTACAGGACGCCGTGGCTGGTCACGACGTCGACCAACGAGTGCCTGGGCAGCTTGCTGACCAGCCTGATGACGACAGAGGCCGCCGTCTCGCCGCTGCCGATCACGCACGCGTTCTTGGCCACTTGGGCCTTGGGTTCATGCAGCCAGTAGCTGCGTCCGTCCAGCACCCGCGGGTGCCGGTCCGGCTGGCCGGCGACCCGGATCGGCGGGCCGGCGCCGGTGATGACCACGCCGTCGGCCCAGATCGCCTCGCCGGGCCGCACCGCCACCCGCCACCGCTCGCCGTCAGCCTCCAGCCCGACCACCTCGGCCGCGATGACCTCAGCCTGCGCCTTCTCGGCGACCTCGCGCAGGTACCAGCTCCACTGCCGGTGCGTGGGCGGCATGCGGCCGCGGTCCACCCAGTCGGCATACGCGCCCCGGGCGATCAGGTGCCGTTGCCAGGTGTAGCCTGCCATCGCCGCGGTGACCGCCGCCGAAGCGGGCCCCCAGCTGTCGGCGTACGGGAATCCGACGTCCTTTTCCGGGGCAGTGCCCAGCGGCAGCAGGCCGTTGGTGTAGCCCTGCCCTCCGCTCCAGTTCCCCGCGACCGCGCCCGGTTCGATGAGCACCACCCTCGGCGCGCCGAGCCCCGCTGCCTCCAGCGCGCGCGCCTTCGCCGCGATCGCGATCCCCTTCGGCCCCGCGCCTAGCACCGCCAATGTGGGCATGCACCTAATACTCGGCCTTCGGGCCGGTCCAGGCCACGAGTTCGATCCGCGCGAGCCCGGGTATGGCGCGGCGGGCCCTCAGCCGCGGGAGGGTTACTGCCGGGCTGGCTGGAGTGCTGGCCGGTAGTAGCGGCCGGCCGCCGGGGTGAAGATCAGTACGACCGAGGCCAGGCCGATGGCCCACACCGCGGCGCCTGCGATCAGGTCGGCCCGGGCGAAGGGCGCGGCGCCCTCGGCCAGGGTGCTCACCAAGCCCATGGTGGTCAAGCCGAAGCCGCTCACCGAGAGCAGCCGGGCCCAGTCCTCGCCCCGGCCGTTGGCCCAGGCCAGCCACAGCCACATCCCGACCGCCACCGGTAGCAGGGCCATCTCGGCGATCAGATGCGCGGTGACCGGGGGCACCACGGCGGAATCGTGGGCCGCCACCGCCGCCCGCACCGCGCCCGCGGTCACCACCACGGTGATCACCGCGGCTAGCTCCGCGGCGGCCCCGGCCAGCATCAGCTTGACCGCCGCCCGCACGGCGCGCGGCCGGGCCGCGGCCGGCCAGAGCCGCATCCGCACCGCCCCGCGGACCAGGTCCCACGCCTCGGCCCAGCCGACCCTGGTCTGGCCCTCGGCCGCCGTCGCCAGCAGCACCGCCAGGACTTCTTCGCCGCTACCGGCCCGGAACGACCGCGGATACCACGCCAGTACCCGCCGGTAACCCCGCTCCAGCCGCTCCCGCTCGCACACCGTTCCCTGCCCGCTCATGCCAGGCCTCCCGCCAGTCCCGGGCGCAGCCGCGCCAGCGCCGCCGCCGCGTTCGCGTGCAGCCGGGCCGCCTCCACCGCCAGCACCCCTGTCCCCGCCGGAGTCAGCCGGTAGTACCGGCGCAGCCGGCCCTCCACGACCTCCTCCCGGTCCACCGCCACCATCCCGTCGGCCCGCAGCCGGTCCAGCGCCGTGTACAGCGTCCCGGCCCGCAGCCGGACCCGCCCCCGGGAGATGTCCCGCACCTCGGTGATGATGCCGTACCCGTGCTGGCTGCGGTCGGCCAGCGCGGTCAAGATCAGGAACGTCGCTTCCTGCATCGCCCTCCCGCTCATACCGTCGTTATATACCGATGAACTAACCGTGTCAAACGGCCGCGCCACGGGGTAGATCTTGCAGTGGCCTGCGAGCGAGAGTCAGGACCGTACCCGACCCGAGGAGCGTCAATGAAGACCAGGGCAGCCGTTGTGTACGAGCCGGGCAAGCGCGTCGAGATCGAGGAACTCGACCTCGACCGGCCGCAGGCCGGCGAGCTTCTCATCCGCTACACCCATGCGGGCCTGTGCCACTCCGATCTCCATGTCATGCACGGCGACATCGAGGCGCGGATGCCCATGGTGCTAGGTCATGAGGGCGCGGGGATCGTCGAAGAGGTCGGGCCGGGCGTGACCCGCGTGGCTCCCGGCGATCACGTGGTCTGCTCGTTCATCCCCAACTGCGGCACGTGCCGTTACTGCGCCACCGGGCGCCAGTCGATCTGCGACTGGGGCGCGACGATCCTGGAGGGCTACCTGCCGGGGCCGCGGTTCCCGCTCACCGGGTCCCGCGGCCAGTACGGCGCAATGTGCATGATCGGCACCTTCAGCCAGTACGGCGTGATCCACCAGAATTCCGCGGTGAAGGTCGATGACGACCTGCCGCTGGAGAAGGCCGTGTTGGTCGGCTGCGGAGTGCCCACCGGATGGGGTTCCGCGGTATACACCGCGAACGTCGCCCCCGGCGACACGGTTACGATCTACGGCATCGGCGGTATCGGCATCAACGCGGTGCAGGGCGCCCGCTACGCCGGCGCGAAGAACGTCATCGCCGTCGACCCGCTGGAGAACAAGCGGGAGAAGGCGATGGAACTCGGCGCCACCCACGCGTTCGCCACCGCCGCGGAGGCGCAGGAGGCGATCACCGACCTGACCCGCGGCCAGGGTGCCGACTCGGCCATCCTCACCGTCGACCTCATGACGGCCGAGGTCGTCGCGGCCGGGTTCAACGCGATCGGCAAGGGCGGCGTCGTGGTCGTCACCGGCCTGAACAAGCTGCTGGAGCCGACCATCCAGCTGCCGGGGACGATCCTGACCCTGTTCCGCAAGAGCCTGAAGGGCAGCCTGTTCGGCGACTGCAACCCAACCTTCGACATCCCCAAGATCCTCGGCCTGTACCAGGCCGGCGACCTGAAGCTGGATGAGCTCATCACCCGGACCTACACCCTGGACCAGGTCAACGAGGGCTACGACGACCTGCTGGCCGGCAAGAACGTACGCGGCGTCGTGATCCTTGAGCACTGACTTACGAGGGGCAGATGTCGATCCAGGTTGTCGGGCGCCAGCGCGAGCTTGAGCTGGTGCGAGCCGCGCTCGCCTCGGGCGCGCACATCCTGATCGAAGGCCCGCCGGGCACAGGCAAGTCCACCCTGCTCCGTCAGGTCGCGGAATCCCGGCACACCGTGTTCGTCCTGGTCGAGGGCAGCGCCGAGCTGACCCCGGCCCGCCTGATCGGATCCTTCGACCCGGCGCTCGTTCTGGAGCAGGGCTACCGGCCGGAGAACTTCTCTGACGGCCCGCTGGTCCGGGCCCTGCGCGACGGCGGGCTGCTGTATGTCGAGGAACTCAACCGGGTTCCAGAAGAGACGGTCAACGTGCTGCTGACCGTGATGTCCGAAGGCGAGATCAACGTGCCGCGGCTGGGCCGCATCGCCGCCGACCCGAACTTCCGGCTGGTTGCAGCCATGAACCCGTACGACTCAGTGGGCACGTCGCGGCTGTCGATGGCGCTTTACGACCGGACCTGCCGGATCTCGGTCGGATACCAGGACGCCGAGCAGGAACGGCAGATCGTCCGGCTCTCGGCCGAGCACGCCAAGCCGGCCCTGGCCGCCGAGGCGGTGGCTCTCGTCCGGGCCACCCGCGAGCATCCCGACCTGCGCTCGGGCGCCTCGGTCCGCGGCGCTATCGACTACGCCCGGCTGGTTCCCGAGCTGGCCGACATCCGCGGCGTCCCGGCCGACGACTGGCAGGCCGGCCTGGACGCCGCCCTGACCACCCTGTCCGGCAGGGTCCGGCGGCACGAATCATGCCGGCGGACGGCCGACCAGGTCATCGAGGAGATCTTCAGGCGCGCCCGGGCCGCCGAGGCGGTCGGCGACGCCATGGGAGGCGACACCAGCCCGGGGGAATGACCGGCCCGCCGACCGCTCCGGCGGCCGGCGGGCCACGTCGGCCACCCAAGTCGGGACGGCCCGACGGCAAGACCGTCGGGCGGCACGAGCTGGCCCGTCATCCCCGCTTCGCCGAGGTCAGCCCCGAGGTCGGGGTGCTCGACGAGGACGCCATGAGCCGGGCCCTGGCCGCGGATACTACGGCCTTCGAGCTGCTCGCGCTCATGACCACGGCCACCGACGAGGGCCTGCGGGCCGCCGCGATCCGGCTCGGCTCGCAGGTCGTCCTCGAGCGGGCCAGTGCGGGGCGCGCCTGGATGCGCGGGATCTCGCGGCTGCGGCCCGCTCGCGGCGCCACCGACGGCGACCTGGACATCGACGCCTCGATCGACGACATCTCGGCCGCCCGACCTGGACCGGTCGGGCATGACGACCTGACCACGGTGGACTGGGCCAGGCCCCGGACGGCCTTCGCCGTCGTGGTCGACCGGTCCGGATCGATGAGCGGTGCGCGACTGGCGACGGCGGCGACCGTCGCCGCCGCTTGCGCGCTTCGCGCCCCGCAGGAGCACGCCGTGCTGTCCTTCGCCGGGACCGTCGCTGTCATCCGCCCTTTGACCAGCGACGTCGCGCCCGGCGTGGTGGCCGAGCGGCTACTCGGGCTCCGCGGTCACGGCGTGACCAGGCTGGCTGATGCCCTGAAAGCAGCACGCGAGCAGCTGGCCCAGGCCCGGGCCCGGCGCCGGGTCGTGATCCTGCTGTCCGACTGCCGCAGCACCGACCAGGACGACACCCTCGAGACAGCGCGCAGCCTGCCCGAGCTGATCATCCTGGCCCCCGCCGACGATCACGAGCAAGCCGCACAGCTGGCCGGCCAGGCCGGCGCGCGGTGGGGCCCCATCGCCCACCCCCTCGACGCGGCCGCCGCCCTCGACCAGCTGCTGGAGGCCCCGGCCCGTGGGCTCTAGAGTGGCGCATGAGGTTATGTTCGGCCTGTTTGCCTGCCGCCGGTAGCTGGTGAACTGGCCGGAGCCTTGGTCCCTGCGGGTTGTCACGTCAGGCGGCCGGCGGCTTGCAGGACGCGGAGTGCGTTGAGGGTGATCATCTCACTGGGGCCTGAGCGGCCCCAGTTCACGACTTCCGGGGTGATGCTGCTTGGCGGCGGTTTCCACCAGTGGCCGCTGGCTTGCCAGCGGCCGTCGTGCAGGCGCCGCCGCTCCAGTTCATCAAGAGCGTCGCTGGCGCGGGGGTCACCGGCCTTGCCCATCCGCGACAGGACCAGCAGTGCCTGCAGGATGTCGTAATGCCAGTAGGGCGGGTAGCGCGGGGCGAGCCAGGTGCGGTTGATCACCTGGCCGGTGGCCAGGCTGCGGAACAGCCGGTGCTCCAAGAAGAGCCCGGCGGCGCGGCCGGCCGCGTCGTGGGCGGCCGGGTCGCCGGTGGCCTGCCAGTACTCGTGCAGTCCCCACGCTGCGGGCAGCGATTCATGGAAGGAGGAGCGCCGCCCGGTGGCGGCGGTGTCGCAGTTCCATCCGCCGTCGGGCCATTGCCAGGTGATCAGGGATGTGGCCAGAGACTGTACCCGCGGGTCGGCGGCCAGGCCGAGGCGGCAGCAGGCGGCCAGGGCGTTTCCCTCGATGGAGGCGTGGGTGCGGGCGAGTCCGCCGATCACCAGGACGCGCCGGCCCGGTCGGGTGAGCCAGGCAAGGACGTGATCGGCGGCGGCGAGCGCACGCGGTTCGTGCGGGGGAATGGCCAGTTCGGCCAGGGAGACCAGCCGCCAGTGCGCACCGGTCCATTTGCGGTACGGGCCGACACCGAATCCTCCGTCGCCGCGCTGGCCGGACAGCAGCGCGATCACCTTGGCGCCGGCCAGCACCTGGTCGGCGCCGGCGTCGGTCGGCTCACCGAGGACATCGCGGCGGGCCAGCAGCCGGACGGCAGGCTCAGCGGAACTCAGCAGCCAGGTCACGGCGCTCTGCGTCCGCCGGTCCATGGTCTTATTGTTCTCCGCCCTCAGCGGCCGCGTCGACGACGATGAGGGCCCGCGGCTGGTGCGGATCATCCGCCGGGCGCCGGGTCGGTGGTGACCTGGCGGCGGGCGCAGATCGTGCTGCTATCAGCCCAGGGCGCTCCTGGCTATGCTTACCGGCGCGGTGAGCTCCAACTGGATGCCGTCAGGGTCTTCGAAGGAAAGCACGTCGATGCCGAACGACGGCAGGCGGGTGATCGCGCCGTGGATCACGCCGCGCTCATCGAACAGCCGCGCTGCCCGCTCCAGGTCCTCGCGGCTCGCCACGCCGAAGCTCAGATGGTCAAGGCCCACCCGGTCTGGGTGGAAACGGTCACCGGCCGGCGCCATCGGCCGCAGGCCCATCAGCAGGTTGCCGCGGGTCATGACGATCCCGCCAAACAAGATGCTAAATGCCTCGTCCTCGGCCGGGTCGCCGGGCGGCGGCGACTCCACCGCGACCTGGAAGCCGAGCAGGCTGGTATAGAACTCGCGGCTGCGCTGTACGTCGGTCACCGTAAGCCGCAGATGATGGATTTCACCGGTCGGAACCTGACCTGGCATCGCGCCCTCCCAATGTCGGCATGATCGCGAGGATAACGGTGCCGCCGCTCTCCTCATGGGCCCTCGAGCCGTTTGCACCCGTGCGCCCAGGGAAGGTGAGGACGTCCGCCCGAACTGACGCGTAGGAGGTGAGTCATGAGTATTGGCGGGGGCCTTGTCCTCATCGTGATAGGAGCCATCCTCAGATTCGGGATCGCGACCGTGTCCACCCACGGCTTTTCCATCCACACGATCGGTGACATCTTGATCCTGGTCGGAATTCTCGGGGTCATTCTATGGCTGTTGGTATGGGCCCCGTGGGGTTACCGCCGCCGCACCGTCTACCGCCGGGACGTTCCGCCCGACGAGACGCCTCCCCGTCGCGTCTACAGCGAATATGAGGACGACTACAGGCGCTGAGGGACGCTACGCCGCCGCGAGGCTTATGTCCTGCACGCGGGCCAGAACCGGTGCGGGTCGCTGGACCGCGAGCCAGATGCCGGCCACCAGCCCCCAGAGGAAGATGGCCAGCAGGGCCTCAGAACCCGCACCCGGCCGACCGGCCCGCCACGCCCGGGGCGGCCCTGGGGCTTAACCTGTGCTCATGGCCGATGCCGATGACGTACGCCGCCTCGCGCTCGCGCTGCCGCATGTTGAGGAGATCGACAGCGATGGCTTCGACTTCCGGGTTGGCGACAAGGGGTTCGTCTGGTCATATCCGGAGCGCCGGCCGGGCCAGCGACGGGTCATCCGGACCGACATCGCGGTGCTGTACGTCGGCGATGAGGCCGAGAAGCAGGCGCTACTGCTGGGCGAGCCCGAGATCTTCTTCACCGTCCCCGGGTACGACGGCTGGCCGCTGGTGATGCTGCGGCTGGCGCAGGTCGACCTCGAGCGCCTGACCGAACTCATCACCGACGCGTGGCGAATGCGCGCCCCGCTAGGGCTGAATCTAGGCGAACCAGGCCCCGTGCGCTAGGCCGGATCCAGGATGACGGCCATGTACAGCTCGTCGACGAACTGGCCTTCGATGACCAGGCACTGCGAGCGCCGCCCCTCGACACGGAAGCCCATGCGCTCATAAAGGCCGATGGCCCGGTGATTGTGGGCCATGACCGTGAGCTCCAGCCGATGCAGGCCGACCGACGCCGCCCAGCGCTTGGCCTCCGCCAGCAATCCGGTTCCCACCCCCTGGCCGCTCGCCTCGGCCAGCACGCCGATCACCAGGTAAGCCGTGGCCCGGTTCCGGCGAAACGTGCCGCCGGTCAGCTCCACGTACCCGACCAGCCCATCGCCCGACTCCGCCACGATCATGGCCGAGTTCTCCGCGCGTCTCACCGCGTCGAGTTCGTCGGCCACCGCCTGCGCGGACGCATCGCGCTCGTCGGCTTCGAGCAGCATGAACGACGTCTCCCGGTCCAGGCGCTGCTTTAGCCTCAACAACGCCGCCGCGTCGCCGGGACCCGCGATCCGTATCCTGGCCCGCCCTGGCACGACGCCCTCCCTCCGCCCTCAGCATCCCATCCAGGCGCCGCAGAAATAACGTTGACGCCTGCCGCAGGCGGCCCCGAGGTGAATCTCCGGATGGCGACTCCGGCACAGACGCCTCATTGAACTCACAGGTACCGCCTGCCGCTACCCGCGATGTCCGGCATGAGACACGGGGCACACCGGCCTACCGGTAGGCGTCAGAGGCAGGACACAAACTGATCTGACCAGCCGCGTCATGCGCCCGCGCACAAGCAGCGGCAAAGGGTCGCCATCGGGAGCCACTGACGCATGGCGTCCGAGGACCCGCGTCATGGATACGAGGCGCTGGACGGTGTGCTGTCCCCAGCCCAGGTGCCGGGGCGATTTCCCGGATGCCGCGTCCCTCGGCTGCCAGGAGCCCCTTCACTAGCAAGCCAGATCGGTTCTGGCTGGGCGGCCGGTTGCCCGGTCGTATTCGGTTACCTTCAGCCAGGCTGGAAGAACGCGAGCATTTTCTGGCCGGCGTCCGGCGATCTCAGGATTTCCTGTATGTGTGCGGACTGCCGGGCGGCGGCGCTGGTGCGTTCGAACATCTCGCGTTCGTATTCCTTGACGGCGGTGGGAAAGCTGTCCGGGTTCGCGGCCAGCGCGAGGCCGAGCAGGGCGCCGTCGAGCAGCGCCATGTTGGCGCCCTGCCCCACCGGCGGCATCAGGTGCGCGGCGTCGCCGAGCAGCGTGACGCCTGGCCTCGACGGCCAGGTTAGGCCGACCGGGAGAGTGGTGATCGACCGTGGCAGGACCCTATCGTCGCAGGCGGCGATCAGCGCGGTGAACCGTGAGTCCCAGCCGGTGAACAGGCCGGTCAGCCGCGCCCGGGCGGCGGCTGGGTTGTCGAAAGGGATCCCGCTGGTGGCGAGCCAGTCCTCGGCGGTGTTGTAGAAGCTGAGGTAGACGCGTACGCGGCCGTCGCCGTTCCGCTGCGCCGACAGGGATTGTCCGTTGCCGAGCACCCAGTAGTTGCCGCGCCCGACCATCGCCGCGAGGTCGGGGTAAGTGCGGTCGATGTCGGGAATGCCGAGCTCGATGACGTTTTGGCCGGTGTGTGCCGGGCGGGCCTCGGTGAGCAGTGCGCGGACCCGGGAGTCGGCGCCGTCGGCGCCGACGAGCAGGTCATACGTCGCGCTGCTGCCGTCGGCGAAGTGCAGCAGCCCGTCGCCGGCGGATTCGAACGCGCGCCCCCAGCGCACCGCGTGTCCGGGGAGAGAGTCCAGCAGCAGGTTGCGCAGATCGACACGGTCGACCTCGGGCCGCTCGAGCGGGGCGTCGTCGGGCGTGTCCTCCTGGAGCAGCAGGGTGCCGTCCGGCTCCAGAAGGCGCAGGTCCTGCCCTTCACGGCGGGCGATCGCGTGGAACTGGTCGATCAGGCCGGCCTCGCGCAGCGCCCGCTGCCCGGTCCCGGAATGCAGGTCGAGCATGCCGCCCTGACCGCGCGCGGCACGTGAGGGTTCACGTTCGTACACGACCGCGTCGATGCCGTTCACGTGCAGCACGCGGGCGAGAGCCAGGCCGCCGAGGCCGGCTCCGACGATGGCGATGGGGATAGTCGTGGCTACTCCGATTCATCGTATCGAGCGATACACTGTATCAAACGATGTCACCGTATCACTCAGGCGATGTAGTGTCGGCGGCATGCTGGTGTGGGAAAGGCCGGAGCCGCCGGATCGACCGGTGCTGGCCCCGCTGAGCCGGGAGCGGATCGTACGAGCGGCGACCCGGCTGGCCGACGCGGATGGCCTGGCGGCCGTGTCGCTGCGCAAGGTCGCCGCCGCGCTGGACGTCGGGCCGATGCGGCTGTACGGCTACATCGCCACCAAGGAGGAATTGCTCGACCTGATGGTCGATGCGGTCTACGCCGAGATCCGGCCG
>Ga0335075_10008811_pt1 | contig 15448 bp, 21 predicted proteins | sample Lox_Sample_24_FD_206723 | JGI IMG/M metagenome (GOLD analysis project Ga0335075, IMG submission 206723) | Soil microbial communities from Loxahatchee National Wildlife Refuge, Florida, United States - Lox_Sample_2.4 | ecosystem: Environmental > Terrestrial > Soil > Wetlands | place: USA... | reverse complement strand
GTTGCGATATCGTCTTGTCGAAGCCGATCGGCAGCGGCGCGTCATGGTAGGCGAGGGAAGCCATAGGCTCGGGTACGAAGGCGTGTCTCGGCACGCGCAGCATCGCTCGGAGCACCCGCTCATCAAGTTCCCCCTTTCCGAGCTCGTCCCCCATGAGATCAACATAGATCTCGATCACCTCGACCATGTGCCGGCGTAGGATTGCAAAATGCCTTTCGCTCATCGGCTTCATGACACCTCCGCAGGAGGCAGTTACCGGACGCTGCGTGCACCGAGGTTATCCCCACATCCCATAGGCTCCAAGGTGGCAGCGGGCGGCGACCTTCGGCCGATCCTCGATTTGCAACGCTCGATATGGCAAGGAAGGGATGGGTTTGTGCTATCCTCATCGAGGCCCGCGTGCCGGGGCACATCGGGTCCTCGGGCAGCGGTCGGTGCGCCTGCCCCGAGTATTGAAGCTGGACCTGACGGCACTGAACGGGCTCGGTCGCTGCCGTCTGGCCAGAGCCGCTCGGTCGATCGAATGAGGAGATGAACATGGCAAGCCCCGATACGCTTCGCTATACAAGGATTCATCTCAACCACGGATCTGGTGCGATCCCTGCCGTCGGGTTCGGCACGCTGATCCCCGATCTTCTTGCCACCAGGCAAGCTACGAAGACTGCATTGGAAGTGGGATTCCGGCATTTTGATTGTGCGGAACGATACCGCAATGAAGAGGCGGTAGGTGATGCGATGCAGGCAGTACTCGAGGCCGGAATGATCCGGCGGGAGGACCTCTTCGTCACCACCAAGCTATGGAACACAAATCATCGCCCTGAACGGGTCAAGCCCGCCTTTGACGCAAGTCTCCGGCGACTGCAGCTCGACCATGTCGATTGCTATCTCATCCATACCCCTTTTGCCTTTCAACCCGGCGATGAGCAGGACCCGAGGGACGAGCACGGCCAGGTGATCTATGACCGCGGGGTGACGTTGATCGAGACGTGGCAGGCGCTCGAGCGCCTGGTTGATGACGGACGATGCAAGGCGATCGGCTTGTCGGATGTCAGCTTGGACAAGGTGCGGGAGGTCGTTGCGGCCGCGCGGATCAAGCCTGCCGTGGTGCAGGTTGAATCCCATCCGTATCTCCCTGAATGGGAGCTGCTCGACTTCTGTCGGGAGCACGGGATCGTACTGCTGGCGTTTGCAGCGTTGGGGCACGCCATGAGTCCGAAAGTGCTGGATGACCCCGTGATCACCCGCATTGCTGAGCGCGTCCACAAGACGCCGGCGCAAGTTGCGCTGGCCTGGGCCGTACAGCGCGGCACCGCCTTCCTGACCACCTCGACCAGACCTCGCTACATCAGGGAGAACTTTGAGATATCGGCCCTGCCCGAAGACGCCATGCGGGAGATTCGGGAGGGCATCACGGCGAACGTCCGGTTCAACACAGTGGTGGAAACCGGCGTGCCCGGCTTTATTCCTCGAGGAAAGTGACCCCGCCGGGGTATGCGGCCAACATGCGATGGCAAAACCCGATACTTTGGTGAGCCGTTCGAGCCCGGACCTTCGCGCGCCCATTTGGCTGAGCGGATGCGATGAAATCGATCCGCCGATCGCCCGCCCGCGCGTGCTGGATCGAGCGGAGATCCCCCTCGATACCGTCCAGCTCGCCCGTTTTCTCATCGGCAAACTGCTCACGCGGGTATTGGCCGAAGGCGTGGCGGCCGGCCGCATCGTCGAGACCGAGGCATATGGCATCGGCGACCCTGCGGGTCATGCCTATCGTGGCATCACCCCGCGCAATCGGGCGCTTTTCCTCGAGCGCGGGCACGCCTATGTCTATCTCGCCTATGGCACCTCGTTCATGCTCAACGTCTCCAGCGAGACCCCGGGCGTGGGTGCGGGCGTCTTGATCAGAGCGATCGAGCCTACCGGCGGCATCACGATCATGGAGCGAAATCGCGGCACCAGCCGGCTGCGAGACTTGGCACGCGGTCCGGGACGGCTGAGTGCAGCCTTGGAGATCGATCGCCGATTGGATGGAATCGATCTTTGTCAGGCCGGCCCGTTGTGGCTCGGATCTGACGGTCGAGCGCCCGGCGAAACCGGGCACAGCAAACGGATCGGCATTACCCGCGCAACCGGGAGCCTGCTGCGCTTCTACGTTCGCGGCAATCGGTTCGTCAGCGGTCCTCGGGCGCTCAATCGATGAAGTGCCGCGCCGCGCCAACGCTCGCGGCACGGCTGCACCTGATCGACAACCAGAGTTAACCTTCGCGCGTAGGTTTAAATCTTGACTTCCTTCTACCGCAGGTGCCTAGGATAGCGATATTCAATGCCGAGTTCGGAATAGGCTTTTGCGCTTTTGTGCAGAAGCGCTGCCGTAAAGAGGTGTCGGAAAGAGATGCCCGGCGTTTCTTACCGAGCCGATAGACGAAGGGGCCGAATGACGATGCCGTCACGTAATGCACTTCGCGAGTATTATGGCATCGGCGCTCAATTGGCACCGATGGTCCACCAGCAGGATGACTGGCGCTACGAAGTCGGGCATCCGCAATACGTGACCTACCTGGTTCCTCCTCACGATGTCGGTGGTCAGCCCGATGTCCCCGTCATCTACGAGGAAAAGGAGGAGGAACTCTGGGAGCTGAACACCTACGTCACCTGTGAAGTACTCGGCTGGCGCGGCGTTTGGAATTCCGAGGAGAGGCGTCGTCGGGGCAACAACGATCTCGGCTTGTCGCTTTATTACGGGTTTCCGTACTATGGCCGCTGGATTTGGGCCGCAGCACGAATGCTCGTCGATAAGAATCTCATCTCGCTGACTGAACTGCTCGAGAAAATCGCAGAGGTAAAAGCCCGCAATGAGCAGCGATAGCACTGGGACCGCGCGCGCGCGGTTTAATGTGGGCGACCGCGTTCGCGTGAAGGATCTGCCGAACCTGTTCTACACGCGTACGCAAATGTATGTCCGCGGCGCGAGCGGCACGATCGCGGCACGGACATACCAGGACCTCATACCCGAGGACGAGGCCTGGAACAGGGACCATGCGCCGCGGGAACAATATTATATCGTCCGATTTCGGCAGCAGGATCTCTGGGAAGGCTACCCGTTCGAAAAGGATACGCTGCAAACCGAATTCCCGGATCGGTGGCTCGAACCTGTCGGCAATTGATCGAGGCAAGCCAGGAGGAAAGAACGTGCAACGCTCGCACGACCATGCTGATAGTGGCCACGGCCACGATTATCACGAGCACCCCGCAGCGCCGATGGTCGAAGAAATCACCGATTTCGAGGTGCTGGAAATTGCCGTTCGTGAGCTGGCCATTGAAAAGGGCCTGTTCACTGCGGAGGATCATCGGAAATTTACCGAGTGGGCCGAGCAGATCGGACCTGCGGCAGGATCGCGTCTGGTCGCGAAGGCATGGATCGACCCCGCGTTCAAGGCTCGCGTCCTCACCGACGCGATCGCGGCTTGTCGAGAAATCGGCATTGACTGGGCCGAGCCCACCGGCGCCGGAACGCCAAGCGACTACATGAATCTCCGTGTGCTCGAAGACACGCCGACAGTGCATCACGTGATCGTCTGCACGCTCTGCTCATGCTATCCGCGTCCGCTGCTCGGTCACTCGCCTTATTGGTACCGCTCACCCAATTATCGCCGCCGGCTGATCCGCTGGCCGCGCCAGGTGCTGACGGAGTTCGGGTTGAGCCTTTCCTCCGAAATAGAGGTGCGGGTAGAGGACTCGAATCAGAAGTGCCGGTTCATGGTCCTTCCCATGCGGCCCGAAGGTACTGAAGGCTGGACCGAGGAGCAGTTGGCCGGGATCGTGACCCGCGACTGTATGATCGGCGTTGCCCTGCCCCATGCCGCCCGGACATCCGACGAGGTCCGGCCGATGCACAAGGCGCGCCGCCCGGTCCCGCAGGCTGGGCGGCATGGTGAGGCCGGCCGCCGGTGAGCGGCAGCCAGCCGTCTGCCGCCGCGGCTGCGGAGCGCAAGGCGGAGCCTGCTCCAATCCCGTTGCTCGAGACCTTACGGGACGAGGCCAAGACGTGGGAGAAGCTCGCACCGTGTTACGGCGTCACCAACCCGGATCCGCCCTGGAAAGTCAGCCTGGACGCGACTTGCGAGTGTCTCGCGGACAGCGCGGTTCTGCCGGCGCTGGAGCGGCGCCACGCGGAGGATCGACTTGGCGAGACCGTGTACCAGGGGACTCCCGGGCCCGAGCAGCAACTCCTGGCCTTGGCGCACATCATGCTCAGCCGTGGCCTGCTGAGCGAAGAGGATCTCGCCAGACGCATGAATGTGGTTCGATTGCGCCTGGAGGCAGCCTAGCTCGGACCCTCGTGCAGCGAACCGGCTTCGCAGCATTCGCGCCACCGATCGTATCGCCACCTGTTGTTCCTGCCGCACTTGCCGGTCCGGGTCTGTCTGGCACCGCATCTCACTTTCGAACGAAGGATGGCACATGCTTCTGATCCTGCGCCGCATCTTCCTGAACGAGAGCGCCGACATTCGAGCCAAGGCCATCGGCCTCTACGCGCTCCTGATCGCGCTGAACATGGGGGCGTGGGTCTACGCGCTCATCGCCTTTCATAACCGTCCGGTGCTGCTCGGCACCGCACTCCTGGCTTATGGGTTCGGACTGCGCCACGCAGTGGACGCCGACCATATCGCCGCCATCGACAACGTGACCCGCAAGCTGATGCAGGAGGGCAGGCGTTCCGCCTCCATCGGGTTCTTCTTTTCGCTTGGTCACTCGCTGGTGCTGTTCATTGCCACCGCTACCATTGCGGTGCTGGCGATAAAGATCCAGGGCGGCTTCGATGCTTTCAACGATGGCGCCGGGCTCGTCGGCACGCTTGTGTCGGGAATGTTCTTGTTGGCGATGGCAATCATGAACCTGGTGATCGCCTGGTCGGTGTACCTCACCTACCGGAATGTTCGCCAAGGCGGCGCATACAACGATGATGACTTCAACATCTTGCTGAGCAATCGGGGGCTCATCTCACGTATCGTGCGGCCGCTCTTCCGGCTGGTGAACAGAAGCTGGCAGATGATACCTGTCGGTTTCCTGTTCGGGCTGGGCTTCGATACTGCTACCGAGGTCAGCCTGCTCGTCGTCGCCGCCGTCGAGGCGGGCAAAGGGACGGCGGTTTTCTCGATTTTGGCTTTTCCTGCGCTGTTTTCAGCCGGCATGATGTTCGTCGACAGCACGGACGGCATCTTGATGCTCGGTGCCTATAGGTGGGCCTTCATCAAACCGATCCGCAAGCTCTATTACAACCTCACCATCACCATCGCCTCCGCGCTCGTGGCGCTCGTGATCGGCGGCGTCGAGACGCTCGGGCTGATCGGCCGGGAGTTGAATCTCCAAGGCTGGTTCTGGGATCGGATGAACGATCTCAACAATAACTTCGGCATGCTTGGCTACGCCATCATTTCCATCTTCGCGAGTGCCTGGTTGATCTCGACATTGGTCTATCGCGCAAAGCGGCTCGACGACGTCGAGATCGGAGTTCCGCTCAAACCGGCGCACTCCGAGGGCTGAACCGTGGCAGCGGAGTGAGGCGGCCGCCCGGCTCTCTGCTTTCGGCAACCGCCGCTGGACCGCCGAGCGTCTTCGCTGGGGTCGATTCGCGCGCATGATCCGCTGTCTCTGCTCCGCCGCCGGTCCCCTTCCGGGCGCGCGGCTCCGATGCTAGAGCCGCGCCCACCCATCCGGGAGGGGGCATGACCGCCGTTCAGCCAGCCGCCGTCGTCACGGCCGCCGCCGCGCTCGAGCCGGAGCTTGCCGGCCCGCTCGTCCTCGCCCTGCCGAAGGGCCGGATCCTCGAGGAATGCGTGCCGCTGCTCGCCGCCACCGGCATCCGCCCCGCCCCCGACTATGCCGACGAGGCCAGCCGGCGCCTCCGCTTCCCGACCGGCGATCCCGGCCTCGACGTCGTCCGCGTCCGCTCCTTCGACGTCGCGACCTTCGTTGCCTTCGGCGCCGCCGCCCTCGGCATCTGCGGCGCCGACGTCCTTATGGAGTTCGACTATCCCGAGCTCTACGCGCCGCTCGATCTTGGCATCGGCCGCTGCCGCATGGTCGTGGCCGAGCCCGAAGAGACCGCCGGCGCCGATGATCTCCGCCGTCTCTCTCGCGTGCGCGTCGCCACCAAATACCCGAACATCGCGCGCCGCCACTTCGCCGCCCGCGGCGTCCAGGCGGAGGTGGTCACGCTGAACGGCTCGGTCGAGCTCGCCCCCGGCCTCGGTATCGCCCGCCGCATCGTCGATTTGGTCCAGACCGGCCAGACGCTCGCCGCCAACGGCCTCGTCGTCACCGAGGTGATCGCGCCCATCACCAGTCGTCTGATCGTCAATCGGAGTGCGCTGAAGACCGGCGGCGAGAAGCTGTTCGCGCTGATCGACGGCTTTCGCGGCGCGCTCGGCGGCCGCTGATGGCGCTCCGCCTCGCCACCGCCGATATCGGTTTCTCCGCCCGCTTCGAAGCCTTTCTTGCCGCCGCGCGGGGCGCCGAAGCATCGGTCGAGGCGGCTGTCGCCGCCATCATCGCCACGATCCGCGACCGGGGAGACGCCGCACTCGCCGAGGCGACGCTCCGCTTCGACGGCACCCGGCTCGAGCCCGGCGAATTCCGTGTCCGCCCGCCCGAGCTTCTCGCCGCCGCCGCTTCGGTGCCGGAAAGCCGCAACGCGGCGCTCCGCTTCGCCGCCGAGCGGATCGAAGTCTTTCATCGCCGGCAATTCCCGCCCGATCTTGCCGTCACGGACGCAACCGGCGTCCGCATGGGCCTCCGCTGGTGCCCGCTCGATTCCGTCGGCGTCTATGTTCCCGGCGGCAAGGCCGCGTACCCTTCAACCGTCCTGATGAATGCGCTCCCGGCTCGCGTCGCCGGCGTCCGGCGCATCGTCATGTGCGTGCCCTGTCCAGGGCGGCAAATCCCCCCGCTCGTCGCCGCTGCGGCCCGCTACGCCGGCGTCACCGAGGTCTATCGGCTTGGCGGGGCCCAGGCGATCGCCGCGATGGCCTATGGCACGAAAACCATCGCTCCGGTGGATCGCATCGTCGGCCCCGGCAACGCCTACGTCGCCGAGGCGAAGCGCCAGGTATTCGGCCGGGTCGGCATCGATTCCGTCGCCGGCCCCTCCGAGGTGGTGATTCTGGCCGACTCCGCCAACGATCCGCGCGTGGTCGCGATCGATCTCCTGGCCCAGGCCGAGCACGACGAGGCCGCCCAGGCGATCCTCATCACCGATTCCGCTCTGTTTGCCGATCGAGTCGAGGCCGCGGTCGTCGACGCGCTCGCCCGCCTGCCGCGTGCCGAGATCGCCGACGCAAGCTGGACGGAGCACGGGGCGGTAATCGTCGTGGCGCACTGGGACGAGGGGGTCGAACTGGTCAACCGGCTCGCCCCCGAGCATGTCGAGCTGCTGCTCGACCAGCCCGAGCTGACCTTCCGGAAGATCCGCCATGCCGGCGCCGTCTTTCTCGGCCGCTTCACCCCCGAGGCGCTCGGCGACTACGTCGCCGGCCCCAATCATGTCCTCCCGACCGGGCGTACCGCCCGCTTCTCTTCGGGCCTTTCGGTGCTGGATTTCCTCAAAAGGACGAGTTTTGTCGCCGCAAATGCGTCTTCCCTGGCGCAAATCGGGCCTGCCGCGGTGACCCTGGCCGAGGCCGAAGGCCTCACAGCGCACGCAGAAAGCTTGACAATTCGTTTCTGAAGCGGTCTGAACTAGCCCTGAAATGCCCCCCGTCGTGTCCAACTTGTCCAACTTGACCGAGCGCCGGCGCGCGCTCATGTTCCGCCCGGCTTTCCTGCCGGGCGGATCTAGAGGCGCGATGTCGAAGGAGGACATGATCGAGTTCAGCGGCACGGTCACCGAGCTGCTGCCCAACGCCATGTTCCGCGTCAAGCTCGACAACGAGCACATGATCCTCGCCCATACCAGCGGCAAGATGCGCAAGAACCGCATCCGGGTTCTCGCCGGGGACCGGGTGAATGTCGAGATGACGCCTTACGACTTGAGCAAGGGTCGGATCACGTTCCGCTACAAGTGAGTGCGCCTTTGCTGGCACTGGCCTCGGCCAGCCCGCGCCGCCTCGCTCTTCTTGCCCAGATCGGTGTGATCCCGGCGGGCATGCCGGGCCCTGATGTCGACGAAACACCTTGGCGCGGGGAAAAGCCGCGTGCGCTTGCCGAGAGGCTCGCGCGCGCCAAGGCGGCCGCGGTACCGGCAGACGGAAGATTTGTCCTGGCCGCCGATACGGTGGTGGCTGCCGGGCGGCGCATGTTGCCGAAGACGGAGGACGCGGCGGCGGCGCGCTCGGCGCTCTTTCTGCTCTCCGGCCGGCGCCACCGCGTGATCACGGCGGTGGTGCTGACTGCGCCGGACGGCAGGCGCGCGGAGCGAATTTGCGAAACGGTGGTCGCCTTCGCGCGACTCACCCCCGAGCAGGTTGAAGCCTATATCAAAAGCGGGGAGTGGCGCGGCAAGGCGGGAAGCTATGCGATCCAGGGCCGTGCAGCGGCGTTCGTGCGGTTTCTCTCGGGCAGTTATTCGAACGTGGTTGGCTTGCCGCTGTTCGAAACCACGCAGCTTCTGAGGGGCTTCGGCTGGAAGCTACCGTAATTCTCGTGGCCGCTAGCCCAGGAGAGCGGCGCGCGGCGGCCCTCGACGGCGCCGGACGGCTGGTGGATTTCGCTCTTGCGCGGCCGGGCACGCCCGATGGCATCGGCGATGTCCATCGCGGCCTCGTCGGGCGGCGCGTGCCGGCGATGGCCGGCGCATTCGTGGTGATCGATCACGATGTCACCGGCTTCCTGTCCGACACCGAAGGGGCGGCCGGCATCACGGAGGGGGCGCCGATCACGGTCCGCGTGACGCGGGCGGCGCAGGGCGGCAAGGGGCCGCGGCTGGCTGCCGTGGTTTCGGAGGCGGCCGCACCCGCGCGGATGGGCCTCGTGCGGCGCGGGCCGGATGCGGTGCTGCGGCTGGCGGCACTCTGGCCGGAGGTGCCGGTGCTCGTGGACGATCCGGCTCTGCAGGCGCGGCTTGCCGTGGCGCTGCCCGGGCGGGTGCAGCCGGGCGCGGGTTTCGATGCCGAACTCGAATCCGAGATTGCCAGGCTTGGCGAGCCGGAAGCCCCGCTGCCGGGCGGCGCGCGTGCGAGCATTCATCCGACGCCGGCACTGGTTGCAATCGACATCGACGCCGGGACTGCGACCGGCCAGGGGAATCCGCCTCAGGCACTGAACCAAGCGGCGATTCCGGAGATCGCGCGGCAGATCCGGCTGCGCAATCTTTCCGGCGCGATCCTGGTCGATCTGGCCGGGCTTTCCGTCCGCGGGCGCAAGGCACTCGCCGGAGACTTCGCGGTTGCCCTGGCGTCCGATCCGCTGGCGCCGCGCTTTCTCGGGTTCACGGCGCTCGGTCTCGCCGAGATTGTGCGCCCGCGCGTCGCGCCGCCGCTGCATGAACTCCTCTCCGAGCCGCTTGCCGCCGGCCTCGCCGCGCTCAGGACGGTGGCGCAGGAGAGTAGGGCCACGCCGGGCGCTTCGTTTGTGCTCGTCGCCGCGCCTGCGGTGGTGACGGCTCTCCACCAGGATCCGGTTGCGCTGGACGAGCTTGCGCGGCGGACCGGGCGCACCCTTATGCTCAGCAGCGACCCCGCGCTTGGGCACGCGGGATGGCAGGTGGAGCGAGTGCGATGAGTTCTTCCTGTCCGATCTGCGGCAGGCCAACGGTGGAGCGGTTCAAGCCATTCTGCAGCCGCCACTGCGCGGACGTCGATCTCGGCCGCTGGTTCCAGGGCGTTTACCGCATTCCGGAGAGCGACGAGACGAAAGAAGGGGCGCCCGGCGCGCTGCCCCCGGAGCGGGACGTCCTTGATCGGGGCGAGGGGCTGGGTTAAGCCGGTCTTTGCCGTCGGCCGCCCAGGTAGCTCAGTTGGTAGAGCATGCGACTGAAAATCGCAGTGTCGGTGGTTCGATTCCGCCCCTGGGCACCATTCCCTTTCTTCCCCACCATCCTTTATTCCATCCCTGCTACGCAATACGAGAGCATGCAAAGGCGTGGGGACCCAGGCTGGCTTGCGGAACCTGCAGCGTCGGTACTGACCAAGGCAGCGGTCGTGTTGGATTGGTTTCACATCGCAATGCGTTTCCAACACGCCCTGCAGACTGCTGCCGGCCTCGGCACCGGCACCGTCCCTGCCAATGACCCGATCCCATTCTCCCTCGCCGCCTGACCTCCCCACGCTTTTGCATACTCTCGTGACGGCCGGGGACTGGCCGATACAGAACTGCACGGCGACCGAGTGGTTGATTGACTTCGTTCAAACCCGGTTCCTGCCCCAGAGGGGCCTCGGAGTCTTGATCGACTGCCGGTGTGCCGCCGCTTCGGCGTCGTTTTGTAACTTATGAGCTTGTTTTCATGAGGAGTACGAAAAAAACACATAAATCTAGGATTGCGGCCAAGCGATGAGCATATTATAAGTTTTATGCGTTTCATACGCTAGCTAAGTCCGCAACAGGAATCGTTAGATGAGCCGGCCAGTGAGTGGGAAGGAAAAGCGCAGCATCAGGTTCAGCATGTTGCTTGAACCTGGCGAAGTCAAAGAACTCGACGACTATCGGTACCAGATGCGCACTCCGAGCCGCGCGGAGGCGGTCCGGAATCTGATCAAGCTTGGACTGGAAGCGGCACCTGGGAAGGGTGAAAAGAGAAAGGCAATGTAGCCGAGCAATTCTCGGTGGGCAAACCCTTCAGTTTGACGTGCCGACCTTTCTCTCTTCCCCCTGACTCGCTTCTGGCTCGGTGCATTGCGGCAGAAGAGAGGGGCAGATATGACGCGTGAGCTCGTGGAGATGCGCAAGTTGGAGTTGGTGCTTGCAGCGCCAGATGCGCAAGAGCTGTCCGTAAGGAGTGGGTGAGGGCAAGGCGACATGCGCGAGCTAATTGGCGACAATCGTTTACGGCCCCGGCGGCGGCCAGTCGTCCAAAGGAGGGTTTGGTACCGGTGGACTATGCCGCATCGACTCCGCATGCTCTTCCTTTCCGCGATCGTAGGTCTCCCCTTGTCGGTTTCAGCGCTCGCGCAAACGTCGTCGCAGCAGCCGAACCCAGGTGGGGTTTCGCAGCAATTCAATTCCGGCGCGAACCACATTGGTCGAGGGGCGGCGGAAATTGGGGAGGGAATCAAGCAGGGGGCGATTCTGACATGGCAGGCCCTGCGTGATGGCGCGAACGCGATTGCCAACCGATTCAGCGGGAATGGGGCTGCTTCCGATCACGGTCAAAATCAATCGACGCAACAGCAGCGCTGACGCCGCTTGGGCCCCTCATGGTTCAGTTGAGATTCGTTGCACAATGGCTAATTTTAAGGCCTTAACCGCCGAGGAGGCCGAGCTCGCGCGGCTAATGGTCGACACCCTCAACCTCGAGGTGCCAGCAGACAAAATCGACCCGGAGGCGCCGCTCTTCGGTGGAGGGCTCGGCCTCGATTCGATCGACATTCTAGAGGTCGCACTGACCGTGTCGCAGCAATATGGCGTCAAATTGCGCGCCGACGACAAGGACAACGTCCAGATCTTTAGCTCCCTTCGGAGCCTAAACGCCTTCATCCAGGCCAATCGTAGCCCGTAAATGGACCTGCAAGCTGCCGCGCGAAGTTGGCTCCCGGTCATCGCCCTTGGGTGCGTTCCGGTGTCGTTCCATCTAGTGATCGTCGAGACCGGACAGATCCGGCTCGGCTTGGTTCCGCGCATCGGCCCTTTGCTTAAGCTTGGGTTCGTCATGGCGTCGGCACTCACACACTGGACGATCTATGGCGGCCTGCTGCTTACCTTCGCCGTGACCTTACGGTCGGGGCACGTACCGCTGATTACGGCAATGACACGCCGCCTGCATGGCGGCATCTCCGATCAGTTGGCGAGCTACACGCGGCGGGTGACGATCGCATGGTGTGGCTTCTTCGCAGCACAACTTGCGACGTCGATTACGTTGTTCTTGTTCGCTCCGCTCGTCATCTGGTCGTTCTATGTCAACATCCTGGATATTCCACTGGTGATCGGGATGTTCGCTGCCGAGTACATAGTCCGGCTGTGTTGCCTTCATGATCCCCCGCGACATTCGCTGTCCGCCATCGTGACTATGATCGCCGATGTCCGGAAGACGCGGCCGGGTGCAGCCGACGTGCTCTGATGCCATGGGGCCGCCTCAACGATGTCGCCGGTGGCTTCGCGTCCTTTGGCGCCCATGAAAGGTGCGCGATAGCGCGGCATGTGGACGAAGGCAACATTGTTGCGGTCCGCGCGGGACAAGCGATCCGGCGCGGTGAGCTCGCTCGCGACGTTGCGGCCCTGGCGTCCCGGCTACCCGACCGCGAATACGTGATCAACCTTTGCACCGATCGGTACCGCTTCATCGTCGGCCTCGCCGCCGCGCTCTGTCGAGGACAGATCACGCTGTTGCCCCCGGGCAATACATCAGGGGTTCTCAGGTCCATCGCAGAAGATCATCCCAATGTTTACACTCTTGCCGAAGCCGTCCACTCCGCGTTGCCGAGCTTCGTCTATCCTGACTGTCTCGAGCAAAATCTCAGCGTGATGGACGTTCCGGTGGTGCCGGCCGAGCAGACTGCGCTTATTCTGTTCACCTCAGGCTCGACAGGTCGGCCCAAGCCGGTGCGCAAATCCTGGGGCACGCTGGTGCGCAGCGTCCTCGCCGCGGGCACCCGACTCGGTGTCACGCGGCTTCCGGGTGCCACGGTGATCGGCACCGTGCCGCATCAGCACAGCTACGGACTCGAATCGACAGTCCTCCTCGGACTTCAGTTCGGCCTCGTGATCGACGCCGATGGGCTATTCTTTCCGGGCGACATTCGCGCCGCCATCGAGGCCACCGCCGGGCCACGTATTCTGGTGACGACGCCGATTCACCTGCGCGCGCTGGTGGCAGAACCGGACGGAATGCCCCGAGTCGACCTCATCCTTTCGGCCACGGCGCCGTTGTCTGTCGAACTCGCGGCGCAGGCGGAAGCGTGCTTCAACGCGCGGCTGATCGAAATCTATGGCTGTACCGAGGCAGGACAGATCGCGACCCGCCGGACAGTGGCGGATGAGGATTGGCGCTGTTTGGACGGTGTCGCCCTCTATGGCGGCCCGGATTGCACCTACGCCGTCGGCGCCGCGGTGGAGGGCACAGCTTTGCTGCAGGACGTGATCAGGCCGACGGGTGCCGCGACCTTTCGTCTCGGCGGCCGGTCCGCCGATCTCGTTGACGTGGCCGGCAAACGAACCTCGCTCGCCCATTTGAACCATCAGCTCCTGGGCATCGACGGCGTGACGGACGGAGTGTTCATCATGCCCGAACCGAATGGCCGGCCCGTCATCCGCCTCGCGGCAGTGGCCGTCGCGCCGGGCCTCACACGGAAAGCGATCCTCCAGGCACTACGTGAGCGCATCGATGCGGCGTTCCTGCCGCGGCCGCTCGTCGTAGTCGAAGCACTCCCGCGTAACGCGCTCGGCAAGGCGCCGCGCGAGGCGCTTCTGGAGCTCGTGAGACGCTGGCCCGGCGACTAGCAATGTGGCAGTCGACCGAGCTTCGCTTTGCCGGCGATCATCCGACCGCCGCCGGGCATTTTCCGTCCAACCCGATCATTCCCGGGGCGCTGCTGCTCGATGAGATTGTCGCGGCGATTCTCGACGAGGTGACCTCAGATCGGAAAATTGTCATAAGGAATACGAAATTCTTTCGCCCAGTGAAACCAGGGAAGGCGCTGCAGCTGAAATGGTGGATAGCCGAGGATGGCGCGACCAGGTTCGAATGCCGGCTCGTCTGTAGCGATGAGATGGCCGTTTCCGGGACACTAGCGTTCGTTGTGGACTCGCCATGAGCACGGACGAACTCGTCCAAGAGTGGGTCGCCCGCCCGGAGCGCGGATCACGACCATTGATCAAGTTCGGCGCGTGGATCGCATTGCGACTGGGACGTAAGGCGACGCGGCTGTTTCTGCACCCGATCTGCCTCTACTTCCTCGCTTCGTCCCCGGCAGCAACCAGAGCATCGCGGCGTTACCTGGCGCGCGTGCTCGGGCGACCGCCGCGCCTTGCCGACATTTTTCTCCATTACCTGACCTTCGCATCCTGCCTGCTCGACCGGGTATTTCTACTGAACGATCAAAGCGACCAATTCGACATTCGAATCCACGGCGAGGATATCGTGCGCGAGATCGAGCGGCGCGGCGGCGGCTGCATCCTATTTGGTGCCCATTTCGGCAGTTTCGAGGTGGCGCGCGCGGTCGGGCGTCGCCAGCGCAATCTACCGATCAGTCTCCTGATGTACGAGGACAACGCGGAGAAGATCCGAGCCACGCTCGGCGCGATCAATCCGCGGCTGGAGACCGAGGTAATTGGTATTGGACGGCTCGATTCTCTGGTCATCGTAGCGGAAAGGCTCCAGGCTGGGCATTTTGTCGGCTTGCTGGCCGATCGGAATGTCGACGGCAAGGACCTAATCCGCTACCCATTCCTTGGTGCACCGGCCCTGTTTCCGCAGGGGCCGTTCCGAGTCGCGAAGCTGCTGCGCTGCCCGGTGGTGCTAATGGTCGGCGTGTATCGTGGCGGCCGAACTTATGACGTCTTCTTCGAAGACCTCGCCGAACCTATGGGATTGCGCGCCGGAAATGGTGAGGCCTGGGTCGACGGCACGATGCGCAGCTACGTCGAACGGCTCGAGCATTATTGCCGCGCGGCGCCGTTCAACTGGTTCAACTTCTACAATTTCTGGAGATAGCATGCATCCGGGCCGCGTTCCCGCCTGGCTCAGCGCTATGCTCTTCGGCGGACTTGCCGTGAGTATCTTGTTCACCACGGCACAGTCTGCCCGGCCTCCTAACACCGGCTGGGGATTGCCGCAGCTAATGCACGAACTTGCGCGGGTCCGGTCAGCGTCGGCCCGGTTCACAGAGCGCAAAACCATGCACATACTGAAGACCCCGCTCGTGACCTCCGGCACACTGAGATATGTGGCGCCTGATTATCTGCAGAAGGTTACGCTGTCGCCGCAGCCAGAGAGCTTTGTTCTTAATGACAGCCAGGTGACCATCACCGGTGGATGGGACGGCCGGACCCATACGTTTTCTCTGACCGAGGACCCGCAAATTACAGGTCTCGTCGACGGGATCCGGGCAACGCTGGCGGGTGATCTGCGGACGCTCGAGCGGTTCTATGTCGTGGAGCTCAGTGGCGACAACACGCGTTGGCAGCTAGTCTTACGGCCGAAGAGTCGAGAGCTGGCGCACTTCGTAAGTTGGATGCGTATCCAGGGCCACGACGACCGAATTGATGTCGTGGACACGCAAAGCGGAAACGGCGACCATTCCGAAATGACCGTGGTTGGCGACGTGACGGATGCGCGCTAGGCGCCTCGCGCTCGGCGTCTGGC
>Ga0335075_10008810_pt1 | contig 15450 bp, 14 predicted proteins | sample Lox_Sample_24_FD_206723 | JGI IMG/M metagenome (GOLD analysis project Ga0335075, IMG submission 206723) | Soil microbial communities from Loxahatchee National Wildlife Refuge, Florida, United States - Lox_Sample_2.4 | ecosystem: Environmental > Terrestrial > Soil > Wetlands | place: USA... | reverse complement strand
CGATCAGCGCGGTGGCCGTGACGGTGATCGCACCGCCACCAAGGCCTTGCAGCGCACGGGCACCCACCAGCATCGCCATCGACTGAGCGATTCCGCACAGCGCCGACCCGATGACGAAAAACGTCACCGCGCCCTGGAAAACCCGTTTGCGACCAAACAGATCACCCAGCCGGCCGGCCAGCGCGGTGATGATCGTCGAGGCCAGCAGGTAGCTGGTGACCACCCAGGACTGATGGCCCGCGTCGCCCAGGTCGGCGACGATGGTCGGCAGCGCGGTCGCGACGATGGTTTGGTCCAGCGCCGCCATCAGCATGCCCAGCATGATCGCTAAAAAGACGAAATTGCGGCGCTGCGGACTGAGCAGTGCGCTACCGGATTCGGGATCCGGCGTTGCGGTCGTCGGCGCTGTCGTCATAGGCAGCTGCTATCGGCGCTCAGTGGCTGGCTTGCCCTGTCGTCGGCGGGCGCGAGACACATTGAGCCAAGTAGAGCTCCTCGCCGAGCTTGTCCATCAACTGCAGCTGGGTCTCCAGGTAGTCGACGTGGTTTTCCTCGTCGGCGATGATGCTTTCCAGCAGGAAGGCGCTGGTCGAGTCCTGCTTCTGGCGGCACATGATGACCCCGGGCTTGAGCCGGTCCAACACCTCGTGCTCGATCGCCAGGTCGGCCTCGAACTGCTCACGCAGCGTCTGACCGATGCGCAGCGAGAACAGCCGCTGGTAGTTCGGCAGGCCGTCCAGCAGCAGGATGCGGTCGGTGATCGCCTCGGCGTGCTTCATTTCGTCGAACGACTCCGCGCGGGTGTGCTCCGCCACCTCGGTGAAGCCCCAGTTCTCCTGCATCTTGGAATGCAGGAAGTACTGGTTGATCGCGGTGAGTTCGCTGGTCAACTGTTCGTTGAGCAGGCGCAAAACATCAGGATCACCTTGCATGGTCGCTCCTTTTTCTCCCCTGGCACGGATTCGAGTCGCGGCGATTGACGACGGTTGGGCTGGAACGCGCCGGCGCGCCGAACACAAATCTAGTGCAGGGAGCGACCGTTGGCGAGCAACTTGGCCGCCTCAATTTCACTAAAAGTGCTGGTCAAAGCCTATCCTAAGTAAGGATAGCCTCCACGAACCAAGTTAGGTTAGACTTCCCTACTATGCGGGCTGTTCGGTCATTGGAGACCCAGGATCTGGGGGGTCGCTGATGTACGTGTGCCTGTGCGAAGGCGTCACCAGCCAGACAGTGTCCGAGGCTATCGCCGGCGGGGCGTCGACGTCCAAAGAGGTTGCTGCGCGATGCGGGGCCGGCTTGGATTGCGGCCGTTGCCGCCGCACGGTGAGGGCGATCATCGAGGCGGCCGCGCAGTTGCAGCCCACCGGTTCCTAACGATCAGTTGCCGCGCTTGGCGGTGAAATCCGCCAGCGCCGCCGCGTTCGCGTGCCCGCCCAAAAGCTCAGCGAAGTGCGCGTTTTCGCGCTCGGTGGCTGCAGCGATTTCCGGACGGGCCGGTTCGGCGATCGACTGCTTGACCGCAATCAGGCTCGGAATCGGGCGGGACGCCAGGATTTCGGCGTGCCGGCGAGCCTCGGCGAGCAACTCCTCGGGCTCGCACACCTTCCACACCAGGCCCATGCGCAGCGCCTCGTCGGCATCGACCCACTCCGAGGACATCAATAGCCAGGCCGCGTTCTGCCGTCCGATCAGCTGCGGCAGCAGATACGACGACGCGGCCTCCGGCGCCACCCCCAGGCTGGTGAATGGGCACTTCAGCCGCGCGGTCGACGACATGAAGGCCAGGTCCGCATAGCCCAGGATGGTGGTGCCGATCCCCACGCCGACGCCGTTCACCGCACAGATGAGCGGCTTGGGGAACCGGGTCAGCGCATCGATCATCGCGGTGAAATGCGAACCCTGATTGGCCATTTGGGGGTCGGTGATGCGCGCTTGCATCTCCTTGAGGTCGTTGCCGGCGCTGAACGCGCGCCCGGCGCCGGTCAACAGCACGACGGCGACCTCGGGGTCCTTGGCGGCCTGGGCCAGCGCATCGGCGGTCGCCTCGTAGAGCGCCTCGTTGAAGGCGTTGAGCGCCTCCGGGCGGTTCAGGGTGAGAGTGCGCACCCGGTGGGCATCGTCGATCTGGAGTATCACGGGTGTCTCCTCAGCTGTGGATCGGAGTTTTCAGCACGTAGCGGCTGGTGGGCACGGTGTCGATGTTCTCGTTCGCGCCGAAAGCCGATGTGCTGGCGACCATTCGGCCCAGCCGGTGTTGGAGGTCGGCGTCGTCGGCGGCTCCGAAGAACGCCTTCAGGTCGGTGATCGCCTCGGCCGGGAACAACTCCTCGACGATGGCCGCGAACTCCGGCGCATTCGGCGTCAACGCGCGCACCACGGCGTTCTGGGTGTAGCCGAAGGTGGATTGGGTCTCGATCGCCACCGGCGTGTGGTCGTGCTGCCAGCGATGCAACCAGGTCGCATAGTCCAGCTCGGCGGGCCGCCGCAACAGCGCGATGTTAGCCAAACCTGTTGTGCGCCTGCCGAGTTCGGACGGTGCTCGCAACGGGATGGATTCGGTGACCAGATAGGCCGCCAGGTGATCGCACTCCATTTCGAGCATGGTCAGCGCTGAGGCGATCTGGTCGCCGTAGCACTGGTGGGTCCACATGCTGACCACGGCGGCCGCCGGTGGGTCCAGGACGGTCAGCGTCATCAGCGAGTGGCGCACCGCCGCGTCACGGACATTGACGGTCAAACCGCGGATCCCGAGTCGCAGGATCGACTCGGCGATCTGTCCGCGCTGCCGCTCACACCATTCCTCGTCGCGGTCGGCGGCCATCAGCACCGCGACTACTTTCTCCATAGCCGAAACCTACTCGGCGCCGTCCCGCGCCCACCGGGGCTGAATGAACACGCCCTCGGCCTCCACGGTGATGCCCTGATCGTCGGCGAGATGACCCGCGGCGAAAGTCTTCACCCCGTCGACGCGGGTGGTCGTCGCTTCCGCGTGCAGGTCCCCGAGCCGGGTTGCCCGCACGTAGCGGAAGCTGATCGTCCCGGTCAGGCGCGGATTGATGCCGTCACTGGCGGCCTCGCCGAGCAGGTGATCGAGAACAAGCGCGGCCACTCCGCCGTGCACGTGGCCCGGCGGACCTTCGTAGGCCGCGCCGAGGTGGAAATCGCACCAGGACGTGCCCGAACCGTCGTGCTGGATGTCCAGCGGAGGTGCGATCGGGTTACGGATGCCGATGACGGCGTTTCCCCAGGCCATCCGCTCGCCGCTGGCGAGATACCGCACCCCGAACGATCCGTCGAGCTGTTTGCGCCGCAAACGTGCGGTGGCCGAGTCGATCTCGGCTTTGGCGGCCGCGACCGCGGCGGCGTCCACCTGGGTCCTGACCGTCGCGTCGACCAGCTCGCGGACCGACTGGGCCAGCGGTTCGTAGACCGCCCGCAGCCGTTCGATGTCCTCGGCGCTGATGTTCTCCAGCGTGAAGTCCAGCATCAGGCGAAACTAGAACACGTTCATTTTCCCGCCGCTACCGGGCCTTGCGTACCTGTTGGTCACCGGCGAGCAGCTCCCCTATCAGCCCGGCAAGCCGGCGATACGGCGCTTCCCGGCCGCTGGAGGACCGGAACACCAATCCGATTCGACGTCCCGGGCGCGGCGTGGCGAAATAGGCCAGCTCGAGACGGCTGCGCGCGGTCTCGACGGGTACTGCGCTCTGCGGGATCAGCGTCACGCCCAACCCGCCGCTGACGCACTGCACCGCCGTCGCCAGCGACGCCGCGCGGGTGTTGGCGAGCTCGGCGCGCACGCCCGCCTTACGGCAGACGTCGAGGGCCTGGTCGCGCAGGCAGTGTCCCTCGTCGAGGAGCAGCAGCGGCAGCTCCGCCAGCGCGTCAGGCGGCACTCGTCGCTTGCCTGCCAGCGGGTGTCCGTGCGGCAGCGCCAGCACGAAATCCTCGTCATAGATTGCGACTTCGGTGATGCCGGCGGCCTCGGCAGGCAGGGCGATCAGCGCCGCATCCAGCGAACCCTCGCGTAGCCCGGTGAGTAGGCGCTCGGTTTGGTCCTCGACCACCCGCAACGCCAGCGCGGGCAGTCGATCGGCCATCCCGGCCAGCAGCGTCGGGAGGACGTAGGGCGCCACCGTCGGGATCAATCCCAGCCGGATGCTGCCCTGCAGCGGATCGGACGAACCCGCGGCCGCGGCCGTGAACGCGGTCGCCGCATCGATCACCGCCTGGGCGTGCGGCAGTAACTGCGTGCCCTCCGTCGTCAGGAAAACCCGACGGGTGGACCGCTCCACGAGGTGAACACCCAGACCGGTCTCCAGCGCCGACAGCGCCTGCGACAGCGTCGACTGGCTAACGCCCAGAGTTGTTGCAGCGCTGCCGAAGTGCTGCTTTTCGGCGACGGCGACAAAAGCTCGGAGCCCGGCGATCGTCGGCTGATAAGTCTTATCGGTCATGCCTATTAATATAGTGGGAAAGATCACCTTTTGTTCAAAGTGAGATTCCGGCAAGATGGGGGCATCCACAAAAACTTGACTAGATCCAATTCATGCGAAGGAGTGACATGGCCCTGCTGACTATCGGCGACCAGTTCCCCGCCTACCGGCTGACCGCGTTGATCGGCGGCGACCTCTCCAAAGTCGACGCCCAACAGCCCGGCGACTACTTCACCACCATCTCCAGCGGCGACCACGAGGGCAAGTGGCGGGTGTTGTTCTTCTGGCCGAAGGACTTCACCTTTGTCTGCCCGACCGAAATCGCCGCCTTCGGCAAGCTCAACGACGAGTTCGAGGACCGCGACACCCAGGTTCTAGGTGTCTCGGTGGACAGCGAGTTCGTCCACTTCCAGTGGCGCGCTCAGCACGAGGACCTCAAGAAGCTGCCGTTCCCGATGCTGTCGGACATCAAGCGGGAACTCGTCGAGGCCACCGGTGCGCTCAACAACGAGGGCGTCGCCGACCGGGCCACGTTCATCGTCGACCCCAACAACGAAATCCAGTTCGTTTCGGTGACCGCCGGTTCGGTGGGGCGCAATGTCGACGAGGTGCTGCGCGTGCTCGACGCGCTGCAGTCCGACGAACTGTGCGCCTGCAACTGGCGCAAGGGCGACCCGACCATCGACGCCGGCGAAGAGCTGAGGAAGTCGGCCTGATGAGCATCGAGAACCTGAAGGACGCACTGCCCGACTACGCCAAGGACCTTAAGCTCAACCTGGGCTCGATCAGCCGCAGCACCGTGCTCAACGAGGAGCAACTGTGGGGCACGCTGCTGGCCAGCGCCGCGGCGACGCGGAATACCCAGGTGCTGGCCGAGATTGGCGCCGAGGCGGCCGACTACCTGTCGTCCGAGGCGTATCAGGCGGCACTGGGCGCCGCGTCGATCATGGGCATGAACAACGTGTTCTACCGGGGTCGCGGTTTTTTGGACGGCGCCTACGACGACCTGCGGCCGGGGCTGCGGATGAACATCATCGGCAACCCGGGTGTGGACAAAGCCAATTTCGAGCTGTGGTCGTTCGCGGTGTCGTCGATCAACGGGTGTTCGCACTGCGTTGTCGCGCACGAGCACACTTTGCGCGAGGCCGGCGTCGACCGCGAAGCCATCCTCGAGGCGTTGAAGGTCGCGGCGATCGTGGCAGGCGTCGGGCAGGCGGTCACCACCGCGCAAGCGCTCGCCACTGTCGGCTAGGCCCCAGCCGTAGACTTCCGGTCTGTGGCCGTCAGCGAGGTTGATCTGCAACGTCTGCGTCGCTGCGTCGAGCTTGCCCACACCGCGCTGGACAACGGACACGGCCCGTTCGGGGCCATCCTGACTGGCCCGGACGGCGCGACGGTCTACGAGGACCACAACCGAGTCACGGACGACGACCAGACATCGCACGCCGAGTTGGGTGTGGTGCGGTGGGCGGTGGCGAATCTTGCTCCGGTGCACCGCATCAGAACGACGCTATACACGTCGTGCGAGCCGTGTCCGATGTGCGCGGCCGCACACGCGTGGGCCGGTCTCGGTCGCATCGTCTATGCCACGTCGAACGCGCAGTTCACCCAATGGCTGGCCGACTGGCATGCGACGGCGCCGCCGGTGGCGATGCTGCCTATCACGACGGTGACTCCCCGAGCGGTCGTCGACGGACCGGCACCCGAACTCGACGAGGAGCTGAAATCCCTCTACGAAGCCAGGTATCGGCGGTGACGCCGCCTGCCTGGACTCAACATGTGATCTGGTGGCACGTCTATCCCCTGGGCTTCGTGGGGGCGTTTCCGGCGGAGGCTCCGCCGCATACGGGTGAGCACCGGTTGCGGCGGATCGCGGAATGGTTCGACCACGCCATCGCATTGGGAGTGTCGGGGATTGCGCTCGGTCCGATCTTCGCTTCGCGCACACACGGTTACGACACCACCGACCACTACCGCATCGACTCTCGACTCGGCGACGATGACGATTTCGACTACCTGGTCGCCGAAGCGCACCGGCGTGGTCTGCGGGTGCTGCTGGACGGGGTGTTCAACCACGTCGGCACCGACTTCGAGGCGGCCGCACGCTGGTTTCGCGGCGACACCTTCGAAGGGCACGAGGGCCTGCTCACCCTCAACCACGACAACCCCGAGGTTGTCGACTACACCGCCGACGTTATGGCGCACTGGCTGCGTCGAGGCGCCGACGGCTGGCGCCTGGACGCCGCTTACGCTGTGCCGCAACAATTCTGGGCCGACGTCCTGCCCAGGGTCCGCGAACGCGCGCCGGACGCGTGGTTCGTCGGTGAGCTGATCCACGGCGACTACGCCGCGGTGGTTCGGGAAACCGGCTTCGACTCGGTCACCCAGTACGAGCTGTGGAAGGCGATCTGGAGCGCCCTCAACGACGGCAACTTCTACGAGCTGAACTGGGCGATGCGGCGCCACAACGCATTCGTGGAAGACTTCGCCCCGCTGACCTTCATCGGCAACCACGACGTCACCCGCATCGCCAGCCAACTGCAGCGACCCGAACACCTCGCCCATGCGTTGGTGATCCTGATGACCGTCGGCGGCGTTCCCAGCATCTACGCAGGCGACGAGCTCGGGTACCAGGGCGTCAAGGAAGAGCGCTTCGGCGGTGACGACGCGGTGCGTCCTGAATTCGGCTCTCCCCCAATTCTATTGGATAACCGCGGGGCCGAAGTGTGGCGGCTCCATCAATACCTGGTCGGGCTGCGTCGTCGTCACTCTTGGCTGCACGCCGCGTCGACGACCGCGCTGCGACTGGACAACCGCGAATTCGTCTACGAGACCCGACACGGCGACCAGGCGCTGATCGTCGCGCTCAACATCGACGACGCCCCGCTGCGGGTTCGTGATCTGGGCCGGGTGGAAGTGGTCGCCGGTAGCGGCATGCCACCGAACGACGTGGTGGACCGGCTGCAGGTGGAGCCGCAGGGTTGGCGGATCCTGCGCCCGCTCTAGGTCAGCCGCTGGAGCGTCAGCGGGTCTTGCTCGCCGTCGTAATACCGTGCGAGCAGCTGCACGAAATCGTCGTTGTCGTCGGTGGCGTGGGTGAACAACGTCATCGACGAGCGCACCTTCAGATCATCGGGCGACCCGAAGATTTCGCCAATCGAGCGGCCCTGCACGGCGTTGACCAGCCGCGTGCACTCGCGCAGGCGCGGCCCCAGCACGTCGTGCCGAAGGTAGGCGCGGGCCTCGTCGAGCGAGTTGATCGCGTAACGTGCCGCCGTCGAGCTGCTGCCCAGGCCGGCGAGCTGCGGGAAGATGAACCAAATCCAATGGCTGCGCTTGCGGCCGGTGCGCAACTCGTCGACGACGGTCGAATAAACCCGCTCCTGCGCATCGGCAAAGCGCTGCAAATTAAAGGGGTCGCTCGCGGATTCCATATGACCTACGGTGGCACAGTGGTCAAACGGCGACTGCCGAAGGCGCATGACCTTGCGCCACTGATCCGATTCCGCAAGCCCCGGCTCGACCGCGTTCAGAGCCGGCTCGACGGCGCGCAGACCATCCACGATCTGCGCCGCATCGCCAGGCGGCGAACACCGAGAGCGGCGTTCGATTACACCGACGGCGCTGCCGAGGACGAGATCTCACTAAACCGTGCGCGACAAGCCTTCCGCGACATCGAGTTTCACCCGACCATCCTGCGCGACGTCAGCCGTGTCGGGACCGATTGGGAGGTGCTGGGGCAACCGGTGGCGCTGCCGTTCGCGATAGCGCCGACGGGCTTCACCCGGTTGATGCACACCGAAGGCGAAATCGCCGGAGCCCGCGTCGCGACGGCGGCCGGTATCCCGTTTTCGCTGTCGACGCTGGGGACCGCCTCCATCGAGGGTGTCGCGGCCGCTATTCCACAGGGCCGCAAGTGGTTTCAGTTGTACATGTGGCGGGATCGGGACCGTTCCATAGCTTTGGTCAAGCGGGCCGCCGACGCCGGGTTCGACACCCTGCTGGCTACCGTGGACGTCCCGGTCGCCGGTGCGCGACTGCGCGACGCCCGCAACGGGATGTCGATTCCGCCGGCGTTGACGCTGCGGACCTCGCTCGACGCGGCGCTGCGACCGCGGTGGTGGATCGACCTGTTGACCACCGAACCGCTGTCCTTTGCGTCGCTGGATCGATGGTCGGGCACGGTCGGGGAATACCTCGACACGATGTTCGACCCCAGTCTGACGTTCGACGACCTGGCATGGATCAAGTCGCGGTGGCCGGGCAAGCTCGTCGTCAAGGGCATCCAGACCCTCGAGGACGCACGGGCCGTTGTCGATCGCGGCGTCGACGGCCTCGTGCTGTCCAATCACGGTGGGCGCCAACTTGATCGGGCGCCGGTGCCGTTCCAGCTGTTGCCGACGGTCGCGCGGGAGCTCGGATCGCACACCGAGATCCTGATGGACACCGGCATCATGTCCGGCGCCGACATCGTCGCGGCCGTCGCTCTAGGCGCGCGCTGCACGCTCGTCGGCCGGGCCTACCTCTACGGGCTGATGGCCGGCGGCGAGGCCGGCGTACGCCGGGCCGTCGAAATCCTGACCGGCCAGTTGACCCGCACGATGCGGCTGCTCGGCGTCACCTGCCTCGAGGAGCTCACGCCGGCACACGTGACTCAGCTGCGGCGGCTCATTCCGGTGGACCACTCCTAGGCCGTTGCGCTTACCCTTGAAACCTGCCAAGTTGGTTACTCGTGAACTTCGTCTACTCGAGTGGCCGCCGCTGCCTGGATTTCGTGGGCACTATGAAGCGTCGCACTTCGACCCGCGAGGAATTGCTGACGGACCCGCAACTGCTGTCGCACTGGGCAGTTCAAGCTGGTTTGCTTGACGCCGACATCGAGGTCACCAACGACGATCTGGCGGCCGCGATCGCGTTGCGCGAGGCCAGCTATCGGACGGTGACGGCCCGTCTGGAGCACCGCCGCCCTAAACCCGTCGACGTCGAGGTCATCAACGATCACGCTTCGCTCCCCCAGCTCACGCCGCGGTTGAATCGAACGGGGGCCACTCGCCGCGAGGGCACTGTGCCGCAATTGCTCGCGAGTTTGGCCGCCGACCTGCTCGACCTGCTTGCCGGAGTCGACATCGACAGGGTCAAGGGGTGCGAGAGCCCGGACTGCACTCGGTTGTACGTGGACTCGTCGCGCGCCCAAAACCGTCATTGGTGCGGGATGGGAACCTGCGGCAACAAGGCCAAGGTCCGGGCCTTCCGCGAACGTCAGCGCGCCGCGACGAAGGCCTAGTGCACCGAAATGACTTAGGGTACCCTAACTTCTGATCCAAATGAGGAGGTCAGATGACTAATACCTGGGTCGAGGCGCTTCTGAACAAGCGTCGCGAAACGCGCGAAAAGGGTGTCTCGCCATATCCGCATCAGGCGGCCTTTTTGCTTAACAATTCACTTCGTAGAACATTGTTCAAGCCAACCCGAATAGTCGACAGCATCGGCCTGACCGGCTCCGAGCGTGTGCTGGAAGTCGGGCCCGGTCCCGGCTTTTACAGCGTGGAGATCGCACGCCGGCTCACCGATGGCCGGCTCGATCTGTTCGACCTGCAGCCGGAGATGCTCGACAAGGCCCGTAGGCACCTCGAACGGGCGGGTTTCCGCGATGTGGGCTTCACCGTCGGCCAGGCGGGCGAGGAATTGCCGTTCCCGGACAACACTTTTGACGCCGCCTTCCTGGCAGCGGTGATCGGTGAAGTCCCCGATCAGCCGGCCTGCCTGAGGTCACTGGGTCGCGTGCTGAAGCCGGGTGGACGGCTGGTGTTCGCCGAGGCGTTCCCCGATCCGGACCGGGTCAGCGTGCGGGAACTACGCGACCTCGCTGAACCCGCCGCGTTCGATTTTGTCGAATCAACCGGGAACCGGTGGCGCGACGTGGTTACCTTCCGGAACCGCAGCTCCTGACCCCAGGTGGGACTCTATTTTCGCCGCAAGCCGTGGTGGTTGCGCGTTGAGGCGGGCGTAGCAATACCGGATATCCGGATTAAGATTCCGAAAATTCGCATCTGAGATCCGGTTTTTGGATCTCCAAAACTTCGCGCGATAGCTAACATCATCTGCGTCGATCCACGCGCGGATGCGCTGCTGAGCTGGAGCAATCTTGGCGTTGAATGGGCTTTTGCCGACCGGCACGGTAACGCTGTTATTAGCCGATGTCGAGGGTTCAACGCGGCTTTGGGAGACCCAGCCCGGGGAGATGAGCGCCGCGATGGCGCGGCTCAACGAAATCGCCGCCGAGGTGATCGCCGTGCATGGCGGGGTGCGCCCCGTCGAGCAGGGCGAGGGCGACAGCTTTGTCGCGGCGTTCGCACGGCCCAGCGATGCGGTGGCCTGTGCACTGAAGCTGCAGCTGGCACCGCTGGCTCCGATCCGGTTGCGGGTCGGGTTGCACACCGGCGAAGTGCAATTGCGTGACGAGGAGAACTACGCCGGCCCGACCATCAACCGCACCGCGCGGTTGCGGGATCTGGGCCACGGGGGCCAGACGGTGCTGTCGGGTGTTACCGAAGCGCTGGTGCTCGATGGCCTCCCACACGATGCCTGGCTGGTCGATTTGGGTGAGCATCCCTTGCGCGGCGTGCACCGCCTCGAACGCGTCGTCCAGCTATGCCATCCCGACCTGTGCAACGAGTTCCCGCCGCTGCGCACGGCGACAGAAGTGGTGTCGCATAACCTTCCGGTGCAGCTGACCAATTTCGTCGGGCGCGAAGCCGAAATGCGGGACGTCCGTGAGCTGCTGGCCAGCCACCGGTTAATGACCCTCACCGGTGCGGGTGGCGTGGGCAAGACCAGATTGGCCCTGCAGGTCGCGACGCAGATCGTCGGCGAGTTCGACAACGGCGCGTGGTATGTCGATCTGACGCTGGTTACCGATGCCAACCTGCTACCGACGGTGGTGGCGCGGGCATTGGGGCTGCCCGACCAGCCGGGACTTTCAACGACGGCGACGCTGCGGTGGTTCCTGCGCGACCGCCAGATGCTGGTCGTGCTGGATAACTGCGAGCACCTGCTCGACGCCTGCGCCGCCCTGGTGACCGAGATCCTCGGCGCGGCAGCGGGGGTAACGCTGCTGGCGACGAGCCGGGAGCCCATCGGCGTCGCCGGGGAGCTGAGTTGGCGCGTGCCGTCGCTGCCGCTGGACGACGAGGCCATCGAACTCTTCGTGAGCCGGGCTCGGCACGTTCGGTCCGACTTCGCCGTCACCGACGACACCGCGGCGACGTTGCGAGAGATCTGCTTGCGTCTTGACGGGTTGCCGCTGGCGATCGAGCTGGCGGCGGCACGAGTGCGGGCGCTGTCGCTGGGCGAGATTCTCGACGGCCTGCACGACCGGTTCCGGCTGTTGACCGGTGGTGCGCGCACCGCGGTGCGCCGGCAACAGACACTGCGGGCCTCGGTGGACTGGTCGCATGACCTGCTGACCGAGCCGGAGCGGCTGTTGTTTCACCGCCTGGCGGTGTTTGCGGGCGGTTTCGACCTCGCCGGAGCCCGGGCAGTCACCGCCTACGACGGGATTCAGCGATTTCAGGTGCTGGACCTGCTCACCCTGCTGGTGGACAAGTCGCTGGTGGTTGCCGATCAGGGTGGGGAACGAACCCGATACCGGCTATTGGAAATGGTGCGCCAGTACGCCCAGGAGAAGCTGAGCCAGTCGGGCGAGATCGACGTCGTGCGGTCGCGGCACCGCGACTACTTCACCGCGCGGGCAGCGCTGCTGGATGCGCCCTCGAGCGACGATTACGGGCAGCGCGTCGAGCAGGCCGAGACCGAAATCGACAACATGCGAGCCGCATTCGCCTGGAGCCGCGAAAACGGTGACGCAGAAATGGCTTTGACGCTGGCGTCGTCGCTCACGCCGCTCTGGCAACCACGCCCCGCCGAGGGGGTGGCCTGGTTCGACGCAGTACTTCGCAACGGCGCCGCCGGCGGAGTGGCTCCAGCGGTCCGCGCGCGGGCGCTCGCCGACAGGGTCCTGCTCGCAGCCATCATCGGGTGGGACGCGGCGAGTCCGAAGGACGCCGAAGAGGCCCTGGCGATCGCGCGCGAGCTCGACAATCCGGCGCTGCTGGCCCGCGCGTTGGCCGCCTGCGGCTTGATCGGCGCCAACGACGAGGCGGCCCGGGGCTACCGCGCCGAGGCGATCGAACTTGCGCGCCAGGTCGGCGATCGGTTGAGGCTCGGCCACGTTCTCAGCATCCAGGCGCTGGTGGCCATCATGACGGGTGACCTGCTCGCCGCCCGCACGGCCAGCGAAGAGGGATGCGAGCGTGCCGAGACGATCGGCTATCTCGCCGGACTGGTCCGATTCCGCTGGTGTATGGGACTGGTGGATTTGGCGCAGGGCGAAATATCTGAAGCGCTCGGATATTTCGAAGAAGTGATCGCGTTAGCGGAGAAAAGCCACTACGTGAACTTCCAGAAGTACGGCCGGGCCGGCCAGGGAATGGCATTGGCGTGGCGAGGCGACGGCGATGCGGCGACGGTCGCCGCGACTGAGGCGCTCGATGGCGCCGAGGAGTTCGGCGGGCTGGCGACGGGACTGGCATACGTCGCGCTGGGCATGGCAGGGTTGGCGTCCGGCGATGTGGCGCTGGCCCGATCCGCTACCGATGCGGGCCGCCAGTATGCGTCAAGTGTTCCGCCCGCGCTGGCGGCGATGGGGCATGCATTCAACGCGCAAGCGGCGCTGGCCGCCGGGGACCTTGCTGCGGCCCGTCGCATGGCCGACGAGGCGGTCGCGACCGGGATGGGCTGGTACCTGATCGTGGCGCTCACCACGCGGTCTCGCGTGGCAGTCGCGCAAGGCGAGCCCGAACAGGCCGAACGCGACGCCCATGGCGCCCTCACCCGTGCCGTGGAACTGCAGGCGAACCTGGGGATCGCCGACGGCTTGGAATGCCTCGGCCGTATCGCGGCCGCCGCGGGCAGTCATCGCGAGGCCGCCCGGATGGGCGGCGCGGCACAGGCCGTCCGCCAGCGCATCGGGGAAGTCCGCTTCAAGGTCTGGGACGCCTGCTACAACAAATCGCTCGCGGAGTTGCGAGATGCCATGGACGCGAAGGATTTCGAGATTGCGTGGGCCGAGGGCGCCGCACTGTCGACGGAGGAAGCGATCGCTTATGCGCAGCGTGGCCGTGGCCAGCGCAAACGTCCGGTCAGCGGCTGGGGCTCGCTCACGCCCACCGAGCGCGATGTCGTGCGCCTGGTCAGCCAGGGACTCGGGAACAAGGACATCGCCGGCCGGCTGTTCATCTCGCCGCGCACGGTGCAGACGCACCTCACCCACGTGTACACCAAACTCGGGCTGACCTCCCGCATCCAGCTCGTGCAGGAAGCGGCCCGCCACACGTAGCGCCCGGGGCGGGTGCCCGGGAACAAATTGGATCCAATCAAGGTTGAGCGCGACAGGCTTAACTTTGGAGGATTGATGTCTGAAGCCAAATCAGTGCCGGTGTTGTTCGTCAGCGACCCGATCGTGTTGCCCGGGATGGTGGTCCCGATCGCATTGGACGACGCCGCCCGCGCGGCTGTCGACGCGGCTCGTGCCACCGAATCGGGCAGCCTGCTTATCGCTCCCCGCCTCGACGACCGCTACCCGTCCTACGGTGTGCTCGCGACGATTTTGCAGGTCGGACGGATCGCCGGCGGCGGCACCGCCGCGGTGGTGCGCGGCGAGCGGCGGGCGCACATCGGCGCGGGGGCCAGCGGGCCCGGCACGGCGCTGTGGGTCGAAGTGACCGAGGTCACCGACCCCGAACCGACCGACGACACCCGCAAGCTGGCGGGCGAATACAAGAAGCTGCTGCTGGCGATGCTGCAGCGCCGCGAAGCCTGGGAGCTCGTGGATGTCGTCAACAAGCTGACCGACCCGTCGGCCCTGGCCGACATGGCCGGCTACGCGTCGTATCTGACCGACGTGCAGAAGCGTCAGCTGCTGGAGACCGAGGACGTCGGTGAGCGGCTGCAGCTGTTGATCGACTGGACCGGCGATCACCTGGCCGAAGTCGAGGTCAACGACAAGATCGCCGGGGACGTTCGCGACGGCATGGAAAAGCAGCAGAAGGAATTCCTGCTGCGCCAGCAGTTGGCCGCGATCCGTAAGGAACTCGGCGAGGGCGAGCCCGACGGGTCCGACGACTACCGGGCCCGCGTCGAGGCGGCTGACCTGCCCGACAAGGTTCGTGAGGCGGCGCTGCGCGAGGTCGGCAAGCTGGAACGCTCCAGCGAGCAGAGCCCCGAGGGCGGCTGGATCCGCACCTGGCTGGACACCGTGCTGGAGTTGCCGTGGAACACCAGGACCGAAGACTCGACCGACCTGGAGGCCGCCCGCGAGATCTTGGACGCCGACCACCACGGGCTGGACGACGTGAAGGACCGCATCGTCGAATACCTGGCCGTGCGGGCCCGACGCGCTCAGCGGGGACTGCAGGTCATCGGCGGCCGCGGCTCCGGCGCCGTGATGGTGCTGGCCGGTCCGCCAGGGGTCGGTAAGACCTCATTGGGCGAGAGTGTCGCCCGCGCGTTGGGCCGCAAGTTCGTCCGCGTCGCGTTGGGCGGTGTGCGCGACGAGGCCGAGATCCGTGGTCACCGGCGAACCTACGTCGGTGCGCTGCCGGGCCGCGTCGTTCGTGCCATCGGCGAAGCCGGCTCGATGAATCCCGTTGTGCTGCTTGACGAGATCGACAAGGTCGGCTCCGACTACCGCGGCGACCCAAGCGCGGCGTTGTTAGAGGTGCTGGACCCGGCGCAGAACCACACCTTCCGGGACCACTACCTGGACCTGGATCTGGACCTGTCCGATGTGGTGTTTTTGGCCACCGCCAACGTGATTGAGAACATCCCGTCGGCACTGCTGGACCGCATGGAGCTGGTGCAGATCGACGGCTACACCGAGGACGACAAGGTCGCCATCGCGCGGGACTACCTGCTGCCCCGGCAGCGGGACCGGGCGGCGCTCACCGACGACGAA
>Ga0335075_10008809_pt1 | contig 15452 bp, 12 predicted proteins | sample Lox_Sample_24_FD_206723 | JGI IMG/M metagenome (GOLD analysis project Ga0335075, IMG submission 206723) | Soil microbial communities from Loxahatchee National Wildlife Refuge, Florida, United States - Lox_Sample_2.4 | ecosystem: Environmental > Terrestrial > Soil > Wetlands | place: USA... | reverse complement strand
AAGAATAACGTTCCCGGCGCCGACGTCGTCGATTTCTTTTTGCAGCAGGGAATGAATGAAGGCACTAGTTTCCCCAAGACCCTCTATCTGAAGCTCTTGCCGATATTCGGGCCTATCAAGAGACCAGTTGTCAAACCATTGGTGGGTTAAGCTTCGGCGATAGATCGCTGCCCGACGTAGAGATGCCGTAGGGAAAACGAACTTTGCGTGCGGAAAGCATGATCGAATGGTGAGCGACACAGAGGGAGGTTCTACGTTCGGTAGCGGGGAGATTGGATGCGAAAGAAATGGTTCAGCGAATTTCTGAGCTATTGAGCCTCGACCATGGAGAACTATGAAAGTTTGCTTGTGTTCTCCAATTGGCTTGACCACCAATGGCTCGGGATATTTTGAGAACTGCGTAGAGTTGGAGTCTTTGACTGCATTTGAAGATGACATGACTGAAGTTGAACTGTCTTCCGCTTCCAGAGTAAAGAATTTAATATGAAGTTAGGGGAGCCAGCGAGGATGGATGAGGTGAAGTAGTGCGCTCTTAGGTATTTAATGCCAAAAACGTGGCTGACACCTCACATTCACACCCCAAAACATATCCTAAAATTCGCGCTCCAGTAACAAGAACGCGCAGTAAATTAGAAATAGATGGGGTTTCGGATTCCAACGTTTAGGCAGCCAAGAACTTACTTGAAGGTTTGCATTGAGTCACGGTAGCAATTGTTCTGGTCCAGTCGCGCCATTTAGTCTGTCTACTCGCGAATAGACGAGTCTATTCATGAACAAACTGTCCAGTCAGTGACGCGCTAACTGCCACGACTGGACTAGTTCAGTTGTCCCAGTAATGGCCAGTTGTTCAAAGTAAAGCAATTACGGTGTATAAAGCTATATAAAACTATAGACATGTAACCAATTCTTTAAATGCTAAGACTAGTAGCCTATTAACGCTTTTGCTACTGTAGCGACAAAATCCAAAAGAAAGAAGAGAATGCAGCCTGTATCCGTAAAACCGTCCGTAAATCTTTATAGTAATTCCTATAGCAATCGCTCGTCTATAAACATCTATAAAAGCATCCCTAAAACCCGTAAAAGCATTCCTCTTCCATCCTCTGCGGATGATGATAAAAGGAAGTCTACGAACTAGCTAAATACACCAATGTCTTCGGCACAGGAACAACAATCTGGCCCCTATTCCTTCCGCTAAGCACTTCCGGAGCCTGTACGCTGACCAACCCATTGTCCCGATGATCGTGCATTTCGACGGCAAACCCACTCTATCCCTCCACAATATTTCGGTTTTGTATTCCAGCTAACATAGTAGCTTGCAGAACAAACTTTTAGATATGCTCTATTCCTATAGATCCCCAAACTGATTACACAGAGGAGAATACTTTAAAGTCTTCTCTCATCTTAATATATCAATGTAATTGTATAGCAATTTTGCACCGTTACTAATAGCACCCCTTGTAACGAACCCTTCCATTCCTAATGTCACCCCATATTGAATTATATACAATTCTGCAAAATAATGAGCTGGCACTTTGAAATTTAAATATTATATTGGATTGTATATTAATAGATAGTAGCTATTCTCTTCACCTCAATAACATCTCTAGCTTAAGATACTACTAATAGCACACTAACCCTGTCATCGTTCCAATTCCCACTTTTTATCACATAATTCCTTATACTTGAGTCCCAATCATCACGTGTCTGGTCTCCTATATTCTCCTCAATGTGGGTGGGCTTCTTTCCAATGGTTACTTTAAAGAGTTACTTGCCTCGAGCGGGATAGCCCAAGTGCAGTGAGATAAGGATCGCCAGTGCAGGCCAATCTGCAGGCAGGTGATGCCTAATAATGCTTGCTCGTTCAAAGTGCAGGCCGCTTGATAAGCAGATGTATTTATGTGGCGCAACAAAAGCTGCTGGTTGGACAGCCTTGTCAGCGGACCTTTTTTCGGCCGACCCACCGGACCTAACCCCTTTCTGGCCCTCAAACATGTACCCAAAGCGCATACCTGAAATCTGACTCGATTTCCGATAATACCACACCTTCGACACCATAGCTTGCAACGAGATATCCACTCGTATAAGGTGGCAACATACTTGTTCTGAATTGGCTTGTCAGCCGCAGCTGCAGTCGCAATGATGCATCAACAACCTTTAGAGCCGCAGCGCGGGGCTGCATCACCGCGAGGAAGCCTCTCGCCGACAGGCCTATTCGCGACTAACCCGACAGAAAGCATCGGAACACAACTTGCAGATTCGAGTTCACCTGTTCGTAGGCCCCCGAATGCGGGCCGCGGCTTCAATCCACGCTCCTGCAATACATGTCGTCGGCGGAAGGTCAAATGTGACAAAGTCGAAGGAGGCTGCGGGAATTGCGCCAAGAGTCACACAGAATGTGTCTACCCCGGGCCTGGCCGAGCACCACGGAGGCCGAAAAGTGGTGTGACCAAGGGAGCGACCGAAAGAGAGACAGAATTGCTGAAGAGGCTGAGGAGACTGGAAGGTGTGGTGGAGGAATTATCGGGCCAGGTGGAGATAGAAACGAACAGGGCGGCCTCCGCTCCCCCGAAGCAGGCTAAAAACGGAGATACTGATGACGATTTCAGTAGCAAGGAATGTCCTGTGAGAGTCGTTGGCATGGACGAAGGTTCTATAACAGCGAGAGAACAATGGGCTAATCGAATGGTGAGCTTTGGTGGTGGTCCACCGAAGCGTGATCTTCTTGAAAATGAGATGGGAAAGTTGGTCATTGACGAAGGCAAGAGTCGATATGTTAGCGATTCTTTCTGGGCAAGGTTGGTCTTGAAGCCGTTAATTTAGCTTGGATGATCACTAATAAGATTCTAGATTCAATGGCGAAGTACCTTTGCAATGTGGTCCAAATCTGGCTTCATGCTTGCTAATTCTCTCTAGGTTGAGAATATTCGGGAAATGTTCGAGGAGTTTGAACCTGCTTCCGACGAAGAGGAAGAGGAAAGCTCTCCAGGTGAATCCGTTGCTACTACAACAGATTCGTCTGATCACCACTGTTTTGTTATGGGCTATAGCTCATCAAAAGTTGACTTACGGTCTCTACATCCATTACCATCTCAAATACCGTTCTACTGGGAGACCTTCAAAGAAAACGTCGACCCCTTATGTAAAGTATGGTTAGCTCCTGGCTTGAACTGAATATTTCTGACGTGTACTAGCTCTTGCATATACCAACAATGACGAAGACTATGAAGGAAGTTAAGAATAACTTGGGATCCCTTAGTCGTTCAACAGGTAAATCTGACTTATGTCGCAACCCCTATTATTTATGCATTTCATAAATTTTGAACCGTCTGCGAGCAAGAAATTGCCATGGCGTCGGTGCTGAGAAGTCATTCGAGACCGCAAAGAGTCCCTATCGCTTTCTCTTGGAGATGTCTGCCGAATCATAACCGGGCATCCAAGGCTGCTTATGAGGAATCTTCGGCAACTCAACAGTTCTCTAGGAAGAAACGGCCGCTAATTCATGTACAGAGGCACTATGCTTTGCTATATATCTTTCAACTGTCGTGTCAATGAGCGATGAAGAAGTTAGTATAACCCAAAAGTTATGCATTACCCAGAGAAGTCATTAAACTGACTTCTCAGGTAAAATCGAACTTGGCGGTCGAGAAGACTTTCCTCATCAACCAGTATAGATTCGCCACGGAACAGGCTCTGGCTCGGGCCGGATTCCTGCATACTTCAGAGATAGTCACCGTTCAAGCATTTGTTCTCTTCCTAGTTGTTGTACGACGATTAGACGATTCCAAATTTGTTTGGTAAGCTCAAGCGTAGCCTTGAGATGCTGGGCCAGGTCTGACCTATTACAGGACCCTCACAAGTTTGGTCATCAGGATCGCACAATCCTTGGGTCTTCATCGAGATGGAACAAATTTCAATCTTAAGCCCTTCGATACCGAAATGCGTCGAAGATGTTGGTGGCAAATCTGCGTTCTCGATGTGAATTCTCTTGCCCCTATAATCGTGTTCTTGCTCATTTTGATTGTAGATTCGCTCAGCTGAAGACTATGGATTGGATCCAACAATTATGGAATTTTCCTGTGACACCTTGGTAAGTCTTGCTTTTTCTTCACACCAATCATAGACCTTCATCGAAAGGACTTTGCGTTATCGACATCACGTTCACGTGCTTTGTGCTATCTCCACTCTCTAACGGTCTTCTCAACCCATCTCACTACTTCTTTGCGTTTATTATTCTAACTGCTATAGTTACCTTTGAACATTAATGATGAGGATATCGACCCACAATCCACACAGCCGCCTACGCCCCGTATTGGTGTTTCCGAGATTACGTTCTGCTTGATCCGCTATGAGATCTGCCATACACAACGAAAGCTTTACTACGTCCCTCTTAGGGAAGGGCCATGTAAGAGAGCTGCCTACAAGACCCTTGCTGAGAAGGAAGAAATGGTTAAAGAGCTCCACGATCGGCTTGAGTCAAAGTACCTTGTATTCTGCCATAATGCTGGCCCTCTGTACTGGGTAACGGCGACGGTTACACGGCTCATAGTGGCTAAAATGGGATTGATCATCTATTCTCCACATCTCGCAGAAGGACTACCTCAATCCGTCAAAGACCGTCTATTCATTGCTTCGATTGAAATTATGGAATATTCGCAGTTGCTAGAACGTGAGGTTCAAACAAAAAAATGGGGCTGGGTAAGTAATATCACCGACATCTCTATTGCCAACACTAACAGTGGATCAGCTATTCCATACATACGTTCAATGGCATGCAATTGCGTTCATTCTTGGAGAGATATGCGCTAGACCTCACAGTGACCTCCTAGAACGTGGCTGGAGAGCAGTCGACGCGTCCTTCAACGATTGGGACGATGCTGTGAAGCACAGCAAGAACGGAATGCTCTGGACGCCAATGCGTAGACTAATGGCCAAAGCAAGAAAGAAAAGAGAGGACGACATGCAAGCGCTACAAGATTCCGCGGCTTCTAATTACAGCCTCGACACACCAACATCATCCGCGTCAGGGGCCTTCACAGTCGCACCAGCCTCCGGAGAATTCCTGGCCTCGAATAACTACTTCTCCGAAGTAAACCTCGATCCCATTCGCCCTCTCCAACCTGGCCTTCCACCGGAAACCCAATGGAATGATATGCTACCCCGAACAAATAATTCGGGCTTAGACAATTTCATGCCGATGCAGTCGCAGCAGGAGATACAGACCCAGCTGGAAGCACAATTCCAACAGCACAGTCATCAGCCGAGCAGGCCGTGGATCTTGGATGATTCGGCTTTATTAGATCTTGACATGAATGGTGTTGATAACATAGAAGGGTGGGACGACATGGCCAATTATTTCCAGATGGAACTTGATCCGACATTGCCGCTAGACGCTAGGGGGCTAGCGTTTAGCGGTAGGCTTGGGTCTTGGCTATAAGTGACAATATGCTAGGCTAGTTTGATATTAGCCCCTAACGTAAAGGCGAGCGTGGGAGAACAGGGTTTGTGGGATCTAGGAGCTTGTGCATTTGGACTCTTATGGACATTTGACGGTGAATTGGAGGAGCAGGATGGATATTTATCAAATATTGGGAGGAAAGGGAGGAGCGGTGGCGCAGGGCGAAAATTACCCAACTCATTGTACTGTACCTCTACCAAACACTCGTATAACAAAAATCTCCAAAATTTTTGTTTCAAGCTTCTATCCTGACAGTACAATCATACTACCGGAAACTTTTGTAAGGCATGCTATAGCAGCACTGCCTCACGAAAAAGGCCCGAGATGTGAGTGATCTGCCTTGCCGCTTCCCACGATTGATCCTTACTAGTGGTGGGGGCTGAGGTACTTAGATTGCTGTGGGAAGAGTGAAGTTGTGATGATCTCAGGGTAGTGTTCTGTGGGCTTTCGATCCTAGACGGGTGGCTTATTTGCAGGACCTCAATTAGCTCCTTCGAACTAAAAGAGATCATAGAATTGAAAACAGGACTGAGGAGATGGAAGCTTGGAGAGGAGAACAATTCTATTATTATTATGGACTTGGGCTTACTGTACCCGTAGGAGGTCATGGGATGGTTTGGGGTTTAAATGCCTTTTATTATGATTATAGACTCCTGTTCCAAAAGCCCTTATGAGACGCACAAAGCGCCTGACGGTTGGTATAATGGTCACAGCAGCAGAAGAAAAATAGCCCCCCCCTTCCATTGTCTTGCCCGAACGCCACTCAAGTAGCTAATTACGCCGACCGACCGACCCTAGCCCCTAGTTTTCGACCTCAATGAAGCTCAAACGACAATTACCATTGCTTGGGCTTGATAGCATCTACCATCTCTCTGAAGACGTTCTTTTTCGGAGGATCTACCGAAGCATTAATTGGCACATTGTCACTTAAAGTGCATGGAATATATCAACACTAACCATTTGCTTTCCTCTCTTGAATCAATGGCTGCTCGGAGGTAATTGATGCGGCTGATGTGGGCTTTTGCTGAGGCACCACTGCGATGGATGCGCTTTGCTTATCGCGGCTTGAGAGGGTGGTGTCGTGACGGAAATTGGCGAATCCGAGAGGCATTTTGAAGGTTTGTTTGAAATTTTGAAGGAAGAAGATGGGCTTTGAGGCTTAGTCGAGGTTTTTGTTAGGTGACTGAGGGCGCAAGAAGCAGAGATGCAATCACGATTGCTTTCAGTGTGGAGGAGATGGATGTAGATATAGAAAATATTGATATCAAGGTAGTGCTGAAGTGAAGAAAAAGGTAATGCTGAAGTGAGAAATAAGGCTCTATATACTCGTGGTACGGGTGCTAGTTGATTATGAAAGCAAGACGAGTAAGTTGGAAGGGCGTGCGTGGCTGTTGCCTCGCTAACTCCGACCGCGCGTAACAACTATTGCTTTTTGGGAATATTTTTGCTGTGCTTACTCCAAGTAGCATCTCTGACTCTGATGATCGTCATTAAAGTTTTGCGGATGGTCATCAGCCAAGGAACGACTTTACGCCGTGTTCATGAGTCACACCGACCGTACTCCGCTGTCGTACTCGTGCAACCAATGGAATTTCTGGTTTCTGACTAGGCATACCGCCGCGGAGTTCGGCAAGGAATGAGGAACTTCACAAAATCGTCACCCCGCAATGAGCCACAATTTTAATTCTGGATGTACAGTACATGTATGACTTTGATCCATTACCTAACTCATTTGAAATCAGATTACCACCCAAAAATGCCCAATGCGCCATTGCCAACTCCAGTTCTCCTGGCCTTATGCATAGAGTTTTTTCTCGTAGCTTTCCATCTGTATGCCACCCTCGACCTGGGCTGCAGCACTTCTCAGCTCGAATCGCGTGTTGCCCGCAGCAACGGATTCATGTAGCTCAGCGAGACTCCTGGTTCCCATGTCCTGGAGACTGTGCTTGAGGCCGGCCGAAAGATATGGCACAAATTTTGTGATCGATCTGAGGGTTGTTAGTATGACATGGCGCAAATTAGATGGTTTACTTACCCTCGATGAGCAACTGCGCCCGATACACCTTGAGCGACAAGAACGCTATCGCCCTCAGAGAAGTATCGAGCAGTGCCGGCATTACTTTTCTGGCTGTCCTTGGAGCCAGCGCCAGCCTTCTTATCTTGCATAGCATCGATGCTACCCATACCACGGTAGGTCTTCACCAATTTACCCTCGCGAGAAACAAATGATGTACCAGGAGATTCTGTAGTACCAGCAAGAAGACCGCCCATCATAATGGTAGTTGCTCCTAACGCCAATCCTTTGACGATGTGTCCAACATTCTGAACACCTCCGTCTGCCATGCAGGGTACACCAAAGCGAGCAGCGAATGAGCTTACATTGTAGACAGCCGCGGCTTGAGGCCTGCCTACAGCCATGACTTCCTGGGTGATACAAGCACTTCCGCTACCCATACCAATTCTAAGCCCATCGACACCAGCGGCAATCAGTGTCGCAGCTTGGTCACGAGTAACTACGTTACCACCAATGACATCGAGTCCAGGAAATTTATCTTTTATGTACCTAATCATCTCGACCTGGTATATACTATTGCCCTGACTGCTGTCCAAAATGACAATATCTAAGCCAGCGTCGACAAGCTTCTGCAAACGAATCTTGTCTTCCGGACGCGTGCCAATCGCAGCAGCACAAATCAGTTGCTTGGAATGAGGCAGCTTTGACGCAAGTGGAAAATGCAAATTCTTCGTCAGATCCGACCTTGAGATCATGGAGACGAGGTTGCCTTCTTTGTCCACAATTGGGAGCTTGCCTTTTTTTGATTTCGCAAGTATTTCATTCGCCTCCAGAAGCGTGGTGCCAGAAAGGGCCGTGACAAGTTCTTGATCCTTCACCATTACCGTCGATACAGGCTGGGAATAGTCAAATTCGAATTGGATGTCTCGATTGGTAACAATGCCGACAAGTTTTGACCCGATTTTGCCAGTCTCTACGTAATACACACGTCAGTCAAGTCTCAAACAAGACTTGAGCTACCATAAAGAATAAAAAGCCAGTCATAAAGAGCATAGATGAATCCCCATGACCTCTCGGTCGATACGGATGAACGAAAGTTATATCAAGTTTTACTAATCATTAGGTTGCAAAGCAGGAACGAGAAACAGAAATAATTACACGGACCTGTGACCGGGAAGCCACCAAATCCCCACTTCTCCCTCAGAGCCTTCACTTCGCCGATAGTCGTGTGACGATTGATGACAACCGGATCCAAAATGAAACCATTTTCATATCGCTTTACTTTCCGCACCATCTCTGCCTGCTCGTCCGCAGAGCAGTTGTGGTGAATGACTCCCAAGCCTCCTTGGAGAGCCATATGAATGGCCATTTCATGTTCAGTGACAGTATCCATAGGTGACGACACGAATGGAGTTTTAAGCGTAATTCGCCTTGTGACCGGAGAGTCGAGGACAACTTCAGAAGCCGGGAAGCCAATGTAGCCAGGGAGAACAAGAAAATCATTGTATGTCAGGCCGCCATGCTTCTTGGAATCGAGCAGCTCTGTAATGCTTAGTCCATCTCTGGATTCATAATCCTTGAGCACTTGCAGAGCCTTGGTGTGGTCCAAGAGATCTTTCACAGGACCAAAGAAAGCTGAGCCGCCCATCACGTCGCCGTTGGTAAGAGGCATGTCAAAAGAGTAATATTATTTAATAGAAGGAGCAGTTATTAACAAGGAAAGCAAACTAACGACGGCAAATAAATGAAGAAATGTAGTGTCGACGGGTTGAAGTTACCTTCTCCCAAGTAAGAAGAAAGAAAAGTTCATCGCGTTCGAAAAGATATTTGTCGTGCGGCGAGACAGTTTCGCGAAACCGCCTACACCGCCTTGGTCGTTTTGAGCGCCACGTGAACGCCACCAAAGTATAGTTGCCTGAGGCTTCAACGCTACTTGCACCCCTGTTTGTTTACATTGAAAATACAGGCTCGTCAACTGCGAAACCACCCCTCCATCTTTATGGGATTGCGGCTCTCAATATAACACTCCGCACATTCTATTGTCATTGATAGCAACATCTCAATCCTCCGTTGCGCGTCAAAGAGTTGATCGATAGCTTGACAGGATTCCTACGCGCCTTCATCGTTCTCGAGCAAACAGCCCGGCAGGGGCATTTGATTCCATGTGGTACGCCTTGATGCGGTCTGAAATCTGTGGCCAGGTGGAGATCAACCTTTGAGTGCTTTGTACAACGAGATCATTGTCGCAATGTCTTTCCGCCATCCTCTTCAACAATCGCAAACACTCGACTATTCAACAGCGCAATCAAGGCGCTTGCCCTCGAACGGATCCACATCCTCGTCGGCCTACTCCAACCCATCGAGTACATTTGGCCTTAGTCGAACAAGCACCTTGTCATCGACTGCCTCGAGCGGGTATCAACAGACAGGTCATAAGCGCGGGCTCAGCGAGGTTGTTGAAATGTCTCCTTCTGCAACAGGGGAGGTTTCTTGGAGCCGTCCTGGCAGCATTGAGTCGAGTCCCGACTACAGAAACGTGCGGCAATCCCTCCGTCCTCTTCCCCAAGCACCCACATACTCGCCATTGCCGCCAGAGAAGCCAGACTATCGCCATGGAAGAGGTCAGAGTTTGGATATACATCAGCAAACCTACGATAGCACATATACCTCAGTGCATTCACAACGAACAAGCGCAGTAAGGCCGAACTCCATGATTCTTAGCCGTTCAGACTCTATTAGCCGTGGCACTGGGTCTGCCAGAGATAAAGGCTTTTCGCATACTCTTCCACACGTTCCAATCACAGCCCCAGATCTCCAAAGTCTGCAAAAGTCATCGACCGGTCATCTTAGAACACTGTCCAAATTTGCACAAACAGCCTTTCCCGAAGATTTCTCGGTTAGCACAACTGCACAAGAAGTTATAGGGCTACATGGGCGCCGGAGATTACAGAGGAGTGATGCAACAGGGAATGGCAGAAATACGGTGGCTCCCATTAATCGCACAACCGAGTACGGATGGTCTGGTAGGAATTGGATGGACAAGCAACGTCAGTTCTTACAGGCGTACGAGTATCTCTGCCATATTGGAGAAGCCAAAGAGTGGATTGAACGCATTATCGACAAATCAATACCCCTAATTGTCGAACTCGAAGAAGCCCTAAGGGATGGAGTTACATTGGCCGAGATTGTTGAGGCATTGCAGCCAGAGCGGAGATTCAAAATTTTTAGGCATCCCAAGCTGCAATATCGCCATTCAGACAATATCGCCATATTTTTTCGATTTCTCAGCGAAGTTGAACTGCCAGACCTGTTCCGGTTCGAACTCATTGACCTTTATGAGAAGAAGAACATTCCGAAGGTCATCTACTGCATTCACGCTCTAAGCTGGCTGCTCTACAGACAAGGTGTTGTTGATTTCCGAATTGGTAATCTCGTCGGCCAACTGGAATTTGAGCATCATGAGCTGGAGGCAATGCAGAAAGGTCTTGATAAAGCTGGTGTTAGCATGCCAAGCTTTGGCAACATGGGAGCTGACTTTGGTGTTGAGCCGACTCCAGAACCAGAGCCGGTCGAAACTGAAGACCAAAGGATAGATCGTGAATTAAATGAGAACGAAATGGTCATTCTTGACTTACAGGCACAAATCAGAGGCGCAACCGTTCGGATGAGACTGGCAGACACGATGCAGAAGCTCTGGGATTCTGAGGACATGATCATCGAGCTGCAGTCTCGTATTCGTGGCGAATTTTCACGACAGATTTTCGATTATCGTCTCAGCATGCGGAAGTTCGCCATCAACCTACAGAGTGCTGCACGGGGTTTCTTGATAAGAGAAGGTCAGCTAAACAGACAGGCGTTCTGGAAGAGCAAGGAGGCAGACATCCTAAAGCTGCAAAGTTTGATACGAGCGAAAAAAGCTCGAAATCAGGTACGCATGATGAGATCTCAATTGCGCCAGGAAGAGCTAGGAGTGAAAGAGGCACAAGCTGCTATCAGAGGGTTTCTTACACGGAAAAGATTGGATTCTCAGCGGCACGAAACCCGAATCATGTCGGGTCCTACGAAGGATTTACAAGCTGCAATAAGGGGAATGCTAGTCCGAAAGACTGTTTCAGTGGACAAATTCAATTTTATTCGCAACGAGGCATCGATTGTGGCAATACAGGCAGTTTCAAGAGCCGTACTGACCAGAAACCAGGTCTCTAGACAGAAGCATGCACTCCAAGCCTCTGCTGGCATATGGAGAGCCTTGCAAGCTGTTTCTAGGGGAAAAATTTTGCGAGATGAGCTGGCTTCGACTCGAAAAAATTTCAAGCAACAATCTCAAGGAATAGTTCTTCTTCAAGGCATCATCAGAGCCATGGCTGTGAGGCGCAAAATAACATCAACTTTATCTGAGCTTGACGCCAAGCAACCCTCAATACTTAAAGCGCAGAAAGCAATTCGAGGAATGCTACTGCGTCAACGAATTGCCGATGACTACCATGCCCTCACTGCACAGACAAGTAAAATCACGAAACTGCAAAGCCATGCACGAGCATTTCTGTTGCGACGAAAGAATTCTGGTATCCTCAATGCCTTGAGAGCAGAATCGACAAACATCGTCGAACTCCAGGGACTTGCAAGAGCAATGTTATTGCGAAACGATGTTGGGAATCTTCTTGGGGAGCTGGAGGCCGAAGAGGAATCGATCGTGGACCTGCAGGCTTTTGCGCGTGCATCTCTTGTCCGAGCCAGATTTGCAGAGAAGCAAAAGTTCTTCAAAGAAAACATGGAAAAGGTCGTCAAAATTCAAAGTTTCGTGCGTGGACGCATTCAAGGAGAAGCTTACAAAAATCTAACAACTGGCAAAAATCCGCCAGTCAATACTGTTAAGAACTTTGTTCACCTTTTGAATGATAGCGATTTCGACTTCAACGAGGAGATCGAGTTCGAGCGTTTGAGAAAAACGGTCGTTCATCAAGTGAGGCAGAATGAAATGGCTGAGCAATATATCGACCAGCTCGATATCAAGATTGCGCTCCTCGTCAAGAATAAGATTACCCTGGACGACGTTATGCAGCATCAGAAGAATTTTGGTGGCCACACCGGCAGCCTTTTGTCCAATACGTCCATGTCTTCAGGTAACCAATTCGACCTTAAGGCTCTGAACAAGAACTCCAGGAAGAAGCTTGAATTATATCAACAGCTCTTCTTTATGCTTCAGACACAACCACAATATCTGTCAAGACTTTTCAAAAGGATTCGAGAGCATGGGACTGCTGGGCAAGAATGCAAACGAATTGAAACACTCATGATGGGACTCTTCGGTTACGCACAGAAAAGGCGGGAGGAATATTATTTGTTAAGACTCATTGCCAGATCCGTCAAAGAAGAGGTTGACGGGAGCTCTTCACTTCAGGACTATCTACGTGGGAATTTTTTCTGGGTTAAGCTCATGGCGAACTATACGCGATCGCCCCGGGATAGGAAGTTCATGCGGGACCTTCTTGGGCCACTAATTCGCGATAATATCATTGAGGATCCCTCGCTTGATCTAGAAAGTGACCCAATGCAGATCTATCGGTCCGCAATCAATAACGAGGAGTTGAGGACTGGACAGCCGAGTCGGCGACCTCTAGATGTCCCCCGGGAAGTAGCCATCAAGGACAAAGAGACACGCGAGATGTTCATTGATCATCTGAGAGATCTTCGCGAAATCTCCGACCAATTCCTGCTGGCGCTAGAAGAACTCATCCACAAGATGCCTTATGGCATTCGATTTATCTCGCAGCAGATATTCCAAGCATTGTGTGAACGTTTCCCGCAGGAAAATCAGCCACATCTTCTCCAGGTCGTCGGGCATTGGCTATGGCGTTTCTATCTTCAACCAGCTGTGACAGCCCCTGAGCAAGTTGGTGTCATTGAGAGGCAATTATCCCCCTTGCAGAAGAGGAACCTGGGCGAAGTAAGCAAAGTCCTAGGCCAAGTCGCTCTCGGAAAGCTCTTCGGCGGTGAAAACATCTACTTACAGCCCCTCAACGCCTACGTCAGTGGAGCAATTGAGCGAATTGGACTTATCATATCAAATATCATTTCAGTGCCTGATGCCGAAAGCACATTCGATATTGATGAGTTTAATGACCTCTATGCAAAGACGAAACCCACTCTTTATATCAAGATGACTGACATATTTGCAATACACAGGCTTGTTTCAGATGAGCTTCCTCAAATATGTCCGAATAAGGATGATACGCTGCGGGAGATTTTTCAGGAATTAGGAAGTGCCAAAAACAACGAAAGCGAGATGTTGGGAGTTACGTCCGCTGAGATTCAAATGACTCTAAATCCGAAGCTCCATGATATTGAAGATCCCGAAGCTGAGGTTAAGGCTCTTTTCATGGAGACAAAACGTTGTGTACTCTACATCATCAGGGTTCAATCGGGGCCGAACCTTATGGAAATCCTTATACGGCCCATTATTCGTGAGGATGATGAGAAATGGCATGCTTTACTGAGAGAGGAGTTCTCCGCCGGCAGCAATACACGTGGAGCGTATTCTGACGCAAATACCTTGATCGACATTACGTCGATGTCCTACATGGAGCTGAAGCGTACCGCCCTCGAAAATATTATGAGGCTCGAGAAACTCGGTCGGATATCTCGTCACAATTACTACCAGGATATTTTAAACGCTATTGCTCTTGATATACGCACGAAAAGTCGAAGACGGATCCAGCGGCAGCGTGAACTTGAAGGCGTACGACTTACACTAAGTAATCTTCACGAGAAGGCGAAGTACCTAGAGCAGCAGCGGAAAAGCTACGACAACTACATCGAACAGGCAATGATGACGCTGCAGAACAAGAAGGGGTATGCTTTATTCTGAAAAAAAAATTGATCTTCACTAACATTTCACAGGAAAAAACGTTTCCTTCTACCATTTACCAAGCAATACAACCACGAACGTGAATTAGAACGATCAGGTCGAAAACCCAAGTTCGGGTCCTTCAAATATTCAGCTCGGAGACTCGCAGACAAAGGTGTGCTTGTCTCATGGCAAGGCTACTCTGAGAAGCAATGGGATAAGATCAACATCACTATTTCCTGCGACGAGGTCGGCGTCTTTTTCATCGAGGGCAGCATGGGAAGCATACAAATTCCAGGAGCAAGCGCGCAAGTACCTTTGGAGGAATGCTTGAGCGCGCAGTTCAACAATAATCAGTACATGAGCTTGTTTGAAAAGACCCTGAAGCTCAATGTCAACCTGTTCTTGCACTTGATTTATAAAAAGTTTTACAGCGCGGGAGACTGAGCGTTGGATGACTCTTGAAAAGTGGCTGCAAATGGCAATTCTTTTATATGGGTTCGGATATTTTCTCTGTTACAGGGTCGAGTGTCGAGCACTGCATTGGTTCGGCGTACACGCATACTAAATAGGTCTGGACACAGTAGGTATAGTCAAGATGACTGGGATTACGGCTGAATGGACGGCTTATGAAACTTATATAGTGTAGTCTGTACATACCCCCCTTCACTTCTGGGCGTTAGTCGGACATTGGAGAGAGCATGTGAACAGTGTTAGAGTTTTATAACAAGAGACCACATCTCCTGTCCATGTGACAGTATAGCTTCTCAAGGCCGAACGTCTGGCTGACAAAACCCCCTATGCTTCCGTTGGCTCTGAAGTTAAAGAGCAACAAGTGACTATTGACTCGGGAGCCGTGGAGGTCTCTGTCGGAAGTTCCGACTCTACGTAATTGAAGTCATTATCACTAATGAAGTCTCGATACCCGGGTTTGTGTCCGAATATGGATGTGGAAATCCGTCTAGTTTCCCCAGCCAGTATATGCCTAAACAAAGCGAGCCGTAAACAAGTGGCTAATCCTTAAGTAGGTAGGTTGCTTACATGATGCGAATAGAGCATAGCTACCCGCATTGAGGTACATCATTCCGATGCCTAATTGCGTAGCAGCTTTGGCCACGTCTTTGGGGCAGTAGATG
>Ga0335075_10008808_pt1 | contig 15453 bp, 14 predicted proteins | sample Lox_Sample_24_FD_206723 | JGI IMG/M metagenome (GOLD analysis project Ga0335075, IMG submission 206723) | Soil microbial communities from Loxahatchee National Wildlife Refuge, Florida, United States - Lox_Sample_2.4 | ecosystem: Environmental > Terrestrial > Soil > Wetlands | place: USA... | reverse complement strand
TACGAGCTTTGGAGAACAGGTCGATACAAGAACTACACTCCAAACGCTTTGATCGATCTGGTCGCTCGTATTCTCGCTTTAGTACCGCCTTGGACTCGGATCTATCGGGTCCAGCGTGATATCCCTATGCCGTTGGTAACATCAGGTGTCGAAAATGGAAATTTGCGCGAACTTGCACTTGCACGCATGAAAGATTTCGGAACAACTTGTCGCGATGTGCGGACAAGGGAAGTGGGAATCAACGAGGTGAAGAACAAGATCCGCCCTTCGCAAGTTGAGCTCATTCGCCGAGACTATACTGCCAATGGTGGTTGGGAGACATTCCTCGCCTATGAGGATCCGAAACAGGATATCTTGATTGCTTTGCTGCGATTACGTAAATGCAGCGCCACACACACCTTTCGTCCCGAATTGAAGGGTCAACAGACGAGTCTTGTTAGGGAGCTTCATGTGTATGGTTCTGCGGTACCCGTTCATGGTCGGGACAAACGCAAGTTCCAGCATAAAGGCTACGGCACACTCTTGATGAAGGAAGCAGAAAGGATTGCCAAAACTGAACATGGGAGCCAAAAGATGAGCGTCATCAGTGGGGTCGGTGTCAGAAGCTATTATGAGAGACTTGGTTATTCATTGGATGGGCCATATATGAGCAAGATCCTGAGCAAAGACGATGACAGTGATGATGATTGAGCTGGGATCACAAGCTACAGTTGAGGACATTGCAGAAGTTTGGTGTGAGGACAATGGCTTGACAAGCCTGCAATACATTGATGAGAATTGCGCCAAAGTCCCGCGGCGCGCAAAGTGAATGTATAACATGAATGCCACCAAGCTTGACACTGGGATACGGCTTCATTATTTACCTATCCCAGAGGAGTCGATGTCGATTCCAGCTCACATCGAGGGAGTCGAAGCCGAGTGTGCGTCATTGCAAATTACATCAAGGCACTGGATGGATGGCCTAGCATACAAGCATTGAGAACCTAGGTTTAATGATCGTCCGGGGAGTTGAAGGTTACTTTTTCAGCCTGACAACGAGGTGAATGGTCGGAAGGTCGATTCTGGCGATGTTGTGGACACAATTCTCAAGCATTGCGCCTCAACTTCTGTGGCCCCAGCGGCCGATGGTTCAGGGCTCATGAGAAAAGACAATCAGGATCCCTGATAGCAGGTGCTTTCATCATGTGGTGTCCTACACGGCATCGGATGCCAGTGGTCTCAACAGGCCGTACAACCCAGGCCCAGGGGTATAGGCTTGGCCTGGTCGAGCCTGTACTGGTAGACTTCCAGGCTGCATTGCATGCTGGCGGCATACAACCAGACTTTGGCAAACTCTACCCAGACTGTGCCTTTTTCCCGGAACAGAGAATCAGACGATATACGTTACTAACCATCGATTCCTGACTTTAAAGGTGATCATCAGTCTATTGGGCATTTTTACCAGTTATACCCATATTCTGAAGTTGGTGGGAAGAGGGGGGAGAGCATCTCTGAGTCATGTAGAAATCGCGAAAGCATTCGATGCTTCTCTACTCGCTTCCACTGACAGCAATGGCACGGCAGCGCAATTGTTAGATCAGGCTGGAAGTAAAGGCGTGAGATATGGTGAAACCCAACAACGATCCAATAGCGAAGACATAGATGTGGCTGTTAGCTTTCGACTGCGGAAGCATACAATGAATCGTGCCACTTTTATTGTCTCTCAAGTCAACCCAAGGGCTACCTGGCTGCGTTTCTATCCTTGCCTGACACTTAGCTTTGGAATCTGCAGATTTTTTTTTCAGCGTTAGACCAGCCCATTGTGATGGACTATCTTCCGTGAACTCAGGTTTTTCCATAGGTCTTCCGCGGTGACTGCCGCGGAGACCAAATTAAGCCAAAGACGCCTTATCAGCGCGCTAAGATAAACATCCAAGCTCGGCGCAGATTCGCCATTCCGAATATTTCTCACGCGGCGAAAATCAATTTCTCCGCTTGGGCGCGAGCATGGTTGATGTGGAGTACAGGCGTTTGTATATCTTCTTCATCTCTTCTTTGGAATACTGTGTTTTCCTACTGTTGATTTCTACTGTCTAGGTTCCGTTTCCATCTCACATTCTATAGGTGATGTTTCCCTCTCTGATTTAGGAGCCGAATTGCTGCGCCTACTAAGCACAATGGCCTCGCCGCCTCTTCTTACTGCCCAAGACTGCTCTGGTTTGACACATCTTGTTATTGGATCAGGTCCTCTTGCAGCGGCTCGTTGTGCAAAGTCTCTGGAAGTCGGTGCAAACCCTACGATCCTTGCCAACCCACAAGCCGAAATCCATTACACTTTGGCGAAGCTGGTGGAAGAGGGACGGGTCAAGTGGATACAACGAGACTTCAAAGACAGTGACCTAGAAACTTTAGGTCGAGATGAGGTAGACAATGTGGTGGATGCCGTCTTCGTGACAACCGGTCTCAAAACCCTTCTAAGCACACATATTTCCAGTCGCTGTCGAAGGCTGCGTATACCTGTCAACGTCGTCGATGCTCCAAACCTTTGCACATTCACTCTACTCACCACTCATTCCGACGGCCCACTTCAGATTGGCATTACCACCTCGGGCCGTGGTTGCAAGCTTGCCTCACGAATCCGACGCGAAATCGTCTCCTCCCTCCCCTCAAACTTCGGCGAAGCGGTTGATCGATTGGGCACAATTCGTAGGCGAATTTTGGAAGAAGATCATGCGGCTGAGCTTGCCTCTGATCCCACGCCTGAGATCGAAGATGAAGACATTATACCCAACCAGAAGCATACATTCAACAAATTAGTACAACCTGCGGACCTGGATCCCCAAATAGCTAAGAACAGGCGCATGCGCTGGCTCTCTCAGATATGCGAATACTGGCCACTGCGCCGTCTAGCTGGTATAACGGATTCTGACATCTCTGTCATCCTTTCAGCCTATACCGCCGCAAAGTCAGACAAAGCTCCTCTCGTGCCCTCGACCCTAGATACTCGTTTTGTGCCTCGGGGCCGAATCACTCTCGCGGGCTCGGGCCCAGGCCATCCTGATCTCCTCACTCGAGCAACGCTCAATGCGATTCGATCTGCGGACTTCATCCTTGCCGATAAGCTCGTGCCAGCTGGCGTCATGGATCTCATTCCACGCCGCACACCCGTCCAAATTGCTCGCAAGTTTCCGGGTAATGCTGATGCGGCGCAGGAAGAGTTACTTAGCCTCGGGCTTGAAGCGTTGAAACAAGGCAAGCATGTCCTGCGACTGAAGCAGGGTGATCCATATCTGTACGGCCGTGGTGCAGAAGAGTTGGCCTTCTTTCGCGAACATGGCTTCGAGGCCAAGGTCTTGCCAGGCGTTACAAGTGCACTGAGCGCACCATTGTTCTCACAAATACCTGTGACGCACCGAGCAGTTGCGGATCAAGTGCTCATTTGTACTGGGACAGGAAGGAAAGGGAAATCGCCGGATCCGCCGGAGTATGTAAAGAGTCAAACTGTGGTATTTTTGATGGCATTACATAGACTAGAGAGTCTAGTGACTAGCCTGATGACTGATGAAGAGGAAGTGAATGGTAGAACAGAGAATGACGAGCATAAACCACGAAGGACGCTATGGCCGAGAGAAACGCCTTGTGCAGTTGTTGAGCGGGCGTCTTGTCCTGACCAGAGAGTCATTCGTTCAACACTGGAGCACGTCTGTGAGGCGGTCGAGGAGGAAGGTTCAAGGCCGCCAGGGCTATTGGTACTGGGCTGGAGCTGCAATGTCTTGCATAAAGCTGGCGGACAAAGATGGGTCGTCGAAGACGGATTCAGAGGTCTGGACGACCTGGGTATGGAAAGGGGGTTTGACGTACTGAAGGAGCTCGAGCAGTCCGACCTACGACTTTCCACCTAGATGCCGTCGACTTACTTATCGATTTGAGTGGGCTAACTCATACAAAAGAAATCCGGGAGCGGTCACTAAATCAGGCTATGAATGTACCCTGAACAAGGCGGCCAAGTTGGTTGTCAGTCTAGCAAAGTCTTTGTACAGATGGATCTGGTGATACCTAATATGGCTCAAGAAGCGCAAGCCTCCAATCATTTGAAAATCAGCAGGTATATATCTCTCGCAGACATATATCTTTTATGGGTGTGTTTCCTACAGGCATGCATCTCATAAGGCGTATATGTCAGAGTCCTGTATGCCAGAGCCGTACATCTCATAGACGTGCCTATCTAGGGGCGCATCTCATAAGGCGTGCGTCCCATGGGTGTGCTTCTCATGGGCGTGCTTCTCATGGGCGTGCTTCTCATAGGCGTGTGTCTTAGAGGCTTTCAGATTTTTCTCATCCCACCTTTATCCCGCACGTCCAATTCTACCGAACGGCTGGCTAGTGAGCGGCTGAAGTTCCGGTATTTTGGTGGGACATGGTCCGAAACAGAGACTTTCTGCTGTCCACGGAACTGTCCTCGTTGCGCACCATTTGGCGAGAGACACAACTTGGCAGGACACTAATGCACACGTGTCTCAGGCTGATCTGTGGAGAGCGGAGTAGTGACTGTGGTCTGCCGGGTCAAAGTTTCTTGCCAAGTGGTGTGGATGTTAGGTTTCCGGAGGTGACCCTAACTTAGATCTTCAATGACTTAGCCAGCATCCTACATCATGGCCGTCTCCTCTTCCAACCCAACCTGCCTTTAATGGTCTGGCCAACCAATTAACGGTTAATCTATGCGCGAGATGCGAGAAGAAGGGTTCAGGTCCAATCATTGGGGGATGGCAGCCCCGGATCTTTCAATTCTCACCGAAGTCATGCAGCTCTCGAGGGGCAAGTTCGAGCGGCGCGGGAGAGAATTTTAAGCATTGTGGCTCCCTCCAACTCATTACCTGCCGTCCTTCCCTACTCCCTAAGTCGCAGCCTCGTTTAGCAAGATCTTTCTCGTAGGGTTTGGTCTCAACGAACTGCTTTAGCACTGGCATACTGGCTAAGACTCTTCGAGCCCCATGAAAGCTCGATGGTTTCTTTCGCCCAGAAGGCTTCAAGTTGATTTGAGAACCTCTTGTTCCCCCGCAAGACCAAATTGAAAGGGCGACAGCCGAAGATGGCTTCTTCAAGAGATCACATTGGGAACTTCCCAAACCAAGTCACCACTGTACGGGCCTTGTACGACTTCTTATCGACGAGACCTGGAGAGCTACAGTTTCACAAAGGTGACATTATTTCTGTCGTCAACAATACGCACAAGGAGTGGTGGGAAGGCTCGCTACGAGGGCGTATTGGGCTCTTCCCATCCACATATGTGGAAAGCTTCTCAATTTCTTCACACCACCACCAAGGAAACCCACTTTTTTCAGCCGTGATACATGCGCCCCGGTCACCAGTCTCAACGCAGGCTCCGGAAGGACTATCAGATCGCTGGAGCAATCAGGACCAAGGTCAGCCCACATCATATCCATGAACCAAGTCATGGAAGCTGATCTTCAGCGAAGTTGCTCCTTACTCGCTTAGTGAGATCTCACGCGAGCCTTCTCCCCTAAGCCGTGCAGGGCCAACCGTGCCACGAAAGGCCTACATAGATTCTGAAATTTGCAAAGACCCCACACAGCTGGACGCTGAACAGCCTTTTTGCAATTTGACGACAAGCTTAGAATACCGCAGCGGTCGATCAGATGGCGATGAACTAGGCGCACCCAATACCGCTGTCAGACCTGACGAAGATAGAGCCTGGGATGATGCTCAAGAGCTTAGTCCTGCCGACTTGGATCAGCTTGATCTTGACAACCTGCACCCAGAAGTCCGCCGGAAGCTCTCACTAGCTGCGAGAGCGTACACGCCCCGTTCGCCTTCAAAGGAAGCTCTCGACAAATCTAATAAGATACAACGCAAACCGGTTCCCAATTCCAGCCAAACACCAGCGAGCCTTCAAGGACCCCCCAGAGCACGTAGTGTAAAAAGCCCCAAGGCAAAATTGGTTAACGGCGAAGATGAGGAGTTGTGCTGCTGAGAAGCCAGGAAGTCGAAAAAGCCGATATACTTTTGCTCGCCGTGCTACAGCACGTTTTGTGAGGTCTGTTGGAACCATCAACGCGCTCATCGACCATGTGATCAGCAGCCTACTGGCCCACCGCACCAGAAAACTGACCCTGCAATTGCAACGACAATCGAGCGGACCTTGCAAGCTGATCTGGATGATGCAGACCAAGCCATGTTACACCTCAAGGACGAAGACACTTCATGGTTCGGAGCCGGCAAGAATGAACAGGATAAGATTGTTCTTCAAGATTATGGAAGATATACAAATTTGATGGCGGAACGTTCTGCTCAACAAAGAAAGGTAGGACGATATCCCACACTCACCTCATTCGTGGGCCAGACCGGAGCAGGCAAAAGCACACTAATCAGGTTTCTCATCGAACTACAAGCTCCCGATATTCGAGACCCGCAGGTTCCTGTTGTTGGCTCTGTCCGCAATCCTGATATACCCACGTCGGCCGATGTACATCTATATTGTGATCCTCGAACTTCTGGAACAGAGTTTCCTGTACTATACGCTGACTGCGAGGGGCTTGATGTCGGCACCCGTGAGCCTATGGGTGCCAAGTCTCGCTGGAGATACAAGCGTGAAGGCTCGGAGAATGAACACAAAATGAACACGCCGTCCTTCGCCAGACACATTCAGCGAACGCCCAATACTTCTGAAAGAGAGGTCTTATGGGCCAACACCGACGAAAAGCGGAGTCGAGAGTATCATGTTCGACATTTGTACCCCCGCATACTCTATACATTTTCCGACGTCATTGTTTTCGTGACGAAGAACCCGCGCGTTATTGAAAATGTCATCGACCAATTAATTCAATGGGCCGCAGCCGCGAACGAAACCCCTTCCAACCAATCTGTGCCTCCCCACGCAATTATCGTGCTTAATGTATCCGACCATGGAACGGATCCTAAACTGTGGGACGTCGACAATTCGACTGCGGCACTCCTAGACTCTGTCAGTCGCGCGGTTCAGCAAAATCATCATTTCCGCAAACATGCAGACTTCTGGCGAGAGAAGAAGCGCAACATTGGCTCTATCCAGGATCTACTCTCCGCCTACTATTCGAGCAGTCGCGTGGTTCGAGTTCCTGCCAAAGGCTGGCCGTTGCTAATCAATGATCAACTAGGAAAGCTTTACAAAGAGATCACTGAGGCAGCTAAGCACGTTCGGGTATCCAAGCACAGGTCACGTATGTTGTTGAACTCAGATGAGCTCCATCCATTTGCAATACGCTTTCGATCACTTTTGTCGAGATCTGGACGTCCCTTTCGATTTTGTCCAGGCTTCCTTCGTTCCTAATCCAATACCCTCGGATTTCGGTGGTAACATCCTCAAACTTGCCATCAACATCATGGACGTATGGAAAGACAGGCTCGACGGGTCGAGAATCTTCAAGGAACTGAGCTTCATTGTGGCGTCCTGTATCATGCTGGAATCTGCTCGCCGCGGCACACTTGGTACTGCTGAACAAGTCTTTCCAAAATACGTTGAGCCCTGCGATGACGCCCTGGATGATTTCTGTCAGCGGTATTGGCCGTGTGAGTATGTGGGCTTGAGAGGAAGGTGTGTGAATGTGAAAGCTGGACATACGAAGGGACATCAACTCAAGAACGGCAAAGTCATATCCGTGGGTGATTATGTCTCCTCATTTTCCCCAGAAACCTATCGAGACGTCTTTCGCCTCAGTGTTTACTCTGCACTCAAGGAGCTGCTGCAGAATCTTCTGAATATAACCCAGAATTCCAAGGCAGTTGAGGCACAAGAAGTGGCCAACATTCATCGCGATGTTGTCCTTCGAAATTTCTTTCACCACTTTGGTGGTCCCAAGAATTTCATTAGCTATACCGTTTGTCTCTCGTGCCTCATATCCCCTCCGGAGCACCACTTCCGTGTGGACATGTGTTGTGTACGCCTTGTGTCAAAGCATTTGGTGAGGGGCGTGGGCGTGCAACTATTGACATGAAGTATTGCCCACTCCATCGCAAAGATGAACTCGAGGGCCAGCTCGACTACCGCTGGCCTATTGTTGTAAAACTGCGTGGAGCATGAATTCGGGTCTTGTCTCCGGACGGGAGGTGGTATCCGTGGCATTGTTGAGTTGGTGACGCTACACCACATACAAGCAGAACTCGGTCTACGATTGCCTCTTCCAGCATTCTTTGATCTCATTGCAAGCACTTCAAACGGTGAGGAAGTCGTCATCTCACCTTTATTAAGGTTGCTAATTATTTTAGGGGCGGTGTCATAGCTCTCAGGCCGGGTTCAAAAAGCTGGTCCGTTGAGAAGTGTATGAATCAATTCACAAACCTTTGCAAAGAAGCCTTTACAAAGAGAAAGGGTATCGGCGTTCCCATCGTGGAGTCCATAGTTTCCGCGTCGAACCACAGTCGTTACGAGACGAAACCCCTTGAATCTGCGCTCCGGCGGGCCTATGGTGAAGAACGCCTGTTCGGCGGCGTGAGAGATCTCTCAGACAACTATGGGGTAGACCGAACCACGAAGGTGGCTGTCACGACAACTACGACGAATGCAAAGGTCTTTCTGCTGACCAATTATAACCGCATCAACAGCGATGATAGCTCTGCCTATCAATTTCAACGTGCAGAAAAACCACACCGCGAAATTCTGATATGGGAGGCTGCCCGGGCGACGTCAGCAGCCCCGCGAATATTCAAGCCATTCGGACACGAGCAGACGGGTCAGACATTTCAAGACGGTGCAATCTATTACAATTGTCCTATCGAGGTGGCTATGGCAGAACGCAAATTGGTCTGGCCGGATATGGCAGAATCGAGTCCTGACATGGTACTATCGATCGGAACAAGTTACAACAAGAAATCCCCAAAGAAAAGTCCAATCAACCCTAGCGTTTCAAACTGGGGCGTGGTTACACACTGGAAACAGCTTGCTAAGATCGCCATCGACCATGTTCAGAGTACGCTGGATTCTGAAATGACGTGGACCAAATTCGTCAGAGGCTTATCTGGCGGAGACCTGGTGACAGAGCGCTATGTTCGCCTGAATCTGCCGCTGGAGCAAGATCCGCCACGGCTTGACGAGGTCAGCGCCATGACCGACCTGCAGGATCGGACTGCGACCCACTGGACAATGAGGCGCAACGAGATCAAAGCGGTTGCCGACCGCCTTCTTGCCACTGCCTTCTATTTTGAAACAGCGCCTGACCTTACAACTGTAAATGAAGACCACACCATTCGCATCTCCGGCAACATTCTTTGTAGATTTCCTCCTGGGTCCGAGGAGATCCGTGCTCTGGGCGAGGCGTTCCGCAAACGATCAAAAGATGCATACAATAGTAATGTCAGCGATCACAGTCCTTACTTTGTCATTGCGGAACGAAAGAAACGAAAAGATGCTCAACAACTCAAGATAGGGCAACACATCATCACGAAAATGATCGAAACGGCCCACTTCTCGATGGGCAAGACCGTGCTGACTCTTTCGGACCGCATTGCCGAGAGTGAGATCTGTCTGTGCTTCAGCGACCAACCTCAGAATCCAGTGTTCTACCCCATTAGTGGTTTTCCACGATGCCTCTTCGAAGACGACCAAAGGCCGGCCGTTAGAACGCGCTTATCATTGAGCGTTGGTCGCAAGCGTACACCAACACAGGCGGATCGACATGCATGGCGTCAGCCGTCCAAAGATCCAAGCAACAGCGACATAGACCTCATCAAAAAATACCAGTCTCCTGACTACTTGTACCCAGGCGGGGCCACTAGCGATGCCATTTCCGAGATATCTCAGCGATTCAATTCACCGAGCTATACGACACCAGATTATCAGACGAATTACATCATGCGTAACATGTCTTTCAGGAGCGAAACATCATATGAAGCGTCCGGAGTGTCGAGATCTGGATCCATAATGCCGCCGCCACACCTATACGAGATGCCGGCGGAGCTTCCAAGTCAAGCATGGCTGTCGCCCCCGAACCCTGACGGAGGGAACCGGAACACGCGCCATGAAATGGGATAGGAGCCCGACAAGCCAGAGGGGCAGCCTGAGTCATGAACATTGGAAGACTGCGTCCCTGTGGTGTCACGAATAGCATGAGAAGTGTCGTCCTTTTGGTATTTCTTGTTTACTTTAAGGTGGTCCTAGGTGGCATTGGCTAAATTGAAGTACCGTACTTGCAGTGGAAGCCCCGTGATGCTGTCTTGTCTGTCATAAATGAAAGGAAGCCATATCAATGGCTTGGGTCATGGTCATGGAAAAGTCGGGTTTCTTCTCTACAAGAACTGGATCAACGGATGTTTGAACACAGGATCAATATTGCACACTTAGGCATAATGTGCTCGTAACTTTAGGCATTTGACACAACTACCAAGACAAGTGTCCATTGCGAGCAGAGATACCGCGTTTTGATGCGAAGTACCTAACCTTCTTCCCGCGATTTGCGAGGCTTTACGAAGTGACTTGTCAGATGTTAGTAAGTTGCAGGCCAAGTCGGCTTCACTTGCTAGATAGCCCCCCCCCACCGACTTTGGTTGCCCTTGGATGCCTCCTCGTATCTGCCCCCGCTGCTTGGATCGGCGCTCGTGGAAAGACTTGGCTTCTGCTGTAAACTTCCCCGGAACTAGAGCGGACCACCTTATTGGGAGGGAGTTCAATCGGCGCGGGCTAAACCTTGCCCATTCGGCCCTCTTCCCTGTTTGCTGTCTCAGAGCGCTGTCAAATGCGCCGGGGATTCGTTGAAGATGCATTAAAAGCTTGAGACTAGCAGCTTGGCCCCTTAACCCCACCTTAAAACCTTTCCTCCCTGCAGACATATGCCTGGCGCAGCCGCGCGACTTCTGCACCTGCCAAATTCAAACTTCTGTACTGCAATTCACTTTTAGCTTGAACGCATGTCAAAAAGCAATGACCTCTTTGCTCATGGTTCAATGCCAAAGTGCCAATTTACTGTGATAGCCCCCATCTAGGACCGCAAATTAGAGGGCGCTCTTTTGCAGTTCCGCGCGCCCAACCCAGGCATTTAGAAGCCTGACGACGTTTCCTTGGGAAAGCAATACTATGTTGCACCCAACCTATCAGAAGTCTTGTCACCAACTTAGGCAGTCAGCCGCCGTGGGAGAGTGACCTGCTATAGCCATCTAATTGGACCCTTAAATCTGCTCGTGGAGCCATACAGCTGATGTAGCCATGGGAAAAGCCTTGAGGAATGGCCACACCAAGTCCGCTAGGGTCGGAGCCTTCTTAGGGCTGAGATCCAAGTCAACCAATCTGAACTGTCCTTGCAATCAAGACAGCAACACCAGCGCCTGGCTACTCACGGACGGGCGGAACGACCTAGAGGCTTGGCATCTCACGTCTCGAGCTCGGCCACAACGCCATAGCCGAAGTACATTCGGATCCCAGTCGAGGTGACGTTCACCCCTGTGGCATTGCTCGTCTCTGGGAAGGAAGGATGCGTGGTTTCTTCCCAGTCGCAGCTCTACAATTGGCTTTCTCCTCCAGACCTCAGGCTATTGTCCTCTAAACGACTTTTACTGAGGTCTGAATGATGGCGTTGACCTCTTTGCTCGTTTTCCTCTCTTTGTCTATTCTATGCTCTTCCCAGTCGTCCGATTCATCGTCTGTCGCAGGCTCGACTTCCTCCAATGCCGCAACTGTGACTGTGACTTCTGTGAGCACCCTTGCAATCATCATCTTGCCATCCTCGTCAACACAGTCTTCGACCACGCCCTATTCATACGGCTCAGTGTCTTCGACAAGCTACGTCTCTTCCACCCCGACATCAGCTCCTCTCACAAGCACAACCATTGCGCTTCAGACAGTACCATATACGGGCCAAGCGCTCCTGGTCAGTCTCATTCGGATAACCTGCCGGGGGATTCACTTACACTGTTGATTAGGTGGGCACATGTGATATTCCACAATATACGGCTCTACCGTTCCCGGATGGATCCATGCTTGAAGTGCCGCTGGTCGGCTGCTCCAATGATCGACCGGATTGCTGTCCTTCTTTGTCTTTCCCCAATGGAACCCAACCAACAGCGACGAATGTTGTGTCTCTGCTCAACCAAGCTCCTCTTGATATATGCCCGAAAGACTTCATTGACATCGATCCCGTGTGCTGTCCTTCGTAAGTTAACCTGAGAATTAAGATGTGTGTCGTGGGACTCACAAAATCAAAAGAGGCTATAGTCTATACGGCCAAGCAATCGTTGGCCAGACTCCATGCTACACTGCTATCTCGACTACAATATCGGTCCCGCAAACGGTGCTTGCATCCATAAGCTCGGCAGTCGCAGCGAGTCACTCCGTTCAGAGCACAACCGTAGCAGTATCTGTCATCATCAATCAGGTCTTCGCGCTTAGCCTACCTTGTGCAGACGACTACGAGTCGACTGGTCTCTCAACCGGCGCAAAAGCTGGCATCGGCGTCGGTGCAGGCATCGGTGGCCTCATACTTCTTGGGCTCGCTCTCTGGTTATGCCTCCTCGCCCGCAAACGTCGACAGAAGAAGAGTGCAGAAGCACCAGTAGCTTCTAGCACTACTGGTCCCCAATATGGTGGCGTTCCTAGCCAGATGTATGAAAACAAACAATATCCCGCGTTCCCACCCGGAAGCCCTCTGCCAGGTTACGCAGTTCCGCCTGGGCCAGGCTCTCCATCAAACCCTCATCAAAGCTTTGGACAACACAACTCATGGTCATCCCCAACACACACAACGCAAGGACATACGAGCGCCTCAAGTGATGACATCCGTCAATATGGCGCCTCAAGCCCAGGCTCGCAACCGGGGTATATTTCCGAGATGCCAGCCTACCAGGCGCAGGCACGCTCACAGATGCATGAGCTGCCTGCGAAGTGAGTAGCGGAAATACGCTGAGCATTCTTGGCCAGTGCGCCGTCTTTCGCTACCGATATGAGCATACAGAGAAATGCGTTCGATTTCCATTTTGGAAATCGTCCAGACTTGGTTTGGCAACAGCTTAGGGCACCAGCACCAGCACCAGCAACAACAGCACCTCGTCATCATCAGCCACCGTCACCACCATCGCCCAGATACAATCGCCAAACGCTGCGTGACAAAGCTCTCATTGGGACGGCTGAAGAGGAGCTCCCTTCGCTTATTCCGCTGTTCCTACCTTTCACTCCAGTCCAGGCACAGTCCGGAACTGGGGAACTAGCTGTGCCCGAGGCATTGAGTCTGAGCCTCATGGCTTTCCCACCCCCATGAACGGTCTTTAGTGTGGTACGCATTGCATTCGCGTTAGGTCAGGTCGGACGGAGGTATTTTGGTGGGGGAGTGTTCTAGATCTGGGGGGCGAAAGCGAGGCCGGCTGAGGTCATTCCAATAAACGACCTCATGTGTTGACGCTTGCCGATCGACGTGAATTGATGATCTCTTTCAAGAGCCCCTACCACGTAATTAACGGCGCTCTACCAAACCTTACTTCGGGATTACATAATGAAGATTTGAAAGACTTCCGCGGCACAAACATCACTAGAAGGCATGCACATATCTTTGAGCTTGGTACAACATCGCTATGAGAATGCACAACCTCAATTTTGGAGATACACAACATCGCCATGCGCACATACGCACAACTCTCCGCATCCAGCTTACTTACTCCCTTCACTACCAAATAGTTCATGCCTTGGGAAATCGCCACCTACGCTGTAGCGTCAGCATCAGCATCACCAAACCCATGAATGCATCCGAAGGGATTTGAACAACAGCTCCCAGGCCTCGTGGGAGAGCAACGACATTCGAAAGACGAGTTGAGCAGACGCAGCCCTGTGTCCCAAAGGTGCGCAGATGCAGTCGTGTCAATGTGCGCGTTCATGGGGAGAGGGTAGGGGCATAGATGGGGCTGCAAGGGGCTGCATAAGCGACGTTGACCTGGAGGGAATTATCCCGCACCTCAAGAATCTGTCTTGGAACACATGCGCTAGGCGTGAGAGTAGTGAGTAAAATCATTAAAGATAAGGTCCGACATGTAGTCTCGATGTTGGTCTCGGGTTGCACATAGTATCTGTCCAGCTCCGCCCCACTCAAAATAGTTGAAACCTCTCCGGCATGGGAAGGTCCTGCTCAAGCTGGTCCAAATAGCCCATAAAAGACCAAGAAGAAAATCATGTCCGTGTGACCCTGCAACCCGTTAACCGACTCCTAAAATGCATAGCGTATGCCAAAAGTGCAAACAAAGTCTATAGTGCGCTGCTATTAACAGAGCGATTCCTTCACGCCACAAAATGTCAGCTGCGAAACACGCCCAAAAGTAATAATTTCGAGGTGGGCTCGCTCATGCCTCTCTCTTCCCGACAACGTCCAACCTCTTCAAGACATCCGATGCTTCATTCACGAGCTGCTTTCGCGCGGCCCTAGCATCTGTATCGCCCTCCATCTCGATATTGTCCGCTTTGAGCACGATTTGTGCCAACACACTCTCAGAAAGCTTGGCGTATTCGAGATTACGGGTCTTGGGGTCGGAGGGTGGATTCATGATGAATTGTGTGCATTTGGTTAGCCACTGTGTATGGAAGGCTGAGGATAAGGCGTTCACTTTGCCGAGCGGTGAATTAGGGTCGATCGGCGTGTTTGTGACGATCGAGGAGTAACGAGGCTGAGGTGGAGATTGGCGTGAGGGAGGAGGCATCGGTGAGCGGGCGCGAGGAGGGGAAGCATGGCCAGTAGAAGACTGCTTTGAGGGAGTTCTTTCCATTGCTGGTGCGCGCAGATTTTCGTTGGACGGTCGCGTATTTGGATGTCTGCTTACGCTGGGGTTGTGATGCGAATATGAAGAAGATTGATATTGGGGCTGCGACTGTTGCGACTGCGCCTGGTATTCCGAGCGCGGCCTCGGGGTTGATTCAGCCCTTCTTCGTTGCGGCCGCTGGGTGTTTGACGCCACCGAGCTACTGTCATCACCGCTTCCAGAATGGTCACTGGCTGCTCCATTCATTGCCTCCACTTCCGAAATCACGCACATTATCTCGCTATTCTGCTTCAAACTGTAGGCTTTAGCCTTCATGTTATCATCCCTCAGTAGTCTTCCTTTGTAAAGCAGTCGTAACCGTTTGGGATCTGTGCCCAATTTTTCCGCAGCATATTTCCGAACATCGCTAACGAGCAGTAGGCCATCACTTATGGCATACGGCTTGAAGTGTAGCTCAAGGGTCTGGTGTTTGTATCGTATACGTATTGTGTCGGGCGCCTCTTCATCTGTGTAGCCATAAGTGGACGGTGCAGATACTCGGTGCGCGCCAAATGGATATCTAGGTTCAGATAACAAGGAATCGTTTGTCAGATATTCGACATGATCTGCAATGCTGTCCCTTCCCGACGACGCTGAGTATGGTGACCGTCGCCCTCCCCAGCCTTCGTCAATCCTGCTGCCGCTATTATAGTAGCTCATGGAATATTTGTAACAGAGGAAAACGACGGCGAGGAGTGTAGCGCAGACAGTCGTATA
>Ga0335075_10008807_pt1 | contig 15453 bp, 15 predicted proteins | sample Lox_Sample_24_FD_206723 | JGI IMG/M metagenome (GOLD analysis project Ga0335075, IMG submission 206723) | Soil microbial communities from Loxahatchee National Wildlife Refuge, Florida, United States - Lox_Sample_2.4 | ecosystem: Environmental > Terrestrial > Soil > Wetlands | place: USA... | reverse complement strand
TCACCGAATTGGCCGTATTCGCTCAGGGTGAAGCTATTCCCTTTGAACTGATTGCTTGGCTATGGCACGAAACCGCGGGCCTGGCCGAGCTGGAAGCATCCCTCGTGTGCCACCGGCTCGCTGACCTGGGGCTGGTTACGCTGCCTCCGACTATCCCCGGAAGCGGCGGACTGGTCTTGCATGACGTGATACGCGATTTCCTGCGCAACGAACTTGCGCCCGGCCGGTTGGCAGAACTTCACGAGACCCTACTCAACGCGATGGTGGCGGCCCTGCGCTTGCACGTGGCACGCTCGCCTGGTTCCTCAGGCAAAGACCTCGCAGATGTGGCCTGGTGGGAACTGGGCGATACTCACGGCTACGTACCGGATCATCTAATCGAACATTTGATCGACTCTGGGCGAGCCGGGGATGCCGATGCGCTAGCAAGTGACCTGCGCTGGGTAGGGACGCGCCTGATTCAGTTCGGCCCTGCGGCCCCAGTAGCTGATCTCTCGCTGGTCGGAACTCCCCGAGCGACGCGGCTCAGTGCGACGCTGGCTCAGGTGGCCCATCTGCTGGCTCGCACGGATCCGAGCGAGGCAGTCGTGGATGTACTGCACAGCCGGGTCGCCAACGATCCTTACTGGGGTGCTCAGGTTGCCAGGCTGCGGGACTTGTACCGCCGACCTCACCTAGTCAGCCGATGGCCGATGCCAGATCTGCCCGATCCCGCATTCCGCCACGCCCTGACTGGTCGTGACCCCCGGGTGTCCACCGTGGCGATCGCCCCCGATGGCACGTGGCTGGCTGCAGGCGGCTCCGACGGGACGATACAGGTCTGGGACACCGCCAGCTGGGCCCCGGTAACGTGTCTCACCACGCACGGCTCTCATGTGTTCGCGATGGGGATCGCCCCCGACGGCACCTGGCTGGTTACCGGTGACTACGACGGGATCGTGCGCATCTGGGACACCGCCAGCTGGGCTCAGATAACCAGCCTGGCAATGCGCGGCTCCACGGTGTTCGCGGTGGCAATAGCCCCCGACGGCACCTGGCTTGCCACCGCCACCCAGGACGGAACGGTGCGGCTGTGGGACGCTGCTAGCTGGGCGCAGAAAGCCGCCATCTCCGGCCGCCGAGGCTTTGCGCACCAGATGGCGATCGCTCCCGACGGCGCCTGGCTTGCCACGGTCAGTCGCGACACCATCCGGATCTGGGATACTGCCAGCTGGGCCCGACGGGCCATCCTCCGTGGCGCCTCTACGATAAACGGGCTGGTGATTGCACCCGACGGTACCTGGCTGGCCACCGGTGGTTATGGGCCGGTGCGGATCTGGGATACCGTCAGCTGGTCGGAAAAAGCCGCCTTCCCCGCAAACGTCGTGCACGCGATGTCAATCGCGCCCGATGGCGCCTGGCTGGCCATCGGCGGCGATGGGCCGGTGGGGATCTGGGATACCACGAGCTGGACACAGAAGGCGGTCCTCATCGGTCATCACGATGACGTGAGTGAGGTGGCGATTTCCCCAGATAGTAGCTGGCTCGCTACCGCTAGCGAGGACGGGACGGTGCGGATCTGGGACACTCCTAGCCGTACAGAAGATGCCTCCCGCGCCGACCGTGACGTCCTCGCCTTGGCGATCGCTCCTGATCGCACATGGCTGGCCGCCGGCGGCTACTGGACGGTTGGGATCTGGGACATCGCTGGCGGGATGCAGAAAACTGTCCTCGGTGACTATTCTGGCGGAGCAAAAGCTCTGGCGATCGCCCCGGACGGCACCTGGCTCGCCAGCGGCGGCCTGGACGGGAAGGTGCGGATCTGGGACACAGCCAGCTGGACGCTGAAAGCCGCATTCCGCAGTCATCGTCACCCTGTGCAAGCCCTGGCGATCGCCCCGGACGGCACCTGGCTCGCCAGCGGCAGCCTGGACGAGAGCGTGCGGATCTGGAGCACAACCTCGGTGCGAAGAGCTCCCCGGATCCTCAATACCAGCTACGACTGGAGGCAGGCAATCGCGATCGCGCCTGACGGCACCTGGCTCGCCGCTGGTGGTCAGCACGGTACGGTTCGGATCTGGGATACCGCCACCTGGACGCAAACAGCGACCCTCACCAGCCACGACCGCGACATCAAGGCGGTGACGATCGCTCCCGACGGCTCCATGCTGGCTACCGCCGACGTCCACGGATCGCTGCGGATCTGGGATATCGCAAGCGGCCGCGTTCTGGCAATGATGCGCGTGGACACTGCCATAAACGCCTGCGCTTGGGCTAGCTCCCGCAGCCTCAGCCTCGGCGGCGCGGCCGGCTTGTATGTCTTCGATTTCCTTCATCGAACAGACTCGCCATTTAATCCCTTAAACCCCTTCATAATCAGCCCTGACATGAAAATGGGTATCCGCTGAGCACATTCAGGCCGTTGCCAAAACGAATGGACCTCAGCACGCTTCGCCTGTCCCGGAGTCTTCCCGGGCACTCCGGCATCCCGCATGAGAGTTCGTAACTCGAAATACCTGCATATCTGCAGGCGTCACTGATGTCAACCCTCTCCTCTCTATTTCGCTGACTATCGAGCGCACGGCCTACTGCAATAGTAATTCCCGGAACTAATATATCCACATGCACAGCCCACTCGACACACTTGTCAGCCTCTCGTGCGAGGCGATGAAGCGCTTCAGAACTAATGTCCGCTCATCGGCATCACGCAGATTCGGACGTCGAGCGACCAGGGTGTCCGCGTGGTGGCGTACGGATGAGCTGCGCCGGCGCGACCGAGAGTGGCGACGGCGACGACCGGATCGCCGATGCAGGTAGGGCGGATGCCGTACGTCATGCTTACGGAGGCCCGTGACAAGACGTGATGGATAGCGCAGCGCCGGTGTGCCTGGTGACTTCGCGGCTTTGCAGCGCGAGCCGACGGTACGCGACGAAAGCACCAGTTCTCTGTCCGTGCCGTTGCCCGACGGCGCGTCGCATGCCGGTAACGACGCTGGCTGGCGTCTTGTCCTGCGAATCTTTGCGGCTCGGTCGACGAACTCGGTGACGGCCGCGCCGAGGACGGGCGGCAGGTCAGTGCTCTGGTCGCAGCACGGCGGCTTATCCCGTCCGGCACTGTCCGGCGGCTCTACCCCGAGCAGCCGGTACAGCTCGGCATAGATATTCAGGGCCGGGTCCTGGTCATCGTGGCGGCCGACCAGCAAGATCCAGGCCCGCCGCTGGCCCTCGAACGCCACGACCACCCTTAATGAATCGCGCAGGTGCTTGACGCAGATGTGATCCACGGGCGCAGGGCCGCTCAGCCGGTAGCCGAGCGCTTTGCAGCCCCGCGCCGCCAGGTCATCCAGGAACTCGCCGAACGCTCCGGCATGGGTGCGGTCCAGCCCGGCTATCTGCTGGTCCGCGCGGGGCGTGGCGATGACTTCGGTGGGCACACCCCGGACTCTAGCGGCTGCCCGGAGGGCTGCCGGAGTTGACCGGGCGGAGCACGCGGCCCTCACCGCGGCGCATCTGGTCCAGGCTGTCGCGCAGGTCCGCGCGATCCAGTAGGGCCGCGTCCTCCAGACGATGCCACACGCGCTCCAGCAGGTCCCGGTCCTGCCCGGCGGCCCGCAGCTCGCTGACCAGGTGACTGACCGCATGCACGCTGCGCACGTCCAGCAGCAGCCGCGGAGAGCGCTGGGCCACGGTCAGGACGCCCGCCGCGGCCCAGGCGCGGACGGTCTTCTCGCTCAGCCCGAGCAGCCGGGCCGCGATGACCGGCCGGATGGTGCCTTCTTCCGCGAGCGCGCTGTCCGAGACGGCCAGGAGCCTGGCCCGGCGCTCGTCGTCTTCGGGCAGCGTCCTGGCCACGTCCTCTACGACCTCGACCCGCTCGAACAGGCTGCGGAGACGCCTTTCCTCAACGGCGATGGTCATGGCACCTCCCTCTGCCGTCACGCTTCCGAGTATGAGGCAATTTCTCAGAACCCGCCAGTGACGGTTATCCCCCGGTAAGGCCACGGCAACCGCCAAGCGCCGCCCAGCATGCCAGATACGGCTACGGGCTGCTTTCCATCACCCGGTCGTAGGTGCGGCGGGCCCGGGCGCTGCGGGCGCTGGCACCGTACCGGCGCAGCATCTGCGGGGAGGACCAGCCGTTCAGCTCCATTAGGTCCCCCTCGGCGCCGCCGCGGTCCAGCCAGGTGTGGGCGAAGTGGTGCCGGAACCGGTGCGTCCAGGCATCCACCCCGGCCTGCCGACCCCGCCGGGCGACCATCTGATAGATCCCGTTCGCGGTCATCGGCCCCCGGTTATTCACCCCCAGCCACAATTCCCGCCGCCAGGCCTGCCCGTGCTTCGACCGGACCCGCAGGTACCGGTCTAGGGCTCTGGCAGCCTCGTGCCCGATCCGGACAACCCGCGCCCGGCCTCCCTTGCCGTGCACCGTGATCTCCCGCCGCAACAAGTCGAGATCGCTGCGGCGTGGGTCTCCTGCGTCGTAGCGGATCCCGGCCAGCTCCCCGGCCCGGATCCCGGTCGCCGTCAGTACCGCGATGATCGCCGTGTCGCGGCGCTGGGCGAACGAGCGGATTCGAGGAGCAGGGATTCCTCCGGCACTCAGATATGGGCTTTGCACCAGCTGAACCGTGGTGGGTAACGACCGTCCGGGGCGGTGCGCTCGCGCAGGCGAGCTTCGGCAAGCCCATCAAGCGAGCCACCGCAGAACGTCACCTTGCCGCCGTGCTGGAGCGGGTACACCAGTTCAACGCCGACCCGGCCAAGCTCATGACCATCACTCAGCTCACGGTCTTCGGCAGCTACCTCGATCCGGCCGTGGACATGCTCGGCGACCTGGATCTCGCGATCACCTGTGCGCACCGTGATGCTGGCGAAGACTTCGCCCAGCGGGTCCTTGATTATGCTCGCGCCAGCGGACGGCATTTCGGGAGCTTCGTCGCCATGATCACCTGGCCGACACTGGAGATGCTGATGTTCCTCAAGAACCGCTCGCCAGCCATCAACATCACGACCGAGGACATCAGCAGGTTCACCGACCGGTCTCGGGTCGTCTACCGGATCGAAGACGACCCAGCCGCGATCAGGCCAGCGCCACCGCCGCCAGCGACCTCTCTCCTGTGACTCGCCGCCGTGATGTCGTCTTCCGGCAGTGGGCAAGAGGAACCTCGGGCTCCCGGGAACACGCTTGCCGGCGGTCTGGTCTCACCCGGCCGGACAGCCGCGTTTCTGCGTCCGCCGCTGCGGCTTCGCCGCTAACGTAAGCGAGGTGGCAGAGGCACTCACCTACGTCTGGCATGAGCAACCCGTACCGGTAACGCTGCCGGTCCGTCAGGTATATGGGTACCTGCTGTGCCCGCAGACCGGACGGGTGCTGGTCCAGGACGTGGGGGCTGGAAAGTTCAACTTAATTGGAGTACGCGCCGGTTCCCGCGGCATGTGATCATCCCGAGTTCTCGCATGTCAGCAGGTAGTGGCGGCGCCGCGGCCCTGTTACGGCCTGGTTTCGATTTTACGAGTAACTCCTGGATTTCAGGAGTTACTCGTGTAATCTCTCGGTCTGTGGCAGAACTCAGTACCCGGCTCCTGTCCCTCCTGCCCCCGCCGCCGGAGCCATCCGATGCGCCCGTCGAGGGAGTGGCACCGGCCGTTACGGGGCTGGCGGACGTGGTGACGTTGCAGCGCCGTCGCGAGGCTGAGATCCGCGGCGGCGATGAGGATGGCTTTTTCGCTGACACGCTTCTGGAGTACCAGTGGGCGCGGGACGTTGCCGGGCTCGCGCCGTCGACCCTGGAGCAGCTGGTCAAGCCGGTCATCGAGGTAGCCGGGTATTACGGGCTGCCAGCGTGGCGGCTGACGCCCCGGCAGGTGGACAAGTACTTCGCGGGGCCGGGCAAGCGCGCGCCGGCGACCGTGCGCCAGAAGCTGAACCGCATCGACGGTTATTTCGCGTTCCTCGAGCAGCGTTACCGGGGTGAACTTGCCCGCCGGTTCGACGTGGCGGTGGAGTCGCCGGTCGACCCCTTCAACCGGCCCCGGCACCGCGGCGACTTCGGCCTCCGCGTCCCGCCTTCCGCCCGTGACCTGCGAGAGTTCTTCGGCTCGTGGCGGCAGTCCCTGCCCCGGGCGCGCAAGGCGGCGGTGGCCTGCCGCAACTACACGATGGCCAAGATCGCCTACATCTCAGGGGTGCGCGCGGCGGAGTTGTGCCCGGTGAAGATCCGGGAGGTCAACTGGGAGTCCGGCCAGTGGGGCCGGTTCCTCGTGCACGGCAAGGGCGCGAACGGCTCCGGCCCGCGGCAGCGCGAGGCGTACCTGTTCAGCGAGGGGCGGGAACTGCTGTGGTGGTACATCGAGGAGATCCGCGGCCTGTTCACCGATGACCCGGACCATCCCGAGGCGCCGCTGTGGCCGTCGGAGAGGCTGCCCGCCGCGGTGGAGGCGCTCAACTTGCCGGTCGCGCCTGCAGTCGTGCCGTCGACTTTCCGGAAGGCCCTGCAGGTCGCGTCGCTGGAGTACCTGCCCGGGCCGGTCCGCGAGCTTCATCCCCATCTCCTGCGCCATGCGTGCGCCACGCATAACTACGAGGCCGGGATGTCGCTGTGGGAGGTGCAGAAACTGCTAGGCCACTCCTGGACGACCACGACGGTCCGGTACATTTCGACCGCGCATGCCGACCCGGAACTGGCGAGCCGGGAATCGTCGAACCGGGCCGCGCAGCGGCTGCTGATGGACAAGGGGAACCTGCGGTGAAGTGGAAGCTGCGCTGGGCCGCGGCCAAGCAGGACATCTGGCGGCCGACCGAGCTCCTGGCCGCGTTCGAGAAGGTCGGCTTCGAGCCGTCGCTGAGCAAGACCGCGGCCCTGTGGAGCGGCAAGCCGGTGACCGTCCGGCTCGATGACCTGGACAAGATCTGCGCCGCGCTTGGCTGCACCGTCGCGGACCTGCTAGAGCCTGAGCCAGTGGAGATGGCCGGCCAGGATGACCTGGACACCGCGCGGGCGGTGGGAGACCAGGGCTCCGGGGGCGCTTCCCGGCCAAAGCCCCGCAGAAGCGGCGGCCCCCGGTCATTGCCGCCGAGCTGACCGGTGGCAAGGCGGCCCGCGCGTACGGTCAGTGCCGCGGATGCCTGGGCTGGGGAATCCTGGTCCAGCCGCCGTACTGCTCGCCGTGCCATCAGTGGCGCTCGAAGAAGGCTAACCAGCCCGGAGCCTGCCGGCGCTGCCAGTTCCCCGCCCTGGTCACGCTGGAGGGACTGTGCCGCAGTTGCATCTTGGCGATCACTGAGTTCGACGCAGCCTGGTACTTCACCCCCGACGATCGCGGCCGGTGCGTCCAGCTGGAGCTGATCCTCCCGGGCCTGCCGCGCCGCCCGGCCGTGCCGATCGGCTCGTACCGGCTGCGCTCCGACGGCCGGTACCATCCTCCGCCCTGGGCACGCCGGCAGCGGCCGGAGCCCGTGTTCGACGATCCGCGCGTCTGCCCGCCGGCGATGCCTGGCCAGCTGATGCTGTGGCGCGCATCCCGGTCCCTCGCCCGTGAGCATGCTGCCCGGATTCGTGACCGCGTCCTGGACGGTTATCCGGAGATGAAGAAGGGATTGTCGGCCCTGCTGGCTGAGCACGACTACACCAAGAGCTGGGGACTGCTGGCCGACGCCATGATCCGGCTGGCGCTGGCCGTGCGGGAAGCCAACGGCAGCCATCTGATCGAGCCGTCCGCACTGGAAGACCTTCCGGGCATGCGGGATACAGTCGCTGAGCTGGCCCGCCGCGCCGGGCTGCTGGCCCCGGTCTCGCCGGGAGACCTGGAAGTCCGAAGGCCCCGGCATGGCCCGGATCCCCGCCATCACGACGGCCAGCGAGCGCAAAGCTGCGAGTACTGCCTGAACTGGGGCGTCGGCCCCGTCTGCGCCGACTGCCTTGCCTGGGCCAGACGGTCCAGGGGCACGTGCCCTGGATGCCACCGGACTGGCGTCCCGCTGCGACGGCGCCGGTGCCGCGCCTGCGAACTGCGCGCCGGACAGCAAAGTCCGCCGCCTGCGCGGGTTCAGCTGGCACTGCACGGCCCCTGGACGCGGAGGCGCCGCGCCCACACAGCTAGGCAGTTCAGCGATAGCCAGAGGACCGAAGGATTCTCGGAGCACCTGCTTCGGGCAGGGCAGATGACGCTCACCGACGCCAGACGCAACTGGCGCCCGGCGTTCGACACGGCCGCGATTCCCGCACTCACTCCGGCCGCCGCCGCGATGCTGGCCCGGTTCGAAAATGAGGCGCGCCGACAGCAATGGACGCAGCACACCCGGATCGCCACGAGGGAGGCGCTGCGCGTGCTGCTGTCGTGGCTTGGTACTGCGGTGCCGGTACCCGAAGCCGAGGTACGGGCACTGGCCGAAGCCCGCCGGGGTGTCCTTATCCGGCGGCTGCTGGCGTTCATGAGCGCCCAGGACCTGCTCGCGCCCGACCCGGAGCTACAGCACGAAGCAATGCAGCGGGCGGTAATGCAACGTATCAGCGAGTACCCCCGGCTCGATCTCCGCCGAACTGGAACGCTGGACGAACGTTCTGCGCGGCCAGGGACGCCGCGCGCACCGGCCGCTGTCGTGGCGGACAATCTGGAACTACCTTGATTACGCAGCTCCCGTGCTGGGCGACTGGCGGCGGCAGATGACGAGCCTGCGCCAGGTCACCCACGGCCACGTCCAGTCCGCCGCCACCAGCCGCTACGGGGAGGACGCACATCACCTAATGGTCGCGCTCCGCAGCATCTTCCGGGCCCTGAAGCGGGAACGGCTGATCTTCGCCAACCCCTGTGCGGGGATCTCGGTCACCCGGTCTCCGGCGCTCCCGGCCGGCCTCCCGCAGGACCGGGTGGCAGGGCTGCTCGACCGTGCGCCCGGCCCGATGGCCCGGTTCGCGCTCGCGCTGGTCGCCATCCACGCTCTGCGGCCCGACGAGCTCCGCGCCGTCAAACTTGCCGATCTCGACCTGACCCGTGCCCGGCTCACCGTGTGCAGAACTGCCCGGCCACACGTCATCTACCTTGACGAAACGACCCTGGGATGCGCCGACGCATGGGTGCGTGACCGCCACGAGCGATGGCCGCGCACGGCCAACCCTCACCTGTTCATCAGCCGGGTGACAGCCACTGACACCACGCCCGTCAGCTACCACTACATCAGCCGCTGCTTCGCCCCGGCCGGGATCGCCCCCGGCCAGCTGCGCGAGGACCGGATCCTCGACGAGGCCCGCCACACCGCCGATCCGGTTCGGCTGATGCGCCTGTTCGGCATCTCCGACGCCACGGCGATGAAGTACGTCTTCACCGCGCATCCGGAGCGTCAGTCCGTCCTGCCGCGATGACCCCTGGGCGAGCGGTCATTCCGGGTAGCTGCTGATACGGAGGCTGGTGCACAGGAATGAGTACGAATGGCTGTCCCTCAGACGTAGCTGTCGGCGGGAGGCTGGTTCGTCGGCAGCCCGAGGCGGTGCCCGGCCAGGGCCGCGGCACGGGCTTGCTGCTCGCCGGGCCGGCCCCAGGCCAGCAACCGGGCCGCCAGCGCCGCCGAGGTCATGAGCCGCAGGTATGTGTAACCGCTGTCCGGGTCGGGCGCGGACGGGTCCACGGCCTCGATGACTCCGAAAAGACGGACCTGGACGTACGGGCCAGCAGCTCGCGGATCGCCCGTGACGACCTGGCGGCCAAGGTAGGCAACGCTCTCCCGGACGACCCGGACCTGGCTTTCTTCCTGGCATTCCCGGAGCCAGGTATCGGTCCAGCCGTCATCTCCGCTGTCGCAATGTCCACCGGGAAGCAGGAACTTCTGCTCGTGCACCCGGTTTTGCAGCAGGAAACGCCCCGTCTCGTCGGCGAGCCACCCGTGCACCTGCCGGACCGGGAGCCCTGCGGGAACGGGCTCCTCGCGCCAGTCGAACTCCGTCATCACGTCACAGTATTGCCGCGGTCCGCGCTGGGGCAGGTGAAACGAGCACGTTCCGTCGCGGCGGCTTACGCGGGTGCCTGGCCGGGGGCCGGGTAGGCCCATGTGTGCCCGGTGCCGCGGTACTCCGAGACCGGGATCGGCTGGACGCCGTCGCGCATGCGACTGGTGTAGAGCAGCCCGTTGAGGTGGTCGATCTCGTGCGCGGCCAGGCGGGCCATGGCGTTGTCGAGCAGGAGGATGTACTGCTGGCCGTCCGGCTTCGTGCAGGCGACCTCGATGTGCAGCGGGCGGGGGACTAGGCCGCGGACGTCGAAGAACGACAGGCAGCCTTCGTACTGCTCGTCGGTTTCGGCGGACTCGCTGATCACCTGAGGGTTGAGCATGACGAGCGGCTCCGCGCCGGGGTCGGGCGGGATCACGACCGCGACGGCGCGGGAGATGCCGATCTGGGGGGCGGCCACGCCCATGCCCTTGCTGAACACGTGCTGTTCCCCGGCTCGCTGCAACGCGCTGAACAGTTCGGCGATCACCGATTCGGCTTCGCCTGCCTCGTCGGGGAGGCGGAATGGCTCGGCCTGCTCAAGCAGGACCGGGTCGCCGTCCTGGACGATGCCTGCTGCCTTCATCCGGTCTGCCGAGGTGCGCAACTGCGGGTGCTCCTTGTCGTCGTCGGGCCTGCTGCGGAACCGCCATTCGAGCCGGTACCGCGCGCCGACCGGCGGGTCACTGGTTGCCCAGGAGAATACGGTCTGGCCGCCCTGGTCGGCGCGGGCCGGGGCGGTGCGCAGCGGGACGGCCTCGGCGGTGGCGGAGGTCTCGGTGCCCCACACGACGGGGTCGAGCGCGGCAGGGAAGACCAGGCTGACCGACAGGCGGCGGGTGGGCAGCCGGACCGCGCGCTGGAACCACGGCCCCCACCGGCCGTCATCGACGGTATAGGAATAGCTGATGACGGCGCTCTGGCCGGGGTAGAGCGGGAACCGGCCGCGGTCGTTCTCGAAGCACAGCCACGCCTCTTTGAACGCGTCCCTGTCGGCCTTGACTACCCAGTTCATCGGCTCCCCGTCGCAGGACGCGGTGAGGCCGAGCTCGTCCCAGGTGAGCGGCCTGGCGCGGTAAAGGGCGTTGGAGCGTTCCGGCTGGCCGGGGTAGCGGTCGACGCTGATCCGCATCAGGTAGCGGGTGACCGGGTCGGGGCCGCCGTTGAGCAGGACGCGCCGCTGGGCTGCGCGGAAGTACGCGCCGTCGTAGGACAGCTCCGCGTGGTCGTGCTCGACGACCAGGCTGCCAGCGGGCGGCACAGCATCGACCGCCTGGCTGCCCGGGTCATGCTGCCATGCCTCCCACAGCTTGCCGCCAGCGTCGAGTTCCTCCTCGGCCTTGCGGGCGAACGCCCGGCCGGCGTGCATCCGGGCCGCCTCGACGTGGCTGAGGTAGGAGGCGTCGAATCCCATGGCGGCGGCGAGCTTCTTCTTCGACAGGCCGCGCCGCTCGCGCCATTCGGTCAGCGCGGCGCTGAACGGCGCCTGGCCCTCTTCGGGGGCGTCCGTGCTCACCGGGGGCCTCCAGGCCGGTCGGCTGGCCTGAGCGCGTGAGTGAGTGGCGCGTGAGCGCTCCTCACCGTCGCTTCACGGCCACGGGGGGTGGTGCCCTGATTGTAAGCGCGGGGAAACCCGGCGGGCAGCCCCTGCGACCGCACCAGTGAAGGAGGACCAGGTGACCGCAGTGCACGACCAGGAAACAGCGCCACGGGCGCGCAGCGCGGCGGAGGAGATCGCCGCGCGGGTCCGGGAGATCCGCGCGTCCGGCGACGGCATCCTGCCGCCGCTGCTGCTGCTCGGCACGATGGAGCGGGTCGGCTCGAACTGGGTGTCGGACACCCTGCGCCCGGTCACCGGGCAGCACAACGAGCCGTTCCGGCAGCAGCTCGGCCCGTCGCACCCGCTGTCGGCGCTCAACCCCGGCCTGAGCCCGGACGAGCCGCTGGAACGGCTCGGCCCCTACGGGCGGCACTGGCTGGTGACGTTCGCGGCGGGCAAGCACGCCACCGAACGGCAGGTGATCAAGGAAACCAGCCTGTTCTTCGCGCTGCCCGCGCTGCTCAGCCTCTTCCCCGACTCGCCGGTCGCGGTCCTGACCCGCAGCCCGCTCGGGGTCGCGTCGTCGTTCACCCGCGGCGACCTGTTCCGCCGCTGGGACTACCGGGCCAGGTACCGGCAGGTGACCGCCATGGCCACCCGCCCCGAGTACGCCGCGTGGGCACCGGTCGTGCCCGACGACGACCCGGCCGACCTCACCGCCCTGGCCAGGCTCCAGATACTCAACACCCTGCTCATCGCGAACGCGCTGCACCAGCGCGGCGACAAGGCCGAGGTGATCCGCTACGAGACGTCGGTCCTCGACCCGGGCGCCGCGCACGCGGCCCTCGCGCGGCTCGTGCCGGAGGCACCCCGCCTGACGGCCCCGCGCAGCGGGCCTCCCGCCGGGACGGCCGCCGCCGACGACACGTTCGCGACCACCGCCGGCAAGGACGACCTGACGGCCCTCCTGAGCGCCTCCGACGCGGGGGAAGTCAGCGCCGCTGCCGACCGCGCCCTGTCGGCCGGCCACGAGGCGGTACCCGGCCCGGCGTGGGACCTCGCGCGAGACTGGGCCGACGGCGCCGGGCTGTACTCCCTAGCACCACCCCGCCCCAGGGCGCTGCCCGGCCGCAGCGCCTCGGCCAGCCGCCTGTCCTGCCCGGTCAGGTGGGTAGCCGGGCACTACGGCGGCGGACTGCGGTGGCGGAACCTGCTGGTCACCAATGACGAGTTCGCGGCCTTCCTCAACGAAATGGGCAACGCGGGGCTGCCGAACCACATGGACGGCTGCTACCTGCTGGCCGTCGAGATGCCCCCCGAGCGCGGCGGGAGACTCCGCTACAACCGCTACGCCCGCCGCTGGGCTGCCAGCCCCGGCTTCGGCCACCACCCCGCCTACTGGGTCACCTGGGCCGGCGCGGCGGCCTGCGCCGCCCGCCACGGCGCCCGGCTCCCGACCCGCGCGGAACTGCTCGCCGAGACCTCTCGCGACGCACTTATGGTGACCAACCACGCCTACCAGGCCGGTGACACCGTCCCGGCCGCCGAGCCCGGCCGGTCCCCGGATGAGGTGCACCACCTGGCAGGCAACCTCCAGGTATGGTGCGGCGACGGCCCCGACGGAACCCCGGAAACCCCCTCGTCCCGCTGGCTGCACGGAGCCGCGTGGAACACCCCCGGCACCCCGGAGGAGATCCGCCGACCGCGCGCACGGCACCTGTCAGGCGCGTCACGCGGCGTCGGCATCAGGCTCGTCCGCGACGCACAGCACAGCGCCGTCGGCCCCAGGGAACTCGCCGGGCTGCTGACGAACTGGGTCCGCAGCCTGTCTGACCGCACCAGGTCCCTGCGCGACCTCGACGAGGCGCTGCCCCGGGCGCTGGCCGCCCTACAGGCCGATAGCTGACTTCGGCCCCATGTAGGACCCCGCACCCGGGAACCCCGCGGTGACCAGCTCCGCGAACCGCTCGCTGAACCCCAGCTCCGGCAGCTTCGCCACCGCAACGAACTCCACGCCCCGGATCGGGGTCGTGTCCGCCCCCGCCACGACATCGCCCAGCGTCCCGCCGGTCCTCCGCGCCCCGAACGTCATGTGGACGACCTCGGCGGGCACGTGGTCGCACACGTACAAGAGCCGGCCCGGCTCGACGTCGAGCCCGGTCTCCTCCTTCATCTCCCGCACCAGCGCCCCAGCGAGGGTTTCCCCGGCCTCCAGCTTCCCGCCCGGCAGCGACCACGACCGCCCCGTGCCAGTGTCCTGGTTCAGCAGCAGTATCCGGCCGTCCTCGACGACGACCCCCGTCACGCGCACTCGCATCCCGCAACGCTACACGCCAAGGAGCCCCTGATGCCGGACAACAACCCCACCCTTGTGGTCGTCGCGGCCGGCGGCCTCGGCACCCGCGTCCGTCCCTGGGCGCAGTTCATCCCCAAGGAGTGGGGCCCGGTCGGCGGCCAGCCGGGCATCATCCGCCTGCTCGGAGAGATCGGCGCCCTCGGCCCGGCCCGCGTCGCGGTCGTCTACCACCCCTACTACGAGCAGTTCGCTGCCTGGGCCGCGCAGGTACTCGGCCGCAGCGCCCACGCCCGCTACGCCGCCGCCGCAGGGGCGCCGGCACTGCCGGCAATGCCGCCGGGCATGACCGTCGAGTTCATCCCGCAGCACGGGCCTTATGGCGACATCACCTCGGTCCTCAACGGCGCGGACAGCCTCGCGGCCAATGGCGGCCTGTACGTCGCGTTCGCGGACAACCTCTACCCGGGAACCGCACCGCTGCCACAGCTGCGCGATTCCTGCCCCGGCGACATCGCCGTGCTCGCCAGCAGGTACCGCCGCGCCCTGGCCAGCAGCCGCGGCATCCTCATCACCCGGCCCGGCCCCGCAGGCACGCCACGCCGGGTGCTGGCCCTGGCCGAGAAGCCCGGCACGGCCGAGGCGATAGCTCTAGAGGACGCGCACGGCGCGGCGAACCTGCTCATGCTGGAAGGCCGCGCCCGGCTCACCGGCGCGTTCATCGAATTCGCCCGCGACCGCCAGGATGCCGGCCCCGGGCGCGAGCCGAAGCTCGCCCTCGCCGTCAGCGCCTACGCCCGCGACCACCCCGTCTACGCGGTCACCTGCGACGGCGAGGTCATCGACCTCGGCAGCCCGGCAGTCCCAGCTCCCCGCGAGCACTCCAGACCGCCGATGGCTGCGGGACGCACATAACCCCTCGTCGCATAACTACTCGGCAAAGCACGAACCCGTGCCAGACTGGTGCCCGCATGCGACAACCACAGGCGGGTTCAAGTGATGACGCATGCAGGATTCCGCGAACCCGCGCGCTTCGCCCAGCGGGCACCTGGAGGCCGGCGAGTCCGTGGTCGAGGGCGTGATCCGCGAAGCACGGGAGGAAACAGGCGTCCTGATCGATCCTGCCGACCTGGTCTTCCGGCATGTCGTGCACCACCGCAACCCCGAAGGCCAGGCACGTGTCGGCATGTTCTTCACCGCGACCCGGTGGCAGGGCCAGCCAGCCAACCTGGAGCCGCATAAGTGCGCCGGGCTGGTCTGGGCCGATCCCGCCGACCCGCCCGCCACCACGGTGCCGTACACAGCCGCAGCGCTGGCCGCTATCACGCGCGGAGCACCCTTCTCGCTTGACGGCTGGTGAGGCCAGGAGACGGCCGCTGTCAGTCCCTCGTCTCAACGGCGACGGGCGCCCGGTGCAGTGCGGATCCTGGCGGATGCCAGTTCGGCCCGCATTTCCTGCGGGTCACCGGTGATCAGGGTGTGAATGCCCTCGGCCCCGTCCACGCGCACCGCGGCGATACCTATCCCGGTTGAGGTGCGCTGAAGCTGGAACGTGAACGAGGGAAACTCTGCCTGGAAACGCGATATCAGCTGGATCGGCGCCCACAGCGCCCGGGAGTCCGCTGCGGTCATGTCGTTGTCCTTGCAGCGCGCCGCGGCAC
>Ga0335075_10008806_pt1 | contig 15454 bp, 15 predicted proteins | sample Lox_Sample_24_FD_206723 | JGI IMG/M metagenome (GOLD analysis project Ga0335075, IMG submission 206723) | Soil microbial communities from Loxahatchee National Wildlife Refuge, Florida, United States - Lox_Sample_2.4 | ecosystem: Environmental > Terrestrial > Soil > Wetlands | place: USA... | reverse complement strand
GGCGGCGGCATCCAGCTGCGGCGCAGCAGGCCCGCGCCGACCATGAGCAGCAGGGCCGACAGGATGGCCGCCGCGGCCAGCCGGCCCAGCGCCCGCCCGCCCCGGGGCTCGTCGGCCGCCGGCCGCGGCGGAGCGGGTTCGATGGCAGCCCGCGACGAACGGGGAGAGTCAGAGCCCGGCATGGGCTCACCATATCGACTTAATCTGTAGGATAAATAGGTTTCTAGATCCTGGCCCGCCGGCCGGCCCCGGCGGCCGCGAGCGCGCCGCCGGCCGGCAGGGCGGGGCGGGCGGCCGCCGGGGCGGCGCCGGGATAAGCGGGCTCCGGCCGGGCCGGCGGGGATGTCGCCTCGAGCAGCAGCAGCGCGACGTCGTCGTCGAGCCTGCCCGCGGTGTGCGCGAGCAGCCGGTCGAGCAGTCCGTCCGCGGCCGCCTGGAGGTCGGTCTGGCGCAGCGTGTCCAGGCAATCCTCCAGCCGGAAGCACCGGCCGGCCCGGTCCCGCGCCTCGAGCAGCCCGTCGGTGTAGAAGATCAGCCGGTCGCCCGGGCTCACCGTGAACGTGGACGGCTGGATGTCGGGATGCAGGCCCAGCGGGGTCGCGTACGCGGCCGGGGTCAGCAACCGCAGCTCGCCGTCGGCCGCCAGCCGCAGCGGCGGCGGATGCCCGCAGGTCACAAGCTGAAGCCAGCCATGCGGGTCGAGCTCGGCGAACACCGCGGTCACGAAGTCCTCGGGCTCGGCGGCCAGGGTCACCGACCGGTCCACGACCCGGGCGATCTCGGGAAGCGACAGGCGCGGCTGGGCGCAGGCGTCGCGGAAGCTGGTCATCGCCACGCTGGCCAGGCGCACGGCGGGCAGGCCCTTTCCGCGCGTATCCCCGATGAGCCAGCGCGGGCGGCCTTCGTCCGCCACGACCTCGAGCACGTCGCCGCCCACCCGCGCCTCGGCCGCGGCCGAGACATACCGCGAGGCGAGCCGTCCCGCGGTGACGCGAGCGGGGACCTCGCGCAGCAGCGCGCTCTGCGCCACCCGGGCCACGGCCCGGACCTGGCCGAGCCGCCGCTGCGCCGCGGTGCGCAGCGCCGCGTTGACCACGGCGAAGATGGCCAGCAGCGTGAGCACGCTCAGATTCCATGCCAGCAGGCCCGGCCGGGCCGGCTGGCCGAGGACGGGTCCCGCGCTCAGCAGCAGCGCCCAGCCCGCCAGCGCCGCAGTGACCCGCGGCGAAAGCGCCAGCGAGGCCACGAGCGGCCCGACCGCCAGCCACGCGATCGGAATGAGCCTCCCGTACACCGCCACCGCCACCGCCGCGATGCCGACGAACAGCAACACCGTGAACAGCCGCCTGGTCCGGCTCCGCGACGGCTGGGCGGGTCCCGACGCGTCCAGCGCGATGCCGCTGCCATGGCGTGCCACCGCCCGGCTGATCCGCCGCCAGGCCGCCCCGGTTCCGGTGTTCCCGCTCATGCAACCCGCCTTCCCGCCGTCTCGCCGCGATCAGTCCCGCACGTGACCCAGCTTCGAGGACCTGCCTCAGCGGGCACTGACCGCAAGCTCAGAGCGGGCGCAGAGCTTTCCTGACGCAGGCGGCTCTGACCAGGAAAGTCCCGTTACGAATCGTCGAGCGATGTGTAGGCGCCGCGCCAGTGCAGCAGCGCAGCGGCGTTCTCGTCGCCGGTCGCGACGTCGTGCACGCGGCCGATAACGATCTCGTGATCCCCGCCCGGGAAGCTGTCCTGCACCGTGCACTCCAGCGCGGCCAGGACGCCGTCCAGCCGCGGGCTGCCGGTCGGGCCAGGCCGGTACCGCACTCCGTCCCAGGCCGCCGCCAGGCCGCGGCGGGCGAAGTTGGCGGACAGGTGCCGCTGGCCCGCTTCGAGCACATTGACCGCGAACGCGCCGTGCCCGCGGATCGCCTCGAGGGTGAGACTGGCGCGGCCGAGGCAGACCAGGACCAGGGGCGGGTTCAGCGACAGCGACGTGACCGCGCTCGCGGTGGTGCCGACCGGCTGGCCCACGGCCCCGACCGACGTCACCACGGTGACGCCGGTGGCGAGGTGGCCGATCGCGTGCCGGAACTCTGGTGCCGAGACCCCTGCCGCCGAGACCCCCGTTGCCGAGACCCCCGTTGCCGAGATCCTCGCGGGCGGCCCGGCCGGCACCATGGCCGTCCGTCCGGCCCACGCCCCGGCGCGTTCGGCCCTCACGCGGCGACCGGGTCGCGCAGCCGGCTCAGCAACTGCTGCCCGACCCGGGCCGCCTCGTTCAGGTACGGGGTGTCGGACAGCACGAAGTGCGTGATGCCGAGCCCGGCGTATTTGCGCAGGGCGGCGGCCACGTCGTCGGGCGAGCCGACCAGCCACGTGGTGCCCGCTCCCCCGCCGCCGAACGCGCCGGGGGCGGTATACAGGCACGTATCGAGCACCTCGCCGCGCTCGGCGAGTGCGAGGAGCCGCCGCTGCCCGACGGCGCGGCGCCGGCGTTCGTCGTTGTACGACGCCGGGCCGGCCTGCGCCATCTTGGCCACCTTGGCCTCGGCATCGCGCCAGGCTTCCTCGGTGGTGTCGCGGACCAGCGTCGTGATCCGCAGGCCGAATTCCAGCGGCGGGTGGACCCGGCCCACCGACCCGGTCAGCGCCGTCAGCCGGGCGATCCGCTCGGCGATGCCGTCCAGCGGCTCGCCCCAGAACAGCTGGACGTCGGCCTCGGCCGCCGCCACCTTTTCGGCCGCGGCCGAGGCGCCGCCGAAGTACAGCCGCGGGTGCCGGCCGGTCTCGGCTCCGAACGGCCGCGGGCGCACGGTCGATCCCTCGACCCGGAAGTACTCGCCCCGGTACGTGACATCGTCCTGCGTCCACAGCATCCGGGTGATCTGGAGAAACTCCCTGGTCCGGGCGTAGCGCTGCGCCTGGTCGCCCTCCGCGTCGCCGTAGGCGGCGAGGTTGTCCTGCCCGCTGACGATGTTGACGAGCAGACGCCCTCCGCTGAGGTGGTCGAGCGTGGCGGCGGCGCTCGCGAAGTGCGCGGGCCGCCAGTAGCCGGGACGGATCGCCACCAGCGGCTTGAACCGGGTGGTGCGGGCCGCGATCGCGGTGGCGACGGTGAACGTGTCGGGACGGCCCCACCCGGTGCCGATGAGCGCCCCGCCCCAGCCGCTGTCCTCCACGACCCGGGCCAGTTCGGCGGACCGGTCGAGGTTCGCCCACCCGCCCGCGACGTCGTCGCCGCGATGGCCGGGCTCGACCGTGTTGGGGATGTACCAGAGGAATTCCAGGCTCACGTCATGACTCCCGCGTGGCTAGGTGGAACGCCGGGCCGCCGGCCGTCACCGGTTCCGGCGGCGGGGCCGCGTACCGGCTCGCCGGCCGGGCCAGCCCGTAGTGCTCCCGGAGCGTGGCGCCCTCGTAGTCGCGCCGCATCAGCCCGCGGCGCTGCAGCAGCGGGACGACCTGCTCGGCGAACAACTCGAGGCCGGACGGCAGCACCGCGGGCATGATGTTGAACCCGTCCGCCGCGCCGTGCGCGCCCCAGTACTCGATGGTGTCCGCGACCTGCTCGGGCGTGCCGGCGAAGGTCCGGTGGCCCCGGCCGCCGCCCAGCCGGCCGATCAGCTGCCGGACGGTCAGCCGCTCCCGCCGGCCTAGCTCGACGATCAGCGTGTACCGGCTCTTCGCGCCCTCGATCTCGTCCTCGGCCGGCAGGTCGTCGGGCAGCGGCCCGTCCAGGGCCAGCCGCGACGGCTCCACCCGCAGCAGCGCGGCCAGCCGGTCGCGCGCGTGCTCGGCCAGGATGAGGCGGTCCAGTTCGGCCTCCAGGGCCAGCGCCTCGGATTCGGTCGAGCCGAGCACCGGCACCAGGCCCGGGAGGATCTTGATGCCGTCCGGGTCCCGGCCCGCGAGCGCGGCCCGCCGCTTCAGGTCGGCGTAGAACGCCTGGGCCTCGGCGAGGGTCTGCTGCGCGGTGAAGACCGCCTCGGCGTGCCGGGCCGCGAACCGCTTGCCGTCCTCGGACGACCCGGCCTGGACCAGCAGCGGGTGGCCCTGCGGGGACCGGGGCAGGTTCAGCGGGCCGCGCACCCGGAAGAACCGGCCCTCGTGATCGATCGGGTGCACCCGGCTGGCCTCGGCGTGCACGCCGCGGCCGGCGTCCGCGACGATCGCGTCATCCTCCCAGCTGTCCCACAGCTTGCGGCAGACCTCGACAAACTCGCCCGCGCGCTGGTAGCGCTCCGCGTGCGCCGGCTGCGCGTCCAGCCCGAAGTTGCGGGCGGCATCGTCGCCCGCGGTCGTGACGATGTTCCAGCCCGCCCGGCCCTCGCTGATGTGATCGAGCGAAGCGAGCCGGCGGGCCAGGTTGAACGGATCGTTGTAGCTGGTCGACGCGGTGGCGATCAGCCCGATGCGCCGGGTGGCCCGGGCCAGCGCCGTCAGCAGCGTGAGCGGTTCGAGCCGGCCGCTCGGGCGCCGCCCCGGGTCGTTCCAGAGCACCGGGGTGTCGGCCAGGAACACCGAGTCGAACCGCGCCGCCTCGGCGACCCGGGCCAGCCGCTCGTGGTAGCCAACGTCGATGTGGGCCAGCGGCTCGCTGCCCGGCAGCCGCCACGACGCCTCGTGATGGCCGGTGTCGATGATGAACAGGTTGAAGTGCATCAGTCGGCGACCACGACGGCGTGCTTGCTGGTGAACGGGCGCCCGGCCACGAGCTCGGACTCGCGCCCGTCCGGGCCGACCGGGACGTCGCCGACCAGCGTGACCCGGTGCAGGGTTCGCGGCAGGTCCAGGTGCTCGATGTCGCGCGGCGCCAGGTGCGCGGTGGCCCGGTTGTCCCAGAACGCCACGGTGCCGGGCTCCCAGCGCAGCCGCACGGTGTACTCCGGCCTGGTGATCTCGGCGTACAGCAGGTCCAGGATGGCCCGGCTCTCCCGCGCCGTCACGTCCACGATGTGGCTGGTGAAGCCGGGGTTGACGAACAGCGCCTTCTCCCCGGTGACCGGATGCACGCGCACCACCGGGTGGACCGCCACCAGCAGGTTGTCCTGCACCCGCCGCGCGTAGCTGCTGCCCGCCCGCGGCCCGTCCGGCCCGCCGTAGCGGTGCTCGGCGCGCAGCGTCTCGACGAACGCCCGGACCGGCGCCGACAGGCCCTCGTACGCCACGACCAGGTTGGTCCAGGTGGTGTCGCCGCCGATCTCCGGCACCACGTCGGCGCGCAGGATCGAGCCCGCGGGCGGGTTGACCGCCGCGGTGACGTCGGTGTGCCATCCGGTGAAGTAGCTGTACTGGCGGCGCCGGGTCTCCTGCCGGAAGTCCTCGCCGTACCGCTGCTCGTACCGCCGCGGGTCCACGGTGAAGATCTCGGGGTGGTCCTCGGGCGGCGCCTCGTCGTGCGGGTGGGCGTAGGTCAGCTCGCCGAACCGCCGGCCGAACGCGATCTGCGCGGCGTGGTCCAGGTGCTGCCCCCTGAAGAAGATCACCTTGTAGCGGTGCAGCGCGTCACGGATCGCCGCGGCCTGCTCATCCGCCAGCGGCCGGGAGATGTCGACGCCGCTGATGTCCGCGCCGATGTGCCCGGCCACGGGCCGCACGCCGAGTGCCGCCGTTGCCGCGGGCGGTGCCGGTGCCGTCACCGCATCCTGGATAGCCGTCATGAGTCCATTCCTCCTTGGTTTTCAGCGGTGTTACGCCGCGAAGTAACCGGCCCGCATAACCCGGCTCGAGCGCGTTAAATATCCGGGTTTTAACACTGATAATCCTGGCCGCGGCGATCGCAATGCGTCAACATTGCAACTCCTGAAATTAATTAGGCTGGGCCGCGGTCACGCCCAGCGCGGCCAGCAGCCGGTCCCGGTAGCGCTGGAAGGCGGCGTCATGCGGCGACCGGGGCTGCGGCAGGTCGACGGATACGTCCAGTCCCGCCCGGCCGCCCTGCAGCACGACCACGCGGTCGGCCAGCAGCACCGCCTCGTCCACGTCGTGGGTGACCAGGAGCACGGCCGGACGATGCCGCTCGCACAGGTCGCGCAGCAGCCGCTGCATCCGGATCCTGGTCAGCGCGTCCAGCGCCCCGAACGGCTCGTCGGCCAGCAGCAGCTGCGGCTCTCGTACCAGGGACCGCGCCAGCGCCGCGCGCTGCTGTTCGCCCCCGGACAGCTGGTTCGGCCAGGCCCGCTCGCGTCCGGCCAGCCCCACCTCGGCCAGGGCGGCCCGGCCGCGGCCCGCCGCCCCGCGCAGGCCGAGCACGACGTTGTCCAGCACCCGCAGCCACGGCAGCAGCCGCGAGTCCTGGAAGACCATGGACAGCACCGGCGGGGTGGACAGGGTCCCGGAGCCCTCGGCGTCGTAGTCGAGTTCGGCCAGGGCGCGCAGCAGGGTGCTCTTGCCCGAGCCGCTGTGCCCGAGCAGCGCCACGAACTCCCCCGCCTCGATCTCCAGGTCGAGGCCCTCGAGGACGGTCCGGGGGCCGAACCGGCGCACCAGCCCGGTCACCCGCACCGATCGCGCGCCGTCGGGTTCGGGTGAGCTGGTCAGCCCGCGAGCGTTCGCCGCCATGCCAGCGCCCTCCTCTCGATCAGCCGCACGACGCAGTCGGTGAGGAACCCGAACAGCCCGTAGACGACCAGGCCGACCAGGATCACGCTGATCTGGCCATACTGCTGCGCCTGGAACATCATGTAGCCGATGCCGCTCTCGGCGTTGATCTGCTCCACCACGATCAGGGCCAGCCAGGAGCCGGTGACGCCCAGGCGCAGGCCGGTGAACCAGCCGGGCAGCGCGCCGGGAACCACCACCCGGCGGATGAACTGCCACCGGTTCAGCCCGACCACCTCGGCCAGCTCGACGTAACGCGAGTCGATGCTGGTCAGCGCCGCGTAGGTGTTGATGTAGACGGGCACGATCACGAACAGCGCGATCGTGACGATCTTCATCTTCTCGCCGATGCCCAGCCAGAGGATCATCAGCGGGATCAGCGCCAGCGCCGGGATGGACCGCTTGACCTGCATCGCGCCGTCGACCACGGCGTCGCCGACCCGGTTCAGGCCGGCGATCACCGCGAGCCCGGTGCCGATCACCACCCCGAAGCCGAGGCCGAGCAGGGCGCGCCGGGCGGAGATCAGGAAGTCCGACTGCAGCTCACCCCTTGCGATGAGGGTGCCGGCCGTGGCCACGACCGACCACGGCGCGGAGATGAGGCCCGGGTCGATCACATGGGTGGCCGAGCCCAGGCTCCACAGGCCGAGCAGCGCGGCCGGCCCGAGCAGGCGCCCGTAGGGGATCCGCTTGCCGGGCGCCAGCCGGCGGCGCCGCGGCCTGGGCCGCGCCCAGTCGATGGCGGCGGCCGCAGCCGGATCGGCCGCCCGTGACTGTGTCCCGAACATCGCCTACTCCCGGTACTGCGCGGGGACGGCGGCGGACGCGATGCCCTCGAAGCGGCGGTCGAACAGCACGCTGACATCGAACTTCGGGTCGTAGCCCGCGGCGGCCAGCAGGTCACTGGTCTGCTGCTCCCAGGCGATGGCCCTGGCCCAGCTGACCGGGAACGCGGGCTTGGGCTGGGCCTTGACGATCAGCTCGCCCTGCGCGGTGGTCAGGTGCTGGTTGCCCACGTAGTACGTCTGGATCCACTGGGCGGGATGTTCCCAGGCCCAGATCGATGCGCGGGCCCAGAACGGGATGAACGCGCCAATGGCCGCCGCCTTCGCCGCGTCCTCGAGCACCTCGACCGGGGACCAGAGGATCTCGAGGTAGTCGACCACGTTGGTGTAGATGATCCGCGCGCCCTTGCTGCCGAAGCCGTTGATGTACTCGGTGGTCTCCGGCTGGGAGAGCACCGCGACGTCCACCTGCCGGGCCTCCAGCGCGGTCAGGAACTCGTCGCTGGTCATCGCGACGAGATGGACGTCGCTGTAAGGGATGCCCGCCTGCTTGAGCGCCCGCAGCGTCACCACGCCCTGCGCCTGGCCCTGGGAGAACGCGAGCTTCTTGCCGCGGAACTGTGCCGCCGACGTCACGTCCGACCCGGGCGCGGTGGCGAACTGGTAGATCGGTTTGTTGGTCGTGGACACCGCGACGATCTTCGCCTGCACCCCGCTGGAGTGCGCCTGGATCGGCGGGATGCCGGCGTTGCTGGCGACGTCGATCGAGTGGGCGCGGAAGCCCTCGATGACGTCCGGGCCAGCGGTGAGGTTGGGCCAGCTCGAGACCTTGAACGGCAGCTTGCCGATCTGCCCCGATGCCTGGAGTTCCAGCTGCGTGGTGACGATCGAGATCGCCAGCGAGGTCTTGGGGTTCACCGCGGTCGGCAGCTTGGAGGTCAGGCTGAGCGTCCCGCCGCCCGGCGGGTCGGCGGCGCAGGCGGCAAGCCCGAGCGCGCCGACGCCGGCCATCGTGGCCAGGAAGGTGCGGCGTCCCATGGCCGGGACGGCCGCATCCGCGGTCGCGGTCATAAACGGGTCCTTTCACGAATCAACAGATCACGTCTCCTGGCGACCGAAGACCGGCCGAAGACATGATTGACCGAGGGCCTCGCGCCGACCATGCGGGACGTTTTCAAGGTCCCGTGCCGGGGCTATTTGCCAGGCCTCGCGACGGTGCTTATTGAAATAGTCTTTAAGATGCCGCGAGCCGCGGTCAACATTGCAACTTTTTAAATTAAGTCCGGGGCGGGAAGCCGGGGCGGCGCGTTCTTTTCCGGGACGCTTCCGTCACGAGGCCCGGGACGCGACGGCATGAGGCGCGACGGCCCGGGACGCGACGGCCCGGGACGCGACGGCCCGGGACGCGACGGCGCGGGAGGCGACGGCGGCGGAGGCGACGGGGCCGGGCGTGACGGCGCCGCCGCGGCGCAGCGGGTTCTCGTAGACCGCGTCCAGGATCACGGTCCCGGCGGCCACCGGCAGTGCCTCGCGGCCGAAGCTGGTCGCGACCACCGAGCGGCCGGGGTCGCCGCCCACTCTCGATCGCTCGCCGACCTGCGCCCGCAGGATCTCAAGGCATTCGGGCAGGTACACCGCGCCCGCCTCGCTGACCACCAGCAGTTCCGGGTTGAGCACGTCCATCAGCAGGGCGGCGGCGGACCCGACCAGCGTGGCCCGCTCGCGGAACAGCGCGACGGCCCGGCGGTCGCCGTCGCGCGCCGCGGCCAGCAGGGCCGCGAACGACGGGCCCGGCGTGATGCCCTCGCGGGCCGCCCGCAGGCCGAGGGCGCGGCAGGAGACCACGGCCTCCAGGCAGCCGCGCAGGCCGCAAGGGCACGGGTCGGCCCGGCCCGCCAGATGCAGGTGCGCGACCGATCCGGCCGCCGAGCGGGGACCGTGGTGGATGCCGCCGCCGGTCGCGAACGCCGCGTCGACCACGTTGCCCACGAACAGGTGCAGCACGCTGCGCCTGGCCCGCGCGTCGCCGAACAGCTGCTCGGCCCGGGCCAGCGCGCGGGCGTGGTTGTCGACGCGGACCGGCAGGCCGGTCGCCTGGGCCAGCAGCTGGCGGACGGGCACCCCGCGCCAGCCGAGCAGCGTGTTGTCCATGATCACCCCGTCGGCCCGGTCGACCCATCCGCCGGTGGCCACGCCCAGGCCGAGCGGCGTGCGCTCGCCGGCGTGAGCGGCGAGGAATTCCGGGATGCGCCGGGCCAGCCGCGGCAGCACGTGCCGGGGGTCGGTGCCCTGATGGGCCAGCCGCTCCCGGGCAAGCACGCGGCCGCGCAGGTCAACCAGCGCGAGCGTGGCGTGCCGGAGCGCGATATGCAGCCCGCAGGCCACGCGGCGGCCGGTGTCGACCTCGACGGGGACGTGCGGGCGGCCCACGGGCTTCGGCCCGGCCGCCTCAGGGGCCTCGGGCGCCTCGCGGATCAGGCCGGCCGCGGCCAGCTCGGCGCACAGCCGGCTCACGGCCGCCGGGCTGAGCCCGGCCAGCCGGGCGATCGTGCTGCGGGCGACCGGACCGTGGTCCAGGACGGCCTGGAGCACCGCGCTGGCGTTGGTTGTCTGGCGGCAGTCCGCCGTCCGCGAGATGTCTCGCCGCCGCATGGGGGCGACGCTTACCGGTTCCTGGGGCATGGCTGGCTCCTTCGCGCGCACCGATGGGGCCGGCCCGGCGGGGCCAGACTCATGAACCGCCATGACGGCCGGCCCGGGAGGCCCCGGAGGGCCGTGTGTACGGCCATCCGGGACACAGCTCGCTGGCCGTGCGGCAGAGATCGACATGCCAGCGACGTGCCAGGCCGGCTCCCGTGCGCCGGCGAGCTATCGGGGGACCGCCGGAAGGCATGAGGCTTAGTCTACTAAACCAGTCGATTTTATCAACAACTTGCGTCCGGGCGGTCCTGGCCATGCTCCCCCGGGGCCCATCGGGCCATCTGGCCATCTGGCCATCACGTTGTCACCGTCAGCTGGCCGGGACCGTCCACAGGTGGACGGCCAGTCCCAGCCCGGCCAGCGCAACGCAGACGCGCAACGGGCCCGCCGGTAGACGCCGTGCTACGACGGGACCGAGCGAGCTTCCCGCGAGCAGGCCTGCGGCCAGCGGCAGGGCAGCGCTCCAGCGGACCGGCCCCAGCAGCGCCAGGCCGACCGCGGAGACAATGTCCGCGACGCCGAGAATCATGTTCTTCAGAGCGTTCGCGTGCGGGAGCCGCTGGTCGACGGTCACCAGCAACAGGGCCAGGGTCATCACTCCGGCCCCGGCACCCCAGTAGCCGTCGTAGACCGAGACCGCGGCCAGGCCGGCGGGCAGCAGGACGCGGTGGTACCTGGCGGCGGCCTTGTCCCGCCACGCCGAGAGGCGCGGCTGGAGGAACAGCGCTAGCGATGCGGCGGCCACCAGGAACGGAACGACTCGCCCGAAGATGCTGGCTGGCGTCAGCAGGAGCAGCGATGCGCCGGCCGCTCCGCCGGCCGCGGCGATGGCCGCCCAGCGGGTAAGCCAGCACGCCCGGCCGCGCAGCTCTGGCCGGGAACTGATGGCGGCGCCCGGCCAGCTGGCGACGAAAGCCACGGAGTTGGTGACGTTGGCGGCCAGCGGCGGCAGGCCTGCTGCTAGCAGCGCCGGGTAGGAGATCAGCGAGGCCGTGCCCCCGGCGGACCCCACGGCGCCGGCCAGCACTCCCGCGCCCAGCAGGAGGACGGTGCTGGCAGTCATCGCCGAATGCTCAGGCGCACTGCGGGGGGAGGCTGAAGCCGCCGAGGATGTCCGCGAGTCTTCTCGCGACATCGATGGTGGTGCGGTCTTCGAGGTACGGGCCGACAATCTGCATGCCGACCGGCAGGCCGCTGTCGCTGAACCCGGCGGGTGCCACGGTTGACGGCAGGTAGGCCAGGCCGACCAAGCCGGCCCAGACAGTCTGGTCCAGGTACGGCCGGCGGTGGTCCGCGATATCGACGCGGCTGAGCGCGGTGCGCGTGCCGTTGCCGTTGTGATGGAAGGGCGCGGCGGTCGGCGCGACCGGGCACAGAAGCGCGTCGTACCGCTCGAAGAAGGCCTGCCAGCGCTGCCGGTAGGCCTGCCGCCGGTCATTCACTCGGAGCCATCCGGCATGGTCGAGCCGGGCCGCCCGGACGATGCGCGCCAGCGTGCTGTCGCCGGGAATGCCGGCCGGAGAGCGCGAAATCGGCCGCTGGTACGGGATGGCCGGCCCGAGACCGCTGATCAGGAGCGTAAGAAAGTCGCGGTGGACGTCGGGCAGAGATAGCTCGGGATGAGCGTCATCGACGCGGGCTCCTGCCTCGCGCAGACTCGTTATCGCGTTCCGGAGGACCTTTTCCATGTCCGGCGCGCTGGGAAATGCCGGATCCGCGAGCCAGACGGCGAGCCGGTACTCGCTCAGCGAGTCTCGCCGCGGCCGCGGCAGGCTGAGGCGCCATGCCTTTTCTTCGCCGCCGTGCGGGCCGGCCAGTACGTCCAGGGCCAGGTCGAGGTCATCGGGGTGCCGCGCTATCGGACCGCGGACGTTGATGTCCGCGGCGCTCTCGAACCCGGCCGGCTCGTCGCCGGTCGGCGGGTCGGGGATGAGCCCGTAGCTCGGCTTATGCCCGTACACGCCGCAGTAGTGGGCCGGGATGCGAATAGACCCGCCCATGTCACCGCCTACTTCCAGCGGGGAGAGCCCGGCCGCGATCGCCGCGGCCGAGCCCCCTGAGGATCCTCCTGACGTGCGGCGCAGATCCCAAGGATTGCTGGTGGCGCCGAACATGGGGTTGTAGGTCTGGATGTCCAGCCCGAAAGCCGGCATGTTCGTCTTGCCGAAGATAATGGCGCCCGCCGCGCGCAGCCGGGCCACCGGCGCGCAGTCCACGGCCGGGACGTAGCCCGATAGCGCCTTCGAGCCGATGGTCGTCCGCAGTCCGGCGGTGCGCAGGCTGTCCTTGACCGTCATCGGCAGTCCCTCGAGCGGGCCGCGCGGCTCGTTCCTGGCCAGCCGGGCGTCGGCTTCGTCGGCTTCCCGGCGGGCTCGCTGCTCGTTCACCGCGACCACGGCGTTGACCACGGGATTCAGCTCGCTGACGCGGCGAAGATGCATTTCGAGCAGCTCACGGCTGGACACCCGCCCGGCGCGCAGGTGCCTGAGCAGCACGCTGGCCGGCTCAAAGGCGAGCTGGCCGGTGACGTGGCCGCTCATCGGGCGCCTCCGTCAGATGCGAAAGACCGCTGCAGGGCCGCCTTGAGCAGCCGGAGTACCTCGTCCGCCTCGGCTTCGTGCGGCGCCGGGATAACGCGGCGCATGGCCAGGCCGTTGCAGACGGCGAACACCAGCGAGCGGGCGACCCGGTCTCGCAGGTCGAATCCGGTGTCCGGGAGGACCGCGGTCAGCCGATCGGCGATCCCGGCCGAGAACCGGCTGTCGACACCGACAACGGCGGCACGCAGTACCGGGTCAGTCCGGGACGCGACCCACAGCTCAAGCCAGGCGGCAAACGCGGGCGACTGGAACATCGCCCATGCGATGTCGATCAGCCGTGACAGCGACAGCTCAGCAACTGGAACTGAGTCGAGGATCCGGTCCAGCTCGTCGAGGCGCTGGCGCAGGACGTGGTCCATGGCCGCGGTGAGCAGGTCCGTCTTGACCGGGAAGTAGTGCACGAGCGCGCCCAGCGACACACCGGCCCGGTGCGCGACCTCTGCCGTCGTCGTCCCCGCGTAGCCGAGCTCAACCAGGGCGGAAACGGCGGCGTCCAGCAGCGCCCGTCGCGTGGCCTCCCGGCGCTCGCGCTGCGTCCGGCGAAGCCGGGGAGATCTCGGGTCTTGTTCCACGGCAGCAGCGTACCACAGCTACCAAATACCGAATCGCTTTTATGTAAGTTGGGCTCGGCGCTCGTTGCTCGGTGCTCGGTGCTCGCTACGCTCCGGCCTCGCCTCAGCCCCGGAGCCCGCGCTCCGGCCCGAGGAGTCCGTGAGCCAGGAGGCCCGTGAGCGTGTCAATCGCCTCGTCGTCGCCAAGGGAGCGGCCGATCGGCTCGCCGCCGCCGGCGATCCAGATCGCGCAGAAGCCCTCGAGCAGGGCATTGAACGCCGACGCGAGCACCGCCGGATCGCCCGGCAGCTCGAACCCGCCCGCGCGGAGCCGTTCGAGGTGCCCGCGCATGGTTTGCAGCTCCGCGTGCCTGATCTGCGACAGCCACCGGGCGAACGCCGGGCTGACGTGCGCGGCCTGCCCGAGGGCCCGGATCTCGGGCAGATGCGCGCGGTAGGTGAACCAGTACACCGACACGCGGGCGCGTAGCGCGGGCTCTTGCGACAGGTCGTCGCCGGCCTCATGGCCCGCCAGTTGCTCCCCCGCCTGAGCGATCCAGTCGGCCAGCAACTCCTCGAGCACCTCGTCCTTGCCGGCAAAGTGCTTGTAGAACGAGCCGACGGAACGGCCGGCCTCGGCCGCGATGTCGGTGATCCGCGCATCGAGATAGCCCGAGCGGGCGAACACCCGGCGCCCGGCTTCCTTCAGCGCGGCCCTGGTCTGGGCCGCCGCCCGGGCCCGGCTGGTTCCGGGCTGCGGCTCTGCGGCGTCCATCGCGAAATTCCATTGACATCGGCGGCAACGAACAGTGAAGCTGAGTTCAGCGAATCACGATTCACTGAACTCAGATTCGTCCTCAGCTTAGCCCACTTGCCCACCGGGAGGTCCACGCAATGAACACCGCGAACAACGCCGACATCGCGATCGCCTACGAGACATTCGGCGCCGCCAGCGGGGAACCGCTGCTGCTGATCAGCGGGACAGGAGCGCAGATGATCGTCTGGCCCGAGGACCTGTGCCATGCGCTGGCCGACCGCGGCTTCCAGGTCGCGAGATTCGACAACCGTGACACCGGACTGTCCACCCACCTGACCGGCACGCCCGCTCCGGGCTGGCTGAAGACAATGCTCCGGCCCTCCGCCGCGCCGTACCGGCTGGACGACATGGCCGACGACGCGCTCGCGGTGATGGACGCGCTCGGCTGGCCGAGCGCGCACCTGGTGGGTGCCTCCCTGGGCGGGATGATCGCTCAGGCCCTCGCGATCCGGCATCCGTCCCGGGTGCGAACGCTCACCTCGATCATGTCCACGCCGTCATCTCGCATTGCGACGATGCCCACGATCGCGGCGATCCGCGCCCTCGCGCGCGCAGCCGGGACTGTGGTCACCGATGCGGCTCAGGCCGCCGAAGCCGCGGTGGCGCTGAAGAAGGTGATCGGATCTCCGGGGTACCCGCTCGACGAGCCGGCCGTCCGGGACGTCGGCCGCCGCTCCTTCGAGCGTGACCCCGGCGCCGAAGAAGACGACGCCCGTCAGCGCGCGGCGGTCATCGCTTCCGGTGACCGGCGGCGCGCGCTGGGGGGCCTGCGGATGCCCGTGCTGGTCATCCACGGCGAGCAGGACCCGATAATCCGGCTCAAAGGCGGCCGGGCTACCGCGCAGGCCATTCCCGGGGCAAGGCTGGTCACCTACCCGGGCATGGGCCACGACCTGCCCCGAGCGCTATGGCCAGCCATCCTGGCGGAGATCTCCGCTCTGGCCCGGTCGAGCAGGCCTTCCGTGCCGGCCGGTCATCAGGGTGCTCAGGGCCGCTGATCGGCACCGGCAGAGATGTTCCACGGGATGAGCAGCCGCTCGGCCAGCGCGACCAGGCCGAACGCGACCAGTACCAGCACCGACGAGGCGACCAGCGCCGCCCACAGCAGCGGGGTGTTGAACTGGTACGTCGAGTTGATGACCATGTAGCCGAGCCCGGTGTCGCTGCCGATCCACTCGACGATGATCGCGCCGACCACGCTGGCGCTGGCCGTGATGCGCAGCCCGGAGAACAGGTAGGGCAGCGCGCTCGGCCAGCGCAGCTTCCACAGCACGTCGGCCCGCGAGGCGTGCACGCTCTTGAACAGCTCGATCAGCGACGGGTCGACCGAGTCCAGGAGGCTCAGTGCCTAGGGGGCTGGCCTCCGTCGATGTGATGGATTTCGCCGGAGGTATCGGCAATCACTGGGTGTCC
>Ga0335075_10008804_pt1 | contig 15456 bp, 13 predicted proteins | sample Lox_Sample_24_FD_206723 | JGI IMG/M metagenome (GOLD analysis project Ga0335075, IMG submission 206723) | Soil microbial communities from Loxahatchee National Wildlife Refuge, Florida, United States - Lox_Sample_2.4 | ecosystem: Environmental > Terrestrial > Soil > Wetlands | place: USA... | reverse complement strand
GGACGGCTATCGAGCCTACGCCGCAGTGCTGTCCGGCTACACTGTTGCAATTATTGCGACACAGCAAATCGACACCCCGCAGCACGTGTTTGAATCCGGAATGGCGCGTGGCGCCGCTATCATGGTGGGTATCCTGTCGATGTTAGTCGTCAATACGTTGATGTTTGCTCCCGACCGCCAATCGCGGCTCGTTGCGCAGCTCGCGGCGATTCGCCGCCGCGTTCGCGAGTATGCGACCGCAACCTTCCGCGGCGAACCAGCCAAAACGACCACCTTCTTGGCGCTACTCCAGGAAATTGTGGCGCTCCGGCCAGAGATCCCAAGCGTGGCTCTCGAGTCGAGCAGCGGCTCCGTCAGGAGCGTCGCCGCCCGCAGCGCGGTGGTCGGATTGGTTGCTGAATTGCAAGCCGTCCGGATCTTGAACAGCGCTGCTGTCGATGTCGATAGCACGGTTTGCGATCAGGCAAGAGCTGCACTCGAGCGAGTGGACAATTCAGGTTCGCCGGCTCAGCGGCTGCCCGGACTTGTGGCGGGACTGCAATGTGTACGTGACGTTGAGACCGAAGCTTCGGCGTGGGCAGCCAGAGAACTGCTGCGGCGGGATAAAGAGGTTCGCGAGGATCTGTTAGCCCTGAGGTCGGCGCGATGGCCACTGCGGGCCTGGCGAGCGCCCTTGTATCGATCCTACAGAACTGCAGCCAAAAGCGGTGTCCGCGCCGCTCTATGGCTTGCAATTGCCTCGATTTTCTACGTTTGGGCCGGGTGGCCGGCGGCGAGCGTCTCGCTGTCTCTTGTCGCGCTGATGACTGGATTGGGGGCTACAACACCGAACCCGCGCGGCTTCACCGTCGGCACGCTTGTTGGTGCGCCGATCGCAGCAGTCCTGACCGGCATACTCGAGTTCGTCATTCTGAATGGCGCCGACGCCTTTCCTGTGCTGGCGATCGGCATGGCTCCCTTTACGATCGGCGCAGCCGTTCTCATGAAGTCACAAAACCTTCTGTGGTCATCACTCGGTCGCGTCAATCTGATGTTCATACCGGTTATCCTGGCACCGAGCAATCCGCAGACCTATAATCCGCAGAACTTCCTCTTCACCTCACTATTTCTTGTGGCGGCAGCGGCGCTGTTGCTCGCAGCGCAGACGCTAATTCCGCCCGTCTCCGATGACGAGCGCAGGATGCGGTTGCTCGCGGAGGCCCGCCGCGAGTTGCAGGAGCCGGCCCACCGGAATGCAGAAGCTCCGGAAGAGGCGACGTTCCGGGACGCTTCGCGAATCGGGCAATTTCTGGCCGTTGGAGGAGCGCAGGACCCTCGCGCCCTCGCGGAAATGCTCGCCTGCTTCGATCAATCGGCGATGGTTCGGCTTTGCGAGGCGAAGCTGATGCCGCTCACCGATGGGCCACTTGCACCACTAGCGGACGAAGCACGCGCGGCGATCATCAAGCGAGACGCGCCGACCGTGCGCACTATTGCGCACAGGGTGCGTGAAATGGCCCCACAGGCAGACTCGATCGAGACAGATGTTGCTGCGTGCCTGATCCTGACAGGTGAGATCCTTGATCGGGGCAGCGGCGTCGATTTCTCTCAGGAGGCAACCTGATGGCACACACCTTTGCTGAGCTGGTGGTCGGAGGCGTCCTATTTGCGCCGTTTGTAACCTATTTGCTGGCAGCTCTTGTCCTCATCGTTGTCCTGCGACCGCTTTTGCATGTCGTCGGCTTTGCGAAGCTTTTCAGTCATGCCTCAGTTGCTGAGCTCAGTCTGTACGTGACTGTTCTGAGCCTGTTGATGTTGTTGTTCTAGAGGAGGTGGCCATGGATGCGGCCGTTCATGATGAGGCTGTTCAGCACGACGAGATGCAGGCAACCGTCACGCACTCTTCCCCGGGTGACGCATCGGCTCGTCAGGCCAGTGAGTTCGACGACCACGCGCGAAGGGTATCGGAGGGCTATCCAAACAACAAACCGATCGTCTCGTCCTCAGGAAAGTCAACGTCAAGACGGCGAGGCGGCGCCTTGCGAACCGCGAGGTTTCTGCTGCGCAGGGCGGCTACAGCCGGGATCGCAGTCGTTGCGGTGCTGATCGCACTCGTCACTTGGGACCAGTACAACGCTGGGCCGTGGACACGCGACGGGCGAGTGCGAGTTCAAGTTGCAAGTGTGGCGCCGCAGATTTCGGGTCAAATCACGGAACTGCGAATTGTCGACAACCAGTTCGTGCACAAGGGCGACCTTTTGTATGTCATCGATCCCTTCGATTTTGACGTCGCGCTGCGCACGAACAAAGCGATCTTGCAGCAAAGGATGGCGGATCTCAACGTGAAAGAGTTGCAGTCCGAACGTCGGCGACGCTTGTCGGATCTGGCCAGCAGCACGGAAGAAAAGCAGGTCTACGAGGGTAGCGCGCTGCAGGCAAAGGCCGCCGTCGATTCGGCGCAGCAGCAGGTGCGGCAGGCGGGGATCAACCTGCAGCGCACTGAAGTGCGCAGTCCGGTGAATGGAATTGTCACTAACCTTCTGCTCCGAGAGGGGGACTACGCGCATCAAGGTGCCACCAATGTTTCGATCATCGATACAGACAGCTATTGGATCGACGGTTATTTCGAGGAGACCAAGCTGGCCCGCCTGTGCGTAGGTGACCAAGCCGAGGCAAAACTGATGGGCTACCCGACACCGATCACTGGTCACATCGCCACAGTGACACTTGGGGTCAGCGTATCTAACGCAGCCGCTTCCACGCAAGGGTTACCCAATGTTGATCCGGTTTACACCTGGGTACGCTTGGCGCAGCGCGTGCCGGTCCGAATTGCTATCGACAAGGTGCCACCTGGCGTGCCGCTGGTATCGGGCTTGACCGCAACTGTCACGATCCGGGACGGCAAGGACGGCGAGAACCGAACGCTCTTGCAGAGAGTTCGCGCCGAGCTCGGGACGAGCTTCTTCGGCTTGATCGGCGAAGCTTCGGCGCGGCCGGGCTGCATTCCCAGCCCTTCGTCGCCGTAGAAGGCGGGCTACGAGCTAGAAGTGCAGGCGACGGCGTCCGCTGTTGGCTGAGCATTGTGCCGTCAGCCCGCTTCCGGCGACCGTGGCTCCACTGCCGCATCCAAACTGTAACCGAATTTTCTAAGCTAAGGTTTAAGTGGCGCAACCACAGCCGTACTTGGAACGACTCGCGCGCAATAGAAGATAGCGGCGCAGAGCTTTAACTCTTCTCGCAACAACTCGCTTGTGGAGTTCGCTCATGAGGAGAATTTGTATTGTCATCGCTTCTGCCGTTCTTCACGCGTCCACGGTTCCTTCGCTTGCGGCCGAGTGTACCTCAAACAAGGACATCGATGCCTTTTGTACGCGCTGGCCGAGGGAACAAAGCCAACCAGCCAATAGCGATGACAAAGAGAAGACTTGTCGCGCCTACGCTGCCTCATTCTATGAGTCTGTGATGTTGCGGCAGGTCGCCGCCAAGCGCGTCGACGGCGCGCGGGTGTTGGTTGCGCTCGATACCGTAATCAATGCTTTTAATGACCTGTTGGCGACGAAGTGCGGCGGTTGAGCCTCACGGCTCCTCAACAGATAGCGATCCACGAGGTACGCAAATGATCCTATTTCCGCTCATGACCACCTAGATGTGGTTCGAAGTCTTCAAGGCATCGCCGCTTCTGGCTTTCGTACCACGCCGTCGAGGACCTCGGCAACGCTGACCGGCGACCCGTCCCAACTGAATGAGGCTGAACGTGACCCAGGTCTTTTTCCACTGTTCCAACACGAAGAAGGTTTTCGTCGACTACCACGGCGCCGCAGTGGACAATCTTGCCGAGGCGCGCGATCACGCGACCCGTGTCGTGCAATGCTTCACCAACGAGCGCAGGCTCGAGGATTGGCGTGACTGGATCCTGCATGTCAGCAACGACCAGGGCGATGAGCTCTTTGTAGTGCCCTTCACTTTCGTGCTGGGGAAGTCCCACTGAAGATCGCGATGCTCCGGGCCATTAGGTCCAACCGCACCTGTCTCACCTAAAATCGCCGGGCGGAGTTCCCCGAAGGCTCTCTTTGGCCTGGGCGCTGCAAAAATCCAGGAAGGCGCGGACCTTGATCGGCAGAAACCGGTTGGCCGTGTACACGAGACTGACCGGCAGCGGTGCCGGTTGCGGACCACATGGGTAGTCCGTAGGCCGCCATCGACTATTGCTGCACGAAGAGCTGCACGCCTTCGCGACCGCGTCGAAACCCTGGCATCGGCGATCGCGGCGATTTGCTGAGATTTGGACTGCTTTACTCGCACAGACGCTCCTTGTCGAATATCAATTTGCCTCGCGGAATGGTGGAGCGAAGATGCCGTCGATCGCGCTTGAGGATTGGAAAGGGAAGCCATGAACGAGCTTTTGACGAAAGTTCTCGACGCGCACGGCGGTCTAGAGCGCTGGCGTAGCTACAACAAGGTTGAGGCTACTATTGTCAGTGGTGGCGGCTTCTTCGCTTTGAAGGGTTTCTTGCCGGATGCAGATCCGCGCCGCATGGCCGTATGGCTGCACGAGGAGCGATCGTCGGTGACGCCTTATGGCGCGCCTGATCAACGCACCATGTTCACGCCCGATCGGATCACGATCGAGAAGCTCGACGGCAGCACAGTCGCGGAGCGACGTGCGCCCAAGGATTCATTTGCCGGACACCAGATGCACACGCCCTGGGACCCTCTGCATCTCGCCTATTTCAACGGCGAAGCTTTGTGGACGTACCTGGCGACGCCCTTTGCCTTTGCGATGGATGGTTTCCGCGTTGAGGAGACCGCGCCCTGGCAGGAGGGGAAGGAGACATGGCGGGTGCTGCGTGTCTATTTTCCTGGCTCAATCGGGACGCATTGCGAGGTTCAGGATTTCTTCTTTGACGAGAAATTCGAGCTTCGCCGTCACGACTACAGCGTCAATATCGCCGGTGGCTTCCCCGCCGCGCAACTGATGCTGGAATATACCGAGGCCAACGGCATGCGCTTGCCGAGCAGGCGTCGCGCTTATACGCGCGGCCCCGATCGGCGCCCGATCTTGGATATGCTGATGGTATCGATCGACATCAGCGACGTAGCCTTCTCCTAGGCAATCTCGGCCCAGCCGGGCAGCACATCGATCCGAAGCGACTAGACTAGATAGCAGGAGTTCATATGGCAACGACGCTAATCATCAATGGTCAAGAAAGATCCTTCGATGCACCGCCCGAAATGCCCCTGCTGTGGGTCCTGCGTGACGTTCTCGGTTTGACCGGCACGAAATTCGGATGCGGCATAGCGCAGTGCGGCGCCTGCACCGTGCATGTCGATGGCAAGCCGGTGCGTTCTTGTGTGCTTCCCGTCGGCAATCTCCAGAGCCGCGCTATTACCACCATCGAAGGCATCGGTGCGACGCCGGCAGGGGCCGGGGTGCAGAAGGCCTGGCTCGATCTCGAAGTTGTGCAATGCGGCTATTGTCAGTCCGGCCAGATCATGTCAGCGGCGGCGCTGCTCGCGTCGACGCCGGATCCCGACGACAGCGATATTGACGCCGCGATGGCGGGCAACATCTGCCGCTGCGGCACCTATGTGCGCATTCGAGCTGCCATCAAGCAGGCGGCCTCCACTCAGAAATCCTAGGTATCGTCCATGACCGTCACGGCCGAATTTTCGGAGATCTCGCGTCGTCGCATTCTCGGTGGCGCATTGGCGACCGGTTTCGTGCTCGCCTTCCATCTCCCGGTTGGCGCCGCCACGGCGTCGCAGCCAAAGGATTCCACCGACCGGAAGTTTTCACCGAACGCCTATATCCGCATCGATGAATCCGGTCGAGTTACCCTGGTCATGCCGCAGGTCGAAATGGGGCAGGGCATATACACCGGTGTCGCGACGATCCTAGCAGAAGAGCTCGACGCAAACCTAACTCAAGTCGGGCTCCAGCACGCGCCGCCAGATGAGAAACTCTATGCCAACCCCGCGTTCGGCATTCAGGCTACCGGTGGATCGACTTCCGTTCGTGCGTTCTGGACCCCGCTGCGCAAAGCAGGCGCAACCTCGCGGGCCATGCTCATCAAGGCCGCCGCCGATCGTTGGCAAGTCACGCCGGAAAGCTGTAGCGCGGCCGAGGGCACGGTGCTTCACAACGAAAGCGGCCGTAAGCTTGGCTACGGTGAGCTTGTCGACGCCGCCAGCAAGCTGATACCGCCGAGCGATGTTCCGCTGAAGGACCCGAAGAACTTCGTTCTCATCGGAAAGCCTTTGAAGCGTCTCGACACGCCGGACAAGGTGAATGGCAAGGTGATCTATGGCATCGACGCCATGCTGCCCGGCATCAAATTTGCGACGCTGGCACAGTGCCCGGTATTCGGCGGCAAGGTTGCGAACATCGAGGACGATGCCGCAACGAAAGTTCCCGGCGTTAGGCAGATCATAGCATTGGACGACCTGGTCGCGGTCGTTGGCGATCATATGTGGGCCGCGAAGCGCGGACTCGAGGCACTGAAGATTACCTGGGACGAGGGTGAGAACGCCAATGTCAGTTCCAGGGACATATGGGACCATCTGCGCGCGGCCAGCGAAAAAAATGGCGCGGTTGCAAAATCCGTCGGGGACGTCGCCAAGGTACTCAATTTTGACGAGAGCTACGACGCTTCCTACGAAATGCCATTCCTTGCCCATGCGACAATGGAGCCCCTGAACTGTACCGTCCATGTCACGCGGAACTCCTGTGACGTCTGGGTGGGAACGCAGATCATTGCGCGGGCGCAGTCGGTTGCCGCGAAGGCCGCCGGCCTTTCGAAAGACAAGGTCACGATCCACCAGCACCTGTTGGGTGGAGGATTCGGGCGCAGGCTCGAAGTCGACATGATCGCAGCAGCCGTGCGCATCGGCACCAAGGTGGATGGACCTGTCAAGATCGTCTGGACGCGCGAAGAAGACATACAGCACGATATCTACCGTCCGGTCTATCGCGATAAAATTTCAGCGAGATTGTCGGGCGACAAAGTGATCGGCTTGAAGTATCGCGTCGCCGGGTCGTCGGTGACTGCGCGATGGTTGCCGCCGGGCTTTAAGAACGGCATTGATAACGACGCCGTCGATAGCGCCGTCGACACACCTTACGACATTCCAAATTTTCAGGTTGAATATGTCCGCGTCGAACCACCCGCGGTGCCGACCGGCTTTTGGCGCGGTGTCGGCCCGAACAATAACGTGTTCGCCATCGAAAGCTTTATGGATGAGCTGGCACGCAAGGTGAACAAGGATCCGATCGCATTTCGACGTGGCATGCTTGGAAAGACGCCGCGTCTCCAACGCGTGCTGGACCTCGCGGCTGAGAAGTCGAACTGGGGGCAGCCATTGCCGTCACGCGTCGGCCGGGGCGTCAGCATACAACCGACGTTCAATACGTCGATCGCCACCGTCGTTGAGGCAGAAGTGGACAACAGCGGCGACGTCTACATTCGCGAGGTGACGCTCGCTGTGGATTGCGGCGTCGTCGTCAATCCGGACACCATCGTCGCGCAAGTCGAGGGCGGCATGATCTTCGGTCTGACCGCGGCATTGTACGGCGAAATCACGTTGGACAAAGGCCGCGTTCAGCAATCGAATTTCCATGATTATCGCATGCTGCGCATCGACCAGGTCCCGAAGATCAGTGTCTACCTCGTGAAGAGCGGGGAGGCGCCGGGCGGGATCGGTGAGGCCGCCGTTGTTGGCGGCCCTCCAGCGCTGCGTAACGCCATTTACGCGGCGACGGGCGTCGCATTGCGCCGGCTTCCGATCGATCGGAAGTTGATTGCGGAGAAGAAGTCATGGTTGTGAGAGCCGCGGTCGTGAGATTTGTCATCGGGGCTGTCTTTGTCGGTGCCGTCGTTGCGCTGGGCGCCGTCTGGTACGTGCGCGGTCCTGGTCCGCTGGAGTTCAGCGGCGGCAAGAGCGTGGCGCTTGTCGACTACAAGGACGGCGATCCAACTGGTGTGCCTGCCGACATGAGACAGGCCAGCCTCGTCGAACGCGGCAAATATCTCACGGAGGCCGCAGACTGTGGGGTCTGCCATACGGCGCCCGGCGGCAAGGAATATGCGGGGGGCTTTGCCTTCAAACTTCCGTTCGGAACGATGTACTCGACCAACATCACGCCCGACCCGGAGACGGGTATCGGCAAGTACACGGACCAGGAGTTCCTCGATGTGATGCATCGGGGCATCCGCCGCGATGGCGCGCGACTTTATCCGGCAATGCCCTACACGTCTTACACCTACATCACTGACACTGACGCGCTCGCGATCAAGGCCTACCTCTTTAGTCTTGCACCGGTGCGCGCCGCGCCGCCGGAAAATACGTTGATGTTTCCGTTCAATCAACGCTGGGCCATGATTTTCTGGTCGCTGGTGTTCAATCCCGATACGCGCTTCGAGCCTGACACTTCGCGGAGCCTCAAATGGAATCGGGGTGCCTACCTCGCTGAAGCGCTGGCCCATTGCGGCGAATGCCATACGCCTCGCAACATCGGTTTTGCACTCGATAACCGCAAGAAGTTTGGCGGAGCTCCAGTGGGAGGCTGGCGCGCCTTCAATATCTCTTCGGACAAGGCCACCGGCCTCGGCAGTTGGACCGATGAAGACATCGCCTCCTATCTTTCGACCGGACATGTGCCGGGTCACGGCACCGCATCGGGAGCGATGGGTGAGGCCGTCGATCACTCCTTCAGCAAGATGACGCCGGACGACATCGAGGCGATGGTCACGTTCCTGCGCAGCGTTCCACCCACTACGACACCCGAGTTTTTCCTGAGGTCGACGCCCGCGCCGGTCTCTCCGAAGGAAGGCGTGACCGCAAACCTGCTGGGCAAGAAGATCTTTGAGGGCGCTTGCGCCAGCTGCCACGGCTGGACCGGCGAGAGCGCGGTTTCACCGCTGGCGACGCTGACCGGCAGCGCCGCCGTCAACGATCCGAGTGCGTCGAACGTGGCACAGGTGGTTATCAGCGGTACGAGACGCCTGACACCGGATGGCGCGTTGTCGATGCCCTCGTTCGGCCATGCGTACTCTGACGATGAGATCGCCGCGGTCGCCAACTACGTCACTGCCCGTTTTGGAGCAAAGGCTTCATCGCTCACCGCGCGAGATGTTACCAACCTGCGCGAACAGGTGGGGGATTGAGACACGAATCCTGGCCGGACAACTGCACAGGAGATGACGAATGGCGCCGAAGCCTTCGACGGCCCGGCTGAAGTCAGGAGAAAAATGATGACCAACGCTCAGCAAACAGAATCATCGGGGAGCACGAGATGACAAAACACATCGTGCCCTTACCGGATCCCGATGGATCATTGCTTCTTCGTGAACTGAACCACAGAATAAATAACGAGCTCACCAGCGCTATCTGCACGGTTACAGTAAAAGCGATGGAGTCGGATAACGTGGCGGTCAAAGCCGCGCTGCTCGATGTCGTGGACCTCCTGCACCAGTGCGCTGATGTGCATCGAGCCCTGCGACTGCCGGAGCGGGAACGCCTCACCGATGTCGCGAAGTACCTCCAGCAGCTTTGCCTCTCCATGACGAAATATCGACTGGAACGCCTGGCGATACCGGTCCTGTTCTCAGCGGACGATCTGCGTCTTGAAGGCGAACGCTGTTGGAAGCTTGGGCTGATTGTATCCGAGCTCCTGACCAATGTGGCACGACATGCGCGATTCGACGCTAGACAGCCGAAATTGCGAGTGGAATTGATGCTCGCAGGCGGCATCGTAAAGTGCAGGGTCAGTGACAATGGCTCGACGCCTGAACCGTTCCGGCGCGGTGGAGGGCTGGGGATTGTCGGCGAATTGGCCAGCAGTTTGGGTGGCCGTGTTCATACGTCCTGCGCCGCCGAGGGATCTTCCTTTCTTCTCACTTTCCCGTTGACTGACAGCGAGCAATGTGCCGCCGCCGCAACTCATGTTGCACTGTTCAAGCGGAGGAAGATGCGCCGCCCTCGGCGGCTGAAGGCCTCCAGAAGCAAGGCCATCGGGATTGAGGGGACTGCTGCCTTTCGGGTCGAAGCAACCTAGTTGGGGAGCTCGCGAAATTCTTGGTCGACAGCGCTTGTACTCGTAAGAGTAGCGCCGGTTTCTGGGGGCCGAGCAGAAATGTTCTAGTCGGTTGGAGCGTTACTACTGATGACTCAGAGTAGACCTCGCGATAGCATCTCACGCCGCAACCTAGATCCGGGAGTAGCGACGAGGAACGAGCCAGAAATCGGCGCGTCCGAAGCCGCTTGCGGCGATTCAGATTTGAAAAAGGAGCTGGCCGAGGTTCTTCGGCAACGGGTAGCCATCTCGGCAGTGCTGCGCGCCATTGCTAGATCGCCACACGACTTGCAGCCTATATTCGACACCATCCTCGACAGCGCAGTCCGTCTCTGCCGAGCAGACTGGGGCACCTTTCGTCTTGTCGAGGAAGCAGGCCTTCGTCTCGTTGCGCATAAAGCACCCCCGGGGCTGCCAGAGTTACCAATGCTTCGGGGGCACGACAGCTTTATGGGTCCCCTCTTCGGAAGAAAATCGCCGGTCCACATCCCCGACTTAGCCGAACATCTTGAACGCAATTCTCTGGAAGAACCTGATGATCGATTGACTGCATCACGTGCCGTTGGGACGGTCCTTTTCGTGCCGATGCTCAGAAATGATGATTTAATCGGTTCGATTGCTGTTGCGCGGCAGCGCGTGGAGCCGTTTACGAAGAAAGAGATCGAACTGGTCACAGACTTCGCTGCGCAGGCTGCCATTGCCCTGGGCATCACCCGCTGCGAGCGGGAGCTGCGCGAGCTGCAGATGCAGCTGGCGTACACGAACCGCGTCGTAACACTGGGGGAACTCAGCGCCTCCATCACACATGAGGTCAATCAGCCGATTGCGGCGGCGCGCAATAACATCATTGCGGCGCTGCATTTCTTGGATGGAACCCCTCCAGATTTGCAGGAGGTCAGACAAGCACTCGCCGCTGCTGTCAAGGACGCTGGCCGAGTTGGTGCCATCGTCGATCGAACGCGTGCGCTCATGCAGAAGGCGTCGCTCCGATTAGATCCGGTAAATATGAACGAGGCTCTGCAGGAAGTGATTGAGCTCACCCGAGGAGAAGCACTGAAGAACGGGGTCTCAGTGAAGACCCAATTCGCGGAAGGCCTGCCGATCATTGCCGGTGATCGTGTCCAACTTCAGCAAGTCGTCCTTAACCTCATTCTCAACGCCGTGCAGGCAATGGGCGCGGTTGCTGAGGGCGCTCGAGAGGTGCTGATCACCACCCGTCAGATCGAATCGAACGATCTGTACGTTGGGGTTCGGGATACTGGCCCCGGGCTGAGCCCGGAGACCCTCTCACATCTCTTTGAACCATTCTACACGACAAAACCCAACGGCATGGGAATGGGACTAACAATCTGTCGCTCGATCGTCAAATCCCACGGCGGACGCCTGTGGGTCAGCGCGTGCCAGCCACATGGTGCTCTCTTTCAGTTTGCGATCCCTGTTCGGCGGCCATGATCAACCGATTGTCTGTTTTGGCCCATCGGTAATGTCGCTTCTGTGCCGCTGTTGAGGGATGAGCCGACAAGGAAGCGCCCAAACTAAGTGCTTGATTTTTGAGTATACGCTCTAATCTAGATTAAAGCGGCAGGCATGATCCCGAAGCCGCTTGATATCGGCTGTCGACGGGTGACGGATGGGGAAGATCAGGTGCTTCCTCTGCTCGCATCGTGGATTTAACGTCTGCGATCTTCAACAAAATATCGCAACTATCGATCTAGACTAGACTAGCGGAAGAACTTGACATTTCGCGTTCGAATATCGCCGTCGCCTACGAAGCAGATCGAAAAATGAAGACCTTTAGACCGGGGCCATGCCGAGCGCCACGCCGGCATGCCATGATGTTTGCCGCAATTTGCAATGCTTAAGTTGCGCAGACCGATCAAGCTGGCAAATTTCTCGCGCTACTCACGGTGTCTTGCCGGAGTGAGATGTGGGCAAAGAGACTAATCAGCCATCAAGTAGAACGAGCCTGACGTTAATGCCTAAGCCTTCCACCCTAGCGCTTGATGTGAGCGACATCCAGGCCACGGTCCTGCGGCCGCGGCCGTCGCCCTACGTGGGAGAATACGTCGTTCTTCGGATTGACGATGCGGCGCAGGGACGAGCGATGTTGCGTCGGATGATCCCGTACGTCGCAACTTCGGATGAATGGTGGCTCGCGAAGCTCCCGGGCTGGTTGGGTATCGCATTCACCTACCAAGGCCTCAAAGCATTAGGGCTACCGCAGGCCTCCTTGGACAGCTTTCCCATCGAGTTTCGACAAGGGATGGCCGCTCGCGCCGCGATTCTGCACGACTTCGGCAGCAACGCGCCGGACAATTGGGAATATCCCTTCGGCGGCTCCGATATGCACGTCGCACTGGCGATCTACTCGGACAACGAGCATCATCTCAGTGAGGTTCTGGAACGTGCGCGCCAGTGCCACCACGATCTCTCGCAGGTTTCAGTCGTCTATCGCATGCGTTTCAATGAACTGCCGGGCGGACGCAATCCATTCGGTTTTCGCGATGGACTGCACAATCCGCACGTCGAAGGCAGCGTTGCGGAAGAAAACGCTCTTGTCCCTGGCGTCAGCAACCCGTCGATCAAAGCAGGTGAGTTCGTCATGGGCTATCCGGATGAATTCGGCGAGACGGCGCAGGCTCCGATTCCCGACGAGCTGCGGCATAACGGCACCTTCGTGGCCTTCCGCAAATTCCACATGGATGTCGCGGCGTTTCGCAAATACCTGCGCTCGCAGGCATCCTCGTCCGAGGAAGAGGAACTGCTCGCCGCTAAAATGGTAGGGCGATGGCGCAGCGGTGCACCCTTGGCGCTGACGCCCGACCACGACGACCCCACGCTTGGCGGTGATGCGATCCGCAACAATGATTTCAGCTATGCAGATGACATGAAGGGATTGAAGTGCCCGTTCAGCGCGCACATTCGTCGTATCAACCCGCGCGATGCCCTGAAGGACGACGTCGTCGACGTCAATCTCCACAAGTTCTTGCGGCGCGGCACAAACTACGGATCAGCCTTGCCGGAGGGGGTGCTCGAAGATGACGGCGCTGAGCGCGGCGGCGTCTTCCTCCTGATCGGCGCGCACTTGCAGCGGCAGTTCGAGTTTGTGCAGTCGCAATGGGCGACCGACGGCAATTTCATCAGTCACGGAACCGAGCAGGATCCGCTCATCGGCAATAACGAAGGCGAGGGCGTCTTCACCATTCCCAAAAGGCCAGTTCGACGCCGACTTCAAGGCCTGCCGCGATTTGTCACCGTGCGCGGCGGCGAGTACTGCTTCATGCCCGGTCTGCGCGCGCTACGGTGGCTCGCGGCTCTCACCTCATAGAGCTGTGTGCTTTCCGCGCTTTACCGGAATTTGCAACGCTTAGGCAGCATTTAGTCGATCCGGTGCGCGCGCTCCGCTACCTAAAGAGGCAAGCATTCGAGACGAAGGAGTATCCACGTGATCGTCGATGTGCGCACCTATCGCGTCAAACCTGGCAAGATGCCTCAGGAGCTTGACCTCTATGCCAAGCGTGGGCTCGCCCCACAGACCCGTCATCTCGGACCTCCGCTCGCCTATTTGCATGGCGAGAGCGGAGACATCAACACGCTCGTGCACCTGTGGCTGTTCGAGGATGCAGCCGACCGCGCGCGCAGACGCGCCGCTATGATGTCGGATCCGGAATGGCAAACGTACCTCAAGCTCGCCGACGAAGCTGGCTTCCTCATTGACCAGCGCAACAGCTTGATGGTGCCGGCGAGCTTTGCCCCAATCAAACGGTGAGCGCGATCACCTGGAGCTCAAGTCCGGTTCATCAAGGAAACGCTCAGTATGTCAGACCATTTTTCCGGACCTCGCGCGCTCACTGATCCTGCCGCCGACATTTCGGACGTGTTTGCCTTTCCGGCGCCCGACGACGCGCAGCAACTCGTCGTGGTCATGGATGTATTCGGTAAATCCGGCCCCTCGGCGGTCTTCTCCGATGCAGTCATTTATCGGTTTCGGATCAAACCAGTCGACATCGCCGCAACCGGCCCAGAGGCGTCATTTGCGCCAAGTGAAAGCGAGATCGTCTTCGACTGCGTGTTCGACGTTCCCAGAGACACCGGCGGTGCAGTGCGTCCGGTTCAGCACGGCCGCTGTCTCACGCCGGATGGTCGTACCGTCTCGTTTCGCGCTGACGACGAGAATGGCGGTGTCGATGACGGCGTCCAGGTATTCGCCGGCCAGCGTTCTGAACCTTTCTTTCTTGACGTTCGGATGATCGAGAAGACGGCAGTCACCGGCAAACTGTCGTTCAAACCAAAGGGGTCCGATACCCTCTATGGCACCAACATACTTGCCATCGTGATCAAGTTCGATTGGCGCAAGATGCTGAAGGGTGGCCCGCTCTTCGCCGTTGTGTGCGAAACGCTCGCAGCCGGCAAGCGACCGGTTCGGATAGAACGGGTCGGTCGTCCTGAAATCAAGAACGTATCCATGAGCTTCAAGATGTTTGATCAGGTCAATAGAGACCTCGAAATCCGTGACCTCTATAACAGCGAGGATGCCTTCGACCTCAAGCCTGATTATTTCGACACCTACCGGGTTCGATTGAATGCCAATCTTGCCTTCTACGACGGGCTCGACGGCAAGGTCGATTGGCCATTCGACGGGCACGGCAATCACCCGCTCACGAAGCTTCTGCTGGCGGACTTCCTGGTCGTCGATGCCTCGATGCCCTTCGCTGAAACGAGCTACTTCGATGTCGAGCGTTCGATGCGCGAGGGCCGGCCGCACACCACGCCTGGCGGACGGTGGCTCAACGAGGACATCATGGATTTCGTTTTCACGCTCTATGTTAACGGCGGAAACGGTCCGCCGGTCAACGATGGCGTCGATGCGCCAATCGCATGGTCGTCGAAGGCGTTTCCGTACCTCGCGCCGCCTAACCCGCCGAAAGGTGGCGCGACATGACGAACTTGTCGGAAACTGTCGCGCTTGAGCCCGAGGTCGGATCGCTTACGCTGACGGATGGATCAATCGCGCTGCTCAATCTGCAGGCTCAGATCGATGGCCTTGAAGGTCACGACACCCTTGAGCAAGCGGCGACACTGATCGACTTGCTCATTCTTCGAGGGCAGATTCTCGGGCGCATCAGCGATTATGAGCGAGCCGCGCAGCTGGCCAATCATCAGTTCGGCGCTGCAGCTACGGACGCGGCTCCCTACATAGCGCGGGCACGAACCCGCGCGGTATTCCATCGCTTTGCGGAGGCGCTTGACGATCTTGATAGGGCCGATCGGATGGCGCCCCACCATGCGGTCGCAAAGCGGGATCGTGCGGCAATCCTGCAGGCGCAGGGGCGCTTTGACGAAGCCATCTCGACCTATTCTGCGGTCATCGACAGCGTCGGGCAATTTGAACGAGCTGCTGCACT
>Ga0335075_10008803_pt1 | contig 15457 bp, 11 predicted proteins | sample Lox_Sample_24_FD_206723 | JGI IMG/M metagenome (GOLD analysis project Ga0335075, IMG submission 206723) | Soil microbial communities from Loxahatchee National Wildlife Refuge, Florida, United States - Lox_Sample_2.4 | ecosystem: Environmental > Terrestrial > Soil > Wetlands | place: USA... | reverse complement strand
ATTGGGCACCTCTGGGCAATTCGGTGCCGCAGACAGAATCACACACGATTCGAGCCGCTCAAGTGCCATCGCGTAACCGATTCAAAAGACTCGCTTTCCTCCCGGACGGACACTAAGAATTTCGGCATTATTCCTTGTGCTTGTGACACGACTGCGGCTGGGACTGGATTCGGATCCGCGGCCCGGCGCTATGTCCGACCCGAGGCCCGGTGAGGTCGGCCCGAGGATTAGGCCAGAAGTAACGGTCCGGACGAAGGAATGGTCCTCACGGTTGAACAAAGGAATGCCCGCTTCACCATGAACTTTTGCTGAACTTGCGCGTGCAGATACCCTCGGCGATCCGCAGTAGTACGAGTTGGCACATACAAAAACCTGGGGATAATCTCTGGAGATAATCCCCCGTAAAATTGGAGCGAGGGCCCGGGTCCCTAAGCAGTCTAGATTGAGAGAATAGGCTAAAAATGTCGGCTGGCGACGCCCGCATGACGCGAGTGTTCGACTTCCGATACGGCCAACCCGGATCAGTCCCAGCGCCGCGCCCGGTGCGCACCAGGCGGTTGAGGCCCTGTTCGCACGAAAGAATATTGGCTAAAAAGGGCATCCCGGCAGCGAGCCACCCGGCGGAGAATGTCGCGGATTAGCGTTCGGGACGCGCTCGTAAGGCCTGCTTCGGAATCATGGCTTGTACGGAGGCGGAGATGTCATCAATCCTAGACCAATATATCAGGACGGTACAGACCGTAGCGGTTGGCGGCACTGGTTCCACTAAGTCCTACACGCTGCAATCGACCCAGCAAAAGCCGCCTCAGCCGCTCACCAATCTTCTGGTCTATACCTCGGGCGGAACGTCACCAGGCAGCTATATCACTTATCTTAAAGCAACGTTTGCCGACAGCTCCAGTGGAATCGCGGGAACGATCAGCGGGCAACCCCAGCAGTTTTTCCTTTCAAGACGGCGAAACTCTCGAGCAGTGCTACCTATATTTCGTTAGCCATCAGGACGGCCGAGTGGCGATGTCGTTGGTAACGAATATGGGTCGAAGTTTTGTGGTCGGCGATACCACAGGCACGGGAACGCAAGTTGCGATCAGCGACGGGCGGATTTTCGGGTTCTTTGGCTATGACGGCAGTGACGTGGACGTGATCGGCCTGTACATGGAAATTCCGGTCACCGAGCTTGAGATCTTCGATCTCGATTATCAGCTGACCGGGGCGACACTCTCCGTTCTTGGCCCGGTAGCGCTTGACACTGTGACACTGTCCAACAATTCCTCGGCGACACAGACCGCCAGCATCACGCGCTCTTCCAGCGTGACCAACAGCTCCAATTGGTCGATCACGGCCGGCCTGAAGATCGGCGCAAAGACAACGATCAGCACGGGTATCCCATTGGTTGTGGAAGGTAAGGTGGAGCTGTCTGCAGAAATCTCCTTCTCCTATACCTACGGCCGCACCTATTCCAGCACGCAATCGTTCCAGTACACTGCTCAGGTCGCGGTACCGGCGAATTCACAGATCACCGCGGAGGTGACTGCAACCCAAGGTTCCCTATCTATCGATTACACGGGTTCGATGCAGATATGGTACGCCGACGGCTATACAGCGACGGTTCCGCTGTCTGGTAGCTACTCTGGCGTCACCAGCTATAACGTGGCGGTGACTTACACTAGCGCCCAATCCGCCACGGAGATCGTCGCGGAGCGGATGAGGCAGCTTGAAGCGGCAGGCCCGCCCGCACGGCGCGTTCGGGTACGACCGGTGGCGGCGTAGGGGCCCCGCTTGGGCCACGCGCGAGAGCATGAGGATTTCCAAGGGTGCGCCACGGGGACGGAGGAGGTAACCAGCAGTAATCTGTCCGGATGACGTGGTGCGCCAAGCCAACCCGAACCCGACCGAGCGAAAGCACCGAGCCGCTTGCCTCGGAGGCTCTGTCCGCTTTCGAGCCTGCTCGGAGCAAAATTCGTAGGCTACGAAGCCTCGCGTTCAAGCAGCTTCGAGGATAGCGAGCGCGATGGCTGTTCGGCGCATGTGGTGAAAGCGCCGTGCAGCGGGCGGCAACGAGTTGGCACATGCGAGATCGCGAGAGGAGGAAGTTCCGGAGTCCATCGTAACCGCAGCAATATCGTCTGGCTGATGGGAGACGCCACGATGATCCTGCTCGAGGCGATTTTTGAGTTAGCTTCGTTGTCATTGCGAGCGCAACGAAGCAACCCCTCGCGTGCGTTGGTGCCATGTTCCGTGGCGGATTGCGTGCTGCGCTTGCAATTACAATTCTCCGGATCGTCGCCAAACCCCTCACGCTGCGAGGCGCGCTTTGGGGCCCGCGATGTACTGTGTCATCCCCCCGAGGTGCAGCACAAGTTTGAAAGGACCGGTGAAGCCCGTGAGCGACGCGATCGGCAGTACCGCGTTCCCATCGGTCCAGCGATAGCCGGTAACAGGCCCGCACCACGGCCCTTCGGATGGCTCGAACGCGTGAAACCCCTCGACCAATCGCGGATCCGTTGCTTCGATGAACGCGAAGTGTGCCTCGCCTTGGTTCCTTTGGCACGCCACTATGCGCCGCAGCGCAACGCCGAGCGGTCGTGGATCGCGCGCCAACCCGAGTTCCGCCGGCACCGCGTCGCGTGAGACGATGCGCACGCTACCGGGACAGTCCGGCAAATGAAACACATAGGCCCGGCGGCGCCGCTCCGCGGCGTCGATCCGCCGGCCATCAACCACCAGGTGCAGATCTGGGTCATCGGTGAGCGGCGGCAACCTGCGCGCGCCCGCTTGGTCGAGCAGACGCCGCCAGATCGCATCGACCAGGTCACCGCCGGTCAGCACCGGCGCGCAAGGCGGCTTCGGCGGCAGGTGCCAGCCCGAGTTGGCATTCTGGAACAGCCAGCGGTTGCCGTCATCGCGGTAGCTCTCGGCCGGCGCGCGGTTCGCCAGCAGCACATCATGAGTTTCCAGTTCGATATGGTAAAGTTCGACCTCCTGCGCCTGATCGTCCCACCGGATCGAGCGGTGGTTGACCAGGAATTCGGCCGGGATCAGCACCCCGTCGAGGAACAGACCATGCCCCTTGGTAATGTGCAGGTCGCGATCCGGCACGTTGGGGGCGATCGCATGCTTGGCGACGATCACCGGCGTCGCGGCGTTGCGCCGTCCGCGCGTGGCCAGCACGCGCCCCACGCCGATCCAGCAGATCTCCCTCACGGAGCCGCCTGCGGTCAGGACTCGATCGCCGACCGCGAGGTGCTCGACCGGCACCTGCCCGTCCGGTGTCGCGATCCTCGTGCCCTTGCAAAAGCACAGCGCGGTGAGCGAACTGGTCTCCGGCGTGCTGGAAGCCACGCCGTCAGTCACCGTCCAGTTGATCGTCCGGCTGTCATCGGTCCCGCCGTCGGTGGGATCGCCGCTGAAACTGTAAGCGACCGACTGCAGCGCCGCCTGGTAGTCGGCGATGCTCGCAACGCCGGACAGCGTCAGTTCGCCGGTACCGGCGTCGTAACTGCCGGTGATGCCGTTCTGGGTGGTGAAGTCCAGGGTGTCGCCGGCGAGGAAGCCGCTGCTGATCGCGACCGTCGCGCCGGCCAGGTTGCCGCCGCTATCGGGATCGCTGACGCTCAGTGTCGGATCGAGCGCAACCGGGGCGGCGTTCTCCGGGTAGATGGCCGATGCGCCGGCGACCACGGTGGGGGCGACGTGAACCACGTCCAGCGTGCTGCCGGCGGCGGTGCTCGACGCGACGCCGTCGTTCACCCACCAGGCGATGGTGCGGCTGGTGTCGCTGCCGCCATCCGTCGGGTCGCCATCGGTCGGGGTGAAGCTGTAATCGACCGAGTCCAGGGCTGCGTCGTAGGTGGCAATGCTGGCGCTGCCGGTCAGCGTCAGCGTGCCGTCGTTGAAGCTGGTGCTGATGCCGGCGAACGACGCGCCGAGCACCAGCGTGTCGCCGCTGGTATAGCCGCTGCTGATGACCACCGTTGCGCCGGCCAGATCGCCGTTGCTGTCGGGATCGCTCGCGGCGGCGCCGCTGTCCAGCAGGACCGGTGACCCGCCGCCGTCGAACGTCGCCGTCCCGCCGGCCGAGATGGTCGGCGGCTCGTGCACCACGTCCAGCGTGCTGGTGGCGGTGTTGCTGCTTGCAACCCCGTCGTTCACCGACCAGGAGATGGTGCGGCTGGTGTCGGAGCCGCCGTCGGTCGGATCGCCGCCCGCGGCGAACCCGTATTTGACCGACTGCAAGGCGGTGTCATAGGTCGCGATGCTGGCGCTGCCGCTCAGCGTCAGCGTGCCGTTGCTGAAGCTGATGCTGAGGCCGCCTGCGTTGCCGACCGCCAGCGTGTCGCCGTTGACGTAGCCGCCGATCACCACCTTCGCGCTTGCCAGGTCGCCGCCGCTGTCGCCATCACTCGCGGTGACGCCGCTGTCGAGCGTCACGGGCGACCCGCCGCCGTCGAACGTCGCGGTGGCGCCGGCGCTGATCGTCGGCGGTTCATGCACGGTATCGAGCGTGCTGGTGGCGATGTTCGAACTGAGCACGCCGTCGTTCACCGTCCAGTCGATCGTGCGGCTGGTGTCGCCGCCGCCGTCGGTGGGATCGCTGTCGCTCGGGCTGACGCTGTAGGTGATCGACTCCAGCGCCGCTTGGTAATCCGCGACGCTGGCGCCGCCGGTCAGCGTCAGCACTCCGTTGGACGTGTTATAGCTGCCGCTGATACCGTTCTGCGTGCTGAAGTTCAGCCGGTCGGTGCTGGTGGCGCTGACAATGGTGACCGACGCGCCGACCAGCGTGGAGCTGGACGAGTCGCTCACTGTCAGCCCGGAATCCAGCACCACCGGGCTGCCACCGCCGTCGAACGTCGCGGTCGCGCCGGCCGACACCACCGGCGGAAGGTGGACGTCCACCGTGCTGCTCTCGGTCGCACTGCTAACGACGCCGTCGGTGACGGTCCAATCGAGGGTGCGGGCCGTCGCATCCGTGCTGTTGGTGGTGGAGAAGGTGACGGTGTCCAGCACCGCCTGATAGTCCGCCGCGGTCGCAACGCCGGTCAGCGTCAGCGTGCCAGAGCTGAAGCTCCCCGTGATGCCGTCTTCGTTCGTCGAGGTCAGCGTGTCGCCGCTGGCGTTGTTGCTGATAACAACCGTTGCGCTCGCCAGATCGTATCCATCCGAGTCCGAAACCGTCGCGCCCGAATCGGCCGTGACCGCAGAACCGCCGCGGACAAAGGTCACCGTGCCGCTGGCGGCGACGACCGGCTGGACCTCCACAACGATGGCTTCCGTGGGCAGGGTCTCAGTGCCGCCGTCCTGGTCCGGAACCGAATAGACAGAGGTGAGCGCCTCCGGACTGGTGAGACTGCTGCCGAACAGGACCTCGTTCGCCGTCGTGTCGTCCGAAACCCCGGTCGACGTATCGACGTAGTATCCGTTTGCCGGAACGTCGAGGGCGATACCGATGGGCGCTTGTCCCTGGGAGGTGGTGGCAAGCGTCGTGATGGTGCCGAGCGAGACCGACGCTCCGGTCGAATACGTCGCAGCGTAGACCGCATTGCCGGCGTTGGCTGCGAAATTGACGGTCGTCCAGTAGATCGTGTCGGTCGCTGGATTGACGGCGATCCCATAGGGTTCCACGTTGCCGCTGGCGGAATAGCTGACGAGATCGCCGTTGATGATGGCCCCAGTGGTCAGGCTGGCCACCCCGACTTCCTCGACACCGGTCAGACCGGGGACGCCGTCGGTGTAGAATAGGAGATTGTGCGTGGTGTCGATGGCGATATCGTTCGGGGCTTGAGTGCCGCTGTTGAGATTGACCAGCTCAGAGGCTGTCCGGGTGCCGCTGCCGAGAGCGCTAATCGTATAGATGCCGGTCGTGGTGTTGCTGCTGGGGATGTTAACGTCGGTCACCGCGAAATAGAGTAGGCCGTTAAGCTGGTCGAAGGCCAGGCCGACGATGGCGTCCCCCCCGCTGTTGCCGGACGTGTATATGACCGACGCTGTCCCGCCGCTGACATTGCCCTCGATAATCTGATTCGTGTCGCCGTCCGGGCCGGTCGGGAGATAGTTGGCTACGAAATAAACACCGGCGGACGGGTCGATCGCGAGGCCGTCGATGGTTGAGAAACCGGAGTACGACGGGGTGCTGAGGATGTCGGTGGCGTTGGTGGCCGCTGCGCCGCCGTCTACATTGATCGTGTAGACCCCGGTTTGCGAGGTCGTGGAGGAGACGGTGACGTACCAGACCAGATTGGAGACGATGCTCAGCACGTCCGGATAGGCGGCGACGGTCGCGGCGGTGAAGGGGCCGGTGGCGGCGGCCGCATTGCCGAGATCGACATCCAGGTTGAAGCTGCCGCCGTCCGCCGCACTGCCGACGACATGCGAGGCGGCGGCGATGTTCCCAACTCCGGTCGCCGCCGCGAGGTCGCCGAGGAAGGCATCGCCGGCGCTGTTCTGCGCCACGTCGCAGCCGTAGAGCAAAAGGTCGCCGCCCGGCGCGAGCGCGGCACCGATAGTGGCGAGCTGCTGCTGGTAGTCGGCGATATTGCTGGCGCTCAGCAGGGTATTGCCGAGCTGGAGCTCGCCATTCGCGCCGTCCGCGACGATCGAGATGGCGTCAAGGCCCTTGACATCGTGCTCTTGCAGATAATTGGCGATCTGCTGCACGCCGTTCGCGTCGGGGTTGAGGATAACCACCGTGACGCCGGGCAGCACGCCGTCGGCGAGGATCTGATAGTCGGCAACACTGCCTTCGATGAAGACGATCTGGCTGGGCGCCACGGCAGATGGCGGCATGCCGGCCTTAGGAAAGGTGTCCGGTGTCGCGGCATCGGCGGAGCCTAACGCCCAGGTCGTATCGTCCGGCGCGCCCTGACGGAAGGGCGGCGCTGAGGCATCGCGCCAGTTGCCTTGGTCGGCCATCGATCGAATCCCCCTTGGTTCAGCCACGCGGCGTCGGCAGGTTCACCGAGTCCCGCGTTTTTTTTGACAAATGGCCCGAACCAGTTTCGCAGCGTCGTATTTTTGAAGCGCGCCGCTAACAACTAATTTACGCTTGATCCGAGTGCGAGTCTAGCATAGCCTACGTAGGAAGTAGTAGTCGAAACTGGTGGCGCGGTCGAAAGGAATTGGCCGCTGCGCGGTGTTCTTCCCCAGATCTGTCGCCGGGGTGGCTACCAGGTGGCATCGAAATGTAACACCCGCCCGTAAGGGCGCAGGGAGGGATCGGCATGGCGCAACCGTATGTTGGGCAGATCATTTCGGTCGCCTTCAATTTCGCGCCGGTTGGCTGGCACCTGTGCGATGGCTCGCAGCTATCCATCTCCGAGTACGAAACATTGTATACCCTGATCGGAACAACCTACGGTGGTAATGGCACGACCACTTTCGGGCTGCCCGACTTGCGCGGACGCGCACCGCTGGCCGCCGGCCAGGGCGTCGGGCTGCCAACCTACGTCCAAGGCCAGTTGGGCGGGTCGGAGAGCGTCACCCTGATCGCCAATCAGGTCGGCGCTCATTCCCACACCCTCCGGGCATCGACGCAGAACGGGGCGGCGACGAACCCGGCCCCCAATCTCGCTCTGGCACAGAATCCGGTACAAGCGGTTCCCGTCTACGCGCCGCCGCCGACCACCACGCCGCTCGCCGGCACCGCGATCGGCAATTCCACGGGCGGCCAGCCGCACGAGAACCGCCAGCCTTTCCTAGCGATCAACTACATCATCGCCCTGAACGGGGTGTTTCCATCGCAATCGTAAGATCGCGAGCGCCGCGCCGCATCGCCCTATCGCAAGCAGCCACGCCGGGAGACGGAGCATGTCGGAGCCCTTCCTTGGACAGATCACGATCTACCCCTACAATTTCGCCCCCTATGGCTGGGCGGACTGCGCTGGGCAGACCTTGCCCATCAGCCAGAATGCCGCGCTGTTTTCTCTGCTCGGCACCAATTATGGCGGCAACGGCACGAGCAATTTCAATCTGCCGGACCTGCAGGGCCGCGTCTGCGTCAGCCAGGGAACCGCGGTAGGCGGTTCGGACTATAGCATCGGCGAGCAGGGCGGCGTGGAGAACGTCACGCTGACGCAGAACCAGTCGGCGGTGCACAACCACAGCCTGAACGCCACCACGGCGCGCGGCACCGCCCAATCGCCCGGAGGCAACCTGCTGGCAACCGGGGAGGTCGGCGCGGGACGCGAGGTCAGCACCGCCAGCGTTTACAATCCGGCAAACCCGAACACTACCCTGACGACGAACGCGATCGCGCCGGCCGGCGGCTCGCAGCCGCACAACAATGTCCAGCCGCTCCTGGTGTTGCGCTACTGCATCGCGATCAGCGGGGTGTTTCCGGCGCGGTCGTGATACGATTCGGCAAACGGCACGGATAAAGAATTCTGGAGCATCGAAGCATGACCACTCCATACCTTGGCGAAATCGAGATCTTCGCCTTCGGCTATGCCCCCAAGGGCTGGTCGATCTGCGCCGGGCAGACGCTGCCGATCAACCAGTACCAGGCGCTGTTTGCCCTCCTGGGCACCACCTACGGCGGAAACGGCACGACCAATTTCAATCTGCCGGACCTGCGAGGTCGGCTGGCGATCGGCCAGGGGAACGGCCAGGGACTCACCCAGCGCATCATCGGGCAAACCGGCGGGGAACCCAGCCACACATTGCTGCTGACCGAAACACCCTCCCACTCGCACGCGCTGGCCGCGGTCCAGAACGTCAGCACCGGCGACGTCAATGCGCCAGGCCCGACTGTCGTGCTGTCGCAGACCACGGGCAAGGCGTCCGGGGGAGGCACGCTCACCGTCAATCTCTATGCAGCCGACTCCAACCCGAGCCAGGCCATGGCTGCCGCCGTGGTCGGCGTCACCGGCGGCCAGCCGCATGACAACACGATGCCGTATCTCGCGCTCAACTTTTGCATCGCCATGAACGGCATCTTCCCATCGCGCAGCTGAGCGGCGGCGGCATCTGCCTCAGTTGAACACCGCCTGGTACTCCTGGCGACCCGGTGCCACCGTATGGATCGGCATGATATAGAACTCCAGGGTCGGGCCGCCCTCGATGTCGGCCTGATACAGCCCCTCCGGCAGGACGTCGCCGGCCGGACCATGAAACAGTAAGGTGAACGGCGTGCGTGTCTCCCCCGGCGCGGCGGCACGATGATGCACGTCGATCGTTACCAGACACAAGGCGAAGTCCCAACCCTCGAAGCGAAACTGCTTGCCGAGATGCGGCGCAAAATCCTCGTGGCGTAATTGCTCGGCCATGGCGCGTCACTCCCTGGCGTGGCGGTTCGCCGCGGCTGCGATCCGCTGCCGCGATTTATAAGCGCATGCCTGCAACGAGTAAAGGAGGCCGCGGCTTGACCGATGCACTGGTGCTGGAGACCGCGCGCGGCCGGATCGTGCTGCGGCCAGAGCAATCGGGGGATGCCGATTTCCTCTACGCGCTGTTCCGCAGCCATACGTTCCTCGAACTGGCAATGCTGCCGGTGGACGCGGCGGCTATGGAACAGCTTGTCCGCATGCAGTTCGATTCGCAGACCGCAACCTATCGTGCACAGTTCCCGCAGGCCCGCTTCGACATCGTGGAGCAGGACGGCGAAGCGATCGGCCGGCTAATTGTCGATCGTGGCGGCGAGGTCGGCTGCATCGTCGATTTCGCGTTGCTGCCGGAACGCCGCAGCGGCGGTCTCGGCACCGCGATCCTGGCCGCAGTGCTGGCGCAGCAGCGTCGGCCGGTGTTGTGCAAGGTGTTGTATAATAATGCGGCGTCGCTGCGGATGTGCCGCCGGGTCGGCTTCGTGCAGATCGGCAGTGAGTTGCCGTTTCTACAGCTCGAGTGGCGTCCCTGAGCTTTAAGGCCGACTACCAGCTCGGGACCGAGGAACAGGTGCACACGTGGGTACCGGATGTGTCCCGGCGCTATACGTCCGGCATCGGCGAGAGCGGCCTTCGACGACGAGGCGGCCGATCGGTCAGGCACGTAGCGATAAGCACGGCCGGACCTGTGTGGTCGCCTACGGCCCCGCGCTTCCTCCGTGTCGGAAGCCGGGAGGACGCAAACGCGTCGATGCCGCCAGGCGGCCAGTGAAGGCTCTGTGAGAGAACTTCGACTCTGCTCCCTGGCCAGACAGGGATCACTTACCCACCGGCACTGGCCCGGTCGACATCATCTTCAGCTTCCAATCTGATTCCGCCTTGCCCGACAGATCCAGATGACTCGCCAGGAAAGACAGCCGCTTCGTGTCCAGGCTCTTTGATGTGCATATCCGGTCCTGCAGAAAAAATGGCGGTGTTGCCTGGTAGTATAGCGTCGCCTCAACCGCGGCCACACGATGTGGCAGCTCGCTGACCGGCACGCGGTACACCACGTGATCGCCCCCGCCGCTCAGGTAATCCCCGTCGCTGCCCACCCCGACTGGGTCCGTGTCATCAGCCAGATCCGGCCCTGCCCCGAGTGCCTGGGCGATTTGCACCCGGGCATCATGCGACAGGAACCCCGATGGCAGCAGCCGGTTGTCCTTCACCGGCGCACAGATCGACAGGAAGCTTGTCGTCAGCGGTCCCGTTGGCGGCGCATCATGTCCACAATGCGGCACCGCCACGCCCTGCGGGGGCGCGGTAACCAGCTCCTGATAAATCTGCGCCTGATTCTGCTGCCCGATCACCTGGTAATGCGGTTGATGATCTGAATAATCGATCCGCTTTGTGCAATTATCGTCCCACCACAATTCGCCCGCGATCGGCGTCCCGCGCTCATCGACGATCACGCCCGAGGAGTCCGTCCGTCCCGACTCCCACATCACGTGCCCTGCCGCGTCCAGCACGCGAAAATCGATGAACGCACGCCGGAAACCAACACCGGACGGGAACTTGTGGCCTGTCCTGTTATCGATCCCCACGGTGACATCTAGCGCTTGATCGACCGTTTCGATCTTGTCGATCTTGATCCCCGCCGACCGCTCAGATGCCTGTTCCAGCATCCGCTCCCGTGTCAGCACAACCGGATCAACCCCGAAATCCGTCATCATCGGGTCTTGCTGCCGAATGCCCAGCACCGGCGCGAACTGCGTTGCCATGTCGATCAGGAACACGTTCAAGCCAATCAACGTATGTTGAGCGAACCCGTCGCGGATCGGCAGATTGATGTCCTGCGGGCCCAGCCCGTTCTCTACCTGCGGGAACCCATCATGCTCCTGAATGGCCGCTATTCTGCTCCGGAACGGGTGCCCTTCAGCGTCCTTGTTCGGCATGTGGCAGCCCTGACAGGATTCCGCCAGCTTGCCGGCCCCAAACGGCAGCGTGCCATCCGGCGTCGTCCCCACCCGATAGGCGCTGAACGCCCACTCCGCGTAAGTTGCCTGCTCGTATGTATGCGCAACCACTTTGTCGCCATCCATCACCGGCAGATGCACTGTATGGCAGCTCCCGCACACTTCCGAGCTTGTGATATACGCACGCTTCATCGGCGTCAGGCCGAGCGCGTTCACCATCGGCTTCGTCTTTGGATCATCGAACGGCCCGAATGTATGGTCAGGCGCGCCCACCACGAAACTTCCGGTAAAGGTACGCGCGAAACCCGTCTCGCCCGGGTTCAGGAATGACTGCCGCTGCGCCACGCACCGGTTCTGCGGCTCAGTGATGTTCTTCGCGATGTCCTGCTGCGTCAGCACCATGTGGTGGCACGTCGCGCAGGAAATTCCGTCCCGCCCCAACGCACCGTAACGAGAAAGCGCCGCGCTCGGATTGTCCAACGGATACGGCACCGCATCCATCGCCAGCCGCAAAAACGGCTTGCACTCGTGCGAAGCTGCCGCGTCGTCGATGTGGAATTGCCGTTCGCCCATCACGCCATGACATCCCAGGCACGTCTCCTGGGTCTGCGCTGAGAAATCGGGGTGGAAGGTATCCGTCTCGCTCGCAAGCTGCGCGTAGAATACCGGATCGCGTCCGGCCAGTCCCATCGGGCTTGTCCCCCATGTGCCGTACGGCGACAGATTGAACAGCTTGTCGTCCGTCGCCGGAACGGTCATCGGAAACTGCAATCCCGTCCCGCCGGAACTGTGGCACCCCAGGCACTGACTGGATGTGATGAACTCGCTTGCCGCGGTTGGGCCGTGCGCCTCTACCCACACTTCGTCATAGGTCTGCGACGGCATATCAAGCCCCGAAGAATACCCTGGCTGCCCCCTCGGCAGCTCCAGATCGCTCAAAAGCGTCGTGTTGGGTCGCGTGCTGCGCATCACCTGCAGCGCTTGGGGCCCGAGGCGGTCGGCCTCGGCCAGTCGCGCATGCAACGCCAGCAGCGGACCGTGGTGCACTCTCATCTGGTCTGACTCGTGCTGGAAGAAATCCTGACTGAGGAACGTCAGGAACTCTCCAGGCTCACCCTTGATATTGTCTAGGCTTGCAAACGTCGAGTTGTCCCGCGCGGAAGCATGGCAGTTCGTACAATACTGACCAAACCCCATCATCGGCATGGGATTCCCCGACCGGGCAGGCCAGTCCCCCGGCTGCCGTCCGCTCCAGCCGAACCACCCCCAGAACCAGCCGTCATGTGAGCCCGCACTGTCACGAATCATCACGGCCACGCCCTGGGTAGCAGGTTTCAGATAAATCGGATCAACCCCGCGACACGATGCCGCCGGCGGCAGGCTGTACATCTCCTTCACCATGATCGCGCCGTCCGGGACCGCGCCGGATGCGCAGGTGGGTCGGACTCCGGTCGGTTCGTTTTTAACCATGCATATATGTCCGGCGAATACCAAACGATCACCGGCTGGTGCGTCCCGTAATACTGACCCGACCATTTCCCGTCCTCATAAGTCCCCATGAACGGGCCCGTGTCGCGCACCGTCTTGTCGGTCTTCCACCCGCTCGCCACATCCCGGTAGCAAAACTGTCCCAGGTAATCTCCCAGCTTCGCCTCATATTCGCTTAACGGTAGCAAATGGGGCGATCGCACCGTCGGCAGTAAGCTCGCACAATATACGGGATTCGCCGGTACCTGCGGCTGGGGCTGTTGGTCTGGACAGAGTTCAGACGCATGGCTCGGCCGCAGGATCGTGGCCAAACCGAGCCCTGCCAGACAGACGAGGAGCAATCCGCGCACTGTTCCCTCCTAGAATCGCTGCATGCTTAGGTTACTGGCTCACAAACCGCCGTGCCACTCGATATTCCGTCGATCGACTGATAAAACCTGGCTTAGTCGCACGGTCAGCTATGGTGACCTGACGTTGGTGAAAAGTGGCCAAATGACGGGGCCTGGTTCATTCTCGGTGCAAGACAATCCCGGTGGCATCGTTGTTGGGGGAAGGAGGCCTCGACACAATGAAAGCGCTAGGAACTTGGTCACCTGCGCCATACCTGACCGCCACCGCCGTAGAGCGAGAAGAACCGCGTTGGCTCGTAACGGTGTATAGCCGGTGTCGGGCTACAAGAAATGAGCGTGCTTCTCAAATCTTAAAGGTAGCATGCGTGCGCGAAGCAGTTCCGTTCCGTCACGGCTTATCGAGCGACGTTCCTGCGGGCCTTACACGCGCAGCAACAGGCCTCGTAGTACGGGGGCGGCCCCGAGTGAGAGATGGGTCGTCCCGACCGGCGCCGCGGTTTCGTCGGTTTGAGTGGGCATCCCGTATCATCGCGCAATTCGGGTCTCGGCGCATCACCTGGTAGGGGTGGATCAGGAAGCTGCCGGTGAACCCCGCGCGCTGGGCCGCGTCGCAGTTTCCTCCGGCGGACATCACCGCCACTCCGAGGCAGATCAGTAAGGCGGGTGATCATATGCTCCGCCATCTGCTCTATGAGGCTCCCTCGGCACTGATGACGCGCTGCCGCCAGCCCTCGAAGCTCCGTGCATGGGGCGTGGCCATCGCACGCCGTCGTGGAGCCAAGCGTGCCCGTGTCGCGGTCGCACGCGAACTCGCGGTGATTAAACGCGATAAGGCCGACTCCGTCGCGGTTTAAGTCGGCCGCTAGGCCAGCAGCGGACAAGCGCACTCGGCAACGGCTGGCACTATCCGACCAAGTGCCCGGTAGAGCATCCTGAACTGAAAGTCGTCGGCACCGCAAAACGCATCTGCTGGCGGGTCATGACTGACGCGGATGCGTTCCGCGCCATCATGCGGGCATTCATCGTCGTAACCACTTTGATGCCGTTCTTGCGTAAGGTAGCGCAGCAAAGCGGCAGCTTCGGCTAACGGGCATTGCCGAAGCAGAGATTCTCGACGGGAGGTGCCTAACCACACACTGGGCCTTGCTCAAGAACTTGAGCGGCGTTTTCCGAAGGTCCGGGTCGAAATGGACTGCATTTTCATAACAGACGGCCTGAACCGACGAGTTGCCACCCTACCTGGCCGCCGCCGGCCTCGGCTACGCGTTGCCAACACTGCGGCGGCGTGTCGCTGCCATCGCCCGTGCCCACCGGATCGCCAAGCAGCCTCTGGACACCCGGCATCCAGCGATCCGCGAGACCCTGCGCGGCATCGCGCGTGCCCACGGCGAGCCGTCTCGCCGGTCCGCTGCGCTGACCACGGACGAGATCAGGCGGCTGGTGGAAGTTTGCGGCAACGACTTGGCGGGCCTCAGAGACCGAGCCTTGGTGCTGATCGGCTTCGCCGGCGCCTTGCGCCGTTCCGAGCTCGGTGGGGGTCCTCGATGTCGCCTATGTCCGCCCGACACCGAAGGGATTGCGGCTGATGATCCCCCGCTCCAAGACCGATGCAGCCGGCGAAGGTGCCGAGGTCGGGGTCGTGTGCGGCGCTCGAAAGGAGACCTGTCCGGTGCGGGCGCTGCGCGCTTGGCTCCAGGCCGCCGAGATCAGCGATGGGCCGGTGTTCCGCCGGGTCACCCAATGGGAGACCGTCGAGAAGAAGCGCCTTCATCCGGATGCCGTGCGCCAGATCCTCGTTCGACGCGCGGCGGCCGCGGGGGATCAAGGGCACCCGCTTGGAGCCGGTGACGCCACACGGTATGCGGGCGGGCTTCGTCACCACAGCTTACCGTAACGGCGTGCCGGACGAGGAAATCATGGGCATACCCGGCACCGCAGCCTGACCACGATGCGGAGCTATGTCCGTCGGGCTAAGCTCGGCGCCTCGAGTCCATCCGGAACTCTGATGCGTCAGACTGATGTCTTCCGGCGGGCGTTCTGAGTCTGCCTAGGGCCTGAGGGGTTGTGCGACTGCTCGCATGCTCACCGCTGCTGAGCTGGCGCGTTTGCTGCCCGCGAGGCGAGTCCGGGCTGCGGAGCGAATGTCGCTGGATCTGCGAAGCGTCGATCGCAGTGATCGTGGACGGAGATGACTCATACACCGTCGCGGCTAGAGGCTCACGCTCTCCCGTCGATCCACGGTTCGGATGCAGGACTGCGCCACTGAGAGGAGAGAGGCGTGCCGAAGGCTGCGCAGAAGAAATCGGCTGGAAAGTCACAGGGGGGAGGGTAGTTACCGTTACGTTGA
>Ga0335075_10008802_pt1 | contig 15457 bp, 11 predicted proteins | sample Lox_Sample_24_FD_206723 | JGI IMG/M metagenome (GOLD analysis project Ga0335075, IMG submission 206723) | Soil microbial communities from Loxahatchee National Wildlife Refuge, Florida, United States - Lox_Sample_2.4 | ecosystem: Environmental > Terrestrial > Soil > Wetlands | place: USA... | reverse complement strand
CAGCAGCTGGTTGAGCGTCTGCTCCCGCTCGTCGTTGGACACGACCGCGCCCGACCCAGCCCTGCGCTGGCCGATGGCGTCGATCTCGTCGATGAAGATGATCGCGGGCGCCCGCTTGCGCGCCTCAGCGAACAGGTCGCGCACCCGCGAAGCGCCAACCCCGACGAACAGCTCCACGAAGCTGGATCCCGCGACCGAGAAGAACGGCACGTCCGCCTCGCCGGCGACGGCCCTGGCGAGCAGCGTCTTGCCGGTTCCCGGCGGGCCGACCATGAGCACGCCGCGCGGCACCATGGCACCCACCCGCTGGTACTTTTCCGGGTGGCGCAGGAAGTCGACGACCTCGCTGATCTCCGACTTCGCGCCCTCATAGCCCGCCACGTCAGCGAACGTCGTGGAGGGCCGCTCCTCGTCAAACACTTTGGCCCGGGAGCGGCCGACGCTGAGCAGGCCCTGCTGCAGGCCGCCGGCGCCACGGGACAGCCGCCGCCAGAACCAGAAGAACAACAGGAACGGCGCCAGGATGAGGATCCAGTTCAGCAGCTCGGTGCCGAACCCGGGCGACGACGTAGTGGACGTGATCTGCACGTTGTTCGTCTGGAGCTCATCCAGCAGCGCCTGGCTGGCCTGCGGCGGGATGACCACGGTGTAGTTCGTCCCGTCGCTCAGCGTCCCGGTGCTCGTGCCGCCGGGCTGCGCGATGGTCACCGTCTTGACCTTGTGGGCCGACACGTCGGACAAGAACTGGGAGTAGTTGAGGCTGGTCTGCGGTGCCTGGTGGACCGCCGGCAGGAAGATCCAGAGGAACAGCGCAACCACGATGCCGATCGGCAGCAGCCAGTGCCGCCAGGCCGGCGGCGGCGGCGGCGCGTTTCCCGGCGTCGGCTTGTCGCCGGGCGGCGGAGGTGTCGCTTGCTTGCTCATAGAACCTGACCTTTCCGCCAGGCGAACAACCTTGTAGCGCAGCTTAACGCTTACTTCAACGCGCCAGCGGGAGGCCCTCTTCCTAGCCGCCGCTCTCCCTCAGCGAACGCTGAGCTAGCTGCCGACGCCCGGAATGCCCGACTTGCTGCGGCTCAGCTCGAGGAGGCTCGCCGCGCCGCGGACCACGCAGCGCAGCGGGTCCTCGGCCACGACCACGCCGATCTCCGCGATCGCCTCGACCCGCGCCGGCAGGCCCGGCAGCAGCGCGCCGCCGCCCGCCAGCCGGATCTTGCCGCGTACCACGTCCTCCGCGATGCCGGACGGGATGTCAGAGAGCACCTCCTGCACCGCCCTGGCGATCGCCGCGATGACCGGCTCGAGCGCCGCCGCCACCATGTCGGCGGAGACCCGCTCCACGCGCGGCGTCCGGCGGGCGGCGTCGATGCCGACGGTCTCCGCCCATCCATCGGGCCCGCCGGTCAGCCCGAGGGTCGTCTTCAGCTGGCGCGCCGCCCGCTGGCTGAGGATCAGGCCGAGCTCGCTCCGCGCGACACTGACGATGGCGTCATCCATCGCGTTGCCCGCCATCCGCAGGCTCTGCGCCCGCACGACGCGCCAGCCGGCCACGGCCGCGACCTCGGTCGTGCCGCCGCCGACGTCAACGATGAAGCCCCCGGCCCCGGCGGACAGGTCGAAGCCGGCCCCGGCGGCGGCCGCGACCGGCTCGTCGACCAGCTGCACCGAGTACCGGGGCCGCCGCGCGTCGAGCGCGGCGGCGACCGACCGGCGCTCCACCCAGGTGGCACCGCTCGGCACGCAGACCAGCGCGCGCGGCCGCAGCAGCCCGTTGCGCGGCCGGGCCTTGCGCAGGAAGCCGTGCAGCATCGCCGCCGTCGCCTCCAAGTCGGCGATCACGCCGTCACGCAGCGGGTGGAGAACCGTGATGTCTTGCGGCTCCTTGTCGGAGAGCACGTCGGCCGCGGCGCCGATCGCCGTCACCGACCCTGTGGTCGCGTCGATAGCGATCGCCGACGGCTCCTCGAGTACGAGGCCGCGACCCTCCACCCAGACAAGTGTGTTGACCGTGCCCAGGTCGATCGCCACGCTGCCCCGGATGCGCATCCAGCTCACCCCTTGTCCCGTCTAGGCGCCGCGCGCCCCAGTTGCGCAGATATACCAGTATGCCGGGGACGGGGGTCCGCTGCTGTGACCGGGAGTGCGCGGTGGTTCACCTAGGGAATTACCTGGCGAAAAAGAGAACCATTCGGACGGTTCAGACGTATTACTCAGTAACTAGCGGGGGCGCCATCAGGTTCGCGTCCTTCACTAGCTGACGTGGGACATCCTAGGCACCGAGCGGCAGGTGCCGCGAGATGTGTCGGGATATGACGAAATTCTGTGACGTTGGTGTATCGGGGAGCTGGCTTCACTAGCATGTAGGAGGGGAATTTTGATGATCCGCGCGAGCCGTGTCGAGGAGGACCGTGCTGCGCTTGACCGGGGGAGCGACCAGAAGGTGGCGGCAACCATCGACATTGTGGACGCCATGCAACTAGAGCTTGCCCACGAGGTGACCACCGACGGTAAGGCCACCGTTCAGCTACGGGGTGAGCTGGACATCGCGACCGCGGACCGGGCGTTCGCCTACCTGTGCGATGTCGTGGACAACCAGCCGGGTCCGGTAACCGTGAACCTCGCCGACTTGACCTTCTGCGACGCGGCCGGGCTCGGGGTGCTCGCCCGCGTGGCGGGGCACGCGAGGCGCTCCGGCCACTCTGTCGAGCTCGCCGCCGCCCGCCCGTCGCTGCTGCGGATCATGCACATCACCGGGATGGACGAAACCTTCCCTGAGGTCGGCGCTCCGGCACTCACGATGATCGCCTGGCCGCGCCAGGCCACCGTTAGCCCCGGCTGACAGCCGTAAACGATCAAGTCTCTCCGCAGCCCCGTGGTGGCGGGCGCTACCGCGCGTTAAATTGGGTTTGCGCCCAACATGACAAGTGGCAACGCCGCCAGGCGGAAGGGATGCGGAGGACATAACACATGGCTGACGACGTCAACGAAGTGGCCGACGAAGAAGAGATCGAATCCTCCGAGGCACTCATCGCAGTGCACTGGCGTGAGGAAGAGTATTACGACCCGCCGGCCGCGCTCGCCGCGGTGGCGAACGCCTCCGACCCGGCCATCCGTGACCAGTTCACGGAGGACAAGTTCCCGGACTGCTTCACTGCCTATGCTGACCTGCTGACTTGGTACAAGCGCTGGGACACCGTCCTCGACACGTCCAACGCGCCGTTCTGGAAGTGGTTCGTCGGCGGAGAGCTGAACGCCTCCTACAACTGCGTTGACCGGCACATGGAGACGCACCCGAACAAGGCTGCCCTCATCTGGCTCCCCGAGCCTGAGAGCGAGGCGCACCAGGCGATCACCTACCGGGAGCTGTACGTCCGGGTCAACGAGTTCGCGGCAGTGCTGAAGGGGCTAGGGCTGAAGGCGGGCGATCGGATCACGTTCCACATGCCGATGGTGCCTGAACTGCCGGTCGCGATGCTTGCCGCGGCCCGCCTCGGCATCATCCACTCGCAGGTCTTCGCCGGATTCTCCGGTACGGCGGCCGGGCACCGGATCGCCGACTCCGGCTCCACCGTGCTCGTCACGATGGACGGCTACTACCGCAGCGGCGACCTGCTCGACCACAAGGTCAAGGCCGACGAGGCGGTGGAGGCGGCGGCCAGGGAGGGCCAGCGGGTCGACAAGGTTCTCGTCTTCCGCCGCTACCCGGGGCAGTACTCCGCCGGGACGCCGATGGTCGACGGGCGGGACGTCTTCGTCGACGACCTGCTTGCCGAGCACAAGGGCGAGATCGTCGAGCCGGCGGCGCTCAAGGCAACGGACCCGCTGTTCCTGATGTACACGTCCGGCACGACGGGCCGCCCGAAGGGCTGCCAGCACTCCATCGGCGGCTACATGGCGTACGTGGCCGGCACGTCGAAGTACTACCAGGACATCCACCCGGACGACACCTACTGGTGCATGGCGGACATCGGCTGGATCACCGGGCACTCCTACATCGTCTACGGCCCGCTCGCCCTCGGCACCACGAGCGTGATCTACGAAGGCACCCCGAACTACCCGGACGCGGGGCGCCCGTGGCGCATCGCCCAGCAGCTCGGGGTGAACATCTTCCACACCTCGCCGACCGCGATCCGGATGCTGCGCAAGGTGGGCCCGGACGAGCCTGCCAAGTACAACTACCACTTCAAGACCATGACCACGGTCGGCGAGCCGATCGAGCCCGAGGTGTGGCGCTGGTACTACACCACCGTGGGCAAGCACGAGGCGGCCATCACCGACACCTGGTGGCAGACCGAGACCGGTGGCTTCCTCGGCTCGACGCTGCCCGGCATCGACAAGATGAAGCCAGGCAGCTGCGGCCCCGCGGCGCTCGGCATCTACCCGGTCATCCTCGACGAGGACGCCAACGAGGTCCCGGCCGGCAGCGGCAAGGCAGGCAACATCTGCATCCGCGCTCCGTGGCCTGGCGTCTTCCAGACGATCTGGGGCCAGCCCGAGCGGTTCGTCTCGACGTACTACGCCAAGTACAACAAGGACCCGGAGTCCAAGGACTGGCACGACTGGCCGTACTTCGCCGGCGACGGCGCGCTGCAGGCGGCGGACGGTTACTTCCGGATCCTCGGCCGCGTCGACGACGTGATCAACGTGGCCGGCCACCGGCTCGGCACCAAGGAACTCGAGTCCGCGGCGCTGACCGTCGAGGAGGTCGCCGAGGCCGCGGCGGTGCCCGTCGTCGACGACGTCCGCGGCCGCGTGGTCGAGATGTACGTCTCGCTCAAGCCAGGGGTCGAGGGCTCGGCCGACGTCGAGAACAAGGTCAGGATCGCGATCGAGACGGACATCGGCAAGATCGCCAGGCCGAAGAACATCTGGATCGTCCCCGACATGCCGAAGACCAGGTCCGGCAAGATCATGCGCCGCGTGATCGCCGCGACCTCCAACTTCACCGACACCGGCGACATCACCACGCTCGCCAACCCGGAGGTCGTGGAGAAGATCCGCGAGCAGGTGCAGTCCGCCAAGCGCGCGAAGGGCGAAGTCCCGCGCGAGCTCAGCGAGACCGAGGCACACGAGATCAAGACCTTCGGCAGCGAGTCGTAAGAACACTCCCTGATGGGGCCGTCGCTGTGCGACGGCCCCATCACCATTTAGTCATGACATTTGGGATATTGCCCAGCGCCCCGCTGATGCGCTGAGCTAGTCCCGTGTCTGACGAACTCGCGATCAGGGTGCGGGGCCTGGTCAAGTCGTACGGCTCAGTGCAGGCGGTCCGCGGCATCGACCTGGACATCAGGCAAGGCGAGATCTTCGCCCTGCTCGGGCCTAACGGCGCCGGCAAGACCAGCACGGTCGAAATCCTCGAAGGCTACCGGCGGCGGGACAGCGGCGAGGTGGCCGTGCTCGGCTGTGACCCGGGCCGCGACCGGGCGAAGATGCTGCCGCGGGTCGGGATCGTGCTGCAGAAGACCGGCGTCGAGCGGTACCTGACCGTCATCGAGAGCGTCCGGATGTACGCCAGCTACTACCCGAAGCCGCGATCGCCGGACGAAGTGGTGCAGCTCGTCGGCCTGACAGAAAAGCGCGACAGCCGGGTCACCAAGCTGTCCGGCGGCCAGACGCGCAGGCTGGACATGGCGGTCGCGCTGGCCGGCGACCCCGACTTGCTGTTCCTCGACGAGCCGACCACCGGGTTCGACCCGTCGGCCCGCCGGGAGGCGTGGGAGGTGGTCAAGAACCTCGCGTCCCTCGGCAAGACCGTGCTGCTGACCACGCACTACATGGACGAGGCGCAGTATCTCGCGGACCGGGTTGCCGTGATCGCGGCCGGACGGATAGTCGCCCAGGGCACGCCGGCGACGATCGGCGACCGCAACCTGCTCGGGGCGCGCATCAGGTACCGGCTGCCGCCCGGCGTGACACCGCCGGACACGCTGCCCGGGCAGCCGGACACCGACGGCTTCACGGTCATCACGTCCGCCGACGTGCTGCAGGACCTGCACCGGCTCACCGGCTGGGCCATCGACAACCGGATCGCGCTGGACGGGCTCGAGGTGACCAGGCCCTCGCTCGAGGACGTCTACCTGTCGCTGACCGGCGAACCCGAGGTGACGAGATGACCACAACGCTCCGGCTGACCGGCATCCAGCTCCGCTACGTCAACAAGGCGTTCTGGCGCAACCCCGCCTCGGCGTTCTTCACGTTCGCGTTCCCGCTGATGTTCCTGGTGATCTTCACCGCGCTGCTCGGCCACTACACGGTTCAGATCGGCAGCAAGACCGTCACCTCGGCCACCTACTACGTGGCGTCGATGGCCACTTTCTCTGTGATCACCGCGTGCTTCAACAACATCGCGAGCGCGGTGACCTTCCAGCGGGAGGACGGCATCCTCAAGCGAGCGCACGGCACCCCGCTGCCGGGCGCGTCCTTCCTCGGTGCCAGGATCCTGCACGCGATGCTGGTGGCGGTCCTGCTCGTGATCATCACCGCCGCCTTCGGCCGCATCGTCTATACCGCTGACATTCCCACCGGGCTGAACCTGCTGCGGTTCATCGTCGCGCTGCTCGTCGGCGCGGCCGCCTTCTGCGCGCTGGGGCTCGCGGCCACCACGGTCATCCCGAACTCCGACGCCGCGGCCCCGATCGTGAACGCCATCATCCTCCCGCTCGAGTTCCTGTCCGGCATCTTCATCGCGTTCACCAACAACACCCCGGCCTGGATCCTGTGGGTGGCCAAGATCTTCCCCATCAGGCATTTCGTCTTGAGTATGCAAGCCGGTTTCATCGGCACCCCGTTCGACTGGACGAACGTGCTCGTCGTCGCGATCTGGGGCATCGTCGGCATGCTGCTCGCCATCAGGTTCTTCACCTGGGAACCACGCCAGGGCTGAGCGGAAATGGTGACTTTCGGCCCTAACGGCCAGGGTGCCGGCCGAGTTAGCTGAAGAGTGACGGGAGGGACCCGTTGAGACGCGGAGTAACGGACGGGAGCAACGAACCGGCCCGCGCACCGCGCAATCGGAATCCGCGAGAAGCGGAGTGCGGCCCCTCCCGTCCTCGGGCCTTTGGTCCCGGTTTGTGCGGTCGTTAGCCCGTGGGCGGGGAGCCGCACGAGCGGTGGACTTAACACATGAACCTCGCATCGGCATACCCGAATTCGGACATCTCCGCCGGCGCGATGGCGGCTATCGCCATCGTCGCGGTCGCCGCGCTCGCCTGCTGGCTCGTCATGGTCTACGTGGCCGCCCGCGAACCGCGCAAGCCCCGGCTACCCGGGCAGCAGGCCGAGCCCGGCGACGCCACCCCGGTGGCGGCGCCGGATGACGTGGCGGAAGATGGGCACAAGGGAACGGTGCTGAAGGTCTGAGGAGTGACCGATGAGCCACCCGGTAGCGGCGACCGCCGGCGTGTACGCCTTGCTCGCGGACGGGTCGACGGTCCAGATCAGGCCCGCCGCGGCCGGCGACTTCGCCGCCGTCAAGGCGATGCACGAGGCGATGTCCCCGGACAACGCGTACCTGCGCTTCTTCAGCACCAGCCGGACCGCCCCCGAGCGGGAGGCCCGCCGGGTTACCCGCGAGCCTGGACCTGACCACGCCGCCCTGCTCGCGCTGTACGGCGCGGAGGTCGTCGGCGTCGCCAGCTACGAGGTCGTGACGAGCAGCGGCGGGAAAACGGCGGAGGTCGCGTTCGCGGTCTCGGACACCATGCACCACCGCGGCATCGCGACGCTGCTGCTCGAGCACCTCGTGTCGCTGGCGCGGGCGCGGCGGATCGAATCGTTCACCGCGGAGACGCTCAGCGAGAACGTCAGCATGCTGCGCGTCTTCTCCGACGCCGGGCTGCCGGCCAGGAGCACCCGGGCCGAGGGGGTCGTCACGATCACGATCCCGCTGCCTGCCGACGACACCGGCAAGCAACTGGAGGACTACCTGGACATCGTGGCGGCGCGGGAGCGATCCGCCAGCGTGGCCAGCCTGCGGCCGGTGTTCGACCCGAAGTCCATCGCGGTGGTCGGGGCGAGCCGGCGGCCGGGCACCGTCGGCAGGTCGGTACTGGACAACATCAGGACCTGCGGTTACCAGGGCCGCCTGTATGCGGTCAACCCGAACGCGCGGCAGGTCGGCGGCGTGCCCTGCTTCCCCGACGTGGCCAGCCTGCCGGAGACCCCTGACCTCGCGCTGCTCGCGGTGCCGCCGTCCGCGGTGCCCGATGTCGCGGAGGCCTGCGGCGCCCGCGGCGTCCGCGGGCTCGTGGTGTTCACCACCGGCATCGACACCGCGCGAAGCGCCGACCTGCTCGCCGCCTGCCGCAGGCACGGCATGCGGCTCATCGGCCCGAACTGCTTCGGCATCGCGGTCCCCGGCATCGGGCTCGACGCGACGTTTGCCGCCACGCACCCGGCGGCGGGCACCGCCGGCCTGGTCATGCAGTCCGGCGGCCTCGGCTTCGCGATGGTCGACCACCTGTCCAGGCTCGGCGTCGGAATCTCCTCGTTCGCGTCGGTCGGCAACAAGCTCGACGTGTCGAGCAACGACATGCTGATGTGGTGGGAGCAGGACGGGCAGACGAAACTCGCCGTGCTGTACATCGAGTCGTTCGGCCATCCGCGCAAGTTCGCGCGCACCGCGCGCCGGGTCGGGGCGCGGATGCCGGTGCTCACCGTGCACGCCGGGCGCAGCGAAGCGGGCCAGCAGGCGGCCGCGTCGCACACGGCGGCCGTCGCCACGCCGCTGGTCACCAGGGAGGCGCTGTTCGAGCAGGCGGGGATCATCGCCACCCCGGGCTTCGGCGAGCTCGTCGAGGCCACCGCGCTGCTCGCGGCGCAGCCGCCGCCCGCGGGGCGCAGCGTCGCGATCGTGTCCAACGTCGGCGGCGCCGGGGTGCTGGCCGCTGACGCGTGCACCGACCTGGGGCTGGCCGTGCACCACCCGCGCGGCCAGCTGAAGCGCAAGCTGCGCGCGCTGGTGCCTGACGGCGGCGCGGTGACCGGGCCCGTGGACACCACCGCGACCGTATCCGGTGACGGCTTCCGGCAGGTGCTCGAGCTGATCGCCGCCGACGAGGACGTGGACGCGGTGATCGCCCTGGTGCTGCCGACCGGCGCCACCGGGGACCTGGTGGCCGCCATCCGGGAGGCCGACGCGCCGGTCACGCTCACGGCCGTGGTCCTCACCCAGCCGGAGACGGTCCGGCTGCTCGACGGGAAGCACGGCAAGGTCCCCGCCTACGGCTACCCCGAGGCGGCGGCGGGGGCGCTCGCCCGCGCCGCCAGGTACGGCGAGTGGCGGTCGGCACCGCACATCCCGATCCCCGGCTTCCGTGACGTAGACGCCGCCGAGGCCCGCGCCGTGATCCGCGGGTTCCTCGCTCACGCGCCGGACGGCGGCTGGCTGCCGCCCGCCGACGTGACCACGCTGCTGCGGCTGTACGGGATCCCGCTGGTGTCGCAGACGGCGGCCCGCACCGAGGACGCCGCGGTGGCCGCCGCCGCGGCCGAGGGGTACCCGGTCGTGGTCAAGGCCGACGTTCCCGGCCTGGTGCACAAGACCGACGCGGGCGCGGTGCTGCTCGACCTGCGGACCGAAGACGACGTGCGGGCCGGCTACCGTCGGCTGGCCGCGCAGTTCGGCGCGCGGCTGACCGGGGTGCTCGTCGAGCCGATGATCACGCGCGGCACCGAGGTGATGATCGGGGTGCAGGATGACCAGATGTTCGGGCCGCTCGTGGTCTTCGGGCTCGGCGGCGTGGCCACCGAAGTGCTGGCCGACCACGCGGCCCGGCTCGCGCCGCTGACAGAAACCGACGCCGACACGCTGATCAACTCGATTAAATCCGCGGCGCTGCTGCACGGTCACCGCGGCTCCACCGCTGCCGACATTCCGGCGCTGCGCGACGTGCTGATGCGGGTGTCGCGGCTGGCCGACGACCTGCCCGAGGTCACTGAGCTGGACCTCAACCCGGTTATCGCCCGCCAGTTCGGCGCGGTTGCGGTCGACGCGCGGATCCTGGTCAGGCCTGAGGTTCCGCAAGATCCATTCCTACGTCGGCTGCGGTTAACCTTCCGACCTGGGTACCGCCAGGATGAGGTGCGATGATGTGCCCGACAGCAACCACGCGACGTTCGGGATGAACGAGGGGACCCGCATGACAGCGACGGAAGCTGGACCGCTCACGGCCAGCGAACTCGACCTCATCGACGCTTGGTGGCGGGCAGCCAACTACCTGTCCGTCGGCCAGATCTACCTGCTGGGCAATCCGCTGCTGACCGAGGAACTGAAGCCGGAGCACGTCAAGCCCCGGCTGCTCGGGCACTGGGGCACCACGCCGGGCCTCAACCTGATCTACGCGCACCTGAACCGCGTGATCAAGAACTGGGACCTGGACGTCATCTACGTCACCGGGCCCGGGCACGGCGGCCCGGGGATCGTGGCGAACACGTACCTGGAAGGCACCTACAGCGAGCTGTACCCGTCCGTCAGCCAGGACGCGGCCGGGATGGGGCGGCTCTTCAAGCAGTTCTCCTTCCCCGGCGGCATCCCGTCGCACGCGGCGCCGGAGACGCCCGGGTCCATCCACGAAGGCGGCGAGCTCGGCTACTCGCTCGCGCACGCCTACGGGGCGGCGTTCGACAACCCGGACCTCCTCGTCGCCTGCGTGATCGGCGACGGCGAGTCGGAGACCGGGCCGCTGGCCGGCAGCTGGCACGCCAACAAGTTCCTCAACCCGGTGACGGACGGCGCGGTGCTGCCGATCCTGCACCTGAACGGGTACAAGATCGCCAACCCGACGGTCCCCGCGCGGATCCCGCCCGAGGAACTCGAATCGCTGCTCACCGGGTACGGGTACAAGGTCTACACGGTCGAGGGCGACGACCCGAAGCTAGTGCACCAGGAGCTCGCCGCCACCCTCGACTCGATCGTCACCGAGATCCACGACATCAAGCAGCGCGCCCGCGAGGGCGGTGACACGACGCGGCCGCGCTGGCCGGTGCTCGTGCTGCGCACCCCCAAGGGCTGGACCGGGCCGAAGTTCGTCGACGGGCTGCCGGTGGAAGGGACGTGGCGGGCGCACCAGGTGCCGATCTCCGCGGCGCGGACCAACCCGGAACACCTGCGCCAGCTCGAGGAGTGGATGCGTTCCTACCGCCCGGCCGAGCTGTTCGACGCCAACGGCGTGCTGATTCCCGAGATCGCCCGGCTGGCGCCGGCGGACTACCGGCGGATGAGCGCCAACCCGCACGCCAACGGCGGGCTGCTGCTGCACGACCTGGACATGCCTGACTTCAGGGACTACGCGGTCACGGTCCCGGCGCCCGGCGGCGCGCAGGCCGAGAACACCCGGGTGCTCGGCACGTTCCTGCGCGACATCATCAAGCGCAACCCAAGGACGTTCCGGCTGTGGGGACCCGACGAGACGTCATCGAACCGCCTCGACGCGGTGTTCGACGTGACCGGCCGGGCCTTCGACGGGGAGATCATCCCCGGCGACAACAACCTGACGCCGGACGGCCGCGTGATGGAGGTGCTGTCCGAGCACCTGTGCCAGGGCTGGCTCGAGGGCTACCTGCTGACCGGGCGGCACGGCCTGTTCAACTGCTACGAGGCGTTCATCCATATCATCGACTCGATGTTCAACCAGCACGCCAAGTGGCTGAAGGTCACCCACGGCATCCCGTGGAGGCGGCCGATCGCGTCGCTGAACTACCTGCTGTCCTCGCTGGTGTGGCGGCAGGACCACAACGGGTTCTCGCATCAGGACCCGGGGTTCATCGACCACGTGGTCAACAAGAAGGCGGAGGTCATCCGCGTCTACCTGCCGCCGGACGCGAACTGCCTGCTGTCGGTGGGGGACCACTGCCTGCGGTCCAGGCACTACGTGAACGTGATCGTGGCGGGCAAGCAGCCGCAGGCGCAGTGGCTGTCCATGGACGAGGCGATCATCCACTGCACGCGCGGCGTCGGGATCTGGGACTGGGCGTCGTCCGACAACGCGCCGGACACCACGCCCGACGTGGTGATGGCCGCGTGCGGCGACACGCCCACGCTGGAGGTGCTGGCCGCGGTGTCGCTGCTGCGCGAGTACCTGCCCTCGCTGAAGGTGCGCGTGGTCAACGTCGTGGACCTGATGCGGCTGCAGCCAGAATCGGAACACCCGCACGGCATGTCCGACGCCGAGTTCGACGCGCTGTTCACAACCAACGTGCCGGTGATCTTCGGCTACCACGGTTACCCGTGGCTGATCCACCGGCTGATCTACCGGCGGCACGGTCACCCGAACTTCCACGTCCGCGGGTACAAGGAGAACGGCACCACCACCACCCCGTTCGACATGGTGATGATGAACGACCTGGACAGGTACCACCTCGTGATGGACGTCATCGACCGGGTGCCGGGGCTGTCCGGGTCCGCCGGGCACGTGCGGCAGCTGATGGAGGACAAGCGGATCGCGGCGCGGGCGTACACCAGGGAGTTCGGCGAGGACACGCCGGAGATCAGGGACTGGGCGTGGCAGGCCTAGCCGCCCAGGTCCTCGTCGTCAATGCCGGGTCGAGCAGCCTCAAGCTGCGCGTCCTGTCGCCAGGCGACGAGGTGACGGCCAGCGCCGACCTGCCCGCGCCGCGCGGCGCCGCCGACAACGCCGAGATCAAGGCGGCGATCGAGTCGTTCGGCCGGGTGGACGCCGTCGGGTACCGCGTGGTGCACGGCGGGACGCTGTACGCCGCGCCGGTACTGGTCACCGCCGAGGTGCGGCGCGGCATCGAATCGCTCACGGACCTCGCGCCGCTGCACCAGCCGAAGTCGCTGGCGGCGCTCGACGCGGTGTCCGCCGTGCTGCCTGAGGTGCCCGCGGTGGCCTGCTTCGACACCGCGTTCCACGCGACGATCGGGCCGGCGGCGGCGACGTACGCGCTGCCCGTGGAGTGGCGCGACCGGTGGGCGCTGCGCAGGTACGGGTTCCACGGCCTGTCCCACGCCTACGCCTCGCGGCGGGTGGCGGAACTGCTCGGCGTGCCGCCGGACGCGCCGGACGGTCTTCGGGTCGTCACCTGCCACCTGGGCGCGGGCGCGTCGCTCGCTGCGGTGCTCTCCGGCCGCTCGGCGGACACGACCATGGGGTTCACGCCGCTGGAGGGCCTGGTGATGGCGACGAGGTCCGGGACGGTCGACCCGGGGCTGGTGCTGTGGCTCGAAGAGCACGCGGGCACGCCGTCCGCTGAACTGGGCGAGACGCTGGAGACCCGGTCCGGCCTGGCCGGGCTGGCCGGCACAAGCGACATGCGCGAGGTGCTGTCGCGGGCCGCGGCGGGCGATCCGCGGGCCGTGCTCGGCCGGGACGTCTACCTGCACCGGCTGCGCGGGTCGATCGCGGCGATGGCGGCCGCCATGGACGGGCTCGACGCCATCGTGTTCACCGGGGGGGTCGGCGAGAACTCCGCCGAGATCCGCTCCCGCGCCGCGGCGGGCCTCGGCTTCCTCGGCGTCCGCGTGGACGAGTCGCGCAACGCCGGGAACGGGGCCGACGACTACGAAATCAGCGCGGATGGCGCCCCGGTGCGCGCGTTCGTGATCGCCGCCCGCGAGGACAAGCAGATCGCCGGCGAAGTCAGGTCGGTGCTAGCGCGGTAAGCGCATGTCGGCGGGCACCGCGAACGACAGCAGCCGGGCCTCGCCGGGGCCCGCGTCCGCCCAGCCGCCCGGCAGCCCGAGCACCGCGATCGCCGCGGTCGGGAACGCCGGCGGCGGATCGGGCGGCGGCGCCGTCAGGCCGACGGTCAGCTCGGCCATGCCCGGGTTGTGCCCGACGATCATCGCGGTCTGCCAGCCGTCCGGGAACTCGCGGACGAGCATCAGCAGCCCGAGCACGGTCGCCTCGTACACCCGCGGCTCGTAGCGCACCTGCGGCGCGGCGCCGCCCGCGGCGGCGGCCAGGCCCGCCGCCGCCAGCTCCCAGGTCTCCCTCGCCCGGCGCGCGGTCGAGCACACCACCGCGTCGGGCACGTATCCCGACCGGCCCAGCCAGCCGCCCGCCAGCGGGGCGTCACGCCGGCCGCGCTTGGCCAGCGGGCGCTCCTGGTCAGGGACGTCCGGCCAGTCGGACTTGGCGTGCCTCAGCAGGACGAGCCGCCGTTTCGTTTCCGGTTTCGCTTCCGGTCCGCTCACGGAACAACGGTAACCGGCCACTTACCCGCGCGCACCAGACGGACAGCGAGCGAGCCGACGAACCGGTGCCCGGCCTGCTTGGAGGCGCCGACCACGATCGCGTCCGCGCGCGTCTCGTCCGCGATGCGCTTGATCTCGCGGTAGGGGTCACCGTACGCCACGACGAACGTGCCGGATATGCCTCGGTCCGCGATCCCTTCCTCGAACCGGGCACGCAGGTCCTTGGCGAGCTCGTCGTGCGCCTCCGCCTCCGCGACCATGACCGCGGCCCCGGCCGCTCCGATGGCGACTGTGGTGGGCGACACGTACACCGCGACGATCCGCGCGTGCTGCCGTCGCGCCAGGCCCGCCGCGTACGCGGCGGCGCGCAAGGAGGTCACCGTGTCGTCGATGCCGACCAGGATCACCGCAGGGCCGTCGGTGCCGAGCTCGAACTCACCGGACCCGGACTGCCACTGCTGCGGCTCATCACGCTCGCTGTTCGCGGGCTCGCCGTGGGACACGGCAGCAGTTTATGTCCGGCACATCCTGGGCGCAGCAGCAGCCGGAAGCGGCTAGGCTCAATTGGTGCAACGGGTCGTGCTGCGTGACGTGGACCTTGCCTCGTTTCGCGCCGTGGTCGGTCCGGCGGGCTGCGCCGAGGGGACGGACGCCGTCCGCCGCGGCGCGGTCGTGCAGATGGCGTGGGAGGCATCCCAGCAGCAGCTCACCGGTACCGTCAGGGACGGTGGCGGTGACCTGCGGACCGTCTCGGCCTCGTTCCGCGCGTCCACGAGCTTCCCGCTGCGGTACCGGACCGGCTACTGCAGTTGCGCCATCGGCGTCAACTGCGCACACGTCGCCGCGCTGGTGATCGCCGCGACCGACGAGACGCTGCAGCCGGACCGCGAGCCGGCGGCCAGGCGGTCCACGCTGCCCTGGGAGCAGTCCCTCGACTCGCTGCTCGGCACGCCGCGGGCCGCCGCGGCGGACGACGAGGACGCCGAACCCGGCGGCGGAGGCGCCCCGCTGGCGATCGAGCTGTCGCTGGTGCCGAACGCCCCGGAGCCGGCCACTCGCTACGCCGCCTACTACACACGGCAGGAAGCCGACGACGGCACCAGCAGGCTCAGGCTGCAGGCCCGGCTGGTGACGCGCGGCCGCAGCGGCGCCTGGATCGCGGGAAACCTGACCTGGGCCAGGCTCGACTACCTGCTGCTGCGCGACGAGTACCCGGTCGCGCACGTCCGCCTGCTGCACGAGCTGTACGCCCTGTACCGGGCGGGCGCCACCGCGAAGCAGTCCTACTACGGATACGGC
>Ga0335075_10008799_pt1 | contig 15458 bp, 13 predicted proteins | sample Lox_Sample_24_FD_206723 | JGI IMG/M metagenome (GOLD analysis project Ga0335075, IMG submission 206723) | Soil microbial communities from Loxahatchee National Wildlife Refuge, Florida, United States - Lox_Sample_2.4 | ecosystem: Environmental > Terrestrial > Soil > Wetlands | place: USA... | reverse complement strand
TGTCGTGCCCCTGGCCGCGACCCTTCTTCGCGCTCGAGGCCATCGTGCTGATGCGCGTTCCTCAGAAGCAGCTTACGGTGCGATACGCCTTACCATGCCGGATTCGATATCCTGCAGCTGCTGTTTTTCCTCCTGTCTCGTGTGGTACAGGGAATAAAGCAGCGCCCGATCCCACGTAGTCATTCCCTGCGGCGGCGGTGGATGCCCTCCAAACAACTCCAGAATGCTCGGCACAACACCGGGATCCACATCCGGCCGTACCTTGGCGAGCCCGATCACGATCACGTAGTCTGCCAACTGCTGAATGGTGATCCCCTTTGTCTGGCGCAGGTCGACCACGACAAGGACCGATAGGATGGACCGGGTATCCGCATAGTTCAGGCGTGTATCAACGCCGCTAGTACATACCGGCGCGCGAGCGGAAAATCCGGAGATCGCCGCGGTCACGGTCGCTCAAGCAAAGTCCGTCTCCGGCAGTAATCGTGCTCACGTGGGTTTTTCCTAGAAAGCCGGGAAGGCGGAGATTTCTGCGACTCCAACAGCCGCAGAAATCTCCCGCTTCACTCACCAGCTCCCGAAGATCAGTTCCCGGCCGCCGCCTTCGCAATGAAGGCCGCGACCTCTTTGGGCTTTGAAAGCATCGGCACGTGGCTCGTGGCCAGCGCAAGCGTCTTCGCTCCCATGCGCTTCGCGGCAAAGCGCTCGTAGTCGGGATTGATCATCCGATCGTTCTCCGCCACCACGTAGAAGGACGGCTTGTGACGCCAAGCTGCATCTGTCACCGGTGCGCCGAGCGCAGCTCCGGACGTAGGTGCCTCGGTGGCGGCCAAGACCTCCTTTTCCGTGGACGAGAGATCCTGGGCGAAGTCCTCAGTGATGCCCTTCCTTGTGAGAATCAAATAGCCTCCCTCGATCGGCTTCACCTCCGGGCCGACCGCCGCAGGTGCGAAATCTTTCGCGGTCGTGCCCACCGATTCACCGGCGTCCGGGGCGAACGCTGCGACGTACACCAGGCGGGCCACCTTGGGATTGTTGCCTGCCGCCGTGATCACGGCGCCGCCGTACGAGTGTCCCACCAGCACCACTGGGCCGTCCTGGGCGTCGATAGCCCGGTTCGTCGCGGCGACATCGTCAGCCAGGCTGCTGAGCGGATTCTGTACAGCGACGACATGCAGTCCCCGCTTCTCGAGCAAAGGGATGATCTTTGCCCAGCTGCTGCCGTCCGCCCATGCACCGTGGACAAGCACGACGTTTCTCAAGGGCCCCGATGCGGAATGGCCGCTGGCGATCACAGGAACCGCAACCGCAGAGACCGCTGCAGCACTAATGAGCAACAGGGAGTTAATTGCATTCATAGGATGGTCCTCTCTGTGTAAGGGTGTTCGATCTTCCGAGCGAAATATGCGCGTTCAATGAACGCCTGTATTCCCTTGCAGCAGTGAACTTCGGTTCCCTCCAAAGAGGGATGAAGCAGGTATTCGGAAAGTAGGCGATCTAAAGGAGGGCGGTCGCGACCGAACCGTAGGTCACGTCAGCCGATCGGGTTTCGACGAGCTCGTATCATCGCCGTGCCGTCGATAGGCTCGCCACCAGCCGAGCCGCCACCTGTCCTCGCCCGGCGATTGCTCATCCGTATAGGCAAACGCAGCCGGGACGCGCAATAAGACCAACGTACCGCCTGCGGATGGAGTGCTGATCGAAAGGCTCGATCGCAATACCTTCGCGCGCTCTCGCATACCGCGCAGCCCCCAATGCCCTTCGCGCTCCCTTGCGTCGGCCCCCTCGACGTCGAAGCCTATGCCATCGTCAAGAATCCGCAGCTCGAGCGCACGGGCGGTATAAACGATACCGATCCCGATCGACGTCGCGCGAGCATGGCGGAATGCATTCAGTATCGCTTCGCGACCGATGGCGACAATTTCGTCCGCGGCCACTGTCTGCAGCGCCTTCGGCCGACCCGTGACATCGATTCGATACGCGACCGGATACAATACGGTCAATTGCTCTGCGAGCTCCCCGAGCACATCTTTCAGATACGAGCTCGTGTGCCCTTGCGCGCGCAGGCCACCGACGCTATCACGGGCGACGTCTAGCGATCGCTGTGCCGCGGTAGTGAGTTGCGCAATCTGCTCGCGCGCGGGGTCGAGTTCCCCGAATCGACCGCTTAACGCCCGGAGATTCAGCACGAGTGCTTCGACATCCTGAATGAGCGTGTCGTGTAGCTCTCTCGCGATTCGTTCGCGCTCCTTCAGCCGCTCTGCAACCCTCGCGCCTGCCCGCGCCGCGAGCCTGGCCCCGTGAACTCTGACGATGCCGGCGAGAGCCGCGAACGCCAAAGCGCCGCACAATAATTTGAACCACGCCATCTGATAGAAGGCGGGCAGGATGCGGAAATCAAATCTGGCGGCTTTGTCCTTCCATTCTCCCGCCTCGTTGGATGCCATGACTTGAAACTGGAACGCGCCAGGGCCTAGATTCGAATATTCGACGCTGCGCGCGCCCCCCATTTCGCGCCAGCCGGATTGGAGGCCGAGCAAACGTACGCGGAACCGAACTCGTTCAGGCATCGCGAGGCTCGGTGCCGTGTAGCGAATGCTCAGACTTTGCGTCCGCGGTGCCAACTGCAATCCCGGTCTCGGCGCCAGGTTCTGCGTTGGCGTCGAGAGTGAGAGAATTTGAACCTGGGGAGCTCGCGGAGTCTGCCGGAGATGCGTGCCATCCAGCCATGCAAGCCCATCAGTGGCCGCAAACCACAGTCGTCCCTGCCTGTCCTCGACGATCGTGGGGGTTCCCGCCGCTGTTTGGGCGCTTCCCGGCATGCCGTCTTCCGCATTAAAAAGCCTGGTAGGCATGCGGAAGGAGGGATCTGCGAGCGCGTGCCTCAGGTCAGCCGCTTCAATTCGCGCCGCGCCAGCACTACCATTGAACCAGAACGACCCGTCTTGCGCGCGAACGATTCCGGTGATTCCCTTGAGCGCCTCAGGATAAACGCTGGCCAGCGCAACGAAGTGGGTACCGTCAAAGGCATTGAGTGCGAGCTCACCACCGATCAAGACTAGATCCGGTAGGGGCAAGATCGCGCTCACACCGCCTGTGCTCAGGCCGTCCGTACTGGAATAGGTTGTGGCCTTATCGCCAACGATCCGACATATGCGATTGTCGGAATATCCGAACCATAGAGTACCAGTGGCGGCCATCGCCATTGTAAGGGCCGGGGCTTCTGGGAGTTTAGCGATATCGCCGTTGCGTACCCACCGACCTTCATCCAGCCTCGATGTGTCACCGCCGCGAAACAGGGCCCAAAGGTGCCCCGTACGGTCTCCTAAGAGTTCTCTGACTGTGTGACCTGCCGCGTTCTTCGGGAGTGTCAGGACCTCTGCGTGCCCACCAAGCATCCGCCAGGCCCCGTTAGGCCCCGCGATAATGATGCTGCCATTCTGATCGCGAAATGCAGTGTCTATCCTCCCGGCGAATCCCGGCACCCTTACGGGCGTCGGATCCAGCCTCCACAGATAGTCTGTCGCACTTTGATAGTCAACATCGGTGCCAGACCAAATCCCAGAGCGTGAATCGGCAACGATGGAGAAGTAGATGAGTGGTCTGGGAAAATGAACAGTAACCAGTTCATTGCGACGAAACTGATCAAGTCCCTGCTTGGTCCCCACCCAGACGTTTCCATCTTGGTCTTCGAACAAGGTCATTGCACGGTCCGACGATAGCCCGTCCGCATGCGTGAACGTATCGTCGCGCGTGGTCTCTGTTGATACGGGTTGATTCGGCTCGCCGGGCCGCGCCCGACAAATCCCCGCCGGACAATCCACGCTCCACCAGCTTCCATCCGACGTAAGTAGAACAGGTGCAGCGGTCGCTGACCGGAACGGTACTTTGAGGTTGCCTCCCGGGATGACATCGGGACCTGCGAGTAGCGAAAAGCCATTGCGATCCAGCTTCCACAGCAGTCCGGAGTTCGAGATACCAATTCTTGCGCCAAGCAGCGCATTGGTCCGCGCCAACGCGAAGCGATGGGCGCCCTTCTTCAGCACATATATGCCATCCTGCATCGCAAACCATAGCGATCCGCGCGTATCGAGCTTAGCTTGGCGAACCGCCCCCGGTGGCAGCCCCCAGTCGGCGCCGGCGCGCGCCCATTTCCCGTCTTGCAGCACGTACCGCGTGCCCGATCGACCCAATGCCCAGATCTCGGCATCGCCATCCTCGACGAACTCGGTAATGCGATCATTGTCTGGCAGTCCCGGCGGAGACGCTGCACGACCGGGCGCACCGCCGCGCAGCACCATCGCTCCGCCAATTGCGAAGCTCACCCACAAGTCCCCGCCTCTCGTGGTCGCGAGGGAGGCCACCTGCCGAGTCGCCAAACTGCCTGGCGGCCGCAACTCGACTGCTTCGAACGAAATGCCATCGAATCGAAAGAGGCCGGATGCGCTCCCGACCCAGAGCCAGCCATCCGTGGTTTGCGTGATTGTCCAGATTCCAGTCGGCGCCCCGTCTTTGGACGTCCATGAGGCGTGGTGGTAGTAGTCCTTGATGCTCAACGGTACCTTGGTCGCCTCGGCTGCGGCCGCAAAATCAAGCAGTAGCGGAAAGATCGCCATGAGTAGCCAAGCCAGGGACCATGCGCGAGTTGCTGCCATTCCGGATCCGCATTGCTTATGCTGCTTGAACTACCCGTCATTCTTGGCCGGTGCGTCGCCGAGTGTGACTATAGCGGCTTTGAAGCCCAGTTCGACCAATCCCTCAATCGAGGGATACGGAATTACACGAAGCGTATGATACTTCAACTATCGGTCTTTATGCTTCAGTCCTCCTCCGAGCTCATGACCTGAGACAACGCTGCAGACGACAGGCGCGCGATAGCACCCATAGAGGGAGTGGCCTCTTGCCCGACGTGGAGAGGAAACTGAGAATTCTCACTGTTGACGACCACCCATTGTTTAGGCAAGGGCTCGCAGCCGTCATCAATGCACGCAAAGACATGGAAGTGATTGCCGAGGGAGGAAACGGCCTTGAGGCAGTGGACTTATACCGCCATCACAGACCCGACGTCGTCATCATGGATCTGCGTATGCCGGCGTTGGGAGGCGTTGAGGCAATATCCATCATCATCACCGAGTTTCCAGGTGCGCGGATCCTGGTGATGACCACTTTTCAGGGCGATGTCGAAGCGCTTCGTGCCCTTAAAGCAGGAGCGCAGGGATACTTGCTAAAGAGTGCAATCGCGGAGGACGTGGCTCACGCCATCGAGCGCGTTTCACGCGGCCAAAAATACGTCCCCTCGGCTGTGGCAGTCGCTTTAGCAGATCACGCAGGCGATGGTGGCCTGTCGATGCGAGAGGTTGAAGTATTGCGTCTGATCGCATCAGGCAATTCCAACATGGCCGCTGCCCGGGCGCTTTCGATATCCGAGGAAACGGTGAAAAGTCACATGAAGAGCATCATTGCCAAGCTCAACGCGCAAGATCGAACGCACGCGGTGATGATTGCAGTGCGTCGAGGAATACTGACGGATTAGGCGGTTCGACCCCCGGGCAGCGAACGCGAACCTACAAGTGCCGGTATGTTTCCGCGCAGCCTCGACCCAGGATTGGAGGGAGTTACGAGAATGTCCAGTTCGTTGGCGACCATGGCACTCCTGACTCGGCCCCAGCGTTCATCCCTCGTTGCATGGCTGAGCTCGTTGTCGCGCCGATAACTGCTCACCTCTCACCTTCCCCTGCCGAGCAGGCCGCGGCAGGATATCTTCACCGCGCTGCGCCACGGACTTGTGGTCGCAGCACGACCTGAGAATAGGTCAGGAAATAGCACGTTCGCCAAGCGGCCGCCGTCGCAGCGACAGTTGCGAGATGGCGGGCGGCGTGTAAGCCGATCCCCCAAGCGGAGCGATATCGGTCCCCGGTGGTACGATCCGGTCGATCCGATCGAGGACATCGTCGGTGAGCGTGACCTTTGCGCCCGCCAGCAGATCGTCGAGCTGCGCCATCGTGCGAGGGCCGATGATCGCGGACGTCAGCGCCGGATGCGTAACCACGAACGCCAGGGCCATGTGCGTGAGTGACAGCCCGGCCTCGGCTGCCAGCGGTATGAGCTGCTCCACCGTTTCCAGGCTACGCTCGTCCGACATCAGCTCCGGAAAATATTTTGCTCGGAGCGTGTCGGGATGCTTCTGCCCCTTCCGATACTTGCCGGTGAGCATGCCCTTCGCGAGCGGGCTCCAGGCAGTCACGCCCATTCCCCAGCGTTGGCAGCTTGGCAGCACCTCGCGCTCGATGGCGCGATTGAGGATCGAGTAGGGCTGCTGCTCGGCACGAAAACGCACCAGTCCGCGATGTTCCGCCACCCACTGGGCTTCGACGATGGCGGACGCCGGGAAGGTCGTCGTGCCGATCGCGCGCACCTTGCCTGCTCGCACAAGATCCGTCAGCGCGAAGAGCGTCTCTTCGATAGCGGTACCCGGATCCGGCCGGTGCAGTTGATAGAGATCGATATAGTCGGTCTGGAGCCGCTTGAGCGAGTCTTCCACGGCCTTGGTAATCCAGCGCCGGGAACCGCCCCGCTGATTCGCCCCCTCCCCCATCGGATGGAAAAACTTAGTGCCGATCACGACGGTGTCGCGTCGGCGCTTTACTGCCTCACCAACGATCTCTTCCGAGTCCCCGCGGCTGTACGCATCCGCCGTGTCAACGAAATTGATCCCGAAATCCAGCGATTTGTGGATCATTCGAATACACTCGTCCCGATCCGGGTTACCGCCTTTGCCGAACATCATTGCACCAAGGCAATAGGGGCTGACCTTGATGCCTGTGAGGCCGAGCGCGCAATACTTCATCATTGCTCTCCTTACGCATTGAAAGTTGACGCCGTCGGCCGCGACTGCGCATCTCATACAGGGACGCTGGCAAAGCAATAAAGTCTTCGAGGCCGTACATCGCGATATATTCACCTACGGGTTCGATATCGAACGGGAACACGCGGACATTACGGGCTATGTATTCCGAGGGCCGCATCGGCAGGCCACGTCCTTCCGACCCATCGGCGAACATCGTGGGAATGAGGGACTGATTGTTGTCGTACCACAGATTGCGCCTCCTCATCAACCGCGGGTCCGCTGATGTGGCACGTCCCAGATTCGTTGACTCCGGGCTCGAAGGCTGTCCTTTGCTTGCGCCATAACCTTGGCTATTGCGCGCCGCCGCCCGCAGAACATATAAATGCGTTGCAATTCCGTTGAATTTTGGAAAGGACATTCCCGATTTCCCGGAATTGTCTCCGGACCGCCTTGCGCGTACGGTTCCACAACCACGGGCGGAAGGAGCCTTGCCATCGCCCCGTGCCGATTGATCACGAGGTCAGATACTGCGCGAAGGCGATCACCAGGCGCTGGTTGCAAAGGCTCGAGGCAGCGCACGTGTGAGCTAGCCGCCTCCCTCTGAACGCGCTGGGGGCGATGTCCGAAACCGCGTACCGGTCGCCTGAAGCCGCTCGGACTCTTGCCAAGCAAATGAGGGTTTCATGACACACGGCAAAGATCCTCACTTGGGCAAGACCGAACTCGCCGCCGGGGAACGGCGCGAGCTACTCAAGTGTGGCATCGCCCTGGCTGGCGCCCTTGGGATCGGCGTCGGGTTCGACCCGCCGGCTATCGCGGCGGCGGACATTCCTTCGAGCGCAGCGCCACTGGATGCAAAGGCCGAAGCCAAGAAGATCGCCTTCGACCGCATCGGAGATGGCGAACCACTCCTGCTCATTTCGGGGTTCCCACAGACCCGCATCTCTTGGAATCGGCTAATCCCGCTGCTCTCCCACAAGTTCCAGGCCGTGCCCGCGGATCTGCCGAGTTTCGGCGACTCAGGAATCCTCTCGGCACCCGCCTCCACCGAGAATGTGGCGAGGGTCTTTCACGAGTTCGTGGCGGGCCTCGGCACTCCGCTTCACGTCGTGGCTCACGATTTCGGCGCTTGGTGCGCGTATAGCTGGGCACTCCTCTTCCCGGAAGATTTCAAGTCACTGACACTGATTGAAGCCGGAATTCCGGGCGTCACGCTGCCGAGCGATATCGAGCTCTCGGACTACAAGCGCAAGTGGAATTTCATCTTTATGATGCTCCCGCACCTGCCCGCTGAGCTCGTCAAGGGAAAGGAAGCTGTGTTCGTGGGTTGGTGGTACAAGAACAAGGTCTACCGGCCAGGAGCGATTCCACGAAACATCGTGGCCAAATACGTCCGCGCCTATGCGCGCCCCGGACGCATGGATGCAGCATTCGACTACTGCCGCAACATTCTCGTCGACATGGCTTTCAATAAGCGGCAGTTCACGAGCAAGCTCCCCATGCGCCTGCTGGCGGTGGGGGGTGAATATTCGATCCCCGGAATGGGGGAGTCGCTGCGGCCTTACTTTGAGCACACCACTTCCGTCGTGATTCGCGACTCCGGCCACTTCGTTCCGGAAGAGCAGCCGCAAGCGCTTGCGAAGCATCTGCTGGCCTTTCTGTGACAAGGGAAGTGTGAGCTACCGGACCAGTCCTCATACCGTCAGGGAAATCCGCAGGATATCCTCAACCGCCGACACCGCGGCGTGCGTGCCCGGCGCGGCCCAACTCGTTGCCGAAGACACGCCGTCGAGCGGCTCTGCACAAGAACCGCATCTCCCTGGCGCTGAGCCAATACCGACGTTGTAAAGCCTGCAATTTTCACGGGAGGTTGCCGTGTCGACTTCATTCAGTCAGCTCCCCGAGTCGCTCCGAGCAGTGAGGACACGGCCGCTCTTCGTGCTGCAAGAAGCGGTGCCGCCGCTTCTTGTCGTTGGCGACACACCCAACGGCTTCCGCCGCATCGGGCTGGTTCAGGGCGGCTCGTTCGAGGGCGAGCGGCTGTCGGGCGAAGTGGTGAGCGGCAACGACTGGCAAACGGTACGCCGGGACTCGTGCACGAAGCTGGATGTGAGGCTGATTCTGCGTACCACCGATGGCGCGCTCATCGTCATGACTTACACGGTCCTGCGTGCCGGCCCTCCTGATGTTATGGAAAAGCTCGACAACGGCGAGGCGCCGGACCCAGCGAGCTATTACTTCCGCATGAGCCCCATGTTCGAGACGAGTGCAAGGAAATACGACTGGATCAATCGCATCATCAGCGTAGGTGTCGGGAACAGACTCGCCGACGGTCCGATCTACAGCGTTTTCGAGGTGCTTTGAATGAAAGCGAGTGTCATCAAGAACTACGGCGGCCCCGAAGTCTTCGCGTACGTTGACGTGACCGATCCCGTACCGGCAAAGGGAGAGATCCGGGTACGAGTCGCTGCAGCGGGCGGCAATCCGGTGGATATCCATGAGCGAAGCGGAGCGGCGAAATCCTGGCGACCGCTAACTTTCCCGGCAATTCTCGGCTGGGATCTATCTGGGACCGTCGATCGCATCGGACCCGGAGTCACCCGCTTCGCGGTTGGCGACAGAGTTTGTGCGTGGGCATACCACACCTACGCCGAGCTTTGCGTGGCCCGCGCTGATCTCTTCGCGAAGGTGCCGGACGGAATGCTACTCATCGATGCAGCCGCTCTCCCGCTGGTGACCGTCACCGGTGGACAGCTCGTCACGGTGGCGACCGCAGCTGAGGCCGGGCAGACCATTCTGGTCTCCGGGGCGAACGGCGCCGTGGGCCGTTCTGCGGTATTCGCGGCCAAGGCCAGGGGCGCCACGGTTATCGCCGGGGTTCGGCGAGAGCAACTGAGTGAGGCCGAAAGCATCGGCGCGCATCGCACTGTGGCGCTCGACGATGATGAGGCGATGAAGAGTCTGCCTTTCGTCGACATCGTCGCGAACGCCGTTCGCGGGAAGACCGCCGCGATGCTCATGAGTAAGGTAAAACCCGGAGGCGTGTACGCCTCCGTCACCGGCGCTCCCGATAACGCCAAGGACTACCCGTCGGTGCGCGTCGTCTCGTTCGTATCGAAGCAAGATAGCGCGTTCCTCACCTCAATGGTCGAGGCGGCGTCGAGAGGCGATTTCCTCATCCCGATCGATCGGCGCATCCCGCTTAGGGATGCCGGCGCGGGTCAAACTGCGATGGAAAAAGGTGGCATCGGCAAGGTGCTCCTGATCCCATGAGCGGGGCCGAACGGCTCCATCCAGGATAGCCAGCATGACCGCCGCGAGCATTGCGCTTGAAAGAGGCGCGGTTTTTACGGGAGGAGCTACGCCATCAATGCGGGCAAAGCCGTCTGCAGAAAGTTTTCGACCGGCATGGGAACGCGCCCGGTGAGATTTGCCACTGTGGGGGTGATGATCGCGTGATAGCCACGCGACGTCTCCTCATCCAACCCACGCACACTTCTTGCGGCGAACGGAGGGATACCTGCAGCCACCAAACCCTTTTCAACCTCTTCCGGCGTCACATTCACGTGCTGGACGGACTTGCCCGAAAGGCGTGAAAGAATACTCGCAACCTGTTCCTGCGCAACCGAAGCAGGACCTGTAACATCGTAAATGGCCTTACCTGTGGAGTTGAGCAACGCCGCCGCGGCCGTTCTTGCGCAGTCTTCGCGAGTCACATACGAGCGGCCCTGCGACTGCGTTGCGGACGCCAGCTTTCCGGTCTTGAGCGCGAACTGCGCAAATCTGAGGATGACTTCCGCGTAAAGATTATTCCTCAGGATTGTCCAATTCAGCCCGCTCTCAAAGAGCGCAACTTCCGTCCAGAAATGATCGTCCATGATCGAAGGTCCCTCCGTCGGATGGGCATTAGGCAGCGATGTATAGACGACGTGCTCCACACCGGCACCAACCGCGGCTTGAATGGCCGCCCGGTGCTGTCTGATGCGCACGCCCGGCGCGTGAAGGGAATCGGTACTGATGAGGAGCAGGCGCTCGGCCCCCCGGAATGCCGCCTGCAGGGTCTCGGGCCGATCGAAATCAGCCTCCCGCTCTTCTACACCCAATGCGGCGAGTTCCTCACTCCTACCCGGAGTACGGGTGGCAGCGATCACCTTTTTCGCTCCGAGCCGCCGAAGCTCCGCCACAACGGCCTTTCCCAGGTTTCCACTAGCGCCCGTCACGAGAAGCTGCTTGTCTGCAAGACTCATTTTCCACCTCCAAAGCCAGGCGCATCCTTCACGCAACCCTTGGAGGCTGCGCGCAAGGAACTCGGGCCAGATGTCCTGGCTGGTTCTTCAGACGCGCGACTTGAGCGCGCAAACCGAACCGGCAAAAACGGTCGGGGACGCATTCGGAAGTCCCACCTACCGCGCCCGCCCGATGCGTTTCGCCGCGTCAGCATCGAGTACATCGAAGGGAAGCAGGTGGAATAACTCGCTCGCCCTCTCACGGGCAACTTCAGCGCCCGAGCGTAGGGGTCTGTCGAACGCCCCCAAAATGTTATTGCCGCACACATCTTCAAGACTCGTCGCGATGCGAACGTAGTAGGAACCCCTAATCCAAGGCGATGCAGGGATGAAACTCCACCGCCTTTCGTCCTGCTCGACCGCGACCTCACCCGGCATCGGCTGTCTACCTTCCGAGACGACGGTGATCCCGTGCCAGAGCAGCGCCCAATCCAACGGTTGCGGAAACAGCAGGGTGAGAGGTTGTCGGCTCCCGCTCAGAGGAGGCAGGATTTTCCACTGCTCAATGGTAACCGGCGAGCGAATTGCCCCCGCAACCTGGAACGCCTTGTAGTGACTCTCCCGTAGTGGCCGACCCGCCAAGTCGAGCATTCCTGAACCTATGACCAGCGTGTAACGCTCACCTACCTTGAGCGGTTGGCCCAGTTCGCGGTTGGGTCCGACCGCACGCTTGAGTCTTCCGGGATCGAGCAGGATCGTTAAGTTCCGCATGCTCCTATCCCAGAGTTCGGCGGGAGGACGATAGAGGACATCGGGCGCCGGTCGCCCATCGGGACCGAGAAGCTCGATGTGTTCCTCCGCTCGACCGTGCTGCATCGAATCGGAAAAGCATACGTAAAAGCGAAGCAGGTTCTCTGGCAATGAGTGGCTTGAGGGGAACACCTGCCTCACTTGGGTGAGCACAGCGCTCAACTCTCGCGGAAGCGAGAACTCAAGAGTCGTTACTTCGGAAAGCTCAGGGATACCTAACGGTCGAGGGTCGAAGCTCGCCCGATAGCGAATTCCGGGCTCGAACGGAAAGTGAGGGACGAATTGAATGCCCCTCTCAAGAACTTCGTTTCGGCCGAAAACGTCCGGAAGATACTCTCCTCCAGGCGCTCCTTCTCCGACGACCCTCACTCGAAGCACGGACTGCAGCGGGGAGCCGGCCTGCGAGCATCTACCGAGGGACGCGATCAGATCGGAATCCACATCCTCGACACGAAGGCAACCCGATTCCGGTTCACGCGAATCGGCGTCGAAGATGAGCCTGGGTCGCTTAGTCGCCCGCATGGGCGGGCCACATGCGACCCACATAGTCGATCTCGTTCCGATGCGCTCGATAGTGGAAGGGATCTGGACCATTAGGCCAGTTCATTTCCGACATGCCATCCTTCCGCTCGAAGAGGTAGGGCATCATCAGCGTGCTGACGTCCAACCGATAAGAGGTTCTTGGGTGTCGCCAAATCACGACCGCCCATTTGGAATTAAGAATCGCAGTGTGCTCGGCGTGAATTGGCAGATAGCGTTGCGTTAGACCGAGCCCACCGGGTCCGAAATCGATCGGTCCGCCCGTCGGTCCGCCTGGAGCGGATCCCATATCCGAAACCTTGATGCGAGAGCCGCTGCGCGTGTCAATGGTGACCAGCAAGTATTCCTTACTGTCAAAGGGATCGATATAGGTCAACATGTCGAGCGGGTTACTCCCATACCCCAGCTCTCCGATGGTATCCCCACGAACGTGGGCGCCATCCTTCAAGGAGGCGAGGGGGAAGCGCACAAGAGGCGTGCAGCCGTAAACGGCGAACAGATACGGCTCGCCATTCACCTCGCGGATGAGGTGCCGAATGATCGGCGCGCGGGTTTCAAATTCGCCGTGCACCGGATGCCAGATCTCGACGGTACACGTTGCCAGAGGGGCACTGAAGGGGTATGGGATTCGATACAGAGTCGATGCAAATCTCTGATTCGAGACCCCGGTTACGAAAATCTGCCCGTCGTGGTATTCGACGTCCGTGATCGCGTACATCCGCTGCGGGTCAAACTCCAGCATCGCGTTCGGAGTGGGCTCCTTGGGAATCGCCACTTGAGAGTGCGCAATACGCCCAAGTTCCAGCACCTCAAGATTGCCGTGATTGATCTTTACGATCGCCGGGAGGGCGTCGATGCCTCGGCCCCGCTCGACTGACATCAGGATCTGCTGAGTCGGCTGATGGACTACCATGTCATTGACGACGATCCTGTCCTGGGTGGTACCGAAGAGTGCGGCAAGCTTTTGATCGAGGCCACGGATCAGATCCCGGCCCTCGAAGTTGTGAAAATTGCCAAGCTCGACACCCGTCTGTGCGGTCAGGTCTCCGTCCTGCAACGCGAAGGCATGGACCGCGGCGCCTCTGATATCACCCACAAAGAGCACGTTGTCCGGCCCGAACGCCAACACGCCGGCAGACCGGAGCGGATGGGCTGATGGTGCCGCACGGGCTTCGCTCACCTCGGCAACAGCGCTATCCGACCCCGCAAAGAAGCGGCCGGTTAGAGCGGCGCCGACCCCGGATAGCGCACCGAGTCGCAGCACATCTCGCCTCGAGCGAGGCCGAGGTACGAAGGAATCGTTCATCTCTCTCCCCTCCGACGTTCTGGCGTTGCGCGGCTACTCGAGAGCGGCGGCTTCCCTCGCGGTCACCAGCTTTCCGAGCTTGCCGAACTCGTGCAGATCTCCGAAGACCTCGATACGAATCGACTGGTCGACGCCCCCCACACGCACCGGCGCAAAACCGCTCGCCCCGATCAGATCCGCAACGGCATTCCCGGCATCAGGGTCATCGCTCGCATAAAACAGCACGTTGGGTTCGGGGGATCGACGGGCCCCGGTTTTGAGGGATTGGGCCGCAACCGTTCCGAAGGCCTTCACGAACTTCGCCCCGGGAGGCAGCATTGCCGCCAGGATCTGTCCGGAAGACTTGTCTTGCGGAATGATCTTCTTGAATCCGCCCGATCCATCAGGAGCGATGGGATTCGACGGGTCGACAATGATCTTCCCGCCGAGTTTGTTGCGATACTCGGCGAGCAGCTCCTGCGTGGCGTTGAACCAGACTGCGAAGATGATGAGATCGGCAGCCTCGATCGCTTCCGCCACCGATGCCGCACGCGCCCCGCCGTTCAGCTCCTTGGCGAATTCCTCAGCCTTGTGCGGACCGTGATCAGCGACGATCACGGACTTGCCTCCCGCCATCAGGTTCAGTGCCACCTGCCTACCGATGTTCCCGAGTCCGACGATTGCGGTCTTCATGCGATGCACCTTTAGTGCGGGACGCCACGTATCATTGAGCCTGCCAACCACCGCCAACAGCACGCATATGGTAGCGATTCGAGGCGAAGGGAGCGTCTACGCGAGCCGAGAATGACTTTCTCGCAAATGGAATGATCGTGGGGGATCGGAGCTGGAATTCGCCGTGCTCCGTGGCACTCAGCGCCCGCGAACCAGCTCGATCGGCGCGTTACCCTTCCAGAATTCCGCGCTTCGTCGCGATGACTACCGCATGCGTGCGATCATTGGCATCGAGTTTGGCCATCAGACTTTTAAGGTGACTTTTGACCGTTGATTCGGTGAGACCTAAGTGCGATGCAATCTCCCGGTTCGAGGTCCCGACCGCGACCTCCCTCAATACCTCGACTTCCCGGGAGGTCAAAAGCTCATCGAGCGCGTGATTCGCGAGTTCAGAGGCGACCTCGGGCGAGAGGCTCCGCCCGCCGCGGTGTACTGCCCGGATTGTGTTCACCAGGTCCTTGCGAAGGGTGCTTTTCAACAGATACCCGACCGCACCCGCCTGCAACGCGCGCAGCACCTGTACGTCTCCAGAGTATGTCGTCAACGCTATCAAACGGGCACCGGGATATCCGGAGCGGATGACACGAATGGCCTCGATGCCGTTCATCACGGGCATCTGAAGGTCCATGAGTGTGACGTCGGGCAGAAGTCGACGAAATGCCTCCACCGCCTGCTCACCATCTGCAGCCTCGCCCGCGAGAACAAGCTCCTCTTCGGCCTGTAGGATCGCTGCCACGCCTTCCCGAAACACGGGATGGTCGTCAACCACCAACACTCTCACTTTCGACCGCTCGGGCGCCATGGGGGCTGTGCCGATCCTCCTCACGCGGCAAGGGAGGGAAACAGAGTCGGAGCCATTTCAGCGGCGAATGCCTTGAAAAGGCGTACTGAGCGAGAGATGTGCCGGCTTCCCGAATGCAGGAGGGAGAGATCGCGCGGACGGAATCGCCAACTCGGCATGACTTCCACGAGCCTGCCTTCACGCAGCAGCTGCGGCTGAAAGAGCGGGGGCAGCTCGCCG
>Ga0335075_10008798_pt1 | contig 15458 bp, 15 predicted proteins | sample Lox_Sample_24_FD_206723 | JGI IMG/M metagenome (GOLD analysis project Ga0335075, IMG submission 206723) | Soil microbial communities from Loxahatchee National Wildlife Refuge, Florida, United States - Lox_Sample_2.4 | ecosystem: Environmental > Terrestrial > Soil > Wetlands | place: USA... | reverse complement strand
CGTGACGGCGGTCAGGGTCTCGGCCAAGGCCCCGTACCTGAAGCAACTGTGAACCGCCAGCGACGGCGCTGCCGGCGCGCCGATCATCGCTGCTGGGCTGGTCTGGACGATCGGACCCGACAAACGGGTGCACGGCCTCAACCCGGCCAGCGGCCAGGAGCTCGTCTCGATCCCCTTCGGCGGGTCGGCGAACCACTTCCCGACCCCGTCGGCAGCCGACGGCCTGCTGCTACTTCCCGGCACCAGCCAGGTCTTCGCCTTCACGGGCCCCGCAGGACTGCCGCCGCCCGCTGGTGACTGAGACCTGCGACCCGCATGGACAGCGCTGCACATTCCGATCTTGCTGCGGGAAACCGGTGACGGCGCGTTCTCGCATCACCGAGAACGCCTGGCCCGCCAGGCCGCGGTGGCGGAACGCAGTGCAGACTGATCAAGAGCCAGTATGTGCACCATCTACCTGCAGAAACTGCTGTCCTTGCTCTGCTGGACCGTCATCAGCATGTGCCAGATCGTGGCTCTGAGCCGGGCGGTCGCCGGAATTGGCTGTCTGGCGTGCTGTCACTCGGCTCGTGTGCGGCTATGAGTGGGACGGGCGAGGTTGCGCCGGGGTCGGGGCGAGCGCGTCGATCAGGGTGAGGACGGCGTTAATGTAAGGCTGCACGTCGAGCCCGGGATCCCAGGCGTGCTGCAGTACAAGGCCCTGGAAGATTGAAGCGCAGACTCGCGCGGCGCCACCGGGGTCGAGTTGCCGGGGCAGTTGGCCGTCGCGCTGTCCCTGGCGGAAGAGTTCGGCCAGGATCTGCAGCGGCTCGTCCAGGCCGCCGCGGACGATGCTCATCACGCGGTCGTTGTGCAGGGCCTCTCCCCACACCTGGACAGTTACCCGGCGCCAGCGCTGCTCGGCTGGGTCTGCGAGGCGTCCCAGCGACACTCCGACCAGCCGGCGCAGCGCCTCGGCAACATCGTCACCGTCGCGCCACTGGGCCAGGGCCGCGGCTTCGGCTGCGTGATGCTCGGCCGCGATGGCCGCCACGATGTCTTCCTTGGACCGGAAGTACCGGTAGATGGCGCCGGCGCTCAGGCCGGTCTCGGCCACGATGTCCTGCATCGTGGCCTGGTGGAAGCCGCGCCGGGCGAAGCAGGTGATCGCGGCGTCCATGATCTGGCGGCGCCGTGAGGCGAGATAGCTCTGGCTGACGCGCGGCATCTCAGGTCCGCCTCGCTCCGGCGACGTGGTAGTACGCGGGTACACCCGGGCACTTGCCTGCGGGGTACAAACGTTCGGCCGCCTCGCTGACCTTGGTGTCCCATTCCAGATCGAAGCCGCGCGCTGCCAGGTAGCACGGCACCTGCGCGGGATCGAATCCGAACGTGAACGGCTCGCCGACCCGCCGTACCGCGCGGAGCGTTGTATCGGCTCCGTCGAACACGGCTGTCCCGTCGATGATCCCGCGGTCCACGTAGGTGAACACGACCGCAGATCCCGTCCCCAGTACCGCGGCCAGGAATGTGAAGGTGGCATCAACAGCTTCCGGACTGAGGTAGTTGGTCACCCCCTCCCACAGCACCAGGGTCGGCGCGCCCGGCTCAAGCCCGGCGTCAGCGAGCTTCGCTGCCGGATCATCGGTTCCGAATACCACCGGCACGAATCTGACCCGGCCCGCCGCCTCGCCGGTGCCGTCCTGCACGACGCGCCGTTTGGCAGCCTGGGTTGCCGGATGGTCCACCTCGAACACCTTCACTCGTCTCATCGCGGGCAGCCGGTAGGCACGGCTGTCGAACCCGGCGCCCAGGATTATCACCTGCCGGACCCTGGGAAGCTCGGCCGCGACCTTCTCGTCGATCAGCCTCGTGCGCGCGACGACGCCCGCGCGAACGCATGGCCAGCGATGATCAATGAACGCCTCGATAAGTGTCCTGGCGACCCCAGCTCGCGCCAGCCCGGCCACGACCCGGAACTCGGGGGTGAGAAAGCGGACCGCCAGCGGATCGTCGGCCACCCGGCGGCCCGCCGGGCGCCGGGCCTCGAGGGCACGGAACAGGGCGTTCTGCACGGCGGTCCGGCTGGGCTGATCTTCCCGCAACGGACCTCCCTCTGATAGAAAGCGGATGTCCGTTCACTTTAGCTCACGGCCGACCGTGACGGCAAACAGCGGCGCTCGCGACGTCTGCCAGCTCCAAGGTGGGCAAGCGTTCATGCCGGCGTCGGGACTACCGCGCCGCGCGTCAGGAAGAAGACACGGGCTGCTGGCCGCCTCGAAGTTGCACCGGGGCCGGCAGCGGCCCGTCGCGGCGACGGCTGCTGACCGGAGGGGGCGCAGCCGCCGGGGCGGGGCTGGTTGCCGGCGGGCTCGGCGGCTACTTAGGCCGCGGCACGGCCACGCAGCCGGGCAGCAGGGCAGGCGGGGTCCTTTGGTGACAGCACGGGCACGGTGCCGTTCTGCGGCGAGCATCAGGCCGGAATCGCCACCCCGCGCAGGACCGGCTCGCGTTCGGCTCCCTTTTCGCCGTGCCCGGCACCACCCAGAACGACCTGCGCGACCTGCTGCGCCAGTGGACCGCGGCAGCTGCGCGGATGACAGCCGGGAAACTGGTCGGCGAGGACACGAGCTTGTACGCGCCGCCGGTTGATACCGGCGAGGCCGTCGGCTCCCCGGTGTCGCGGCTGACGACCACGATCGGCTACGGGCCCTCGCTCTTCGACGGCCGGTTCGGCCTCGCGGCATGCAGGCCCGCCGCGCTGGCCCCGCTGCCGCCGCTGCCCAACGAGGACCTCGACCCCGACTACACCGGCGGCGACCTGTGCATCCAGGCCTGCTGCGACGACCCGCTCGTCGCCTTCCACGCCGTCCGCAACCTCGCCCGCATCGGCATGGGCGTCGTCGAGCACAACTGGATGGAACTCGGCTTGGGCCGCACCTCCGCCACCACCACCAGCCAGGCCACCCCCCCGGAACCTGCTCGGCTTCAAAGACGGCACCCGCAACATCAGGGCCCAGCAAACCCAGCTCATGAACAACTACGTCTGGGTCGGCCCTGGGACCGACCCAGCCCTGGCTGGCAGGCGGCAGCTACCTGGTCGCGCGCTAGATCTGCATCTTCGTGGAGAACTGGACCGCGACTACCTCCTCCACCAGGAACACGTCATCGGCTGCGCCAAGGCCCTGCGGCGCGCCGCTGACGGGGGGCGGCGAGTTCACCACCCCAGACTTCGTCGCCAGGGGACCGGACGGGCAGCCCGCCATCCCGGCCACCGCGCACATCCGGCTGGCCACTTTCGAGCACAACGACGGACTCCGGATCCTGCGTCGCGGCTGCTCCTTCACCGACGGCATCGACCCGGAAGCCTGCACCCTGCTCGGCGGCCTGTCCTTCATCGCCTTCATGAAACATCCGGCCCAGTTAATCCGCCTGCAGCAGTCGCTGGTCGCCGACGCCATGAACGAGTACGCCCACCACATCGGTAGCGCCGTCTTCGCCTGTCCGCCCGGCCTGCGACCCGGCCAGCGCTACGGCTACCCCCTGTTCACCTGACCGTCGCCCGGCGGGCACGCGTGCACCGTGTGACCGATGTCGCCCGTTCCCCAATACAGCTCACGCGCCCGCCTGCGGCCACGTGCTCCAAAACGAGGGATCGTGCCTGCCGGCCCACAGCGCCTGAGCTGGCGGGACCCGACGAGGTGAGTGAGCGGCATAGCAGCGCTGGCAGACGAGCCGCTCCACGGCGTGCGGCCAGATCGAGGTGATCGGCCTGGTGGTGGCGACGCTGGCCCACGATGGCCACCCGCCGGACCGGCTAGCCATTGCGCTGGGCGGCCCGGGACCTGGTCACCGTGCTGGCCGTCTGCCAGGGGGCACTCCCCGCGGGCCGTCGCTTAGCGGCAGTCAGGTCCCGGCGCCGCCTGCGCCCAGCAGCCATCGCAGACCCGGTGACACGGGTATCGCGCAGCCCGGTAGCGGGCACGGCGCGGCTGGCGGCAGAGCGGGCCACTTGCAGTCATTCTGGGTTGGGCTAGATCGAACGCGGTGGCCGGGTTCCGCGGCCTCGTGCGATCTTCGGTGTTATCGTCCTGGCCGGAGGTGGGAATTGACCCAGGTCGGCGTCAAAGACGCGCTGCTGGATGCTCAGACGCTGCGGACGATGGGATCGGCTCCCTACGGCGGCGCTGATATCGGCGAGTGCCTGACGGCCGCGGCCCGGGTCCGGCGAACGGACCTGACCAGCTGGTACGACGCCTGGTTCTCGACCGCGACCGCTGCGCTGGACCTGGCCGAGCGTGAGCTGGCCGCCGGGAGGACCGAGACCGCGCGGCTGGCGTTCTGGCGAGCCTCGAGTTACTTCCGCACGTCCGGTGTCATGCTCATGGGCACCCCGACCGATCCGCGGCTGGCCGATGCCAGCAGACGGCAGACCGACGCGTTCCGCCGCGGGGCGGCGCTGCTCGCAGCGCCGCCGCAGATCCTGCAGATCCCGTACGAGGGCACCACGCTGCCGGGCTACTTCTTCCCCGCCGGACACGGCCAGCAGCGGCAGGCGACCGTCATCCTGACCGGGGGCTACGACGGGACAGCGGAGGAGCTCTACTTCTTCAACGGCGCCGCTGCGCTCGCCCGCGGCTATCACGTGCTCGCCTTCGACGGGCCAGGCCAGGGGGCGGCCCTGCTGCAGCAGGGCCTGGTCCTGAGGCCGGACTGGGAAAACGTAGTGACACCCGTCGTGGACTACCTGCTGACCCGCCCGGACGTGGACGCCGGCAGGATCGCTCTCATCGGGCTGAGCCTCGGCGGTTACCTCGCCCCCCGCGCCGCTAGCGGCGAGCACCGGCTCGCCGCCTGCATCGCCGACTGCGGGTCCTACGACCTGTTCGCCGCCGCGCTCGAACGCATTCCCGGCGCGCTCGCCCGCGGCCTGACCGACACCCGCGGCACGGCAGCCGCGGTGCTGCGGCGTGTCCTGCGGGTGCTGGAGCGCAAGCCCACCGCGGGATGGGCGCTGCGCCGCGGCCAGCAGGTCCACGGTGCGGCCGACCCGGTCAGCTACCTTCGCAGCTTGCGCGACTACACCCTGAAAGGCCGCGCCGCAAAGATCGCCTGCCCGGTGTTCGTGTGCAACGCCGAGGGCGACGACATCAGCCGGTCGGCACCGCAGCTGGCCGCCGCCCTGACGTGCGCGAACGAATTCGTCACTTTCACCGCAGCCGAGGGCGCCGGCGATCACTGCGAAGCCGGGGCACGCACCCTCTACCACGCACGATCATTCGGCTGGCTCGACCGCACCCTGCACCCGCACTGACCGCCGACAGGCCGCCATGCTCCCCGGCCGGCGCTTCGATCGCGCCCTTACGCGGCGTGGCTCACCGTGACTGACTCCCGCTTGTCGGTGGCTCGTGGGCCTGGCTCAGCGGTTCGGCCCGGACCTGCTGGCTCAACGGGCGCCAGCCAAGCGGCGGGTCCTCTCCGACACGTCCGTCGACGGTCTCGCGGATCAGGTCCGCGTGTCCGGTGTGCCGACCGTACTCCTCGATGAGGTCGCAGAGCAGCCGCCGCAAGCTCAGGTGCCGCCCACCGGATCGAGCCAGGTGGACGAGCTGGTCCAGCCCGCCGTCGGCCAGGGCCGCGGCGAGCCGAGCCCGGGACCTGTCGATGGTGCTGTCCCATAGCACGTAGAGCTGTTCCGCGGTGTCGTCGGCCGCCGAGTCGAAATCCCACGTGGTGTCACCGTCCCAGTCGCGGGCATCCCATGGCGGGCTCAGCGGCGCGCCGCTGAGCTTGGTGCCGAACATCTGGTCTTCGGCGCGCGCGAGATGCTTGAGCAGGCCGCCCAGCGTCAGCGCGGAGGCACCGATCCGGGCCTGCAGCCCGGCCGCGTCGAGGCCGTCGGCCTTCCACCGGAAGGTCGCGCGCAGCCGATCCAGCGCGCCGGCGAGGTGCTCGGCTTCGGTACCGGCCAGGGGTGGTTCCCGCCAGCAGTGGTTGTCTGTCATTGGTAGTCAGGGGCGCAGTTCCCTTGCGGGCCTTTTCCCCATCCCCCTCTCAATCCGTACGTGCGGTTTTCCCGCATACGGCTTACCGATGATCTTCTAGGCATGGTTACGCTGCCCTCGGGCAGCGGATGGTGCTGGCCCGACCGAAGCGTTCAGCTCGTCGGCGTGTCATCGTCCGGCGGGCGGCGCCGCTACCGCGAGCGGTCGGTGCTACCGTTTGCCAGCTATTCCTACTGGCCGGGTTGGTTTTCCCCAGTTCTCGATAGCGTGCTGAGTTAATGCCGACCTCCTAACCTGCTCAGGTTCAGGTGGCGTCGGCTGCGCGGCAGACGGCGCAGTTGCCCCGATCGTGGTCCTGGTCGAACAGGGCGGCGCCAGTGAGCAGGAGCAGGTAGCGGGCGATCTTGCCGGGCCGGCGCTGGTGGCGTGCGGTGGCCAGCAGGCTGGCGTGAGCGCAGAGGTGACGGGCCAGGTCGCTGTGGCCCAGCGCGTGTGCGCGGTTGAAGTGGCTATAGGCGGCACGGAAATCCCGGCTGGCCAGCGCCGCCCGGCCGCTATCAATGGCAGCGGCCCAGCTGCCCGCGATGTCGGCGGAGGTGCCAGTGCGCGCGCTCGTCATAATGTCCTCCCGAGATGCAGCAAGAGAAGTCAGGCCGAAGACGACGGCTCGGGTATGGTCTTTGCGCTGCCCGGCTGGGCAGCCTGCGCAGGCGGTTGGCGGACCTCGGCCTGCTGATTTGCCGTGGTTGATGGTGACGGCGGCGGGCCCCGGTGCCCGTCGTCTGGGCTCGGGCCCACAGGGCTGTGCGTGCCGCGGGCCAGCTGGCCGGCGCGTTGCCAGAGGAGAGCGAGTGCGGCCAGCTCGGCGGCGTTGATGATGGCTTTGCCGATGATGTTGACCGAGCCGTGCAGGCCGGTGGCGGCGAAGCCGGCCGCTGCCTGGACTAACAGCGCCCCGGTGCATGCGGCTATCAGCTGGGCCCAGGCCGCGACCGGACGACGCCACGCCCATCGCACTGCCGCAGTCGCAGCGACGGCGATCAGGGCCAGTGGCACAGGCGGTGGCAGCCATCCGATGACGTCCTGCCCGGTGGCCAGCAGCAAGATCGCGAACCAGATCAGGGCGCCGCCAGCGGTGAGCAAGGCGAGTCGTGGCGCGGACGGCAGCCGAGCGACCGGTTGACGTCGCGCGGGCGCGACGCGGTGGGCTGCGATGACCAGCGCGACGATCAGGACACCGGTGGCTGCCTGCTGGGGCAGGTGTAGGCGGGCTGGGATGCCGAACGCGGCCTTCTGTAGCACTGTGTACCAGGCCACACCGATGGCGGCGGCATTGACGACGTACACCGAGCCGGTGACCGTCAGCCCGGTCCGGCCTAGCCACGGACGGTGCCGCCAGTCGGGGAACAGCGTCTCAGTGAGGGCGATGGGAATGCCGATGCTGAAGATCGCGTGATAGCCGATGTTGAAGAGGGCATAGGGCCAGTACACGCCGGCCGCGACGCCGTAGGGGTGCGGGAACAGCCGGGGCGTGAACCACGTGGGTTCCAGCAGTCCTTCCTCGACGGCCCCGTATGCCGCGCCGAGCAGGAGGATTGACGGCCATCCGCCGGCCCAGCGCACAACGGTCTCGCGGATGAGGATTGCGCCGCAGCCGTACAACCCGATCTGGGCTAGCAGCCCTGCGGCCTGGCTGACGGTGGTCGTGCCCCAGCACAATTCCGCGATTACCGGCGCGGCAAGCAGCAGGAAGGCGACTGGGCGGCCGCGGCCTCTCGGCAGGAGCATGATGACCTCCCTAAGGTCCAGTACGCATAATAGTTTAGCTCGTGAGCTAAGATACTTACTAGGGTAAAGTTTGGCTATGGCAGCTCAGTACGGGGACGCGCGTGAGCTCGGCGAGCTCGTCGGGCGCGAGTTCAGCACCGCGGTGGTGCTCTTTCATGAGGCCGTCGGCCGCCACCTCGGCCTGTCGGGAACCGAGCGCAAGCTGCTCGACGTGCTAGCCCGCACCGGCCCCGCGACCGCAGGTCAGCTCGCCGCCGAGACCGGCCTGACCAGCGGAGCGATCACCGGGATCGTGGATCGGCTGGTCCGGGCCGGGTACGCGCAGCGCCAGCCCAATCCCGCCGACCGCCGCAGCGTCATCGTCAGCCGCGAGCCCAGCACCAGCCTCGACGAGCTCCGCCCGGACATATTCGAGCCACTGGGACAGGCCATCACCGAGATGTCCATGCGCTATTCCGATGCCGAACTGGCCGCGGTTGCCAGCTACCTGACCGGCCTGACCCAGATCCTGCGCGAGCAGACAGAACGCCTCACCTCCCGTACCGGATCACCCCAGCGCCCTGGTCAGAAGGACCTGAGCGCTGACCCGGCATACACCGCCAGGTGAGCATCCGGCTAGCCGGCTGGGCGCTCATCAAATGATGCTGACCCGCAGCTTCGTGGCTGGTACGACCCGGATGCACTGCGTCGGTGCAAGAGCATCTGATTCGCGGTTCGGTGTGCCGGCGGTCATCGAAACTGCCCGCTGCCGGCAATCAGACACGCTGCCCGGAGGCGGCCAGCCTGTTCACCAGTAGCGACTGCCGCATACGCTGCGGTCTGCGCCGGGTCCGCCTTATGCACGCCGGTCATGGTTCCTCGCCGGGAGTCGAGGCAGCACCCAAGGCATCTCTGCGTGGGGCACCCCGGGGTGCTGCCGTCGTGGCCTCAGTGCCCGTGCGCCTCGGTCAGCGTCTGGCCGCCTAGCAAGCCATTTGCGGTATTCCAGAACATCGGGCAGGCAAGGATCTCGTCCTTGGGGCAGCGCAGCGAGTGCTCGATCGCGCGACGGGCCGCTTCGGCCTTAGCGATCTGCGCGTCGAGCTGGTCGAGCTTGCGTCTTGCGCGTTCTCTCCAGGCCTCCGGAGAGCGGGCCCGAGAGGCGAGGAGGCCCTTGATCTCGGCCAGCGAGAACCCGACCTCGCGCAGGAACACCACCACGGCGACGGTGGCGACGGCCTCGGGGCCGTAGCGGCGCTGTCCGGCGGCCCGCAGCCTGGGCCTGACCAGGCCAAGCTCGTCGTAGTAGCGCAGCGCAGACGTCGAGACCCCAGCGCGGCCAGCAACCTCGCCGATGGTGAGCAAGTCCTCCGGCATTTGACTTCAAGCGTACTTGAAGTGGTTCGCTGGCCACGTGAATATGCGCAAGAGGGTTCTGCGAGCGGTGGTATCGCAGTTCAACTGCCCCCGGGGGCCAGCCGGGCGGCTGGCCGGATGGGAGATGGCGCTGCGGCCCTCCAATCGGCGGCGCAACCGCTGGGCCGTCGCGCTCCTGGGAGTCGGGCCCGCCGACCGCGTTCTGGAGATCGGCTTCGGCCCCGGGATCGCTATCGGCGAGGCAGCACGCCGTGCCACCTGCGGCCGGGTGGTCGGCATCGACCACTCGCCCGAGATGGTGAGACATGCGACCAGGCGCAACGCGGCCGCCGTGCACGACGGGCGGGTCGAACTGCATCAGGCGGCCGTCGACGGCCTTCCTTCGTTCGACTCGGCCTTCGACAAGGTCCTGATCGTCAACTCGCTCGGGTTCTGGCCCCGCCCCGTAGACCACCTGATCGAGATCCGCTCGCTTATGCGCCGCGGCGGCGTCATCGCCATCGTCTCCCAGCCACGCTGCCCTGGTGCCGCCAGCGAACACACCGACCGGGCAGAACGCGAGATCCGGCAACAGCTCCTGGACGCAGGGTTCGATGACATCAGGTCCGAGCGGCTCGATCTCAACCCGCCCGTCACCTGCGTGCTCGCCACCAGGCCGGCCGATCCGAGCGGAGTCCGCAACCAGCGCCGCCCCGCTAGCGACAGCGCCGCGCCGGTCTCGTCCCACGGCCTCAACAGGCAGGCCCAGCAGACCTGGGAGGCAGCCGCTCCCGCATGGGAGCAACACCGTCAACGGATCTTCGACGCGACGCGGACGATCTCTGACCGCCTGGTGGAACTGGTCGATCCCAGGCCGGGGAAAACGATTCTCGAACTCACCGCCGGAACGGGCGAAACGGGTTATCTTGTCGTCGGCCAACTCGGCTCTGACGGTCGGCTCATCTCAACCGACTTCTCCGAGGCGATGGTGCGAGCCGCGGAGCGCGGCGCGGCGGAGCGCGGACTTGACCACGTCGAGTGCCGGGTCATGGACGCGCAGGCGATCGACCTTCCCGCGCGGAGCGTCGACGGTGTGCTGTCGCGCTTCGGGCTCATGCTCGTCCCCGATCCGCTCCGAGCGCTCGAAGAATCCCGCAGAGTCCTGCGGCCCGGAGGACGCCTCGCCTATGCCGTGTGGGGACCGATCGACCGCAACCCCTGGATCACGCTCATCGCGGCCGCCCTGCTCCAGATAGGCCACCCCGGCGGCGATCCTTTCGGGCCTGGCGGGATGTTCTCGCTCTCCGAACCGGAACACAACGTGCGGCTCGCCACCGACGCGGGCTTCGTCGATCCTGAGGTCGAAGAGATCGGCGGCGCGATGCAAGCAGACAGCCTCCAGGACTACTGGAACTTCCAGACTTCCATCTCCGGTCCGGTCGCGACCCTGCTCGCCACCCTCTCAGCACATGAGCGAGACGCCGTCCAAGCCGGATTCCACGCGGCGGCGCAGCCATACCGCACAGCTGACGGCTACCGGCTCCCCTACTGCGCAGTCATCCTCCAAGCGACCCGCTGACCGAACGGGAGGGCGATCACGAACAGGGCTCGTGAGCCGGTCTGTGGCAAGGGCATGCAAACTCGCCAAGTGCGAATCCCCCACCAGTCAGCTGAAGTCGACTGCTCGGGCGGGCAGGTGTTCGGACTACCGCGACGACAGCAGGATAGGCAGGCCGGAACCGACTACTCAGGTCATAGAACGCATAATTCGGAATTCTGAATGCATTTCGCAATCGACGCGCTTCAGCAACCATCGTGCAAAGAATCGGCGATCTGGTCCCTTTCATTCTGGCAACGACGCTCATCGAGCACCCTCGGTAACGGCCACGGACCCGGCTCTCCGGGGACCGTGCGGCAGCGTTCACGTCCGTCACCCGCGCCTGCGGAAGAGTGCTGCCACAAGCAAGGTCATGGACATGCTGGATCTCCCGGTCACCCCCCGCAAAGTTGTGGGAGACCTGTTGCGCGGTCGGCGGCCTGACAGGTGCACGGTGGCGTGGCCGAGGTCACTGGCGCTCTGGACGTCTCCTGGCCGGCCCCGGCAGCGATGACCGGGTTTCGACCAGCAGATATCCGCTGGTCAGCGCGGTTTCCGTAGTTGTGGGTGCCCTGCTGGGGGCGCCAGCCAATGAGCAGCAAAAACGGTCCCTGACCTGGGTGTTCGCTGGCGGCATGCCTGGCGGCGCCTCCAAGCTCACTCGCTGACGTGCGGCTGCGAGCTGGCGCCCGGCGCCGTGCGAAGGGTTCTCCGCTAGCCACGGCGTCACCTCGGCGGCAGTGGCGGCGACGAACCCGATCGACAGCACGTCGCGCTCGTCCTGGAGGCTCTGGGCGTTGAATACCCGCGCCGCTATCCCGTACCCGCTGTCGGCGACCCACTCGGCCCACCTCCCGGCTGCTCAGCTTCGTGCGCGCCCAAGCGTCGGGCCAGTAGAGCGGCCGGCAGGTAAAGGTCGCTTGACATCAGAGGCCCTGTAAAGGTACCTTTACATCATGCGGAACCGGGTCAGGGAGCAGCGCACCCAGCGGGGACTGTCGCAGGCTGACCTGGCGGCGGCGCTGGGTGTGTCGCGGCAGACGGTGATCTCCATCGAGAGCGGCCGGTACCTGCCGTCGCTGCCGCTGGCGTTCACGATCGCCCGGTTCTTCAACCTGCCGGTCGACAAGATGTTCGACCCGGAAGATGAGGAGGCGGGCAGATGATGAGCTTCATTCGGCCCCGCTGGCGCAAGCCCGCAGGAGTGATCCTCGCCGGGGCGGTGTTCGCCGCGGCGTGGGGTATCCGCGGCGGCCCGCATTGGTCGCTATGGGTAACCCTGTTCGGGATAGTCGCGCTAACCCGGGCGCTCTGGCTTTACCTGCTGAGCGGGGATGATTCTGACGCGGGCGCGCTCGCAGGGTCCTTGGCCGATGAGCGCCAGAAGTCGCTCAGCCAGCGGTCGTGGGCCGTGAGCGGGCGATTCGCCATGACCGCCGCCTTCATCGGACTCACCGTTGCCGTCGCGGCCAAGGCCAGCTGGTGGTGGCCGTTCCTGGCCATCCTCGCGGTCACCGGCGTTGGCTACCTGCTTGGCATCGCGGTCTATCAGGCACAGTCAGCAGACTGACCGGGACGCCAGGAATGGCGGGCGGGTTTGCCTCGCGTTGGCCGCGCTGCTTGTCAGGTGGTGAACGTCGGATCACCGCCGCGCACCGGAGGCACCCGGTCCCTGGGTTCCTCCCAGTCCTCCTGGCGGCCGAGGACGGTGAGATCAAGGAAGGTGTAGGAGTTGCCGAGGAATTCGGTGCCGCGGGCAAAGGTGGAATAGGTGTGGAAGATGCCGTCGCCGGGCTCGTCGATGAAACAGCTCACGCCCGAAACTTCCGTGGTCTCTTCGGCCCCGAGCATGCCGGGGTCTGGGCGGAAGTTGTGCTCCAGCTGGCCGCGCTGCCTGTCAAGCGTGGCCCAGAAGTCGTAGTTGAAGTCGGTGCCGAAGCTGGAGTACCAGGGCATCGACCAGCCAAGGTGCTCCCTCGCTCTGGCTATCTTCTGGTAGGGGGCCAGGGACACCAGGACGAAGGCGGTATCCCTGCTGCGCAGGTGCTGCAGCTGTACCTCGGTCATCTCGTCGACGTCTGCCTGGCAGCCGGGACAGGGGCTGTCCCAGCCCGGGCCGAACATCACATGCTTCACGACTAGCTGGCGGCTGCCGGTGAACAGGTCCCTGAGGGAGCGCTGGCCGTCCGGGCCCTCGAAGACGTAGTTCTTCTTGACCCGGACCATCGGCAGCCGACGGCGCTCCGCGTTGACCGCAGACTGGTGGCGGGTCAGTTCCTTCTCCAAGACCAGCAGCTTCCGCCGGGCCGCGAGCCAGTCGTCGCGGGAGGCCACATCGGGAAGCGTCATCGGTTGCGGCCTCCTTGATTCGGGACGGCTTGTACTCCGCGGCGAACCGCGGGCGCCTTGTGGACACCACGATCGCCGGTACTTAAGACGCCTCCATCGCCCGAAACTCATCGCCCGCTGGTGAGCCACGCCGCCGGGATTGCTTACAACAGGCGCCACGAGAGATGTGAGGGCCGGGCCTGGCCTAGTGAACAAGCGCTTGGTACGGTTTGCCTCGTACATTCGTCTGAGGCGAACGAGGAGGGCGACGCGCTGGAGAGCGACGGCCGGCTGACGCGCGGCGGACCAGCCGGCCCGGGTGAGTTCGCTGCCCGCGCGGGTGCCGCGCTGGTCCTCGGCGCGAGCGGCGGGCTGGGAGCGGCCATCGCGGCGATGCTGCTCAGCAGGGGCAGCCGCGTCGCGATGACCTACCGGCGCCCGTCCCCCGCCGTGGCCGAGCTCGCCGCGCGCTGCCCCGACAGCACCCGCGCCTATCAGCTCGACCTCACCGACGCGACCGCGTGCGCACGCGTCGCCGCGGCGGCCGCCGGCGACTTCGGGGCCGTGCACACCGTCGTGTACGCGGCCGGGCCGCACGTGCCGATGACGCACCTGAGCAACGTCACCGCCGAGGTCTTCCGCGGACAGCTCGAGCAGGACGCGATCGCGTTCCTCACCGCGATCGTGCCGCTGATCCCGCTGCTGCGAGTGAGCCAGGGCAGCCTGGTCGCCGTGACCACGGCCGCGACCGCGCGGCACCCGGTGCGTGACGGGCTGTCCTCGATCCCGAAGGCCGCGATCGAGGCGGCCGTCCGCGGGATCGCTGCCGAGGAGGGTCGCTTCGGGGTGCGCGCCAACTGCGTAGGCCCGGGCATGCTGACCGGCGGGATGGCCGCGCGGCTGATCGGCTCCGGCGACCTGGACGACCACGCCCTGGACGTGGCCAGGCGCAACATACCGCTGCGCCGGTTCGGCACGGCCGCGGACGTCGCCGAGGCGGTCTGCTTCCTCGCCTCCGGCCGGGCCCGCTTCATCAGCGGCCAGAAACTGAACGTGGACGGTGGTTATGGCGCCTGACGGGGTTCGGCTCGGCTTCACCGCCGGCCAGCGCCTCGGACATCCCCTTCGAGCTCGGCGTGCTCGCGGGCGTCGGCGGCGTGCGCCGGGTGACCGAGGCCTGGCTGGCACGCGCTCTGCCCGCTGAGCCGGCCCTGGTGAACGTGTCATCGGTGGCCGGCAATGTGATCGGCACCGCGCCGGACTGGTACCCGGCGACCAAGGCGGCGATCATGGGCTATACCCGGCACCTGGCGTCCTGCTCCCGCGACCGGGTGCGGGCGAACGCGGTCGCCCCCGGCATGACACGCCGCGCCTGGCGGGCTTCGCCGCGAGCGAGACCGGCCAGCGGGTCCTGCAGCGGATCCCGGCGGGGCGCATGGCCCGGCCAGACGAGATCGCGTGGGCCATCCTTTTCCTGCTCAGCCCGCTCGCGTCCTATATCAATGGCGCGCTGCTCGTGGTCGACGGCGGCTGGACGGTCACCCAGTGACCGGAACCCGGTAACCCGCGGGTAAGCGCGCAGTGACGGCGCAGCCGCTCAGAAACGCGATCCAAGCAAGCGTTTGGTAGGTTGCCGGGTAGGATGACGAGAAACAGGACCGGCATTGTGCTGCGGTCGCGGCTTACTATATCGCCGGAGGTCTGCAGATGGCAGAAGTCCAGGACCGACGCGAGCTGATCCTCTCCACTGCCGCGGAGATGTTCGCTCGCAAGGGCCTTCGGGCAACCACGGTGCGCGGCATCGCGGACGCTGTCGGCGTGCTCTCCGGCAGTCTGTACCACCACTTCCCGTCCAAGGACGCCATCGTCGACGAGGTGCTCAGCCGGTACCTCGACGAGATACGCGCGCGGTACGCGGTGGTGCTGGCGAGCGGCAAGGGACCGGCCGAGAGCCTGCACGACCTCGTGGTCGCCTCGCTCGAGATAGCCGAGGAGCAGCCGCACGCGACCGCCATCTACCAGAACGAGGCTCAGTACCTGCGCGAGCTGGCCGGCTTCGCCAGCATCCAGTCGGCGGCCGCCGAGATCCAGCAGACCTGGCTGCAGGTGATCGCGGCGGGCGTGGCCGACGGCGTCTTCCGCGATGACATCCCGTCGTGGGTGTTCTACCGGCTGATCCGTGACGCGGTCTGGCTGTCCATCCGGTGGCACCGGCCCGACGGCCCGTACTCCACGCACCAGCTGGCCGAGGATGTGACCGCACTGTTCCTGCACGGCTTCGCCGCGTCGGCGCTCGCGCAGAAGAAGGCGGCCGGGCAGTCCAGGGCCAAGGCCGCCGCGCCGTCCAGGGCCAAGGCCGCCGCGCCGTCCAGGGCCAAGGCCGCCGCGCCGTCCAGGGCCAAGGCCGCCGCGCCCTCCCGGGCCAA
>Ga0335075_10008797_pt1 | contig 15458 bp, 15 predicted proteins | sample Lox_Sample_24_FD_206723 | JGI IMG/M metagenome (GOLD analysis project Ga0335075, IMG submission 206723) | Soil microbial communities from Loxahatchee National Wildlife Refuge, Florida, United States - Lox_Sample_2.4 | ecosystem: Environmental > Terrestrial > Soil > Wetlands | place: USA... | reverse complement strand
TGCGGTTTACTCGGTCTATCTTTACCTGAGTTGGTTGCCCGTCTACCTGCAAACGGCGCGACACCTGTCCATTGTAAAATCCGGTCTGTTCACGTCGGTCCCATTCTTCGTCGGCGCGGCAGTGATCATCGTGGTCAACTGGATCAGCGACCGCATCCTGACGCATGAGACGATTCACAGCGGCGCACGGCGCGTCGTGGTGGTCGCGTGCCTGCTGCTATGCGCACTGGGCATGGCGATTCCGTTGGTTAACGCGCTGGCACTGGTTGTTGTGCTGACAATCTTCCCGGTGAGTTTCGGCGGTACCGCCACGGCGACCAATGCGGCGCTGGCGAACGATCTGCTGCGCTCGCAGGCGGACAGCGGACGTGCGTTTGCGTTCATGGTCCTGGGCGGCAATGTGTTCGGACTGCTGGCACCGATTGTCACTGGCTACATCGTGCAGGCCACCGGCAGCTTTGCATCTGCGTTTGTCCTCGCGGGAGTAGTGTCGCTGATCGGCGCCCTGGTGTCGTTGACGATGACCCGGCATACCCTGGGTGAGCGTGTTCCGACTTCGCTGGGGGGAGCGGTCCGCGCCACCAGTTGAAGCCGACCACCGCTCACCTCATGCTGCCAGCACGCCGAGCGGGATAGCGCGCCGAAACGGACTGCGGGGCAACGTTTCGCCCTGCCAGAATTCGCGGAACGCGTCGGGCAGCGCTTGCAGCAATGCCGGCGGCTCGCCTGCCAGCATCTCCGGCGTGACCGGGCACACCGCAACGCCCGGTATGTTCCGGTTGCCGCCGAGGTCGATTGCGATCGCCTGCGCACCGTCCCAGAAAGCGAAATCCACCGGCACCACGCCGGCATCGCAGCGAATCAATGCGCGCGGCAGCGGACGCAGCGCCGACCACAGCCAGTCCTGCGGCGCGTACAGGCCCTCATAACGTTGCAGCACGCGCGCCAGCTCGTCGCGATGCGCATTGATGTGCGCGGCCAGGGCATCGAAATACACATCGATGAACCGCAGCCGTGCCGGTGCATAGTCGCCGCAGAGGCTGTGCAGATGGGATCGCATTGCCGCAACACGCGCCGCGTGATCGCCGGTGGCCGCCGCCATTGCCTCCACGGGCAGCGGCTCGGTGTTCAGCCGCAGCGGTTCGGCCCCGACCGCTGCGGCGGGCAACCGCAGATCGTCCGGCGACAGCCCGCGCGGCAACCGGTCCATGCCGAATGGGATGCGTTGCGGCATCATCATGTTCGGTTTCGGGCGCAAGCCCGATCCGCCATCGTCATGGCGGGCCTCGATCCGGCCATCATGTTGCTCCGTCGTAGCGCGGATCCGGATAGTCGATCATCTGCACGTCCTCCGTCGCCGTATCCAACACGGCGCAACTGAGCAAGCGGCCGTTGTTATGGTCGCGCGCATCGCCGGCCGAGCCGGGATTTATCACCAGCACACTGCCGACCTGCTGCACCATCTGCACATGCGTGTGGCCATACAGAACGACATCCGCATCGGCTTCAGCGAAACGCGCCAGAGCGGGGCTGTGCGGATAGACATAGGCGCCGCGCGGTTCCCATGGCGTGGAATGCACCAGCAGCACCGTCTTGCCGCCGAACTGCAGGCGCCGCCGGGCCGGTTGCTCCGCCAGGTAGCGGAGCAACTCGGGATCCAACCCGTCGCGTTCCCGGGCACGCGCACCAGCGGGAGAGAAGAACACCTCCTCGTGGTTGCCCTGGATGACATGCGCGCCGCGGTCGCGCAGCAACGCCGCGACCTCATTCGAGAAGCGGTATTCGAAGATCGCGTCGCCCAGGCACAACAGCTCCTCGACATCGCCCATAAGGTCCAGCGCCCGCTGCAACCCCGGTGCGTTGCTGTGGATGTCCGAAACGATGCCGAGCCTCACGCGATGGTCTCCTGCCTGCGATGTCTGGGCGTATCTTCCGGGGCGCCGGTGCTTGCGTCCAGGGCAAGGCGCGGCATCATGCGGGGCAGCATCGCGGGGAGGAAACCGTGCAGGAGCAAACGCTGGACATCGCCACCAAGGACGGCGTGATGGAGACTTTCATCTGTCATCCGGAGCGTGGCGGCCCTTATCCCGTCGTGTTCCTGCTGATGGACGCCCCCGGCATCCGCGAGGAGCTGCGCGACATGGCCCGCCGCCTGGGCACCGTCGGGTATTACGTATTGCTCCCGAATCTGTATTACCGCGCCGGTCGCGATACGATCTATGGCCCCGACGTGCTGCAACACGGCAGCGCAGAGCATGCACGGATGCGCGCGGTGCGGACGAAGATGACGATTCCGCCTGTCATGGAGGATATCGGCGCGATGCTGCGCTTCGTCGATGGCCAGGCGGCGGCAAAACCCGGACCGGTCGGTGCCCACGGTTACTGCATGAGCGGCCCTTATGCGTTGGCCGCGGCGGCACGCTATCCGGACCGTGTGGCCGCGGCGGCATCGTTCTACGGTACCTGGCTGGTGAACAACGAGGCGGAGGAAAGCCCGCATCGTTCGTTCGATCGCGTGAAGGGCGAGCTCTATATCGCGTGCGCAGAGCATGACGATCTGGCGCCGCTGCCGATGGTGGAAGAGCTGCGCGGATTGTTCGAACGTGCCGGCAGTCCGGGGCAAGTTGAACTATACCCCACCGTGCATCATGGTTTCGCGTTCCCTCAACGCTGGTGCTATGACAAACCGGCCGCGGAACGGCATTGGGAACGGCTGATCGCATTGTACCGGCGGCGATTGGGCTGACAATAACCTTTCCCGCGCTTTGCGCAGGAGAGGTCGAGGTGCGAAGCACCGAGGGTGACGGTGATCGGGTCGCTACGCAGCGTTTCTGCCCGCCGAACCGATCATCCTCACCCGGTGCTAACGGTTGGGTCGCTTCGCAGACTGCCCTCGCCGAGGACGGCAGAGGTTGTGCGCAGGCGCCCGCGTTCCCTGCCGCAGCAGGCTGGCGCGGCTCGCGGCCAGAACCCGATCGGACAGCGCCGGATCGTTGACGCCCCGCGCCAGAACCAATGCCCCAACCAGGGTCGCAGCGATCGCCAACGCCTCGCTTTTCTTGCCGGGCTGGTCGTCGAGCAGGTGTTCCAGGCGATCCACCATCGCCGTCACGCCCGCCGTGAAGGATTCCCGTGCCGCAACGCTCTCCCGCGGCATCTCGCCCGCGAGAGCAGCCAGCGGGCAACCTTCGCCAAGACGCTCCCGGTGTGCCTTCGACAAGTACTCATTCACGAATTTGGCCAGCGTATCATTCCGGCCCAGTTTGGCGTTGCTCGTCGCCAGGGCATAAGCCAGGGCTTCCGCTGCCAACCGGTCCTTGGAACCAAATTGACTGTAAAGGCTGCCATGGGTCAGGCCCGCGGCGCCTGCCAATGCATCCACGCCCGCGCCCGCGATGCCGCGTTCGCGGATCAGCCGCGCTGCCTCAGTCAAAATTCGTTCCCGATTGGCTGCCGCCTGCTGTTTGGAAACCTTCAACGTCTTTCCCCAACGTTCCGCCCGAACGAAACATCGTCGCGCGACCACTTGACTTTTATAGTGACGCTCGCCATCAATGTCAATCATGACGGTCGCCATTAATGGAATCGGGCACTATCCGACGTAAGTGCAGCTCGCCTATGCCTTGCGCGCTGACGTCGCGGGCGACCGCAATTTCCTGACACAACGAGGGGCAAGCCGATGCGAATGTTGGTTGTTGGTGCCGGTGCGACCGGCGGTTATTTCGGCGGGCGCCTCGCCCAACATGGGCGGGATGTCAGCTTCCTGGTGCGACCGGCCCGAGCCGCCGCACTGCGCGGATCAGGGCTCCAGCTTGTCAGTCCTCACGGCAACGCAACGATCACACCAAGCGTCATCGCCACCGGGGAACTGCGGGACAGGTTCGACGCCGTCCTGTTAACGGTGAAGGCATGGTCGCTGCCGGAAGCGCTGGACGACGTGGCGCCGGCGGTCGGTCCGGACACCATGATCCTGCCGGTGCTCAACGGCATGCGCCACGTCGATGCCATCGCCACGCGCTTCACACCCGATAATCTAGTTGGCTGCGTGTGCAGAGTTGCCACCTCGCTGCGAGAGGATGGTGTGATCGTTCAATTGGCACCGTTCCAGGAAGTGTCCTATGGCGAGATGCATGCGCCCAATGGCCGCAGGATTGCCGCGCTGGACGATTTCATGCGGAACGCCGGGTTCGATGCGCGGGCTTCAGCGGTGATCGAACATGAGATGTGGGAGAAATGGGTCACGCTGGCGACCCTGGGCGGCATGACCTGCCTGCTGCGAGGCAATGTCGGCGAGATCGTTGCGGTCGATGGTGGGCGTGACTTCGTGCTGGCATTGCTCCGCGAAGTAACCCGCGTGGCAGCGGCAGCAGGATTCCCGATGTCCGAGGCGTTCCTGGCACGCACCCGATCGATGCTGACAGCCGAAGGGTCTTCGTTCGCCTCGTCGATGTACCGCGACCTGGTGCAGGGGCAGCGGATCGAGGCAGACCAGATCGTCGGCGATCTGGTGCGGCGCGGAAGGCAGTTGGGAATAGCGATGCCGCTGTTGGAAGCGGCCTGGAGTCACTTGCAGATTGTTCTCATGCGGATCGGTTCGGCCGCAGAAAAGCGGTGAGTCGCGTGCCGCATCGTCATTGTGAGAACCGCGAGCGGAGAGTGGCGGGACGATGCAACCTCATTCACGAAAGCACACGGCCGGCTCGTGCACCTCCCCGGGCGAGATTGCTTGGTCGCTGCGCTTTTGGCAATGACATGACCCAGGCTGCGCTAGCGCCCCTTGACGTCTCCCGCACGAAGCTCCGGAGAGGTTTTCTTCCGGATCAAGTACCGCTGCCGTCCCTCAAGCACCAACTCTCGGCGTTGGTTGTGCACCGTGCTCCGCAGTCCGACCACGCCCGTCGTCCGATTCGGCGTCAGCTCATCCACTTCCAACGCCGGGTAAACCGTGTCCCCCACGAACACCGGCTTCAGAAAGCGGCAGGATTGCTCGATGAACCCAACCAGCGACTCCTCTGTCAGAAACGGAAACAGCCCTGCGCCCGCCGCCGTCTGGATCAGCGTCTGGAACCCATGTGCCAGCATTCCCGGCATGCCATGCCGGCGGCAGTATTCCGCGTCGTAATGCACCGGATGATTGTCTCCGCTCGTCGCCTGGAACGCGGCGAAGAGTCCGTCCGTCATCGTCCGGCTCGGCAGCACAAAGCGCTCGCCAATCCGGAAATCCTCAAACCACCATTGCTCTCGCACCATCCGGTGCGCGGTGGGATCGAATCCGCTCATACCGCCCCGGCCGCCCGGAGCCCCGCGATCGCCGCGACGTCATAGCCAAGTTCGCGCAGCACCTCGTCTGTGTGCTGCCCCAGAGCCGGCACGTCGCCCATCACCGCTTCCTGGTCGGCAAACGTGAATGGCGGCAGCAGGGCGCGGACCGGACCTTCGGCGGAGCCGACCTCCCGCCACTTGTCGCGCGCGACGAATTGCTCGTGGTTCCACACGTCGATCGACTGGTTCAGCCGCCCGTTGGCAATCCCCGCCGCATCCAGTACCGCCACCACGTCGACCGACGTCATGGTGGCAAAGAAATCCTCGATCAAATTTCTCAATGCATGGCGGTTATCCCGCCGCGCCGCCATCGAGGCAAACCGCGGATCCGTCGCCACTTCCGGCCGCCGCAGCACTTGCTCGCAGAACACTTTCCACTCGCGCTCATTCTGCAGCCCCAGGATCACCTCGCCATCCTTGGTGCGATGCTTGCCGTAGGGTGCCAGCAGCGGATGCCCGTCCGGATCGCGCGGCTGCGGCGATCCGCCATAAGCCGCGCGATACATCAGCGCCGTCATCCACTCGCCCAGCGCATCGAGCATGGCGACCTTCACATTCGCCCCCTCGCCGGTGCGCGTGCGCCGCAGCAGCGCCGACAGAATCCCGGTCAGCGCATACATCCCCGTGGCAATATCGGCGGCGGAAATACCGATGCGAGACGGCGTCTCCGGCGTGCCGGTAACGCTCATCACCCCTGATTCCGCTTGGATCAGCAGATCGTACGCCTTTTTCTGCGCCATCGGCCCGGATTCGCCGTAGCCGGAGATGTCGCACACCACCAGTTTCGGAAACCGTTGCTTCAGCGCATCATACGACAGCCCCAGTCGTGCCGCGGCACCCGGCGCCAGGTTCTGCAACAACACATCCGACGTTCCCAGCAGGCGTTCCAGCACGCCGCGCGCCTCGGCATGTTTCACATCGAGTGTCAGCGATCGCTTGGCCCTGTTCAGCCAGACCAGATAGCTGGACAGGCCATGCACGAAGCCATCGTAGTGGCGGGCGAAATCGCCGTCCTTGGGGCGTTCGATCTTGATCACGTCGGCGCCGAGATCGGCCAGATGCCGGCTGCAGATCGGTGCCGCTACCGCATGCTCCAGCGCGATCACGCGCATGCCTTCCAGGGGTCGCACTTGTCCGTTTTCCTCCTCGGCTGCCCAAGATTTGCTGCCGCTTCGCGGAAGCCGTCAATGCACGCGCTGGATACGCTACCGCCCCGACGGCACGGTGGCCCGCGGATCGAACCGTTCCACCTGCCAGAGTCGGGCTACGTCTTCCACCGTTGAAAACAGCAGATTGATGATGTGCGGCGGCTGAAGCTCAGTGTCGGGCGGGATCAGCTTCGGCATTGCGCCATCGAAATACAGGCCAAAAGTCGCGTACCCCTGTGCTTCCATGAAGCGTCGCATGTCACGCTGGGATGATCCAAGCTCGACCAGTCCGAACTCATGGAGTTCGGCGATGACGTAGGGAACGCGGCGCCCGCTCAGCAGTCCGGCCGCGCCCATCAGCACGCGATGTTCGGCGCCTTCGGTATCGATTTTGATCAGCTTCGGTGCCGGCAAACCCAATGCCAATGCCGCCGCATCAAGCGTCGTGGCCAAAACGCGGCCAACGCGCAGGTCAGCCTCGCTTTTGGCGTTGCCGGGAAATCTCCCTGGATTCCACAGCGCATGGCCACCGCTAACGTCACTGTTCAGATAGAACAAGACCGGCCCCTCGGTATCGCTGGCCGGTTGCTCGACTATGGTGACGTTCTGCACGCCCGATGTCGCAATGTTGCGACGCAGGCGTACCAGGTTGTCGGCCCCCGGCTCGAAGGCGGCGACACGGCCGCACGGGCCGGTCAGCAGCGCCATCATCACCGTGAAGAAGCCGATATTCGCCCCGACATCCAGCGCCACATCGCCATCATGCAGTGCCCGCATCATCACATGGGCGACGTCCGGCTCGTACAGCATGCCGTTGTCGAGAAAACCGAAAATCGCGCCGTCTTCCTTCGGGTCCAAATCCTGGACCATGTCCAATCGGCGATACCCAAAATTCGCCGTCAGCGTGATGGCTGTCATGCCGGTTTCCGCAAAGGAGGCTCCACCACCCGTCCGCGAATCTCTGAAAGCACCCGCGCCATGTTCTTGCCCACCTTGCCAACCGCCGTATCCCAATCAAACACGCCAAACCTGTCGAATTCCGGCACCATCGTACCGCTCGCCAGGGCGAACATCGACCGGCAGCTCAGTGTCTCGACCCGCGGCATGTCCGCCGGCGTCCAGGCATACAACGCCAGGTCCTTCCCGGACATGTAGTGGCGCACGCCGAGATCGCGCAGCACGTCTTGCGCGACTACCAGGCCGGTCTCTTCCTCCAGTTCCCGCGTAGCGGCGGTGCGAAAATCTTCGCCTGGCTCGGCAATGCCCTTGGGAATGTCCCAACGCGGCGAATGCGTTGCGTGTCCCAGCAGCAGAAGCTGCCCATCGGTCACCAGCACGCCGCAGGAGGTAACGTGCGCCATCAGCAGGGCAACGCGCTGAACCACGTGGACGGGGAAACGAATTCGTCCTGCGCTGCCACGGTCAGGATTTCGCGCGAGCCGGCCTCCGCGGTGCGCTTCAGCAGTCCGTGCACGGCGGACCCGGCCGCTTCCAATGCTGCCACCGCACTGCCGCTCCGCAGCCGGTGAAACAGGAACAGGGCCGCGATGGCGTCGCCGGCGCCGTTGACGGCGACCGGCAGGCGCGGCGTGCGCAGCAGATGATAGCGGCCAGCTTCGAAAGCCATCAGGTCCAGGTGATCGCCCGGCGTCTCGCTGCTGTCGAGGCTGGTAAGTAACACGCAACGCAACCCACCCGGCCGTAACGCATTCGCCAGGGCAGCAACGGCCCGTTTCGCGTCGGCAAGAGTGGCGCAACCCAGACCGGTCAGGCGTTCCAGCTCGAAGCGGTTGGGCGTGGCAATATCGGCCTGCGGCAACGCATGGTCGCGCAGGAACTCCTCGATGCCGGGACGCACATAGACGCCTTCTTCCACGTCACCGATCACCGGATCGCAGCAGTAAACAGCGCCAGGGTTCTCTGACCGCACACGGGCGACGGCATGCAGGATCGCCTCGCCGATCGCGGCATCGCCCATATAGCCGGACAGCACCGCATCGCAGTGGCGCAGCACGTCGCGCGCGGCGATCCCATCCACCAGGTCGCGCACCTGCGCACCGGTATAGACCTGGCCCGTCCAGTGTCCGTAACCGGTGTGGTTGGAGAACTGCACCGTGTTGATCGTCCACACCTCGGCGCCGAGGCGTTGCAGCGGGAACACCGCACTCGCATTGCCCACATGCCCGTAAGCGACCCAGGACTGGATCGACAGGACATGCAACGGCCGGGGCAGCGGGCGATCGCTCATTGCCGCAGGGTAGCGCGTTGTCACAGCATGGTCATGCGCCGGGCGCGGATCACGGCAAGCCCCAGCTCTTGTGCGCCTGGATCGCGAGCCGCCACTGCGGATGCGCCAGGCAATACGCCGCCGCTGCTGCGGTATTACGCTGCCGGTCCGGTCCGTCCATCGGCGACAGCCAATGATAGCGGGCAGGGAAATTGGCGAATTGCCCGGGCGCCGCGCGCGCCTGGGGATACACCAGCTTGAGTTCATCGGCCCGGTCCAGCACGACAGGCGCACCCGCCTTCGGGCTGACGCAAACCCAATCGAGCGGTCCCGGCAGCCTTTGCGTGCCGTTCGTCTCAACCGCAATATAGAACCCGCGCTGCTTAAGGGCGGAGACCAGGCCGGCATCGGCTTGCAGCAGCGGCTCGCCCCCGGTGAGCACGGCCATCCGGTGATGATCGCCGGCCCCTTGCCATGCGGCTGCTGCGGCATCCGCCAGCGCCTCCGGTGATCCGTAGCGGTCGCCGCCGACAAAGTCGGTATCACAGAAACGACAGATTGCGTCCGCGCGATCCTCTTCCCGGCCAGACCACAGATTGCAGCCGGCGAAACGGATGAACACGGCGACCCGTCCGATGTTGGCCCCTTCGCCCTGGACGGTCAGGAACAGTTCCTTGATTGTGTAACTCACTCGAACCTCTGGCCTGATGATGGGGCGTGCCAAATATGCTGGAATTCCACAGTGCGCCAGGCGATGAGTTTGTGGCTTCGTGGTGACTCTTCAACAAGGAAGCGGCCCTGGACCAGCGTTGCCAGCCGCCGAACTGGACAGTAGCTTTTCCCGAAATCGGGTTGGAAGGGAACGGCCATCATGCAAAGCGCCGCCGCCGTGTTCCGCAAGGTCCACGAACCGCTGACGGTCGAAACCATCGACATCGACAAGCCGTGGGGCCGCGAGGTGCTGGTGCGCACCATCGCCACCGGCGTCTGTCACAGCGACCTGCACGTGGTGGACGGCAACGGTCGTTTTCCCTTGGACCGTCCCTTCGTGCTTGGCCATGAAGGCGCCGGCATCGTCGAGGCCGTCGGCGCCGACGTAACATCCGTGCGCCCCGGCGATCATGTCGTCGCCTGCCTGTCGGGCTTTTGCGGCAACTGCCCGCAATGCCTGAGCGGCCATCCGAATGTCTGTACCGGCAACATCGTCGCGCGCGCCGAGGACGCCACGCCGCGCCTGTCTCAGGGTGGAAAACCGTTCCGCAGCTTCGCCGCGATCGGCAGCTTCGCCGAAAAGATGCTGCTGCACGAGAATTCGCTGGTGCGCATCGATCCAGATCTGCCGCTGGACCGCGCCGCATTGGTTGGCTGCGGCGTGCTGACCGGCGTGGGGGCAGCGCTGCGCAGCGCCGGATTGCAGGCGGGCCAGACGGTTGCCGTATTCGGCTGCGGGGGCGTCGGGCTTTCCATCATCCAGGGCGCACGCATCGGCGGAGCGCGGCAAATCATCGCAGTGGATCAGTTCGGTTCGAAACTGGAGATGGCAAAAGCAGTCGGCGCCACCCACACGGTGAACACCACGCAGGATGATGCAGTGAAGGCGGTGCGCGCACTGACGCGCGGGCTGGGCGTGGATCATGCGTTCGAAGCCGTCGGCGTGGCCAAGCTGTGCCGCCAGGCGATCGAGAGTCTTGCCGTGCGCGGCACCGCGACGATCGTCGGCGTGCTGCCGCCGGACGCAACGATCGAGTTCCCCTGGATGGCGATCCGTCCTGAATGCAAGGTGCAGACCTCGCGGATGGGCTCGAACCAGTTTCGCACCGATATTCCCAATTACCTGGAGTTTTATCGCCAGGGGCGGCTCGATCTCGATTCCATGATCAGCCGCCGCGGCAAACTGGACGATGTGAACGAGGCATTCCGCGCCATGAAGGCAGGAGAAGTCGCGCGGACCGTGTTGATGTTCGACTGATCTCATCCCGTCACCGCCGGCCCCCTCACTTGTCATTGCGAGGAGCGAAGCGACGAAGCAATCTCATCCGGACTTGCGCCAGGACTGGTCGCGCGTTGTTCGATCGGGACCGCTTCGGCGCTCCGCCCTCGCAATGACAGGTGAGGGGGCCGGCGATGACAAAGAAGGCACAGGGGAGGACGAACCATGCAGACCATCACGCAGAACCTGGTGCTACCCACCGCCATCACCGGCTCCTACCCACGCCCGTTATGGTTCGATGCCAGCCTGAACGGCCGCCCCTTCAAAGCCGCCCTGGGCGAATCCCTGTTCCGCGAGCAATACCTCGATGCCGTCGCCGCGGTGATCAACGCACAGGAAGCGGCGGGGCTGGACATCGTCACCGATGGTGATAGCCGGTTCGATCTCGCCGTCGGGGGAAAATCCTGGTTCTTCTATCCGATCGAACGACTCGGCGGGCTCGAAGGCCACCGCGACACATCGCAAAGCTGGATGAGCCGTTACAGCTTCAAGCCCGGCCATATTCTGTGGGAAGTGCAGGAGGCGTATCAGCCTCCGGTCGTCACATCAAAGCTAACGCGTGGCCCCTGGCAATACACCGCGCTGTGGCAGGTGGCGCAGCGGCTGACCGACAAACCAGTAAAGTTCGGCGCGATCTGCGCTCCGGCGCTCGCCAGCATGTTGTGGAACGAGTTCTACGCCGACGACAAGGCGATGATCCTCGATCTGTGCGACATCATGAACGCTGAGCTGCGGGAGCTCGCTGCTGCCGGCTGTCCGCTGATCCAGGTGGAGGAACCGCCGCATCACGGCCGCTCGCTGCGTCCGGCAACCACCGAGGCGGATCTCGAATTTCTGACCGAGGCGTTCAATCGCCAGCTCACCGGTGTGAATGCGGAGATCTGGGTGCATACCTGCTGGGGCAATCCGAACCAGCAGCGGCTGTACTGGGAGACGCCCAGCTACGAACGCGCCATGCCGCATCTGCTGCAACTGACCGCCGACGTGATCACCTTTGAATGTGCCAGCAGCGACGGCCGCGACCTTCATCTGTTTGGCAAGTATAAGACCGATAAGAAGATCGGAATCGGCGTGGTGAACCACTGCAACACGGTGGTGGAACCGCCGGAATACGTGGCCAACCTGATCCGCCGCGCCCTGGAATTCATCCCGCCCGAGCGTCTGGTGGTCACCACCGATTGCGGCTTTGGCCGGGAGGGCCTCAGCCGCCGCATCGCCTATTACAAATGCGTGTCGCTCGTGCAAGGCACGAATATCGTCCGTCGCGAACTTGGCTTGCCCGAGGCGCGCATCAGGGCGGCGGACCCGAAGCTGTATTTCGCCGGCTCCGTTACTGGTGAATGACGGCCCGCCATCGCCGTTCCCTGTCGTTAATTCTTATCCTCTGTAGGAGGTTGTCCGCCCGCCCCCGCCGCCGTATCTCTCCGCCCGCCATGCACCTCCGAATCGCTCCCCTCCTCTGCCTTGCCTTACTCCTTGCCGTCCCTGCCGCGGCACAGCAGAAGAAGGCGCCGCCGCACCAGGCGGCCCCCGCTGCACCCAAGGAGCTCGCCACCTACGGCGACTGGATCGCCGCCACCCATGGCGAGGGCGCCCAGATGGTCTGCTATGCCCTCACCCGCGCGAAGACTTCCACGCCCACGTTGCCTGGCCGCGGCCAGGTCGTGCTGACCGTCTCCGAGCGACCCACTGTGCGCGATACCGTCGCCATCGAGGCGGGCTTCGACTATGCCAAGGGCGCGGCGGTGACCGTGCAGGTCGATCAGACCGGATTGGATTTCTACACCCGTGGCAGTGACGCGTACGCTCGCGATCCCAAGGCCGCGACCCTCGCATTCCAGCGCGGCGACCACGCCATCGCCCGCTCCCCCGGCCCGCGGAAAGAGCAAGTGACGGATACGTTCAGCCTGAACGGGTTCTCGGCGGCGTATGCGGCCGTGGTGAAAGCGTGTCCGGAGAAGAAGTGACCACGTCACCTTCACCAACCATGACACGCCCACCCGCCCACGGTTCAGGCGGCACGCCGACACCGCGGCCGGATGACGCCGGCGATCGCCTGACCGTGGACGAACGCGCCCGCATCCTCGCCAAATCCGCCTTGTTCGACCCGCCGGACGCCGCGCTGCCGGACGGGCGCCGCGACCTGGTGGGCCTGTCGCGCGAGGAACTTGCCGCAGAAATGGCCGCCATCGGTGAGGCGCCGTTCCGCACCAAGCAACTCTGGCACTGGATCTATCACCAGGGCGTGACCGACTTCGCCCGCATGAGCTCCATCGCCCGCCCTTTGCAGGCGAAACTGGCGGAACGGTTCGTGATCGCCCGGCCGGACACCGTGATCGCCCGCACCAGCGATGACGACACGCGCAAGTTCCTCTTCCGCTTCCGCGACAGACAGGAAGCGGAGACGGTATACATCCCCGATCCTGAGGAAGACCGCGGCGCTGTCTGCCTGTCCTCCCAGGTCGGCTGCACGCTGTCCTGCCGCTTCTGCCACACCGGCACGCAGACCCTGGTGCGCAATCTCGGCGCGGCGGAGATCGTCGGGCAGTTCATGGCCGTGCGCGACGCCTATGGCGAATGGCCGTCGCCGAAGGGTGAGACCCCGCGGCTGCTTTCCACCATCGTGCTGATGGGGATGGGCGAGCCGCTGTACAACTACGCCAATGTCGCCAAGGCGATGGTCATCGTGATGGATGGCGAAGGGATCGGCCTGTCGCGGCGGCGCATCACGCTGTCCACGTCCGGCGTGGTGCCGATGATGGACCGGGCAGGGGAAGAGCTCGGCGTGAACCTCGCCGTGTCGCTGCATGCGGTGCGCGACGAATTGCGCGACGAGCTGGTGCCGCTGAACCGCAAATACCCGATTTCGGAGCTGATGGCGGCGTGCCGGCGGTACCCCGGTGCCTCCAACGCGCGGCGCATCACGTTCGAATATGTGATGCTCCGCGGGGTGAACGACAGCGAGGCGGACGCGCGGGAGTTGGTGCGGCTGATCGCGGGGATGCCGGCGAAGGTGAACCTGATCCCGTTCAATCCCTGGCCCGGCAGCGCGTTTGAGACGAGCACGCGGGCGGCGATAGAGAAGTTCGCACGGATCGTGAACGATGCGGGGTTCGCCGCGCCGGTGCGGGCGCCGCGCGGGCGGGACATTCTGGCGGCGTGCGGACAGTTGCGGACGGAGAGCAAGCGGGAGCGGGTGGGGGTGTAGTCACGCCTCCATGTCATGGCGATGAGCGAAGCAAACAGGCAAATCTCGCTCCAGAGCCATTCGCGGTAAGACCAAATGCCTTCGTTCAATCGCCAGTCCAGGTGTCTTTACCGTTGGTGTTGTCGACCGTTGGTGTTGTCGCTTCGCAGGCCGGCCACACTGAGGTAAACCGAGGCGGAAAGTGAACTTAGAAAATTCGACATGAGAAGCAGGACGGAGCGTCCTGGATGGCAAAATTTCCTGTGAGCTCAAGCCCACTCCGGAAAGTCCGCTCATTGGGCATTCCATAGGTTCCGTCCCGGTTCATCGTCGTTGCCTGGATCTGCACCCAAGCGCGCTTATGCCGTCAGCTCCAGCACGTACACGCCGCCGGCGAAGCGATCGACCGCATAAACCAGCCGGTTCTCGTCAACGTAGACATCATTGATCTGTGCCGCGCCGACGCGTGATCCCTCGGGAGTGTCGGGCACGAAGGAGGCGACTTCCTTCGGCTGGAACGGATTGGTCATGTCGTGCACGCGAAGTCCGCCGCCGAACCAGGTGCTGAACAGAAGCGTGCTGGAATGGAACGCGGGACCGGGGCGGTTCTCCCACATGTTGTGCGCGCCGTAGCGCCCGCCGCTGTAGGCGTAGTCTTCCACCGGGGGCACCGGCAGCGTGCCGATGCAAACGAGATTGTCCTCGCGCCGGCCGTCCAACACCCATACGCATTTCGGCCAGTCGGCGCCTTTCTCGCGCACGCATTCGTCGCTCGCCACCAGCAGGTCGCGGCCGGCGAGAGGCATCAGCGTGTGCAGGAAGCCGGGGAACGGCGGGTGCGGATTCCAATGCCCCACCATGACAGGCGCGCTGATGTTCGAAATGTCGAGGATGACCGCGCCGCCATCGATGTAGCCGACATAGGCTCGGTCCGGCCGGTCCGGATATACGTTGGTGTTGTGCGCGCGCCAGCCGGTGTCGAATTGCGGATGGCGCGGGACCGGCGGCGCGTCGTCGCCCTCACGCGTGCCGGGATACCACCAACGGCCGATCTCCCGCGGCTTGCTCGGGTCGCTCACGTCGATCGCGCAATAGAACTGGTCGTCGCGCAGGTTGCGGGGGGTGAAATCGGCGGCGCCGGACGAACAATGGATGGTCTTGCCATCGACGAACCAAAGCTGGTGCACGCCGCGCGACGCCGGACCGGAGCGGTCGAAGAAGGTGATGCTGCGCGGTTCTTCCGGCTTGCTGATATCCCATAGTTCGATGCCGGCGGGGCTGGCACCGTGCGTCCCGGTCTGGTGCGCGACCGCCATCAGGTCGCCGCAGATCTCCAGCGAGTTGGACCGCACGTTGCGGTGTGGCAATTCGGTTTGCGCAATGACGCGGGGCTTGCGCGGGTCGGTCACATCAACGGCGGTAAAGTTCTTCGGGGCGCATTCATGCGCCATCCACAGCACGCGACGGCCGTCGGTCACCTGAAGGCTGACGCCCTCGCCGACATTGCCGAAGCCGGCCAGGTTGTCGTGCGCGATCAGGCGGAAATTGTTGAGTTCCATAGTCGTAGTCCCCTCCCCCGAGCCC
>Ga0335075_10008795_pt1 | contig 15460 bp, 17 predicted proteins | sample Lox_Sample_24_FD_206723 | JGI IMG/M metagenome (GOLD analysis project Ga0335075, IMG submission 206723) | Soil microbial communities from Loxahatchee National Wildlife Refuge, Florida, United States - Lox_Sample_2.4 | ecosystem: Environmental > Terrestrial > Soil > Wetlands | place: USA... | reverse complement strand
GCCACGGGCAGAAGCAGTGGCTCGAAATCGGCATGCTGCTGGCGCAGGACCCGCGGCTCCTGCTGGTCGATGAGCCGGTGGCCGGGATGACGGATGCGGAGACGCACCAGACGGCGGAACTTTTGCGCAAGATCAATCGCACGCACAGCGTGGTGGTGGTGGAGCACGACATGGCGTTCGTGCGCGCGCTTGGCGTGACGGTAACGGTGCTGCACGAGGGCGCGGTGCTGGCGGAGGGTTCGATCGATGCGGTCAGCGAAGATCCGCGCGTGATCGAGGTGTATCTTGGGCGCTGACGCGATGCTCGAAGTGGCCGGGGTCGATCTCTATTACGGTGCGGCGATCGCGCTCCGCCAGGTCTCGATCGAGGCGCGCGGCGCCGAGGTGACGTGCCTGCTCGGGCGGAACGGGGTGGGCAAGACGAGCCTGTTGCGCGCGATCGTTGGCGCGCATCCGATAGCGGCCGGGTCGATCCGCTGGGAAGGCGCGGAGATCTCCCGGCTGGCGTCGTACGAGCGGGCGCGGCGCGGCATCGCGTGGGTGCCGCAGGGGCGCGACATCTTTCCGCTGCTGAGCGTGCGGGAAAATCTCGAGACCGGGTTCAGCGTTCTCAAGCGCCGCGTGCGCCGGCTCCCCGACGATATTTTTTCCCTCTTTCCGGTCCTGAAGACGATGCTGGGGCGGCGCGGCGGCGATCTTTCCGGCGGCCAGCAGCAGCAGCTGGCGATCGCGCGGGCGCTGGTCATGCGGCCGCGCCTGCTCGTGCTGGACGAACCGACGGAAGGCATCCAGCCCAGCATCATCAAGGAGATCGGCCGCGTCATCGCGCTTTTGCGCGACCGCGGCGACATGGCCATCCTGCTGGTCGAGCAATATTTCGACTTTGCGCGCGAACTGGCCCAAGAGGTCGTGGTAATGGACCGCGGCAATATCGTGCTGGCGGGGCCGGTCGGCGCGCTCGATGAACAGGAAGTACGGCGGCACCTTTCGGTCTGAGACCGATCGGTCTGAGGTTGATCGGAATAGCGCCGTGCTTCGCGCGGAGCGAGCGCGGGGACGGCTTGAGATCGAGTTTCGGCGGCGCCGCGATTCGACGGTGCTCGGCCGGCTCTATCAGGAAGGCTGCCTGAAGGCGCGATTTCCGCGGCCGACGCCGGGCGACTACGCGACAGCGATTTCGATCAACAGTTCGGGGGGCGTCGCGCCCGGTGACCGGCTGGAGGTTTCCGTGCGCGCCGAGGCGGGCACGGCTGCGACCGTCACCGGGCAGGCGGCGGAACGGTTCTATCGCGCCGCGCCGGGAAGCGTGCCCGCCCATCTCAGGCATCATCTGATGGTCGGCGCGGCGGCGGCGCTCGAATGGCTGCCGCAGGAGGCGATCCTGTTTGATGGCACGGCGCTCGATCGGGGGCTTGCGGTGGAGCTTGCCGCCGATGCATCGCTGCTCGTGGTCGAGGCGCTCATATTCGGGCGCCGGGCGATGGGCGAGGAAATGCGAAGCGGCTGGTTGTCGGATCGGCTGTCGGTGCGGCGCGGCGGGCGGCTGGTCTTCGAGGACCGGCTGCGCCTCGAGGGGGCGATCGCGGAAAAGCTCGATCATCCGGCGATCGCCGGCGGCGGCCGCGCGCTCGCAACCATTCTGAGAATCGGCGCGCCGGGTGATGTCGAAAGGTTAAGGGCGGCGCTGGCGATAGCACGGATCGAAGCCGGCGTTTCGTGTTTCGATGGACTGCTGCTGGCGCGCCTCGTCGCGCCTGACGGCCTGGCGCTGCGCGCCGGGCTCGTTGCCGCGCTTGCGGCGCTGCGCGGGGAACGCAGGCTGCCGCGGGTTTGGCTCTGCTGAGGAGGCGCGCTTGCGGGTCCGGAAACGTCCGACCGGGCTCACCAGCCGATACTATGCAACGCCGCCCGACATCGCGCCCCCCTTGAACCCGCGCGCACCCGCCGTCACAATCGCCGTGCCACAAGCGCATCGGCCAGGAAGCCCGGATGCATCTTACGCCGCGCGAGAAGGACAAATTGCTGATCAGCCTGGCCGCCGTGGTGGCGCGACGGCGGCTCGAGCGCGGGGTGAAGCTCAACCATCCTGAGGCAATCGCATTGATCACCGATTTCGTGGTCGAGGGCGCGCGCGACGGACGGAGCGTCGCAGAACTCATGGAGCGTGGTGCGGGCGTGGTTTCGCGCGAACAAGTGATGGAGGGGGTGGCCGAGATGATCCCGGAAGTGCAGGTGGAGGCGACGTTTCCAGACGGCACCAAGCTCGTCACCGTGCATGAGCCGATTCGATGATTCCCGGAGAGGTATTCACGGCGCCCGGCGAGATCGAGGTCAATGCGGACCTCGAAGCAAGGATTTTCGTGGTTGCCAATTTCGGCGATCGGCCGATTCAGGTCGGCAGCCATTATCATTTCGCCGAAACCAATCCGGCGCTTGTGTTCGATCGTGCGGCGGCGCGCGGCATGCGGCTCGACATCCCGGCGGGCACGGCGGTTCGATTCGAGCCCGGACAAAGCCGCGAGGTGGCGCTGATCCCGTATCGCGGCCGGCGGGTTGTTTGCGGCTTCCGTGGTGCGGTGATGGGAGCGCTCGACTGATGGCGAGGCTGCCGCGTGCGATTTACGCAGACATGTTCGGCCCGACGGTCGGTGATCGCGTGCGGCTTGCCGATACGGAGCTCCTGATCGAGGTCGAACAGGATTTCTGCATCCCGGGGGAGGAAGTAAAATTCGGCGGTGGAAAGGTGATCCGCGACGGCATGGGGCAGTCGCAGACGACCCGCGCCGAGGGTGCAGCAGATACCGTGATCACCAATGCATTGATCGTCGATCACTGGGGGATCGTGAAGGCGGATGTGGCGATCACCGGCGGACGGATCAGCGGGATCGGCAAGGCAGGCAACCCAGACACCCAGCCCGGCGTCAATCTCGTGATCGGACCGGGCACCGAGATCATCGCGGGGGAAGGCAAAATCCTGACTGCGGGCGGGATCGACAGCCACATCCATTTCATCTGTCCGCAGCAGGCCGATGATGCGATCGCGTCGGGTGTGACAACGCTGATCGGTGGCGGCACGGGACCGGCGACCGGCACGGCGGCAACGACCTGCACGCCAGGGCCGTGGCATATCGGGCGTATGCTGCAGGCGGCCGAGGGCATTCCGGTCAATCTCGCCTTCGCGGGCAAAGGCAACGCGTCGCGGCCGGCGGCGCTCGAGGAGATGGTGCGGGGTGGGGCTGCCTGCCTCAAGCTGCACGAGGATTGGGGCACGACGCCGGCGGCGATCGATTGCTGCCTTGCGGTCGGCGACAGGTTCGACGTGCAGGTGATGATCCACACCGACACGCTGAACGAGAGCGGCTTCGTCGAGGACACCATCGCGGCGTTGCGCGGCCGCACGATTCACGCCTACCACACCGAGGGGGCGGGCGGCGGGCACGCGCCGGACATCATCAAGGTGGCGGGGCTCGCCAACGTGCTGCCGAGCTCGACCAACCCGACGCGACCGTACACCGCAAACACGCTCGACGAGCATCTCGACATGCTCATGGTATGCCATCACCTCGATCCGGCGATCGCCGAGGATGTGGCGTTCGCGGAAAGCCGGATCCGGCGCGAGACGATCGCCGCCGAGGATATCCTGCACGATCTTGGCGCGATTTCGATGATCTCGTCCGACAGCCAGGCGATGGGGCGGGTGGGCGAGGTCATCATCCGTACCTGGCAGACCGCGCACAAGATGAAGCGCCAGCGCGGCGCGCTCCCGGGCGACGGGGCGGCGGATAATCTACGGGTGAAGCGCTATGTCGCGAAGTACACGATCAACCCCGCAATCGCCCAGGGGATTTCCCACGAAGTGGGTTCAATCGAACGGGGCAAGCTCGCAGATCTGGTGCTGTGGCAGCCTGCTTTCTTCGGGGTCAAGCCCGAGCTCGTGCTGAAGGCAGGAAGCATCGCGCTGGCGGCGATGGGCGATCCCGGCGCCTCGATCCCGACGCCCGAGCCCATGCATTACCGGCCGATGTTCGCGGCATTTGGCGGGGCGCTCGCACAAAGCTGCGTGACGTTCGTCTCGGCGGCTTCGCTGGAGGACGGGATCGGCGAGAAGCTCGGTTTGAGGCGGCAGCTTTCGGCGGTTGCCAACACGCGCAGCGGCATTGGCAAGCGCAGCATGATCCACAACGACGCGACGCCGGTGATCGAGGTTGATCCCGAGACCTACGAGGTGCGGGCGGACGGTGTACTGCTGACGTGCGAGCCGGCGACAATTCTGCCGATGGCGCAACGGTATTTCCTGTTCTGAGCAATGCGCGCGGAAGAAGTCCTGCCGGCCGGGACCTGGGCTGAAGAACAGGAAGTGGATCGCGTCCGGATCGATTATGACCGCCGGCACCGGAGGAGGATCCTTCTGCACACGCTCGGGGGAGCGGAGCTTCTGCTCGATTTGCCGCGTGCCGAGCATCTCGCGGAGGGCGATGGCCTCAGGCTGGCGGAGGGCGGCGTCGTCCGCGTGGTCGCCGAGACCGAGAAGCTGCTGGAGATCCGGGCGGCGAATCAGGATGCGCTGGTGTGCATTGCCTGGCATCTCGGCAACCGGCATCTGCCGGTGCAGCTGCTGCCTGGCTGCCTGCGCATCGGCGAAGATCACGTGATCGCGGAGATGGTGCGGTTGCTGGGCGGCACGGCGACGCCGATCGAGGCGGCATTCGATCCCGAGGCGGGGGCGTATGCGGGCGGGCGCCATCACCACGATCACCACCATCATAGCGATGACGACGATCGGGCCTGAGGCGCTGCTCCGCCTGCTGACGTGGCTGTCGCCCGCCTTTCCGACCGGGAGCTTCGCCTATTCGCACGGCCTGGAATGGGCAATCGAGGCCGGTGACGTGACCGACGAAGCCAGCCTCGAGGCCTGGGTCGCGGACGTTATCGCGCATGGCAGCGGCCGCAACGATCTTCTTCTCCTTCGCCATGCCCGGCGCGGCCAGGATGTCGCGGAGCTGGCGCTGGCGCTGGCCGGCTCGCTCGAACGGCGGCGCGAAACCCTGTTCCAGGGCGAGGCATTCGCCGCCGCGGCGCAACCCTGGGGCGGCACGGAGGCGGCGGCCTTGCCGGTTGCGGTCGGCCGGCTCGGCGCGCGAAATAGGATCGACGAGCAGTCCCTCTCCGTTGCCTATGCGCAGGCATTCGCCGCGAGCCTCGTTTCGGCGGCGGTGCGGTTGATTCCGCTCGGCCAGCAGGCGGGATTGCGGGTGCTGGCGGCGCTCGAGCGGGTTGTCCTGGAGACGGCTTCGTCCACGGCTGATGCAACGCTCGAGCAACTCGGCGGATGCTGCATTCGTTCGGAGATCGCGGCCATGCGGCACGAGACCCAGTATACGAGGCTGTTCCGGTCATGAGCGCCAACGGACCGCTTCGCGTCGGCATCGGCGGCCCGGTCGGAACCGGAAAGACGGCATTGATGGATGCACTCTGCAGGACGTTCAGCAGACGCTATGAGATTGCCGCCATCACCAACGACATATATACGAAGGAGGACGCGGAATTTTTGGCGCGCGCGGGTTCGCTTGCCCCGGAGCGGATTCTCGGCATCGAGACCGGCGGCTGCCCGCACACGGCGATCCGCGAGGACGCAAGCATCAATCTCGCCGGCGTTGCCGATCTCTGCCGGCGGTTTCCGGCGCTCGACCTGATCCTGATCGAATCGGGCGGAGACAACCTTGCGGCGACGTTCAGCCCGGAGCTAGCGGATCTTACGATCTACGTGATCGACGTGTCGGCGGGGGACAAGATTCCGCGCAAGGGTGGCCCGGGCATCACGCGGAGCGACCTGCTTGTCATCAACAAGATCGACCTGGCGCCGCTCGTAGGTGCGAGCCTGGAGGTGATGGAGCGGGATGCGCGGCGAATGCGGGGCGAGCGGCCGTTCGTGTTCGCCAACATCCGCGAGGGACGCGGGGTGGCGGAGATTTCCTCGTTCGTCGAGCGTGCCGGCGGGCTTGCGTAAGCCGGTGCTGTCGCGCGGCGCCACTTGGCGGATGAGGCCGCTTCCGCTGCGGTTGATGAACATCTTATTGATAATCTTATTGACGCCGGTGCTGAGGCTCGTATAGTTGCCATTCTCCGGCAATGCCCATGACAAGCTGGCCGGACACCAGAACGCGTCAACTAAGAACAAGCCACAGGAGGATACGGACATGAGCGATGCTGCTCAAAGGCGTTGCCGCTTGCGCCTCGTGACCATGCTCGCCGTGCTGGGTTTGGTCTTTGGCTGCGGAGCATCGGCGCGCGCCGCCGACAAGACGCTGGTGATCGGAGCCTCGGTGCCCTACCTGAACGATCCGTCGTGGGTGATGATTACCAACTACGCCCAATATGTTGCCAAACAGCTCAACATACACCTGCTGGTGATCGACGCCGCCGGCAAGGAAGACAAGCAATTGGCCGACGTGCAATCGCTGATTTCGCGCCGTGTCGACGCGATTATCTTTGTCCCGGTGTCGACTGCGGATGCCCGGTCCGTAATCCGGCTGGTCGACTAGGCGAAAATTCCGATCATCGTCGCCGACCGGTACCCGGGCTTCCCGGCCAAGAATCCCGGGGCGCCTTATCTCACCTTCATCGGACCCGACAACGTTGCCGCAGGCCGCGCCGTTGCCAATTACTTGTTCGCGCACGGGGTCAGGAATTTGGTCGCGATCGGTGGGACACCCGGAGATCCGAACAACCAGACGCGCGTACAGGGCTTGCATGAGGCGCTCGCAGCCTGGGCCAACAAGGGCGTCAAGCTTGTGCAGTATGTTGGCGCTCTCGAATCAGAAGAAAATGGCTACGCGGCGATGCAAGACCTGTTGTCCGCGCATCCGAAGGGGACGATTGACGGACTATGGTGCTACAATGACGCACTTTGTTTGGGTGCGTACCGGGCCATCAAGCAGGCCGGTCGTGAGAACGAAATCAAGATCGGAGCGATGGATCTCGACAAGGCCGCGTTGGCCCTGGTCAATGGCCATACCAATTACATCTACGATTTCGGCGGCCATTGGGTGGAGCTTGGGTTTGCCGAGATGATCGCCTACGATGCGCTGCACGGCCATCCGCCCCTGGCGCAGTTCTCGCAAATTGAAGATCTTGGTGTCGACGCGTCGGGATTCGCGACCTTCAAGAAGGAATACCTCGATTCCGAACCTCCCATTGACATCAAGCAATACATGTTGACGTTCAATCCGAACACGAAGACGCAGGTGCCGCCCTTGCTGCTGAAGTGACAACAGTCGGGCGGGTCGCTGGCCGATGACCGGCGATCCGCCCGGCTTTAGCCGAACGCGATCGTCAGGTAAGCGGGACATGTTGCACCGAATGATCAACCGCCCGGCGTCTGCGGTTGATGTTTCCCGTGTTGAAGCGGCACCGCAACTGAGCCTGTGGGAGAGGCTCACGCCGTACGTCGCCTACGCGGCGTTGCTGGGGTTGATCGTGGTTTTCGGCACGATGGCGCCGACGCTCTTTCTTACTGCGAACAATTTCCAGGTCGTTCTTCAGAACAGCGCGGTCCAGTGCGTCGTCGCGATCGGTATGACGTTCGTGATCATCATCGGCAGCATCGATTTGTCGGTCGGCTCCTCCATGGCGCTCGTCGGCATGCTTGCGGCGATGGCGAGCACGGTCGTGGGAGGGCTGGCGTTCTTTCTGACGCCGCTCATGGGTGCAATCATCGGCCTGATCAACGGATTGCTGTTCGTGTACGGGGGGATTCCATCCTTCGTGGTGACACTCGGAATGCTCTCGGTCGCGCGCGGACTGACAATCATCGTCAGCGGTGGATTCCCGGTGAGCCTGCCGTCCACAGGGCTTTTCACGGCGATTGGCACCGCTCCGCGGCCTTTCCTCATCGTTATCGCCCTTGCTGTCCTTGCGTCTTTTCTGCTGCTCAAGACGGCCTTCGGGCGCTATACGCTGGCAGTCGGCGGCGACGAAGAAAAGGCGCGGATGCTTGGCCTGCCCGTTGATCGCTTGAAGGTTGCAGTTTTTACCCTCTCCGGGGCGTTGGCCGGTCTCGGCGGGGGCATCCTGACCGCCGAGGTTGGCGCCGGGAGCCCGACCATGGGCATCGGTTTCGAGCTGACGGCCATTTCGGCGGTTGTGATCGGCGGCACGTCGCTGACCGGCGGCAGCGGCTCCATTCTCGGGACGATTGTCGGGAGCCTCGTCATGACCACGCTGGCAAACGGCATGATCATTCTCGGCATATCGACGAACGTCCAGATCGTCATGACCGGAGCCGTGCTTATCGGCGCCGTCATGCTTTCGCTCCAGCGCGGCAAGATCCGCATCATGAAATAGCGATGCGGCGCGATCCCCGATGACTCCTCCACGACGCGACCGTGCTCCGGCGCTGTGGCGCCTCCGGGAACGGAGAGAACGATGGCGCCGTTCCTAGAACTGCGCGGTCTTTCGAAGCGGTTCGGCAGCGTTCAGGCGCTTGTCGGCGTGGATCTCGATGTCAATCACGGGGAAGTATTGGGTCTGCTAGGCGACAATGGCGCTGGCAAGTCGACGCTCATCAAGAACATCTCCGGGGTCTACAGGCCCACGGCGGGGAAAATTCGCTGCGAAGCCAAGGAGGTCACGATTTCTTCGCCTGCGGTCGCACGGTCGCTCGGCATCGAGACGGTTTTCCAGGATCTCGCTCTTATCCCCAACCTCGACGCCGCGGCCAATCTGTTCATCGGCCGGGAGCTGAGCTGGGGGCCCTTCAAGGGCCTCTTGCGCGTCATGCGCGACCAGGCGATGGAGGAAGATCTTCGCGAGTGCCTTGCGCGACTCGATATCCACATTCCTTCCGTCCGCATGCACGTGGACGGGTTCTCGGGAGGACAGCGACAGGCTATTGCCATCGCGCGGGCGATCCGATGGAAGGCGAAGCTGGTGATTCTCGATGAGCCGACGGCGGCGCTGAGCGTGCCGGAGCAGCGCAAGGTCCTGAGCTTGACGCGCCAGCTCGCCTCGGAGGGGATCGCGGTCATTTACATCACCCACAATATCCTGGACGTCCTTGCCGTCACCGACCGCGTCGCCGTTCTCCATCGCGGACGCAAAGCGGCCGAACTCCGAACGAAAGACACGACCGAGCACGAAATCGTATCCCTGATCATGGGTGCGACGGAAAGCTCGACGAGGGATCCTAAAGCGAAATGACGGGAGACCGCTGATGCCAGTGCTTGACCTTCCTGTTCCGACTTATGCTCGCAACATGCGCCTGATCGGGTTCAGCGACCAAGGCGGGCGACCCGACGGCAACCAGGTGATGGTGCATCGCGGCTATGCGTATGTCGGCCACATGCACTCTGGAGGGTTCAGCGTTATCGACGTCCGCAATCCGCGGGATCCGCGCCTCGTACGGTTCGTCGCGGCGCCGCGGCACACATGGAACATCCACCTTCAGGCGCACGACGATCTGCTGCTCGTGGTCAATGCCAGAGACCTGAAGGCGCTGCCGGCGTTTGCCGATGACAAGAGCTACTATAAGGGAAAATCAAGCGGCTTCGATGTCGGAACAACAGAAGAGCGGACCTGGACGGCAGGCATGAGCGTCTGGGACATATCGAGGCCCGAGGAGCCGCGTCAGATCGGCTTCATGCCCGTTGATGGTGGGGGCTTGCACCGCATTTGGTACGTCGGCGGCCCATGGGCCTATGCATCGGCGCTGATTGACGGGTTTACCGACTATATTCTGATCACGATCGACGTGCGGGACCCGACAAAGCCTCGGATGGTCGGGCGATTCTGGCTTCCGGGAATGAACCGCGCAGCCGGCGAAGAGCCGCGCTGGCCGATGGAGTACGGGCGGTACGGCCTTCACCACCCCATCGTGCACGACAATATCGCATATTGCAGCTGGCGCGACGCATGCCTGGTTGTCGTGGATGTCTCGGACCGCAGTCGGCCGCGCATGATCGCGCACAAGAACTGGGCGCCGCCATTCGGCGGCGGAACGCATAACGCGCTGCCTCTGCCTGACCGCGATCTCCTCGTCGTCGTCGATGAAGCGGTGCTCGACCATCAGGAGGACGGTTACAAGCCGATCTGGGTGTTCGACATTCGCGAACCCAGCAATCCCATCAGCATTGCGACCTTCCCGAGCCCCACGGATGCCGACTACAAGTCACGAGGCGGCCATTTTGGGCCGCATAACATCCACGAGAACCGGCCTGGCACCTTTATCAGTTCCGAGCTGATTTTCGCGACATACCAGAATGCCGGGGTGCGGGTGTTCGACATTCGCAACCAGTATGCCCCAGTGGAGGTGGGTGCCCTCGTGCCGCCCGCCCCAGGCGGGATGCCGGGCCGGCGAGGCTCGGGCGGCGCCACGATCCAGATGTGCGACGTATTCGTGGACCGGAACGGGCTTGTCTATACCACCGATCATCAGGCGGGATTTTGTGTCATGGAGTTTAGTGGCCGGTAGGGGCTGCGCACGTAAAGGAGATGCTCCGAGACGAGGCGCGACAGTCGTGGCGTGCCGAGTGGCTTAGCCGTTGGCGGCGGCGCATTGGCTTCTCGGCTACGCGGTGACGCAATGAGGCGGGTGGCGTGAGCCCGCCGGCCGCGTAGGTCTCGCTCTGGATACGCAGGATGGAAAAGCTGGTTCGGACGTCACGGGACGGAGATCTGACCGGCAATTATACGGGCGAACGGCCTGCGGACGCCGATGCGCTCGAATTGCTGGTCTCCAAGCTGGAGGAAGATATCGTTCTCGGCCGACTGCATCCACGCGAACGCCTGATCGAGGACGAGATCATGGCGCGATTCGGGGCCAAAAGGCATGTGGTGCGCAACGGGCTAGACAGGCTGGAACGCATGGGCATCGTGGAAAGGGTCCCGAATCGGGGCGCCCACGTCCGGGTATACGGCGCCGCGGAGATCGAGCAGCTGTATGTGCTGCGCAATCTGCTGGAAACACATGCGGCCCGGCTGATTCCGTTGCCGTTGCTGGCCTCCGATGTCGCCGACCTCAAGCGTGTTCAGGCCACCCATGACGAAGCGGTTGACGCTCACGACCTTGGGCGCGTCTTCCATACCAACGTCCTGTTTCATCGCACACTCTTCACGAAGACGGGGAATCCCTATCTCGTCAGCGCGATCAATGACTTCGCCTTGCGTACCCATGGTATTCGATTCTATTGCCTGTCTTTTCCTGGATACCTTGCCGCGGCGAGACGCGAGCACTGGGAGATGATCCGCGCAATCGAGACATGCCAGCGTAAGACGCTTGTTGCCTTGTGCCGACGCCATCTACTTGCCTCGCGCGAATGCTATGAGCGGGCTGCCGGAATCAAGGGTGCGCCGAGACGAGCGGCGGCCGCCGCGGAGCCGGCCTCGCCCTCGCTATTGGCGGCGAGCTCGTCCTCTGGATCCAGGCCTTGAGCGCGTTGGCGTGCGAGGCGTCGGCTGCGAGCCCGGTTCGACGGCCGGGATTGACTGCCAACGGCTATCCTATAGGATGTTGGAAATTCGGTGAGATCGCCGGGCGGAAGAAACGCGTTCCGGACGGGCTTCCCGGAAACCGAAGATGGATGAAATCGTCATCGCGGCCGAGCTTGGGCCGACACGGCAAGCACTGGCTGCGAACATCTGTGACATCCTGCAACGACCGTGCTCGATCTCGCTATCCGTCCGGGCGCCGGCTTCTGTTCCATGACAACCCAGCGCGAAGCTAAAGGATTTGGCCGGTGGAGCGCGATCGTGTGAGGCGGAATCGTCCGCAAGCGTGATTCGCGCTCTCCGACAACGAAATCGCCGCAGGATGGCATTATCCTGGTGCAATCCTGCTCTGGGCGGAGGGGAAGAGATGAGCATGATCAGGCGGGTGGAGCTGAGCCTTTTTCACTTCGACGTCGCGGGGCTGGGGTTGCCGGGCCATGGCGCGGCTGGAGTGGGCAACCTGATCGCGAAGCGGGGCGAAAAGCTGCGCTGCCAGCGCTGGGCCGTGCGAATCGAGACCGGCGAGGGCGAGCGTGGCGAATATGTCACGCATTGGGTCGGCACACAGTCCTCCTTCGGCCAGGCAGTGATGCTGGCGCCTCACCTCGTCGGGCGGGACCCGGATGCGCGCGAAGCGATCTGGCAGGATCTGAAGCGGGAAGTGCGGGCCTATGATCACATGGGACATGGGCCGCTCGATATTGCGCTTTGGGATCTCGCAGGACGTCGCCGTGGTTTTTCGGTTGCGGCGATGTTGGGCGCATTTAGGGAACGGCTTCCGGTGTATGCCAGTACGTATCACGGGCAGAATGAGCCGGGCGGGCTCGATTCGCCGGAAGCATTTGCCGAATACGCCGTTGCCTGCCGCAAGCAAGGCTTCAGGGGCTTCAAGATTCACGGTTGGCACGAGGGCGACGCGAAGCGGGAAGCGGCGAACCTGCTCGGCGTGCGCAAGGCGGTCGGGGAGGGCTGGTCGCTGATGATCGATCCGGCCTCCGAGCTGCGCACCTGGTCGGATGCGCTTTATGTCGGTCGAGCCTGTGACGAGGCGGGATATTTCTGGTATGAAGACCCGTATCGGGATTCGGGAACTGCGCTCGAAGGGCACAGGAGACTCCGGGAAAGGCTTGGTACTCCACTGCTGGTTTGCGAGCATGTGCGCGGCATCGAGTCCAAGCTCGCGTTCCTCTCGGGCGGTGGGGGGGACATGATCCACGCCGATCCCGAATACGACATGGGGATCACCGGGGCGATGAAGATCGCCCATTGCTGCGAGGGGCTCGGCCTCGAGGTGCAGTATCATGCCTGCGGTCCGGCGCAACGCGCGGTGATGGCCGCAACGGCCAATACGCATTTCTACGAAATGGCACTCATGGGCCCGGACATGCCCAACGTGATTCCGCCGGTTTACGCATGCGGATATTCGGATCAACCCGAGGATGTCGGCGCCGACGGCTGCGTGCCGGTACCGACCGGGCCGGGCCTCGGCGTCAGCTATGATTGGGACTTCATCGAAAGCCATCGCGTGCAGCATCGCGTCTTCAGCGATTCGTAGTGTCCTGCCCCCGAAGCCCGACGCACCTTGCGGCGAACAAAAAGGATAAGCAGGCCGCCGTAAGCAAACAGCCAGGGCCGCGATTCCGCCCGCCGATGCACTTCGGAATCGGGACCCCAGAGGAGGTTCGCTTCCGGCTTCGCATCACCCTCGAAGATCTCAATCGGCAAGGTCCTTGAGGACATTCTCGAGGAAAAGGTCGGCGGCGGTAAACGCGGACTCTTGCTCGGCGGCGAAATCGACGTGGTTGCGGAGTGCCGCAGGGATCGAGCGCGTGCCGTCACCGATCCAGTCGAACGGCGCGCGATCCTCGGCTGCGGCGAAGCGCGCGGCGCGCAGAATGTTTGCGAACGTTCCGCCGGCGGTTTCGGCAGCCGCGAGCGCGCGGTAGCAGGCGGCCTGGGCAAGCAGGATGCGCCAAGTCACCGGCCGGCAGGCAGGATGGAAGGCGCGGAAGATGTCGGCAACCGGCCGCAGCGCGCGTTTCATCTCGCCGGCTTGGCCCCAGGGTTCGTCCGCGGTGCGGAGATCGGCGCCGCCGAGAGCCTTGGCGAACTCGGCGTACGTTGTGGTGCGCGTGGTCGGGCCGTCCGTGGTCAGCATGGCATCGACGGCCTGGCTGATCTGACCCGAATAAAGGCCCTGGCGGCACGCAGAGCGCTGCTCCGGCTCAGGCGGCAGGGCCGCGGGCGGGTCCTCCGGCGGCGCGTAGCGCGCGGCCGGAGAGCCGAAGACGATCGGCGGATAGCGCGGGTCGGTGAGGTTGAAGTCCGAGCGCAGCGCTTCATAGGCCCTGCCGGCGATGAGGTGCTGCCGCTGCAAATCGGGGTCGAGTGTCAGGTCGAGCAGGGTAAGCTTGCGCGTGATGAGTTCATGGATTGCGAGTGGGGCAACCAGGTTATGAACGACGCTGGTGAAATAGTAGGGATCCCGGCCGGTGAGCCAGTTGTCGGGTCCCTCGGCGAGCGCGCCGATGCGCGCGGCCAGCGCCAGGTTCATGATGCGGTGACGTGCGTGGCGAGCCGCCTGCTGGAGCTGGTAGGCGAGCGGATAGAGTTCCGCATAGAGGCGCTTCCGCGCCTCGTACTCGTAGTCGCGTCGGGCTTTCGCCGCGTCCTGCTCCTCATCGAGCCGGTGCTGCAGAACCGCGAGGTCGCGCGCAGTGCGGCGCGCCCGGATGCTCGTCCAGGCGGCGGCCCCGAGCGAAACGAACGACACAATGATTGAAGCGCCGGCCGCTATCCAGGCGGATTGCGCGTCGCCTGCCATGGTTCCTCCCGTGGCGCGCGCAACAGCCTCGCGGCCGGCGCTGCATGAGGGAACCCTACACCGGCGAGGGCGGCGGGGGCGAGCGCAATGGTTGGCGTCGAGAAACGAGCTTCGGCAGCGTCGCAGGCGCTTCTCACGATGCCGGCGGCCACGCGCCGCCGCCAGCTCAGCGCGCCTTGGGGGTGATTTCGAGGGTGTGCCGCTCGAGGCCGCGGAGGAAGGTCAGGGGCGCCGGCTTGCCGGCGCGCTCCTCGGTCAGCAGGCGATGCAGGTCGTCCACCGAGCCCACGGGGCGGTTGTCGAAGGCGACGATGATATCGCCGGGTTTCAGGCCCGCAGCCGAGGCAGCGCCATCCGCAATCAGCTCTTCTATGCGCACGCCGCTTTCGCGCTCGAGGTTGTGGAACCGCACGACTCGGCGCGGCAGCGAAATATTCTGGCCGGAGAGACCGATCGCGGAGCGGCGGACCCGGCCCTCGCGGATCAGGCGGGAGGCGACGAAGCTCGCGGTGTCGGCCGAGATCGCGAAGCACATCCCTTGCGCGCCGGCGATGATCGCAGTGTTGATCCCAACCACCTCGCCCCGCGCGTCAACGAGCGGGCCGCCGGAGTTGCCGGGATTGAGCGCGGCGTCGGTCTGGATCATGCCCTCGATCAGCCGGCCCGAGCGGGCACGGAGGCTCCGGCCGAGCGCGCTCACCACGCCCGCCGTAACGGTCGCCTGGAAGCCGAACGGATTGCCAATCGCGACGACAAGCTGGCCGACGGCGAGACGGCTTGAATCGCCAAGGCGCGCATGAGCCGATGCTTCACCGTCGAGACGAAGCAGCGCGAGATCCGTTTCCGGATCGTCGCCGACGACGCGCGCGGCCATGCTGCGGCCATCCGGGAATGTGGCTGAGAGGTGTGGCACGCCGGCAGCCACGTGGCTGTTGGTGAGCACATAGCCGTCAGGGGTGAAAACGACGCCGGAGCCGGTTCCACGCCCGGCCTGGATGTGCAGCACGGCCGGGCCGACGGCCTCGACCGCGCCAATCACCGCGCGCGAATAGGCGTCCCTGATCTCGAGTTCCGAGCCGAGCGCGATATCCATTCCGTCCATTGCGATCCTCACGCCAAAGGGGAGGACTCGCCAATATGGGTTGCGGAGGC
>Ga0335075_10008793_pt1 | contig 15461 bp, 19 predicted proteins | sample Lox_Sample_24_FD_206723 | JGI IMG/M metagenome (GOLD analysis project Ga0335075, IMG submission 206723) | Soil microbial communities from Loxahatchee National Wildlife Refuge, Florida, United States - Lox_Sample_2.4 | ecosystem: Environmental > Terrestrial > Soil > Wetlands | place: USA... | reverse complement strand
CGCGTTCCATGATCACGGACCGCTTCTGCGCTCAGCATGAGTCGGCCCGAAATGCTGGGGGAACGCCAGGTTGCGGCACCGCTGATGGCGCGGCGCGCCGCACACAGGGCACTCCGACTGGCTCACCGCCGGTTCCAGCCGGGCGAGGGTGTCGGCATCCAGCTTGCGCGGCTCCGGCCGAGCCGGAAGCCTCAACCTCCCTCGCACCGCCAGTTCGGACACGAAACGCTGGTATTCGCGTTCGCACTCCTCGCACCGGCAGCCTCGCGCCCAGGCCAGCACTGTGCCGTGCAGCGGCAAAGCGGGCGGCAGGTTGCCCCATGCGGTCATGCATCTACGTTAGGACAGCGGCTTCTCCAGTTGGTCCGCGCGTCCGGACGTCACGGAGGCAGTGCCAATTCGAGTTGGGTGCAGCTCGTCTGGGGGTGAGGGAGCCGCGACAACCGCTCCTCCACATCTCTGCATCACGCTCGCCGTCGCTGGCCCTGCCTGGGGGTCCCTGTGGCGCACGGGCCCGGTAGAGGAGAACACCGCAACTCTGCCAGCCCGCGGGGTTGACCAGCGAGGCCGCGATGAACTTGTCAAGGTCCCGGAAGGCGGCGCCTGGCGCGGCCCCTCGGCGCCCCTGATGTCACGGCCCGCACAAGACAGCACTGGCGTCACGTAAAGCCGGAGCGATTCCCCGTTTACTGCGGTGGATCCGGGCTGCGCGGTTGATACGGGGTACTGGGATGCACCAAAGCCACCACGAAGCCCGGATCAACCGCGATAACCCGCACCCGCACACCCGGACCCGGCAAAACGGACAGAAACCCGTCGGCGTGGCCGTGTGCCTACCGCCCGGGCTCGTGGCACGCCGATCCCGACCCGGGCTCGTGGCACCCCGATCCCGTAGGGGGACGCGCTGACCGTGCCACCATCCGGCCTGCCCGCCGGCGGACCGTCGCAGCCGCGGTGAGCGTGTGATCGCCCCGGCCCCGCCTCAATGGTCACAGCCGGCGCACGCACCACGCCAGGCGGAGGGGGTTTGGCCACTCCCCCCAGACCAGCTGCACCCATTCGGAATTGTTGACAGCCAGAGGCGGGTGGCTGTGTACTGCGCAGCATGACGGACACACCCAGAACGGCAGGCACTTCCGCGCCCGCGTCGGCTGCTTTTCCTGTCACCACCGCGTTCGAGTTGCCGGGCATGGTGGTGGAACGGAATCTCGGCATCGTGTTCGGCCTCGTGGTCCGGGCCATGGGCTTCACCAAAACGGTCGCCGGCGGGATCTCCTCGCTGCGCCAGGGTGAGGTCTCGCAGTTCACGGTGGTCCTCGAAGATGCCCGCAGGCACGCGATCGACCGGATGATCGAGAACGCCAAGCTGCTCGGTGCTAACGCGGTCATCGCGATGCGCTTCGACTCCTCCGAAATCGGCAAGGCTCGCGCCGAGGTCGTAGCGTACGGCAGCGCGGTGGTCGCGACGCCGTCCCCATGAACGGGCAGGGGGGCGGCCCACCGGCCGGGCCGCGCAGGCTTCTTGGCGACGCCGACCGGGAGCGCCTGGTCGGGCTGCTGCGTGAGCACTACGCCGCGGGCCGGCTGGACCTGGACGACCTGCGCCACCGGGTCGGCGTCGTGCTCGGTGCCGCCTTCGCCGATGAGGCCGCGGTGGCGCTGGCCGGGCTGCCGCCGTACCCGGCCGCCGGCCAACCCCGCGCGGGCCGCGGCCGACGCGGCCACCGGGGGCGGCACGCGCAGGCGGCCGAGCCCGGTCCGGGCTGGGTGCCCACGCCGGAGCGGTTCCGTGACCCGTCCAGCGGCAAGGTCATGCGCGTGTGGACCGACCCGGCCGACGACAGCCGCCACTACGTGCCAGACGACGCGGATCTCTAGACTGGCAGTCTGCGTGTGCCGGAGACATCCGTGGAACGGCCCTTGAACCCGAAGGAGTCGGGAGGAGACGACGACTGACTTCGTGTTGATCCACGGGACCACCCAGAGTCCCGCAGGCTGGGATCGCCTCGTCAGGCATCTGGAATCGCGCGGCCACCGGAGCGCTGCGGTCGACCTCTCCGGCGACGACGAACGATCGCCGACCGACTACGCCACGGCCGTGGCTGCACAGGTTCCGGCCGACATGAACGGCCCGGTCGTCGTAGCGCACTCCGGAGCTGGGCTAGTACTGCCCGCTGTCGCGCAACGTGTCGATGCCCGGCGCCAGGTATGGCTGGCCGCTTACGTCCCCGATGGTCGGCACAGTTTGCGCGAGGACGTGGCTTCAGCGCCCAGCGAGGTGTTCAACCCCGAGTGGCTCGGCCGAGACCCGACTGCCGACCCGCTGCTTGCGGCTCACTTCCTCTTCCACGACTGCGATCTTGAAAGCCTGCACTGGGCGCTCACAACGCTGCGTCTGTTCAACCCGAGACGACTTCCGCTGGAACCGGTCACTCTCGTCCCGGAGATCGAGTCGACCTACATCGTTGCGACCGCCGATCGAACGCTCCGACCCGAGTGGTGCCGCAATGCCGCTGCCCATCGGCTCGACGCCGAGGTCATCGACATCGATGCTGGCCATTGCCCGCACGTCGCCAAGGCAGAGGTGCTGGCCGCAATCCTCGACCAGGTGGCCGCCGGCCGGTAGCGCCCATACGGGCTCGCCTGGCTCCGTCACTCGGCGGTGAGATCGGCGGCGGTGACGACGTCGGTGGGGTAGGAGCGGCGGGCGCGGTAGAGGAAGAAGGCGGCGGCCGCCAGGGGGAGCAGCATGATCGCGAAGGTGGTGCGCAGGCCCGAGGTGCCGCCGCCGAACAGGCCGGAGACCGCGCCGAACAGGACGGGCGCCAGGGCCTGGGCGGCGGTGCGCAGGAACGTCCGGATGCCCTCGGCACGGCCCCACAGCCAGGGCGGCATGATGTCCAGCCGGGCGGCGTCGATCGGCGGGTTCTGCGCGGACAGCGCCGCGCCCGCCAGGACCACGTAGGGGAGGGCGGTCAGAACACTGTGCGTGATCAGGGCCGGGATGAACAGCACGGTCGTGGCGGTCGCGGCGATCGCCCCCACCGTGATCCGCGCGTCAAGGTGCCCGCGCCTCAGCAGCATGTCGCTCAGCGGGCCGCTGACCAGGACCCCGACCACCGCTCCGCCGCCGACGACGAGCAGGAGCAGGTTGGCGAACACATCGGCGACGTGGTACTGCCCGCTGACGAATTCGGTGCCGAAGGTTTGCACGCCGGCCAGGAAGTAATACCCGCAGGCGCTGGAGATGATCAGCGCGACGTTGGTCCGCACCGCCAGCGCGTACCGCACCGCGGCGATGAACCGCATGCCCCGGTAGGCCTGCCCCATCAGCCGGGGATCGGGCTGGATTCCCTTGCTGCGGGCCAGGGTGTGCGGATCTGGCGGCGGCGCCGGCTCTGCAGGCGGGAGAGCGGCCGCCGCGTGCTCTGGCCCTGCCGTGCCTGGCTCACCGGCCGGACCGGCTTCGGGCCGCCCGGCCGGGGCCGCGCCCGCCGGGGACGCGCCCGCCGGGGACGCGCCCGCCGGGGACGCGCCCGCCGGGGCCGCGCCCGCCGGGCCTTCGGGTCGCAGCGCTCCGCTGCCGCCCCGGGCGGGCTCTGGAACCCTGAAGATGAACCAGGCCAGGACGAACGCTGGCAACGCGAGGATGACAAAGGCGGCCCGCCAGGACAACGCGGCGATATCGCCGGTCACAGCGAAACCGACGCCAGCGCCCAGTAGTTCGCCGGTGAGGACGAAACCGTAGATCCGGCCGCGCTCCGAGCCGGGGAACCAGTCGCCCACCAGCGAGGCCGCCACCGGGCCCGCGGCCGCGGTGACCGCGCCCAGGCACGCCCGCGTGAGCAGCAACTGGCCGAACGAACTCGCGGTGGCGCTCCACAGCATCGCGGCGCCCCAGGTCAGCAGGGCAAGGCCGAGAATCCAGGTGCGCCGCGTCCGGTCGGCCAGCACCCCGAACGGCAGCGAGAACATCGCGCCCACCAGCGAGCTCACCGTTACCAGCAGGCCTATATCGGTGTTGCTGATCCCCAGCGCCCGGCGCAACGGCTCGGCGGCGGCTCCAACCGTGGCCGTGTCCGCGCCGGCCAGGGCGAGCACGCATGCCAGCAGTACGACGGCACGGACTCGGGCCGGGCCGCCCACCGCGGTGCTGAGCTGCCGCCGGGCCGCCGTACCACCGTTGCGGAATGCGCGCACAGGGAACCGCAGCACCGCGGTTACCGCCTGGCCTCCCGTCATGTCTTCAGTACCGGAGCCGGCGCAGTTTCAGTGGCGCGGTGTAGCCAAGATTGAGCGGGCGCAGCCGCATAGTGTGCAAGCCGTTGCTCAGAGTAGGGGTATGCCAGGTAACGAGCGCGTGGATCTCGTCCGCGGTCGTCATCGGATCGCGCCCTCTCGCCCGCCGTAGCCGCCGTCCCTAATTAGATTGTGCTCGCTTCGCTGGGTAAAAATGCCATCGGCGATGAGTCAGTCGCCGGTGAAGGAAAGCCGCATGCCATTGCGCTTCAGTACCCGGAAGAACCACAGCGCTGACGCGCCCGCGCCGAAGCCGATCGCGACGATCATGATCGCCGTCGAGACCAGCAGGAAGAAGGCTATGGGCTGAGTGGCGACCAGCGCGGCGAACACGATCGCGAGCAGCCCGAAGATGGCTGCCCACAGCCAGGTGGCGTGCTGGAAGAAGCGGTGCAGCCCGGGGTGACCCGCGCCGCCATGGCGCAACGACACGACCTCGGTGGCCAGTCGGGAGACCAGGGGATGTTCGGTCGGGGCGGAGCGCGCGAACAACAGCGACAAGATCAGCTTGGCAATCGGAAACTGCAGCAGGTAGATCCATGTCTGTCCGGTGGCGAACACCAGGACTGTCTGCACGCTCAGGACGAGCGCGGAGATCATCACCAGGCCGGGAACCTGACCGGCGATGACCTTGCGGGCCGCGACGATCAGCCAGGCGACGGCCAGGCCGGCGAGCAGCCCGGCATCACGGCCGGCTAGGGCGTTCCCGGTGAGGTAGGCGCCCAGCGGCAGCCCAGCCGCCTCGGCCAGGCTCCAGGCGGACTTGCGCAACAGGCGCCACGGCCGCGGCAGTCGCAATACATCGCTCATCTGCGCCGCCCTATCGGGTGAGCCGGAGCAGGGGTCCCGACCGGGTAACTCCTATAGCCATACGATGTAGACTCCTTCCTGGCCGAGAGTGGGCACAAGGTTGCAGGCCCACTGATCATCAACATCGAAGACCCCCGATGACTTCCACCGCGTAAGCACCGGCGTGCCGGTGGCGGCGCCCGCGGGATCGAGGTCAGCGTGACGGCGGGCCCACGAGCCTCATATCGTAACGACCCGTGCCGAGACTCCGCGAGCTTGCAGCAGCTTGCGGATGTCGCCGGGATCGCCGGTCAAGACCAGGTCGGCGTGCGCCGTCATCTGCGCTACGTGTGCGTCGACGATATCTGCCGAGCCCGACAGCGCGAGTAGCTCGCCGGTGCGCTTGCCGTCGTCCCGGCCAAGTGCCTCGATGCCGACGCCGGCCAGCACGCGGGCGAGGTTGGCCTGCTTGCGCCCGTCCCGCCAGACTTGGCCTATGACTGCGGAACTGACCCGGATCGGCGTTCCCTGTTGCTGGAGCACCCGCAGTTGGGCACCGATCAGGCGGTTTCGGCGATCAATCCCCACCAGGGCACCTGCATCCAGGATCGCCTTCACGCCACATCCGAACGCGGCGCGAGCCCGAGCCGAGACGCCGCTTCATCCAGCTCCGCCTGGGTGAACGGGCTGTCCTCCGCCTCCCATTGGTCCAGAGCAGCGCTGAGGAGTTCGTTGCGCAGCTTGTCGGCCGCCGCTTCGGTGAGCCATGTCGACACGCTAGTGCCCTGCCGGGCAGCCGCCTGCCGGACGCCCTCTCCAAGCTCGGGCGGCATCGTCACGGAAAACCTGTCTACCTGGGCCATGCATACGATCGTATCGCATACGAGCGTATGTCATGTGTCTCGTCGTGGACCTGGTGTCAGCCGGGATGATCGCTGAACGCGGCCCTCAGCGCATCCTCCTGCTGTACCGAGAGGTCCGAGCGGATTAGCTCCATGGCCTGCCCCTCGAACGCCTTGGCCACCGTGTCGAGTTCGGCATCGGCGCTCAGGACTACGAGCGCGGAAGTCCCCAGCCTCATGTCATCCTTGACCGCCTCGAGCATCGCGTTGTCGATGCCGGCCTTCCTGATCCGCTTGGCCAACGAGGAGGCCTTGCTTCCCTCGTCGGTGACGTGCTCCTGAACCTGCGGACCGGATGCGTACTGCGGCCACCGGATCACGGCGACATCCTGCACATCCATGATCCCCTGAGTATCCAGTTGCTTGAGCCTGAGGACTCCCGCGTCGGCCCCTTCAGTGCCACCGAACCGCCATGCTGTTGTTGACATTGATGACGCTCCTTCCCCTGCCGGCCTCCGTCCGCGCCATCCGCCGATGGATGAGCCGGTGACCACGCCTTGCCATGGCCAGGGTCTGATCCCCCCTGGTCCGGTCAGTTCCCCGCGTGGCCAGCGCGCACACTTCCAGGTAGAGCGGTATTCACCGGCGCCGACGGGTCCGCTCTGGCTCAGTCACGGGTGGCGCGCTCGAAGTTCAGGGCCCGGCGCACCTTTCCCGCCGGGCCCTGTCTCTTATTTAGCCAGAACGGGCCGTGGTTCCTAGTGACCGAAGAATGGCGTGCAGAACGGCGCGCTCATCCCGTGGGTGTAGGGCACCTCGATGCACGCCTGTGCCTTGGTCTCGGCGACGCCGACCATCCTGGTTGTCTGCCACTGCGTGGTGAACCACGCGCGCTCGGTCGAAGCGACCTCGAGCGCATGGGTGCCCCGGTCATAGATCCAGAATGTCGCGCCATCGGGGCGGCCGGTGTCGGTGACCGTCGCCCACGCCGACTGGCAGCCGCGGCTGTACCGCAGCCGCAGCGTCACCCGTGTCCTGTGCCGGCCGTCGTAGACCGAGATCGCGTAGATCGTGGAAGCATCGCTGCTGCAGTTCTCAGCCTGGGGGCTCTTGCCGATGCAGCCATACCCGTAACAACCGTACCGTGGCACGGACCACGTCGGCGCGGTCGTGGCGGCAGATGCCGACGTGGCCGTGACGGCCAGTGCGCCCGCGGCTAGCGCCATGGCGCTTACCACCCCGATGAGCGCGTTCCGGATTCTCGTGGATATTCGCATCAAGTTTCCTTTCGTCATGGCGGCGCCGTCATGCTTGCGGCTCCCAGCCGTAAATCTGCGCATGGCTACTGATGGGGTTCTGAGTCCATCTCTGGGTGAAGCTGAAGGTTGCCTAGGGGTATGCGCGAACAAATGTGATGTCGCTGTCAGAAGCCGCCAGGAATGCTGGCGGAAGCCGCCAGGAAAGCTGGTAGCGGCCTCCAGGGAAGCTGGGAGTCGCTCCTTTACCTCGCGGTTCCCGCCATCGCGGTGAGCCCTGCTCCGGTTCGTCGGGTGTTGCGCGGTGATCGGGCGTATCGGCTGACGCCACGCAGATGCCACGCGATCTCAACAGGGTGATGCGACGCTGGCCCCGGAACCGCCGATCGCGGGAAAGGCAGGCGATGACGCCGGGATACGGGAACCTCGGACAAGGGACCTGGCAACCAGGCGGGCCACCCGTGGGTCCGCCGCCGCGGCGGAAGCGTCCGCGCTGGTTCTTTCCCGTCGTCGGGTTCGGAACGGCAGTGGTGCTTGTCGTCGTGTTCCTCGTGGTCGCGACGGTAGTCGGGGCGCACGAATCGGCTCGGGACGCTGCCGCCCCGCCCACGGCTCAGGCCCGGCGGATTCAGCTGCCGGTGACCCCCGACGCGTTGTTCACCAAGCTCACCCGGGATATCCAGGACAAGAACGAGACCGCGTTCTTGAGCCTGGTGGCTCCGGAGGCGAGGCAGGCGGTCAGGTCCTGGTGGGCAAACCAGATGGCCCTCGGGTTCACCACCGGCGCCGTCATACCGGCTACTGACGATGACCAGGTGACGCTGGACGGCTCCGGCGACGCGACCATGACGGTCCTCGCGGGCACGCACAACTCGTTCGACCCAGTCGGCAGCGACGGGCTGCCGGACGTGCCGTCCGAGGAATACCAGGTGGGGCTGCACTTCGCCAGCCAGACCGCGACGGGAGAGATCACCTCCTGGGAGCCGCTCGACAACGCGCCATGGGACCAGGGAGTCCAGCTCTACGTACGCAAGGCCGCACACGCGGAGGTGGCGGGCGACCCGGATGACAGCGCGCTCGTCAACCAGACCCTGCCGCTGGCCGAGGCGGCGGCCCAATACGACATCAAGCTGCTCGACAACATCAACCCGAAGGACCTGCACCAGTCGGGTTTCGTGGTGTTCGTGTCAAGCCGCGCCGCCACGAGGAATGCCTGGTTCCGCAGCGGCCCCCAGCCGACGGGATGGTCCGGCGACGCCTACGGCGGCCTCACGTTCCCGCTGCCGGGCGCAGACGCGGACTACTCGAGCATCACGAACAAGATCTCGAGTGACCCGGTTGGCGGCGCCCGGGTCATAGTCGTGCCGTATCAGCAGGCGGGCGAGACCCCGCACACCGAGACCGCGGTGCTCGTACACGAGTTCATCCACGACATCCTGTTTCCCGATGTCAACGGGTTCTACAACGGCAGTAATCCGGTCCCGGCCTGGGCCAACGAGGGAATAGCGGTCGCCGTGCAGGACCTCTACCTCCAGGACACCGACCTGGCGCCCGGCACGTACCACTTCGGCGTCCTCACCAACGCGGTCGAGGGGCTGCCATCGAGCTACCGTGACGGGTCGCTGCCTAGCACCCGGCAGATCTACGACGAGTCGCAGACGGTGGGTTACGACTGGTACCAGGTAGCGGGCAGCGTCTACGAATATATCGCCATGAAGTTCGGCCTGAATCAGATGTTCGCGGCTGCGGTGCTGCTCACGACGAACGACAACACCCCGTTCGGGAATGTCCTCGCATCCAGCAGAAACGGAAATCTCGCCTTCTACTCAGCGTCCTCGATCGAGAGCGGCTGGCGAGCGTGGCTGGCAGGTCTCTGAAGATCGCCCCGGTCGGCGGCATGCGTGCGTGGCACGGCGATGCGTGGCAGGATCGGGACCGTGCCGATTGATCTGGACGCGGATCCGGGGCAGGCGATCGGCTTCTGCCGAGCCGCGCATGCGCGGCTTATGGCCACGGTGGCAGCTGTCACCGATGCGCAGGTCCGGTCGCCGAGCAAGTTGCCCGGCTGGACGATCGGCCATGTCCTCACGCATCTGGCCCGCAATGCCGACGGGCACGCCCGGCGGCTTGACGGGGCGCTCCGCGGCGAGGATGTGCCGCGCTACCCGGGCGGATCTGTGCAGCGCAGCAGCGAGATCGACGCGGGTGCGCCGCGCCGGGCGGCGGAGATCATCGCCGATCTGGTTGCCTCGCAGGACCGGCTGGAGCTGGCCTGGGAGCACAGCTCGGCAGCGGAATGGCCGCATCCGGAGCTGCGGGGCCACGATCACTGGCCGACAACAGCAAGCCCTGCGCGGCGGCTGCGAGAAGTCGAGATGCACCACGTCGACCTGGGGCTCGGCTACGAGCCGTCTGACTGGCCCGACTACTACGTCACGTGGGAACTGCCCGGGCTCCTCGCCACGGTCCCCTCCCGGCTGCAGCGGAGCGCGGACGCGCGCGCTTTGGTGGCGTGGCTGTCCGGCCGGGGACCGGTCCCGGAATCGATCCAGCTCGATCCGTGGTGACGCCCCGGACAGGGCCTCACCAGCCGGGTTGACAGTGCTCTTGCCCGGAGCCGACGGAACCCAGAGTGCTACCCGCCGGCGCATGCGATGCCGAGATCGTCAGAGCGTCCGGATGCTAGCCGCGTCCACTGGGCGATGGGCCGGCCAGCGCGGCGGAACTGCTCACCGGCGGTCGTGAATGGCTGGGGCCAGCCGTCCGGCGAGTCTTCCCAGGTCTCCTGGCGACCGTAGACCGTCATGTCCAGAAGCCCGTAGCTCGGGGCCATCACCTCGGTGGCGCGGCCGGTGGTCCAGTACGTCTCGTAGACCCGCTCGCCGTCTCGCAGGTAGCAGACCAGCATGCCGAACCACCGTCCGGCGAGCAGCGCGTCGGCGGAGTTCCGCGCCGAGTACCACGGCATCTGCCATCCCATGAAGTCGTGGTAGGCAGCGCTCTCCTGGTACGGGCCCTCGCAGAACGTGGCGAAGGTGACATCGCGCGAGTGCAAGTACGACAGCTCGCTGACCTGCCCGTTGAAGAACGTGCATCCCTCACACTGGTCCGCGGCGGGCTTGCCGACATGCCACATGTGGTAATAGACGATCAGCTGTCGCCGGCCCTCGAATACGTCAAGCAACGGAACTGGCCCGTGCTCGCCGGTGACCGGGATCGTGGCGTCCACCTCGACCATCGGCAGCCGCCGGCGGGCTGCCGCGATGGCGTCTCCCTCCCGGGTGCGCGCCTTTTCGCGGGTTAGCAGCCTGTCCAGCTCCGCCTGCCAGCTGGCCCGGTCGGTCACCGGCGGGCGTGCGGTGTTCCCCGGCTCACCTGTCATGTTCGCCTCCATGGTGTCCGCTTACCGGATCAGACGGCGCGTCCCCGTCGGCGGCCTCAGCCGCCGAACCCACACACTGTCTGAAGGACGGTGTCGCGGTGTCAAGCGCCTTTCACGACCCGCTTAAACGGCCAGGTATCCAGCATCTAGGGTCGCCTGGTCGCGTCCATGTACCAGTTGTCGAGCCAGGTCTCGCCGCCGTCGGCGGAGAAGGCCTGCACCCAGCGGGCCGAGCCTGATGTGATGTCCGTCCAACGGAACCGGGCGAGTATCGGCACTTCGTTGTAGGTGTCCTGGCCGAAGAACTCGCCGATTCCATCCTTGAATGCTCCGGTAACCGGCGGGAACAGCGTGCCCGTCCGCTTGCTGGCCCAGTACAGCGACCACTGGCCGGTATCAGGGTTGTACAGGCGGAGGGTCAGCCCGGAGAACCCCTTGGTCGGGAAGGTGATCTCGTCGAAGTTCGCGTTGCCGTCGAAGTGCCGGGACGCGTGGCTGATGCCGGGGAACTCCTCCCACTCGCTGCCGGGATCGAGGAAGTCGGTGCGCCAGCGGTTGGCGACATCCCAGGTGCCGGTGAAAAAGTCGAAGTCGTTCATGCTCTTCCTTAGGCTCGGTGATCAGGATCGAAGTGCCGTAGCGGCACCGTAGGCCAGTTCTCCTGTCATCTGCTGTCAGTGGATCGGGCGATACTTGGCGCATGCGCGCCAGCCGCCTGCTGTCCCTGCTCATGCTGCTGCAGACCCGCGGGCGGATGACGGCGCAGCAGCTGGCCAGCGAGCTGGAGGTCTCGGTCCGCACGGTTTACCGCGACGTCGAGGCGCTCAGCGCCGCCGGTGTCCCGCTGTACGGTGATGCCGGGCACGCTGGCGGCTACCAGCTGCTGGGTGGCTATCGCACCCGGCTGACCGGGCTCACTGCAGCCGAGGCCGAGGCGCTGTTCCTGTCCGGGCTGCCCGGACCCGCGGCCGAGCTTGGCCTCGGCGGCGTACTGGCGGCCGCAACGCTGAAGCTGCGGTCCGCGCTGCCCGCCTCGCTTCGCGAGAACGCCGACCGCCTGACCGAGCGCTTCTATCTCGATGCTCCCGGCTGGTATCGGCGCCCCGAGGACGTGCCACACCTGCCGACCGTGGCGGGCGCGGTCTGGGACCGCCGGGTCATTCAGGTCACCTACCAGCGATGGAAGGAGCCAACCGAGGTGACCCGGCGGCTGGAGCCGCACGGTCTGGTACTCAAGGCCGGCACCTGGTACGTCGTAGCCCGCTGCGACGGGGCAATGCGCACGTACCGGGTCGACCAGATTGTCGCGGCCACCCCCTGCGACTGCGGTTTCACCGCCGAGCCCGGATTCGAGCTCGCCAGCTACTGGCACACCTACCTGGCCGACTTCCACCGGCAGCTGTACACCGGGTACGCACTGATCCGCCTGTCTGGCGACGGTGTCCGGCGGATGCGTCATCTGCTCAGCACCGCAGCCGTGACCGCGGTCGAAACCGTCGGGGCGGCCGATGCGGACGGCTGGGTGCAGGCGCGTGTGCCGATCGAGTCGGCCGACCAGGCACTCGCCGATTTCCTCCGCCTCGGCGCGGACATCGAGATCCTGGAACCCGCCGAGCTACGTGAGCAGGCGGCCAGGACCATCCGAGCCATGACCGCGATCTACGATTGCACCTGCCCGTGAGCCTCTGGCCAGCCGGGCGACTAGGTGGGCTCGCACCGCGTCCCACTGCGGGGCGATCACGGAGTACACGGCCGAGTCCCGCAGCATTCCCTGCTCGCCTGGCGCCCACGACATCGACCAGCTGCGCAGCACTCCCTCGAAGGTGGCGCCGAGGGCCTCGATGGCGCGCCGTGATCGCGTGTTACGGGCGTCGGTTTTCAGGTCGACCCGCGCTACCCGCAAGAAGCCGAAGGCATGGCTCATCAGCAGCAGCTTGGCCTCCGTGTTGATCCCCGAGCGCTGCGCGGATGCGGCGAGCCAGGTAAAGCCGATCTCGATGGCGCGAAGATCATCCCGGCCTGGCCAGTAACGCGGATCCCAGTACGCGGTGCACCCGACGGCATGGCCATCTGCCTGCCGGATCTGGGCGAACGGGATGAGTCCCTGTGCCGCTCGCGCGAACTGCGCCGTCAGGTAGCCCCCGATCTCGCTGGCCCGGGGCACCAGCGTGAAGTCGTAACTGGCGCGGTCTTCCTCAGCGGCCACAGCCAGGTCCGCCGCATGGCGGATCGACAGCGGCTCGAGCCGGACCAGGGAGCCGTCCAGTACCGGTACGTCGAACCAGGGGCGCATGCAGCATCTCCTCATCGCTCCTGGCGTTGGCACCTTGCCGTGGCAGGTTGCCGGACCGTCCTGGGGCCAGGTCCCTCGGATCCTCTGGATGAACGTCGCTGATCATGACCGGCCAGCCCGCGGGACGTCAAGGCGATTTCGGATCCCGGCCTGTCGAGCGCAGGTAAGCCAGCCACGGGTCGTCTGCGGCGGGCAAGCCGTCGATCACCTCCTTCATCCCCACCAGGGCCGCGACCACGCGGTCACCGGGCCGGTAGCTGCTACCAGCGGCATCTGCCACGTCGTCGTGATGGACGGCCAGCTCGCTCAGGCCCCACAGGACCTGCAGGCCCACCGGTACCGGGCCACGCTGATGACCCATGAGTCGGCCGGCTCCCGAACGGCGTGCCTGGCCCAGGAAACGACCGGCCTGTTGCTCCAGCGCCTGCAGCGGGTCGCCGCGAAACAGCCCCACGGCGCGCAGGTTCTCGCGGCTGAGGTCATCCGGCCCGAACGGTGCGGTCAGGTCACCCGCACCGGCCCGGTCAAGCTGATCAGCGAAACGGCCGAATGTCGCGGCCAGGTGGGCGGTAAGGTCCCGGACGGTCCACGGCGGACATCGGGTGGCAACGTGCTGGATGGCCGGATCAGCCGCGGCGGCCAGGTAGCCGCCCAACTCGATAGCCGACCAGTCAACGGCCATCGGCCAGGGGATGGCCGAGGGCGGATAGTCCGATATCGCCATAACGCCGACCTTAAGTCCCTACCGTCCGCACGGCCCTGATCCCCAGTGGCATCCTGGCGTGCGGTACGGGCAGGACCACTGGCTCTTGGGCGGGTGCTGGCTGATGGCCGACGGGTGTCCTGGCGGTGAGGCTCCCAAAGCTGCACCTGTGCGGACGATCAGCCGAATTCGTGATCGTCAGCACACCTGCTATGCGATGGTGATAGCAAGGCTTCACCGCGGCGCTGTAGGACCCGCTACGCCGGCACGTTCACGCCCACCCGGGCGCGGGTCAAAGGCTCAGGGAGGAGCGATGGCCGAGCTCAGTGTCCGCCCAGGCCAGTTGGTCGTGACGATGGAACCGCGCGAGAAGCGGTCCCTTACGTGGTTCGGGCTCCGGAAATCGAGGAGCGAGTTGCTAGACGGACTGGAGCTGCGAGTTCCGCTGGCCGAAGTGGCCGGGGTGCACGTCTCGGATTCGTACTGGGAACTGCAGGAGCAGATGGATGCCCGCAATACCACGAGGTCTGCGGAGACGAAAGGGCCCTACGAGCCATCGGAAACGCAGCGCTGGACTGGCATTTTCCACGTAACGCAGGATGGCGTGGCGGAGAAGAAGCTGTGTTTCATCTATGGCCAGCACAGCACGGTGGTCGTCGTGGATCTCGCTAAGGGTGCCAAGGCTCCGTTCACCAAGCTGGTGATCACGATTCTTCCGTGGAAGAGCGATTCGGTCGTAGCCAGCATCAAGGAGGCTGCCGGGCTGAGTTAGTGGGTGACCCCGTAAGTTCGTCGTCGGTCCGTGTGTCCATAAATCGCCCATAACTGGCCAAACCGGACAGCCCCGGCGGGCGGCTAACCGGAACGTTGTGGCAGCGTGCCGGTTATAACCGGCTGGATGCCACAACGATCCGGTCGAGACCGCTCCCTGCTGGTCGCCGACCTCCGCCCGGTGACGGACAAGCCGATCAGGGCACGGCGCAGCCGGCGGTCGTCGTCGCTCACTCGGTGCTCTCGGTGCTCTCGGTGCTCTCGGTGCTCAGGTCGTATTGCATCAGCACTGTGTCGAGGAGACGGCCATGCTTGCGGCCGACGTTGTGCAGCCGGCCCGCATCGGTGAAGCCGCAGGAGCGATGCAGCGCGGTCGACGCCGGATCGCCGCCGTCAGCGATGACCGCTATCATCTGCTCCATGCCGGCCAGCGCGCAGTGCCGCTGCAGCGCACGGAGCAGCTGGCGGCCAAGTCCCCGTCCGGTGTGGTCCGGGGCCAGGTAGATGGTGCTCTCCACCGTGTGCCGGTAGGCCGGCTTGGTTCGCCACGGGGCCGCGTACGCGTAGCCGACCACCTCACCGGCGTACTCGCACACCATGAATGGCAGACCTCGTGCGGCGAGATCGTCGCGGGTCCGGCGCCAGTACTCCGCCGTCGGCGGCGTGACCTCGAACGTGACCACGCTGGTAATGACGTAGTGGCTGAAGATCGCCGCGATGGCGTCGAAGTCGCCAGGCGCCGCCGAGCGGATGATGCTGCCCGGTGTTTGCACTTAACCCGATTCCGCTATAGTGGAGATTCTTATTCTATAAGGGAAGAGCCTAGTGGACCTGTCTCAGCTCGGCAAGCGAATACAGCACCTGCGCGGGGAACGCGGCATGACTCTTCACGATCTCGCCGACGCGTCGTCGGTGAGCGTCAGCATGCTGTCGGCGGTGGAACGCGGGCAGAAAGCGGCCACGGTGACCGTGCTCGACCGCATCGCCTCCGGCCTGGGCATGCCGCTTCCGGCGCTGCTCGCCCTCCCGCCCGACAGCAGCGTGATCGTGCGGCGCGCAGCCGGGCAGGACGTGATCGATGAACCAGGCGGCTGGCAGCGGACCATCCTCACGCCGGTCGTCCCCA
>Ga0335075_10008792_pt1 | contig 15461 bp, 15 predicted proteins | sample Lox_Sample_24_FD_206723 | JGI IMG/M metagenome (GOLD analysis project Ga0335075, IMG submission 206723) | Soil microbial communities from Loxahatchee National Wildlife Refuge, Florida, United States - Lox_Sample_2.4 | ecosystem: Environmental > Terrestrial > Soil > Wetlands | place: USA... | reverse complement strand
CGAATATGTGGATGTGCCACACGCTGAACAACAGGCGCCAGATCAGGTGCCAGATGAACAGGTGGATGATCAAGCCGCCGATCCCGGCGCCGCCGAGAGCCAGATGAGAAGCCACCGCCTTAGCAGCGGCTGCGCTGCCGAACGTGTTCATAGCGGTTACAGCATGCCACGTGCGCGGGCATGATCCGGCCGCAAGGTCATGAGAGTTTCGTTAGCGTCGCGCTCTCGCAGCACTCTCACTGTCTGCGGCTCCTTCTGGCGTGACACCCTGCTAATTTGCCGGGTTTTGCCGCCCGGAATAGGCAGTTTGTACCCGGCAAATTAGCAGGGTGTCGCGGGCTGTCCGTGCGGTCTGGCTGAAGTCAGCGCAGCTTGTTTCCGAAGAAAGCGAAGATCTTCTCCCAGCCGTCCATCGTCGCTTCCGGCCGGTACATCCCGGCGAAGTAGTAGAAGAAGCCGTGCGAGGCACCGTCGTACCGGTGGAACTCGTAGTCCTTGCCGTGCTGCTTGACTGCTGCCTCGAGCTGGTTGACCTGCTCTGGTGTCGGATACTTGTCGTCGTTGCCGAACAACCCGAGCAGCGGCGCGGACAGGTCCGCGATGTAGTCGATGGGCGCGACCGGGCGGGCAGGGCTGAGTTCTTCCTGGCTCATGAAGACGCCGCCGCCCCAGAGGTCGCCCACGGCGTTCCAGCCACTGGTCCGGCACGCGGTCAGCAGCGAGTGCCTGCCGCCCGAGCAGGTGCCGAGAATTCCGGTCTTGCCGTTGCTGGTCGGCTGAGCCAGCAGCCACTCCCTGGCCGCCGCGCAGTCGGCTACCACGATCTCGTCGTGCACGCCGCCCTCAGCCCTGACCTTCGCCGCAATATCGTCCGGCGTGCCGTGCCCGTACCGGCAGTACAGGTCCGGGCAGATCACGGTGTATCCGTGGCGGGCCAGCCGGTCGCAAAACTCACGGTAGAACTCATCCCAGCCCGGCATGTGGTGGACCGCCACGATGCCCGGCCCGGTCGCATCGCCAGTCGGCCTGGCCACGTAGGCGTGAATCTGATCGCCGTTCCCGGCCGGATAGGTGATTACTTCAGTGGAGATGCCCTGGCTGGAGTCGGTTGAGAACGAGTTCCATTCAGCCATCGCTTAGTTACCCCTTCGCGCTACATTTCGGATCTCGCGAACCTGTGTTCCGCAGACCTTCTTATCGCATGGGGCTGCGGTGCGCGCGGGCGGCCGGTGACTAGGCTGCTTGGGAACTGCTCGCTGCTAGAACCATGGTCGCTTGAACCACGCGCTGCTGGAAAACCTGGGGGCACGATGATCAGGGTGGGCGTGCTAGGCGCCAAAGGGCGCATGGGCTCGCAGGTGTGTCGCACTATCGAGTCCGCGGCGGACACCGAGCTCGCCGCACAGGTCGATGTCGGTGACCCGCTCGACCTGCTCTCCGGTGCCGGTGTTGTGGTGGACTTCACCCATCCCGGCGTGGTGATGGACAACCTGCGCTGGTGCGTGGACCACGGGCTGGATACCGTCGTCGGCACGTCCGGATTCGGCGACGACCGGCTCGCTGAGGTACGCGGCTGGCTTGACGCGCGGCCAGAGGCACGCGTGCTAGTGGTGCCCAACTTCTCGGTCGGCGCGGTGCTGATGATGCGGTTCGCCGCCATCGCGGCGCCGTTCTTCGAATCCGCGGAGGTCATCGAACTGCACCACGCAGGGAAGGCGGACGCGCCGTCCGGCACCGCAGGTCGCACCGCTGCCATGATCAGCGCAGCACGGGCTGAGGCAGGCGCCGGGCCGATGCCCGACGCGACAGTCACGGCCGCCGATGGCGCGCGGGGGGCGGAGGTCGATGGCGTTCATGTCCACTCGGTCCGGCTGGCCGGGCTGGTCGCACATCAGGAGGTCCTGCTCGGCGGGCACGGCGAGATACTCACGATCAGGCACGACTCGCTGGACCGTGCCTCGTTCATGCCCGGAGTACTGCTCGCCGTGCGCGGCATCGGCACGCTGCCGCCCGGCCTGACAGTCGGCCTGGATGGCATGCTCGGCCTTTCCTGACTGACGCGGGTCGTGGTGTTCTCCAGCTGCGAGGTGCCCAATTGAGTTGCCCGATCGCGGGCGTTCCCGGTCATAATCGCTCGTGGCAATTGACAGGACTTTCGCTGAACTGATTGCCGAAGGCGCGGCCGTCCCGACCGCAGGCTGGGACTTTTCCTGGTTCGACGGCAGAGCGACCGAGGAACGCCCGCGCTGGGGCTACTCGCGTTTGCTGGCCGAGCGAGTCGGGCGGGCTGAGTCCGCGCTCGACATCGAGACTGGCGGCGGCGAGGTGCTGGCCGGTGCGCTGGCCGCGGTCGGGCATCGCGCTCGCGGGCAACGTCCGGCCGTACTGGCGGCCACCGAGTCGTGGCCGCCTAACGTCGAGATCGCCAGGCGCAACCTTGCGCCATTTGGCGGGGTGGTGGCGGAGGTGGCTGACGACGCTGATCTGCCGTTCCCGGCTGGGCGCTTCGACCTGGTGGTAAGCCGGCACCCGGTGGAGGTGCTCTGGCCAGAGATCGCGCGCGTACTCAAGCCGGGCGGGACGTATCTGTCTCAGCAGGTCGGCGCCGGGTCGAACCGGGAGCTCACTGACTTCATGATGGGGCCGCAGCCAGTAGATCCGAGCCGGAGTCCTGAGGTGGCCGTGGCCGAAGCGGCCGAAGCCGGGCTCGATGTCGTCGACGTGCAAGCGCAGGAACTGCGCGTCGAGTTCTTCGATGTCGGCGCGGTCGTGCACTTCCTCAGGAAGGTGCTGTGGACTGTACCCGGCTTCAGCGTGGCGGGATACGGCGAGCCGCTGGCGCGGATGCACGAGCATATCCGGGCTAACGGCGCGTTCGTCTGCCACTCGCAGCGGTTTCTCATCGAAGCGCGCAAGCCGCCGGCGTAGGGTTCAGGCTGGACCGGGCGGGCTCGGTCAGGAGCAAATCTGCGCCCGGAATTGTTTGGCTTTCTTGTGCCGGACAGCAGGCCCGGCATCCGAGCAGCAGGAGGACGGCTATGCCTACCCGCAGAGCGCACACCACCTGGACCGGCGGCCTGGAGGACGGCACCGGAACGGTCACGCTTGTCAGTTCAGGACTCGGCAGCTACGAGATCAACTTCCCGAAGCGCGCCGCCGACGACGCGGGCGGGACCACCAGCCCGGAAGAGCTCATCGCGGCCGCGCACGCCGGGTGCTTTGCGATGCAGTTCTCGGCGCTGCTCGGGGCAGCCGGTGGCAGCGATCAGTCGCTGGACGTGAACGCGGACGTGACTCTTGGCCCCGATCCGGCGGGCGGGTTCCGGATCAGCGGCATCAAGCTGACCGTCAGCGGCTCGGCGCACGGGGTCAGCGCGGAGGATTTCGCCAAGATCGCCGCGGACGCCAAGGCCGCATGCCCGGTCAGCAAGGCGCTCGCGGGCACCACGATCACGCTGGACGTATCCGGGAGCTGACGGCGGGCGGGCGCAACCCGGCCGGACGTGCCTGCCGCCGGGGCGGCCGGTTGCCCGGCCGACGCGGCAACAGCTCACCAGCCGGGGCGGGAACTGCTGCCCGGCCGCCCAGGTTTGCGGTCGCGCTTGCTCGCGGTTGCCTGCTGTTGAACTAGCCTTCCGACCTGGCCCGGGCTTCCTCGATGGTCAGCTCGGCGGCCGGATCGGCTTCCAGGCGCCCGTCGGGTATGGGATCGCCACTGAGCACTGACTTGCCGTAAGTGCCTTCGTCGAGCCGCGCGAGCGCGCGGTCGATCGCGGCGATCCGGGCCCGGAAGCCCTCGGCGATCGCGTCGTCCATGCCCTGCGCGGTCAGTGGCTGGGCGGAGTCCGCGTAGTCGCCGGTCTCGTCGACCTCCACCTCGCGGTCCTGGTCACCGGCCGACACTGCGTCCTTGAGCAGTTGCGCAACCTCGGCGCGCTCGGCGGTGAGCCGCTCGCGCGCCACGCCCTGGTCCATCTGACCCACCTCGCATCGGATAATCGAACCGGCTTTCCCGACCCCAGACACCTTACGCACCGCGGCAGAAGCTGGCTGACCGACCCGGCTCTGCGACTGCTGCCCGGCTGTGCGAGCCGGCGGGCCCCGGCCCGCTCCTGGCGACCGGCCAGCCTTATCGCCCTGACCTTCCTGAGGAGTCTAGTTGATCTTCGAATACAAACCATCGATCGTCGGCCACCGCGGGTCTGGCGCAGGCCAGGCAGACGGCTACCAGGAGAACTCGCTGGAGGCGTTCCTGGCGGCAGCTGTCAGCGGCGTGCCCTGGGTTGAGCTGGACGCGCGCCGCAGCAGCGACGGCGAGCTGATGATCTGGCATGAGCCTGCCACCCCTGCCGGGGACTTGATCAGGACCCATACCGCTGCCGAGCTGGCGGCCGCCGGGATCGCGGCCCTGGACGAGGTGCTGTCGGTGCTGCCCGCCAGCGTCAGCGTGAATGTGGACGTGAAAACGGTGCTCGAGGATGCGACTGACCCCGAGCACCAGCGGACGCACGCGCTCATGGCCCGCGCACTGCGGCGTTACCGGGGAACGCGGCGCTTTCTGATCTCCTCGTTTGACCCTTCGCTGCCGGCTTACCTGAAGGAGCGGATGGCGCCGGACGGCGATCTCGCGCTGGGTCTGATCACCGAGCTGAGGTTCTCGGCCGGCCCGGCTGTCTCGGCTGCCGCGAACCTGGGGATGGACGCGCTCTGCCTGCACATCGACAGCCTCCGGACCGAGCCAGAGCGGGTCCTGGCGTTCGCGCACCGGTCCGGGCTGGAGGTCATGGCCTGGTCGCCGGACCCGGAACTGGCAGTGACGCTGGCGGACGCCGGAGTGGACGCTGTGTGCGTCGACGACATACCCGGCACGCAGGCGGCGCTGGCCGGCCTGCACTGAACCGTTCGGCCTCAGCGACTGCCGGGGGTCTTGCGGCTGTCAAGCCATAGCGACCACGGCTGGACCGAGCTGACCAGAAGCTTGCCTGCCAGTGCCCACGGATCAGCGGCCAGCCGGTCCCGCACGGCCTGCTCATCCGGGGCTTCAACGGCAATCAGCCGCCGGCCGGTGCCGATCGGGCCGCCAATGATGACGAATCCGTCATCGACGAGGGCGTCCATGAAGTCCGCGTGCGCTTGCCAGCCATCCTGGTCGCGGATCGCGCGAGTCGCGTCCCACCGCGGGCCATCCTCCATCGTTACCGCGAAGTTCGCCATGACGGCAGGCTAACCAGGACCACTGACAGTGGATCAATCGATGATTACGTAAATTCCGCCGTGTCATAGCCCGGAGGAATTTACGCCGCGACCGTTCCGGAGTCAGCCCCCGGGGGCCGTCAAGCGGTTTGCGTTTGGTTCGCGGTCTCCAAACCGAGCTCCGCGACCGATGTCTCGCGCATCTTGAACTTCTGCACCTTGCCGGTGACTGTCATCGGGAAGCTGTCGGTGACCCGGACATAGCGCGGGATCTTGTAGTGCGCGATCTTCCCGGTACAGAACTCCCGCACTTCCTCGGCGGTGAGCTCGTAACCGGGGCGCAGCTTTACCCAGGCGCACAGTTCCTCGCCGTACTTCACATCGGGCAGGCCGACGACCTGTACGTCCTCGATCGACGGATGGGTGTAGAGGAACTCCTCGACCTCGCGCGGGTAGATGTTCTCGCCGCCGCGGATCACCATGTCCTTGATGCGGCCCACGATGTTCAGGTAGCCAGCCTCGTCCATTACCGCCAGGTCCCCGGTATGCATCCAGCGAGCGGCGTCGATGGCCTCGGCGGTCCGCTCCGGGTCGTTCCAGTAGCCGAGCATGACCGAGTAGCCGCGGGTGCACAGCTCCCCGCGACTGCCGCGGGGGAGCACCACGCCGGTTTCCGGGTCGATGACCTTGACTTCAAGGTGCGGGTGAACCCGGCCGACAGTAGACACCCGCCGGTCGGTGTCGTCGTCGGCAGTCGTCTGGGTGGAGACCGGTGACGTCTCCGTCATCCCGTAGCAGATCGTCACCTCGGTCATGTGCATCTCGGTCAGGACGCGCTTCATGACCTCGACCGGGCAGGGCGAGCCCGCCATTATCCCGGTCCGCAGGCTGGACAAGTCGTAGCTGGCGAAGTCAGGCAGTGCAAGCTCGGCGATGAACATGGTTGGCACGCCGTACAGCGAAGTGCACTTTTCGGCTTGCACCGCAGCCAGCGTCGCGGCCGGCTCGAATCCCGGCGCCGGTATGACGATGCAGGCGCCGTGCGTGGTGCTGCCGAGGTTGCCCATCACCATGCCGAAGCAGTGGTAGAACGGCACCGGCACGCAGACCCGGTCGGCATTGGTGTAGCCGCAGCCCTCGCCCACGAAGTACGCGTTGTTCAGGATGTTGTGGTGCGACAGCGTCGCGCCCTTGGGGAATCCGGTGGTGCCGCTGGTGTACTGGATATTGATCGGGTCGTCGAAGGCCAGCGTGGCGGACCGTACGGCCAGTGCCTCCCGGTTCGCCGCGGCTCCGGCATCGAGGAGCTTGTCCCAGTCCGGAGTGCCGAGATAGATCACCGTCTCAAGCGCGTCCAGGCTGCCACGCGCCTCGTCAATCATCGCGCGGTAGTCGCTGGTCTTGAAGTTCTCCGCGCTCACCAGCAGCCTGACGCCGGACTGCCGCAGCACGTATGCGAGTTCGTGGCTGCGGTAGGCCGGGTTGATGTTGACCAGGACCGCGCCGATCTTCGCGGTGGCGTACTGGAGTACCACCCACTCCGGGCAGTTCGGCGCCCAGATCCCGACCCGGTCGCCGTTGTTGATGCCCAGGGCCAGCAGCCCCGCGCCCAGGGTGTCTGTATCGGAGTCGAGCTGCGAGTAGGTCCACCGGCGGCCGCTCGGTACGTCCACCAGTGCCTCGCTAGCCGGGTACGTGACCGCCATCCGGCGCAGGTTTGCGCCGATGGTCTCGCCAAGCAGTGGCTGAGCCGACGCTCCGTGGCTGTAGGACAGCGCGGGTACCGCTGCTGCCCCGGACGTCGCTGGAATTACCTCGGACATGACTGGCCCTTCAGACGGGGGTAGGTCAATATTCCACGTTCCCGTCGGCTCTGTGAAGCTGCACCCAGGCGACCGCGCTCGCACAAGATGCGCTAACAGCAGGACAGGTCTAGTGTCTTAACCGAGGGTCACTTCGCTTTCGGAGCGCCGCGATGAGTACCTGGGTCATCTGGTTGATTATCGCGGCAGTGCTGGGCACCGTCGAGGTGATGACCACAACGCTGGCGTTCGGGCTGGTCGGGATCGCCGCCCTGATCGCTGCCGGCTCGGGCTTCCTGGGTGCGCCAGCGGCTCTGCAGTTCGGCGTGTTCGTGCTCGCCTCCGGGGTCGGGCTCGGTGTCGCGCGACCGTTCGCCCTGCGCCACATCCGGCAGCCGCCGATGCTACGCACCGGCACGGCTGCGCTCGTCGGGCGGTCTGCCATCGTCCTCGAGGAGGTCGGCCCGCACAGCGGCCGGGTGCGGATCGGCGGCGAAGTCTGGTCGGCGCGTTCCTATGACGAAACCCAGGTCATTCCGGCCGGGTCAACCGTCGACGTCATGCATATCGAGGGCGCAACTGCCCTGGTATACCCGCGGGAGTAGCAATGGGCGATATCGCTGGCATAGTCGCTGCAGTCATCGGGGTCCTGGTTGTCCTAGTGGCACTCCGGTCGGTGCGGATCGTGCCCCAGGCGAAGGCGCGGAACGTGGAGCGGCTGGGCCGCTACACCAAGACGCTGCAGCCGGGCATGAACGTGATCGTGCCGTTCATCGACCGGGTGAAGCCCCTGATCGACTTGCGCGAGCAGGTCGTCTCGTTCACCGGTCAGCGGGTCATCACTGAGGACAACCTGGTCGTGAGCATTGACACCGTGCTCTTCTTCCAGGTGACCGACCCTCGAGCGGCCGACTACGAGATCGTCAACTACATCCAGGCGATAGAGCAGCTCACTGCCACGATGCTGCGGAGCGTTATCGGGTCGATGGACCTGGAGCAGACGCTGACCTCCCGCGACAAGATCAACACCCTGCTGCGCGGCGTGCTCGACGACGCGTCAGGGAAGTGGGGCATCCGGGTGACCAGGGTAGAGATCCGGGCGATCGACCCGCCGCAGTCGGTCAAGGACGCGATGGAGAAGCAGATGCGCGCCGAGCGGGAGAAGCGCGCCGCGATCCTGACCGCCGAAGGCGTCCGGCAGTCGCAGATCCTGACCGCCGAGGGCGACAAGCAGGGCACCGTCTTGCGGGCCGAAGGTGACAAGCAGAGCGCGATCTTGCGGGCCGAGGGCCAGGCGCAGGCCATTACCGCAGTGTTCCAGTCCATTCACGAGAACAACCCTGACCCGAAGCTGCTCGCTTACCAGTACCTTCAGGCGCTGCCGCAGATCGCGCAAGGACCCGGCAACACGGTCTGGATGGTGCCAAGTGAGCTGACCAGCGCGCTAAGGGCGTTCAGCGGCGCGTTCGGCGGGGGCGGCGACGCGGGAACAGGACCGGCAGAAACTTCAGGGCGGGAACGGGGTGATACGCCGCACTCAGCCAGAGCCGGGGACGCGGCCGCCGGTGCTGCATCGGCCGAGGCGGTCGCGGCTGGCGCCGAGCCAGCCCTGTCTGAGCCGGTACCGCCGGGGGCACTGCCGGTGTCGGACGTGCTGGCTCAGGTTCCTTCGGTCGACGCGGTGCTTGCCGATGCGGTGGCCGACGATGCGACAGTGGCCGCCCCGGCGCAGGCGCTGGGCGGGCTTGAGCCGCTCGACGCGGCTGGCGGCCGGGAAGGCGGCGCGGCCAACGGTGCGGGGAGTCCGGCTGGCTAGAGCTTGCCCGGTCAGAACCTGACCGCAAGGCCGAGCGTGAGCAGCGCGCCGTAAGCCAGTTCGAGGCGCCCGGTCTGGCCGAGTGCGGCGATCAGGCTGCGGCCGGTGGCGCCGTCCCGCACCTGCCGGAGCGGGGCGAGTGCGAGCGGCAGCGCGGCCAGGGCTAGCAGGCTCAGCGGGCGTGCTGGCGCCAGCGCGAGCGCGAGGCAGAACGGCGCGAGTATGCAGCCGGCGTACAGCAGCCGGGTCCGCTGGTCGCCGAGAACGACGGCCAGCGTGCGCTTGCCCGCCTCGCTGTCGGTAGGGATATCACGCAGGTTGTTGATCACCAGCAGTGCGCAGGCGAGCAAGCCGATCGCGGCCGCGGCGGCCCAGGGCAGCCAGCTCACGGACTGCATCTGCACGTAAGCCGTGCCTGCTACCGCTGCGAGACCGAAGAACGCGAATACCGACAACTCGCCGAGCGCGCGGTAGCCGTAGGGCCGCCGGCCGCCGGTGTAGAACCACGCGGCAGCTACCGCGGCCGCGCCGAGCAGTACCAGCCACCACGAGGTGACGGCGGCGAGCACCAGGCCGGCCGCGCAGGCAACGGCGAAACAGGCTATGGCCGCGGCCAGCACCTGCCTGGGCCTGGCCAGGCCCGAGCCGACCAGCCGGAGCGGGCCGACTCGCGTTTCGTCGGTGCCGCGGATGCCGTCACTGTAGTCATTGGCGTAGTTGACCCCGACCTGCATGGCCAGGGCCACCAGGAGGGCGAGCACCGCGCGCCAGAGCGAGAACTTGCCGTAGCCGAAGGCGACACCGGACCCGACGACGACTGGCACCACGGCGGCGGGCAGGGTCCTTGGTCGCGCGCCCGCAACCCAGGTGCGCAGATCAGCCACTTTGATAACCAGTCCTTTGCCGTGTCGGGATGACACAGGGTAGCCCGCGTAGCCTGCTGGCCCGCCGGGTGGCCAGGCGTCAGCGGATTGCTCGCCGGTCAGGCTAACGGGAGGGCGCGTTGCGCGGCGGCAAAGACCTCGCCCGCTTCTTCCCAGCTGAGCGGGCCGGTGGTCGCGGCACGCTTGCGGCTGCGGAAGTACCTGACGACCGACCGGCCCGCGAAGACGTCGACGCCGCGCAGCGTGGCGACCGCCCACGGCACCGACGGGCCGTAAATGACCATGGCCGGGCGCACGGTGATCTGCCTGCCGAGCTCGTTGCTGAGCAGCCGGGTGGCCTGGGCGGCTTCCCAGCGGGCGTGGGCCAGCCGGTCCTTCTGGCTGAACGGGCCGTGATACAGCACCGGCCCGGCGGCCGAGTCGCTGGCGACGGTCCGCACCGGCAGGCGGCGGTCCCACCGCTCGGAGTCAAGCGCGTACACGCCGCCGGGCCCGATTATCAGGTGGTCGACGATCGAGGCGGTGCCTGGGATGCCGCGGCCGTGCAGTGCTAGATAGCCGGAAACCCGTACCAGCAAGAGCCGCCGCCGTGTGCGCCGCTGCGCGGACGAGACCCGTACCGCGGCCGGGATCAACGCCATTGTCCTGGACTGATAGATCGTGTCGATGATCGCTGCTATCGCTGCGAACGTCACGCCGAGCCGCCAGCCTTGCCAGAGCATCACCGGCAGGAAGACGACAGCTGAGATCACGGCCCGGCGGATCCAGTAGGGCAGCCGCGGATCAGCGGCAATCCCGGCCATGAGAGCACGCGCAGGGACAGGCGAGCTTTGCGGTCCCTCGACCGGGGCCGCTGGCCCGGTCGGAGTCGGCTCAGGCCCGGTCTCCCGGTCCATGTGTCACAGAGTAACCAAGTGAGTACACGCTAGTCACGACAGCCCGCCGCGATGCTGTCACTCTGCGTAGGGTGCCGGAACCGGCACGCGAAGTGCCTGCTCAGTGCAGCCAGCCCGAAGGTGTGCCTGGCCAGCACAGTCCGCTACTGTTCGCTATCGTGACGCAGATTCACGACCTCACGGTGACCGAGCAAGCTGCTGCCATCCGCTCCGGGGAAATCTCCGCGGCCGAGGTAACCGAGCATTACCTCGACCGCATCGGGCGGCTCAACGAGCAGGTTGGCGCCTTCTATACGGTGACCGGCGAGCTGGCCCGCGAACAGGCCGCCGTCGCTGACAAGGCAGTCTCAGCAAGCCGCAGGGATGGCGGCGAGTTGCCGCCGCTGACCGGAGTGCCGATCCCGATCAAGGACCTCAACATGGTCGCCGGGGTCAGGCTCACCTACGGCAGCGCCCTGCTGGCCGACAATGTCGCGACTGAGGACGATTATGTGGTCGAGCATTTGCGCTCGGCCGGCATCGTCATTACCGGCAAGACGGCCGCGCCGGAGTTCGGCCTGCCGTGTTACACCGAGACCAGGATCGGGCCGCCAGCGCGTACACCCTGGGACTTGAGCAGGTCAGCCGGCGGGTCGAGCGGCGGCGCAGCGGCCGCGGTGGCATCGGGCCTGGCGCCTGCCGCCCAGGGCAGCGATGGCGGCGGCTCCATCAGGATTCCGGCCAGCGTCTGCGGCTTGTTCGGGATTAAGCCGACCCGCGGCCGGATCTCGCAAGGCCCGATGATGCCCGACCTGGCCGGGTTGTCGACCGACGGGCCGCTGGCACGCACCGTCGCCGACGCTGCGCTCTTGCTGGACGCGATGACCGGCAATCATCCCGGCGACATGTACACGCTGCCGTCACTGCCGGCTGGCGAGTCGTTCCTCGGCTACGCCACCCGCGAGCCCGGCAAGCTCCGTATCGCGCGCTCGCTCAGGACAGTGGTACCGGGCGCCGAGGTGCACCCGGACTGCGTGGCTGCGTACGAGGACGCCAGCGCGCTGCTGTCCTCGCTCGGGCACGACGTGGAGGACGTCGACCTGCCGTTCAGCGAGCAGGCCGTGCCGTCGTTCCTCGCGCTGTGGTTCGCGATGGCGACGCTGGCCCCGATCCCGCCGGAGCACGAGGGCGAGTTGTTGCCGCTGACTCGCTATCTGCGCAGCAAGGGGATGGAGTTGTCCGCGGCCGAGTTGCTGACCCACCAGGCAATCTTGCAGGGCGCCGTCAGGCCGGCCATGACGGCGCTGAACGCCTACGACGCGATCCTTACACCTACGGTGGCGCTGCCGCCACGACCGGTGGGCTGGTTCGATGAGGTCGAGCCTGCCGAGAACTTCACCAGGCAGACGGTGTTCACGCCGTGGACAGCGCTGTACAACCTGTCCGGCCAGCCAGCCGTGAGCGTGCCGCTTTACTGGAGCGCCGACGGGCTGCCGATCGGCATCATGCTGGCAGGCCGGATGGGCGACGAGGCCACGCTGATCTCGCTCTCTGCCCAGCTTGAGGCTGGCCGGCCGTGGCGGGACAAGCACCCCGAGATCTGGTGACGTCGGCCCGGTAAGCGGGATCGCCGGGTAAGCGCCTGCCGCCTCGCCGCCCGCTGACGAACTGGCTGATCGGCTTCAGCAACAGCGAGTTCGCCAGTGAGATCGCGTTCGCCATGGTCTCGGTCGACGTCGGCAAAGCTCCTCTACTACTCGGTGGACCGGCCGGGGCCCGACGATACCCGTGTCCTAACATTCGGTGTACCGGCAATCACTGTCGGTAGGTCACCTCAGGACGCGGGGGCAACGGGATGACCGCATGAATGAGCCCGAGCGACGGGCTCGTGCGATTTTTCAAGCCGGGAACAGGGCAGTCGCGCTGGCAGTATCGGCATGCCTGCTCGCGTTTCTCGGCTTCGGGATAGGCGCCGCGCCGGCACTCGGCCCTGCGCTGGTCCCGGGCCACGGCGCGTGGCGGTCTGCGGTTGATGCGACCCTGCCGGCCCGGCAGAGCCTGTCACTGGCCGGGGTCGCTAGCCCGGATCCGTACAGCGACCTCACTGACGCCTCGCGGCCGGGAGCGTATCTGCCGCTGTCGGCAGCCGGTGCTGCGGCGAGTTCATCCGCGGCGATTAACTGGAACCTCCGGCCATGACGTCCGACCTGAAGCGCCTGGGCAAGCGCGGCGCCTACGGGCTAGGTCAGCTTGCAACTCAAGGACTCGGTTCGCAGCGGCCCGCTCCGTTCCAGCCGCGCTTCGTACGGCCTGATCATCGGTGGCCGGGCCCGGCGTGGCTGCTCGGCCTGCTCGCCGGGGTGCTGATCATCGCCGGGACGGCGGCCGTCGGCTGGTGGTTCATGCCATTCGTCATCGGCTTGCTAACCGGGCTGGCGAACTACGTAGGTCGCTGGCCAACCCGGCTGGCGCTGCCAGCCGTGGCGCTGGCGTCCGCGGCAGGGTGGGTGGTGCCGCTGTTGTGGTCGGTTCTGCGCGGTACGCAGTACGGCGGGGTGGCGCGGACTGCGGCGCTGCTCGGGTTGCCCCGCGATGCCGCAGCCGGGATCGCGCTGACCGCATTGGTCCCGGTGGCTCAGGGCATGACTGGGTACTGGCTCGGCCGGGCTCTGACCCCGCTGCCCACGCAGGACGATGCCCTGGCCGCGGCGCCGGTCCCGCCGCCGGAGCCGTCGCGCGGTCGCCACGCAGCCCCGCGCGGTCGGTGACCGGAGCCCGATTGCCAGGCGGCCGCTACTCGTCGGGTGCCGCCGCCGGGCGCCGGGTGCTCCGCGGGCTGGCACGGTTTCAGTGCCATACCTCGCTGCGGGCCCGTCGCGGGTAGGACCTTACCGACCGTCGGCTACGTTTACGCCCGCTTCCGCACCCCGCCCCCGCCGGCTCACCCCTCGCGATCGGGCTGTGCCTCGGGACCGGTTGCGAACGTGTTTGCCGCCGTTTGAACCTGCGCCAGGTAATCCCGCCAGGTGGGCTCGTCGAAGTCATCCTGATCCGGGCCGCCTTTCCCGTCGGCCAGTTCCCGGATGATGTCAGCGTGACCCGCGTGCTGGGCTGTCTCAGCGACCATCCGGATGAGCAGGACGCCTAGCGTCGTATCTCGCCGGTCCTCCGGCCAGTGGGCGACGGACCCGGGTGCATCCAGATCGAGCGAGGCGACGACACCGTCGGCGTGCGCGCAGGCGCGCCGGTACAGGCCAGTGATGTACTCACTGGACTCATCGGGCTTGGCCCACATATCGGCGCCCTGCCAGATAGAGCCGTCCTCGATCCACGACATGATCTCCGGGGCCGGGTAGCCGAAAGGTTCACCCAGGTATCCGTACTCAAGCCCGGCCAGGTGCTTCACCAGGCCGAGCAGATTAGTGCCGGTCGGCGTCATCGGGCGGCGACGATCGTACTCGCTCAGGCCGTCGAGCTTGGACAACAGCACGGCGCGGCTAGCCTGCAGGCTGCGGTGCAACTCCTCTTTGAGGTCGGACACTGCACTCAGCTCACTCTCATCCGAAATCCAGGCCTGAGCACAGCCAACCACCAGCCACCGACAAAGGCTCATCACCCGAGCTCATCATCGGGGCTGGGTTCCGGCGAAATCTCATGCACTGCGATGAGCGGGTGCGGGTCGCCAGCCGCGGCATGATGCTGCCCGGCCGCTCAGGCTCCAGCCAGCTCTGCCGCCACGGCGGACCGCAGCACGGCCATGTTCCCGATTGCGTCGGTGCTGTCGACGAACTGGTCGACAGCGCCTATCAGCGGGAGCGCGCGCAGGCGTTCGTCGCTGATGTGCTCACGGAGCACGCGGGCGAATCTGCCCGCCTCCATCACCCGGTACGGCCGGTCGTAGTAGGTCGGGCGGACTGCCGGGTCGAGCGGGGGAGTGACCGCGATCGCGTTGTGCAGCCGTCCAGCTGCCTCGCAGGCAGCGGACAAGTGGCGCTCCCGTTCCGGCCAGGTCGCCGCCGTCACAGCCGCAGTGAGTAGCGGCGTCAGCTCGGCGGCCGCGGCAGTCCTTGCGAACGCGCTGCCCAGCCACTTGCTGTACGGCGGGTAACGCCGCTGCATGAGCAGGACCAGCCGCACCAGGTCCCTGGCCAGCCGCGCCGTGACCAGCGCGGAACCCAGATCGTCGCCAGCTTCGGCGCACCGGCCGGGAAATGCTTCTTCCTGGCCGACACGCTGCCACTGGCACGCCAGCACATAGAGCCAGATGTCGTGCGGATACCAGGCGAGCGCGGTTCGAGCTGTGCTGAGCCCGTTGCCGCCCGCCGATGGGGATCCTCCGTTGCCAGCCAGCCCATCGTGGAACACTGTGCCGCCGGTGATCTCCGCAAGCACCTGCGTCGGGACCGACAGCCAGTCGAGCAGGCTGACCTCCGCCAGCGGATCGAAACCGAGTGCCCCGGTTAGCCAGGAGCGTAGCCCGGCGACGGTCACCCAATGGGAGCGCGGCCAGAACCCGGCATCCGTTGATGCCGGGAAGGAAGTCGGGTAGCCGCGGAATTCGGCTGGCAGCCTGGCGGCAAGCAGATCCGACACTCGCCGGGCCTGATCGGTGGCGTCATCAGCTAGGAAGATCTGCAGTCGCGGTCCCCAGTTGTGGTCGGTCGACCGTGGCGAGTCGAGCCCCAGAACTTCAGATCCCGGGCCGATCAGTGCCGCCGAGTGTGCGAGGCCGGGACACTCCTTGTCTAGCAGCGGCCGGACGACCTCGGTGTAGTACAGCCTCGCCAGCTCCAGGCCGGGTATGAACGTCGCCGCCACCCGGCGATCTTGACCTAACCGGCCGACTCGGAGCAACCCGATATCCGCGTTCCTGCCCCGCTCCGCGGCGTGT
>Ga0335075_10008791_pt1 | contig 15462 bp, 12 predicted proteins | sample Lox_Sample_24_FD_206723 | JGI IMG/M metagenome (GOLD analysis project Ga0335075, IMG submission 206723) | Soil microbial communities from Loxahatchee National Wildlife Refuge, Florida, United States - Lox_Sample_2.4 | ecosystem: Environmental > Terrestrial > Soil > Wetlands | place: USA... | reverse complement strand
TTATCGGCGTGGTTGCCACCATACGCAGCAGCTCGCTCGAAACCGATCCGAGCGACGGCCTGCGCTACTATGCCGTTTCGCAAGCTCCCAACAACACGACCAATTTTCTGGTTCGCACCAGCGGAGACCCCTCCGCGCTCACCTCGGCGATGCAGCGCGCCATCTCTTCCGCCGACAGCACCCAGACCTCAACTGACATCCTGCCCCTCGAATCGCTCGTCTCCGGATCGCTTGCCGGCCGCCGCCTGATTGTCGACATGCTGGCAGCCTTCGCAGGGCTGGCCCTGGTGCTGGCCATCGTCGGCATCTACGGACTCATCAGCTACGTCACCAGTCAGCGCACCATGGAAGTGGGCGTGCGCATGGCGATGGGGGCACAGCGGCGGGATGTCATTTTGCTGGTGCTCAGAGGCGCGCTCCTCTGGGTCTTCGCCGGGCTTGCCATCGGAGTTGCCCTTTCGCTGGTCGCCGACCGGCTCCTGCGCCAGGCCTTCGCCGCCTTCGGTTCAGGAGTGGTCGAGTCGATCGCAGTCTCGTTCCTCTCCCTGCTCCTAGTGGGAATGCTCGCCGCATTCCTGCCCGCGCTACGCGCTGCGTCGATTCAGCCCGTCCAAGCCCTGCGCAACGAGTAGAACGAGAACTCAGTGAACCTGCAGATTTGCCGCCTGGCTGAAACGCGCGGACAGGCGGCGGATCTGATCGATCAGCTCCGGCGGCTCACTCACTTCAAAGTCCACGCCGAACATTCCGAGATATCCCGCCAGCATTTCCAGCGTGTAGGCCCCGATGTGAACCCGGCAGCGCTTTTCGTCGACAGCCTCCAGAGTCCCGACCGAACAGGGCACCAGCTCCGCCATCTTTTCCGCCGGTGCGTGCAGAATGACGCTCGCCCTGTGAGGATACTGCTCATATGCGATGCCGCGCGTGACGTAAGCCGCGATATCCTCAGCGGGCAGCTTGCGTGTCATGAATCGCAGCCCGGAAAGAGCCGGCTTATCGATGCGGTCCAGGCGAAAAGTTCGCCAGTCCTTGCGGGTGGTGTCCCATGCCACCAGGTACCAGCGGCGTCCGAAATTCACCAGCCGGTGAGGTTCAACCTGCCGCTCGCTCGCCGCTCCCGTTTTACCTCGATAACCGAAGCGCAACCCATCGTTGTCCCGGCACGCCCCGGCGATGAGCGAAAGAATCGACGCATCGACAGTTGGGCCACTGTTCGTCACTGGAACAATGAAGGAGTGGAGAGCCGTAATCCTGCGCCGCAGGCGCGAAGGCAGCACCTGTTCGAGCTTCGCCAGCGCCCGCACCGACGACTCCTCGATGCCCGTCACACCCCCGCTGGCCGCCGTCCGTAGTCCAACCGCAACCGCGACCGCCTCATCGTCATCGAGCAGCAGCGGAGGCAGCGTCGCCCCCGCGCCTAACTGGTAACCGCCCGCAGTCCCGGATGTTGAGTGCACTGGATAACCAAGGTGGCGCAGCCGGTCCACATCCCGCCGCAGCGTCCGCGAAGTGACCTCCAGCCGGTCGACCAGTTCCGCGCCCGACCAGTAGCGGCGCGCCTGAAAGAGCGAAAGCAGACGAAGCAGTCTGGCCGAGGTCTCAAGCATGCTTCAAGTCTGCCACATCTTGCGGACCGGCTTTGTCCGCAACCCATGCCATGATCTTGTCATAGCAGTCAAAGACAGAAACCGCCCCCGCTGCCCCGCGGTCGGAGAAAGAGAAGGTTTCGCGATGAACCCCGCCACCCCGCAACCTGAGGGCAGCATCTCCACCGACGAGGGTCTCGATCCATTCGCAGCGCTCATTTCCCGCCACACGCCGGCCTCTCACTGGGCCTGCGGCATGCCTCTTTCCTATGTGCATGAGATGGCCGGCTATTGGCTTGACCTGCACAATCAGAGCGCTCGGCTTGACCTGCCCGCAAGATCGTCAATCAGCGCCGGCGATAGCCCCGACGTTACCACCAAATAGGGAGTCGGCCAAAACTCTCCCGCTGGTATCATCAGCGCATCGCTCCTCCGGCCCCCCGCCTGATTTTCCCGTTCTGTTGTAGCCGCGTCTGAGACCCATCATGCTCATTTTGCTGCCTTTTGTGGCCTATGGCCTCCTCGTCAAAGCATTCCGGCTTCGACAGCTCGGCTGGAGAAGATCGCTCCTCTATGCGTCCATCCCTTGGACGCTCTTCGTCGCGCTCATCACTGAAGTACTCAGTGCTCTCCATGCGATAACACGAGCGGGCGTGGCGACCGCGTGGCTGGTCTTTGCCATGGCCGGAGTAGCGTGGCTGTTTTCTCTTCGACGCGCTGCGCGTCCCGCGACCCGCTCTCTCGATGCTCCTGAATTTTCCGGCTTCGATCTGACCGACCGGCTCGCCGTGGGGCTGATCGGCGTGCTCATTGCGCTCGTCGGGCTCACCGCCCTTGTTTGCGCCCCGAATACCTGGGACGCGATGGAGTACCACCTGCCCCGTGTCGTCGCATGGATCTCGAACCACGGCGTGCAGCTTTATCCAACCATCGACCGCGGCCAGTTGAGCATGCCGCCGCTTGCCGAATACATCATCCTGCACCTCCAACTGCTTTACGGATCCGACCGGCTGGTCAATCTCGTGCAGTGGTTTGCGTATGCCGGCTGCATTCTCGGCGTCTCGCTCATCGTCGAAGAGCTTGGAGGCAGCCGCCGCGCGCAGCTCGTCGCGGCCGCTCTTACGGCTGCACTGCCAACCGCCATTCTCGGAGCCTCGGGAACCAAAAACGACCAGGTGCTGGCCTACTGGATCACGCTGTCGGTCTATTTTCTCGTCCGCTGGAAGAATCACCGCGACTGGGCGCACACCCTGGCGCTCGCCTCGACACTGAGCCTCTCCGTATTCACCAAGGGCACGGCCTATGCCTATTTGCCCTGCCTCGTACTCGCCAGCGTATTCACATGGGATCGCCGGGGCATCCGCCGCTTTGCTCTCCGCCTTCCGATATTCGCGATCCTTTGCATTGCCGTAAGCGGTCCGCTTTGGATGCGCAATCACACCTTCAGCGGCTCCGTCCTGGGCCTTCCCTATTTCGATGGATCAGGCAGCATCCAGGGACGCATGTTTGCCAACGCTCATGTCACGCCGGCACGCACGGTTGCCAGCGTGGCGAGATACATCGCCATCAATACTGCCACGCCCAGCGCCCGCCTCAACGATCTCTCGACGCGAGTCTTCTCCGGCATCATTCGTGCCGTGGGCGTCGATCCCAACGATCCCGGACAGATCTTCTGCTCGCAGAATGGAACCTGTCTTCCGTTCTCCGTGCACTTTGAGCCGAGATACGAATACTACAGCGGCGATCAGATCCAGCTTTTGCTCTTCGTGCTCGCCGCGATTCTCTTCCTGATAAATTTCCGCAGGATGCGCCCCGCGGTCGGCTGGCTTGGCGCCGGCCTTGTGGGCTCCTTCGTGATGTACTCCGCGATGATGCGCTGGTCGCCCTGGAGCGCCCGCTATCAATTGCCGCTCTTTGTCCTCGCCGGAGCCTTCATCGCCCCTGTCCTCGTCCAGACACTGCCCCGCCGCGCCGTCTCAGCGATCCTCTTCATTGCGCTGCTTCTCGGATTGCCTCTTGCGCTCATGAACGAAACCCGCCCGCTGCTGAGATTTCATAAGCCGAGGCTGGGAATCATCTCGATGCGGCGAGATGAGACTTACTTCCTCGATCACCACGAGGACAAGTCCGACTCCTTTATCGCTGCAGCAAAAGCAACGGCCTCTCTCAGCTGCCGCTCGATCGGCCTCGATGCCACGCTGCTGCACTTCGACTATCCGATCTTCGCACTGGTAGAGAAAGACAGGCAGCCCCGAACTTTTTCTTATGTTGCCGTCGACAACTCGACGGAAAAATTCAGATCTCCTCAGGCTCCGCCACCCTGCGCCGTCGTATGTCTCGGCTGCGCGCGCGCGCCGCGGAAGTGGCAGCTCTACGAAGGCCAGGGCTTCAAAGGCGAGGTCTTCGGAGATGTCGTCGTCTTCCACGAGCCCGGTGACACTCCGCAAGACCCCTCAGCTGAATAGCAAGCTCACTATGGGCCGCTCGAACCTTTGGCTGACCGGCGGCCCAAACTTTCGGTCCAAGACTTTTCCCGCCTGCGCGCCTTAGTGTCGCTACAGCATTTTTCGGAATGCTACGAGCTCCATTCATTCTGAAGAGAGCGCACGCAAAGCACTTTTGAGGCCGTTGACGGAGGAAGTCTTGATCAAGTCCACTCTTGTCAGGAGCGCGATCGCGTTCCTGTGCATTCTCACGCTGTCATCCTTTCCCCCCACATCGAAATCACAGGAGCTGGCATCTGCAAGAATCGGCGGCGTTGTCTCGGATCCCTCCGGAAAAATCCTTCAAAACGTAACCGTTACGCTCACGAATCTGGCACAGGGCACAACCCGCACCTTCGACACGCAGGCCGACGGATCGTTTTCTTTCAACTCACTCGCAGCCGCCCGCTACCGGCTCTCTATAGCATCTCCAACCGGATTCACTCCGTTTGAGCAATACGTGACCGTGAACGTAGGCCAGGATCTCAGCATCCCCATCCGGCTGCAAATTGCCTCCGGACAGACCAAGGTCGAAGTCGTCGCCGACACGCCTCCCGCCGTCAACACCACGACATCCACTCTCGGAGGCGTGATCAACGCCCGCCAGATTTCAACGCTTCCTCTGAACGGCCGCAACTACCTCGAGCTTTCGCTGCTGGTCCCCGGCAACGCACCTGCGCCGAACTTCGATCCCACCAAAGAAAACACCGTCGTCATTTCCACCGCCGGCCAGGTAGGACGCGGCGGAAACGTCACCATCGATGGAGCCGACAACAACGACGATGCCGTCGGCGGCTCACTGGTCAACATCCCTGAAGATGCCGTACAGGAATTTCAAATCGCCACCAACCGCTTTTCCGCGGAGCTGGGGCGTTCCGGCTCTGCTGTAACTAATGTTGTTACAAAACAGGGCACCAACCAGATCCACGGCGGAGTGGCCATGTACGAGCGCGACAAAGTTCTGCAGGGACTGCCCGCGACCTACGATCCGAGCATCGGCTCAACGCCGCCCTTTCATCGCCAGCAATATGCCGGAGACATCGGCGGCCCCTTCCGCCAGGACAAGGCCTGGTGGTTCGTCGCCATGGAAGATCGCCAGCAGCTCGGCGCTGACCTGGTAGGCGCGCGCAACACCACCGCGCACACCATCGGACGAACCTTCGCCACCGCGCCCCTGCACGACTATCTCGCAACGACACGCCTCGACTGGCAGGCAACTGAGAGCGACCGTATCGGCTTCCGTTATTCGCTGGAGCTCGAAGACGATCTCAGCCAAAGCGAGCTCGACCGTGCTCTCGGCACGGCCGCCTACCGGCAAACCGCGGAAAATCACCTTCAGGGCCTGATTGCCGACTGGGTCCATACCTTTACGCCCTCCCTCATCAACCGCATGAGCTTCGCGGACAATAATTTCCTCAATATCACGAATCCCATCGTGACCGCCCCGCAGATCAGCTACCCCGACCTTGATGACGGCGCGACGTACCGCGTTCCGCAGGCGACACGCCAGTTCCGGCTGCAGGGCGACGATACGCTCACCTGGTCGCACCGCAACCAGACCTGGAGCTTCGGCGGAGAAATCCAGTCCATCGATGCCGACTTCTACCTGCCTGTCTTCACTCAGGGCAATATACAGGCCGTCGAGGACTTTCCAGACTTTGACCGCAACGGAGACGGTAAGGTCGATGACAACGATCTGCTCTTTGCCGTCGCCCTGCGCAGCTCAACCCCCGAAAAGCCGCTCAACCTGCCCAACAACGACAACTACCATCTCGCCTTCTTCGCCCAGAACGACTGGAAGGTCCTTCCTAACCTCGTGCTCAACCTCGGCCTGCGCTGGGAAATGGATACCAACCTTAACAACCTGAGCTGGTATCCGCAGCGCAATCCCATCGTCGACTCTTTCTATCAGGGCACGCGTCATCACGAATACAACAACTGGAGTCCGCGCGCCGGCTTTAATTACTCGTTCAATCCCAAACTCAGTCTTCACGGTGGATACGGCATCTATTACGACCGCATCACCCTGGAGATCATGTCGCTCGAAAAAGGCTTCGATGGCCGCGCGCTCGCCCTCAATGTCACCGCGGGCAACGCCGTCACCAACCCCGACGGCACACCGGTCTATCTGAATCCCAATGGCAGCTTCAAGCCCGGAGCTCCCGAAGTCCTCTCCAGCCCCTTCAGCGGCTTTCTCTTTGCAGGAGCCGGCTCTACCGGCATCGACATCATCAATAACCGCCTGCGCAATCCGATGGTGCAGCAGACAAACCTCGGCGTGGAAACAGAGATCGGCCAGAACCTCACTCTGAAGATCGACGGAGTGCACAACTTCGGCACCCGCTTCATCATTGGCCGCCCCGTCGGCTCGGTCTACAACCCGGTAACCGGAGGTCCCGACGAAGTCACCGATCTGGAATCGGCGGTTGGTACCAAGTACGACGCCCTGTGGGTCAGCGTGCGCCGTCGCTTTTCGAAATACGGCGAATTCGACGCCGCCTACACTCTGGCCAAGACATTCAACTACGCCAACGACGACCAGATCCCCTTCGAATATTCACCCATCGACCCCAACAATCTCCAGCTCGAATACGGACCGCCGCCCAACGATCAGCGCCATCGCCTCGTGATGAGCGGCGTCGCCAATCTGCCTTACAAGTTCCAGTTCTCTCCGGTCTGGACCATCGCCACCGGTGTTCCGATGGATATCCTTCTTCCCGACGGCAGCGAGCGCGTGCCCACGATCCAGCGCAATGCCGGCGGCCGCGAGTTCCACAACGCGCGCGAGTTGAATGCCTTCATCGCAGCCACAAACGCGGCCGGCGGAGTCTACGAGGCCAGCGCCAACAGCTACGTCATTCTTCCCCAGGTAAGCAATACCGCGCGCTTCAACGATAGCTTCAACGCACTCGACTTCCGCCTCAGCCGCGCCTTTCACTTCGGCGAGCGCTGGAACGTCAACCTTATCGGCGAAGCTTTCAACATCTTCAACGTGACGAATATTCTCGGTGTCAGCAACCTCAACTACTCCGGCTTCGCGAACGCCTTGTCGCCGGACACCGGAAACCCCAGCTTCTCCTCCAGCTTCGGCAAGCCTGTTTCAACGGCCGGCGGCGTCTTCGGATCGGGCGGTCCGCGCGCCTTCCAGGTTGCGGCGCGGTTGAGTTTCTAGCAGCATGGTCCCGGGAGGGCAGGCCGGCATGGAAACACGTCCCGAATACGCGCTGCTCGAACAATTGCGGCCCGCTCTCACTTCTCACACCGAGACACACATTCCCATCGTCGACGAGGCCGAAGCCAGCGGAGAAACCGCCGCAGTCTACCAGTATTTCCGCGATCAGACCGGCCGCCGGGATGTGCCCGGCATCGTGAAGTGCTTCGCTACCGACCCGGCATTTGCGCGGCAGATGATCGATATCTCATCCACGCTCCTTTTCGCTGATGGCCACCTCGCGCGCCGGCAAAAGGAGATGATCGCCACTTACATCTCAAAGCTGAATGCCTGCCCATACTGCCTCGACAGCCATGGCTTCTTTCTGCTCGCGCATGGCGCGCCGGAAGAGACGGCGCAGAAGATCATCGCCGGCAATCTCGACAGCGCCGCCATCAGCGATGCAGAACGTCAACTCCTTCGATACGTGGGCAAAGTCAACGGCGAATCCTTCAAGGCGACCCAGGAAGATGTGCAGCAACTTCGCGACTTGGGTTGGAGCAAAGAACAGATCGCCGAAGCTGTGCACGTCGCCGCCATGATGGGCCTGTGCAACCGCGTGGCAAATGCATTCGGGCTACCTTCGCAGGGTTTTCTCGATCTGCCACGCTAGCGCGGATGATCACCGCCCGTCGCGCAGCCGCGCAGCCAGCCTGTCCGGCAATCCCGCCCGCATGATGGATGCCTGCGCCGTCCGGATGTCGTAAGGGACGCGGCAGAATGTCATCGTCATCTCCACATCATCGTAGATGGCGAAGGCCGCGCGCCAGTCTCCATCGCGCGGCTGCCCCACAGAACCGGGATTCACGAGATAGCGAATGCTATCCCGAAGCTTGAGCTCGAACTCCTCCGCCTCGTTATGCGAATGGTAGCGGGGCGTCAGACGAAACCACTCCTCTCCGTTCGTCGCGAATCCTCCCTGCAGATGCGTGTGCCCAAAGAAGTTGATTCGCGTTGCGGCATCATGCAGCGGCGCCCAGGCGTCACGCAGAGTCATCACGTACTCGTCCTCGTCGAGCAGCGACCCATGCGCGCAGCTCACCTGCGGTCCATCTGGCATCACCGGTCCTGCGGGAATATGCTTCAGCCAGTCGGTATGCTCTGCGGAAAGCACATTACGCGTCCACCGGGCGGCGCGCCCGGCAATCGGATTGAAGTCCTCCAGACCGCTCAGCCCGCTGCAGGCGCGATCATGATTGCCGCGCACAAAGACGTGCCCCAGTTCGCGCGCGCGATCAATTACCTCGTTGGGATTGGCCCCGTAGCCGACAACATCACCGAGGTTCCACACCACGTCATGCGCCGGCGCAGCGCTCACCACTGCATTCAGCGCCTGCAGGTTCGAGTGGATGTCGGAGAGGATGAGCGCGCGCATAAGAGGAGCGCCGACAACCGCCCGCATCAGCGGAGAATCGGCCACATTTCAATCTAGTCCTACTCTGCACAGATGCAAAGCGCGGAGTAACGTCTGTCTCAGACCGCCACCCGCGCCCAGTGCCCCGGCGAACACTCCCGCAGCGGTAAAGCACCCGCGTCCGCCATCCGCTCCAGCACCGTCAGCGGCTGGCTCACATCGGTCGCCATCGTGGGCACGGCGCCAAGTAGGGCCTTTGTATAAGGATGAGCCGGATTCCGAAAGATCGCCTCGCGCGACGCCTCTTCCAGCAGCAGACCATGGCGCATCACCGCCACGCGGTCCGCAACCTGCGACACCACAGCCAGATCGTGTGAAATGAACAGCATCGTCAACCCAAATTGTTGCCGCAGGTCGGCCAGCAGTTCCAGAATCTGCTGCTGCACCGTCACATCCAGCGCCGTCGTCGGCTCATCGGCAATCAACAGCCGCGGCCGGTTGGCAATCGCCATTGCAATCAGGATGCGCTGCCTCTGCCCGCCGGAAAACTGATGGGGGTAATCCTTGTACCGCCTCGCAGGATCGTTCAAAGCCACCGCCTCCATGGCCTCAAGCACAGCCTCCCGCACCTGCCGCCGCGACTGGCCCGGGTGATGCACCCGGATCGCCTCCGCGATCTGCTCCCCAACCGGCATGACCGGATTCAGGGCCGTCATCGGCTCCTGAAAGATCATCGCGATATCGCGCCCGCGCAGCTTTCGTATCGCCTCCGCGCCCAGCGTCAGCAGATTCATTCCGTCGAAGCGAATTGTTCCCTCGACCCGCGCCGCAGCATCCAGCAGGCGCAATACAGCCAGCGCAGTCACCGATTTGCCCGAGCCCGATTCTCCGACCAACCCCAGTACCTGGCCCACTTCCATTCGCAAACTCAGTTCACGAACAGCCTGGGTCGCGCCAAAGCCAATGGTCAGACGATCGATTTCAACAAGAGTACTCACGCGTTGATGCTATCGAAGAACAGTGCCAAGTTCACGCAATGCTGGTGAGCGTGGGTTGCGACAGCTGTCGTCGCTGCGATCGACAATGGGGCTGCATTTCGCAAAGGGCGGGAATTTACGCCTTGGCTGGGCTTGGTACCCAAGCAGCATTCCGCTGGAGGCAAAGTGATCCTCGCTAATTGCCATACTTGTGCCGCCCATTCCGTCAGGAGCTTGGGAGATTTTCATTCGCGGGAATACTTTTTCCGTGCCCGTGTTTTATATGTGGTTGTCAGTCTACCAAGCGGAGAAGGTAGTGAAGGTCATTAGCGTTGTTCTGAATATTCTGGGCGCTTGTGCACTCGTTGCGAGCGGTGGCCAGCCCCGGGATCTGAGCTCCGCAGAGCAGTTCGGACCCCTGGTTGACGCATCTGCGCACAGGATCAAGATTGCAAGACAAGTAGCGTTTGCAAAGTGGGACAGCCATCATGCCGTCGAAGATCAGCGGCGGGAAGAAGATGTCATCAGCGCCGCCGTTGCACAGGGCGTAGCTCGAGGTCTGGACAGAGAGTTTGTCGCGCGCTTTTTCCAGGCACAAATTGACGCGAACAAATTCGTACAGTATGCACTGCTTTCCGAGTGGCATCGTCTTGGGAGCGCCCCGCAGCACCCGCAGTTCGATCTTTCCAGAACGATCCGTCCGGAGTTGGACACTATCCAGTCAAGCCTCATCGACGAGTTGGTGCTAATCCGGAATCTTCGCCGCAGTCCATCCTGTGGGCCCGGCCTCAGCAGCTCAATCGTCAGCTATCTCGCACAGCATCAAGACTTCACGCCGGTTGAAGCCGCCGCACTTCAGCGTTCTCTCGCTCCTGTGTGCTTGTTGAGCCAATGAACAAGGCGATCCCATAATGAAAACACGACGGAGCGGCCTCGGAGAGGAATCGCGAGCGTCTCTTGTTTTGTTGAGTCACCGGGCGTAATCAAGAAGGTGCCGGAGTCCGGAAAACAAAATCAGCTACACACGGAGACATTCACGAAGCAATGATGGATAACCCACCTAAGATCTAAGCCCGGCAGAAATGCCCGGCTCCGACGCCTCTTGCCCATGCTGTCGCCCTTTGCGCGTAAAGGGCAACAGCATGAGGACCCCCGGTCGATGTACGTGCGGGGAGGTAAACGGCCCGACAAACAGCCTTATCTGGCACATCGCAGTAGAACAACGTTTCGCTTCCCGGGAGCAAGTGCCATCATTGCAGGCTACGAGAAGATGAAGGGAATAGGGACATACGTTGACAGAAAAGACCGCCGAGCTTGGAGAAACGAAGAACATACCCTTTCATCAGTCCTGGACTGGAGGCGTGCGCGTCGAGAGTGCGTTTCCGCACACTGTCGGGAAAAAAGTTAATCCGATTATCTTCATTCATGGCGGATGCCATGGAAGCTGGGTTTTCAAGAACTATTTGAGCTTCTTTGCGGAGTCCGGATGGGAGAGTTACGCTCTAAATTGGTTTAACCATAATGGGTCTCAATCGCTGTCTCCGGAACGTTTCATCGCGCGTGGTCTTGAGGACATCAAAGAGGAAATCGCATTGGTTGTATCCACACTTAGCGTACCCCCGATCCTCGTAGCTCACAGCATGGGCGGTATGGCGGCACAGAAGTTTGCGGAGGAAAATGACCTCCGAGCTTTGGTCTTGATTGCCCCGATCGTCTCTATCGAGGCGGGAGTTGACTCTATCGATCTTGCGATTGAGAAGGGTCACGTCTGGCCCGTGCCGCCATTCGACGTGGCGCGACGGTTGTTCTTCGATGGACTCGACAATGACCAATCAGAATATTTTTATTCTCTACTCTGCTCGGAGTCTCCGAGATGCGTTTATGAAGCGACTCGCTTTACCGTAAGCGTGAACTACAAGAAGATCAGGTGTCCGATATTGGCTCTTGGAGCCGAGCACGATCTGCTTGTCCCGCCTGATTATGTACGCGCGCTTGCTCAGTTGTCGGGGGCGGATTTTCGTCTTGTTCTCGGACGTGGACACAACTTGCTGCTCGAACCTAATTGGCGAGCGACCGCCGGTACGATTCGCGATTGGCTTACTGAAATTGCTTTTTGAATGAGCGAATCCATCATGGCGCGGAGACTATGGCCAAAGTCTTGAACAGCAGTTTAAGAGCAATATCAACTACTGTAGTCGGATCATTGCACCGTCAGCGGATATCGATTTCGCAAGGAATATTTGACTCTGGAAAGGAACGGTAATTCAGTGCAGCGCAGGACTTTTCTCGCTTTGGGCGCCATGGCAGCAGCGGCATGTGGGCGAAGGCCGTTGTATGCAGCGGCGAATAACATTCGGCTGCCTTCGGCAGACACGGTACATGTGGGTGGCTCGAAACGAATTGAAATCGCGGGAGGACATTGGGTTTGGACGAAAAAAGTTGGCAATGGAGACATCAAGGTTCTTCTCTTACATGGTGGCCCTGGCGCAGATCACAGGTATTTCGAAGGGTTTGAGGACTTCCTGCCACTCAACGGAATCGAATTCTATTACTACGATCAGCTGGACTCGACTAATTCTGAAAAACCCGACGATCCAACCTTGTGGACAATCGAGCGTTATACCGATGAAGTGGAAGCGGTTCGCAGAGGCCTTGGCCTCGAACAGTTCTACCTGCTGGGGCATTCATGGGGCGGACTACTGGCCATCGAATATGCCTTGAAATACCAACAGCACTTGCAGGGGTTGGTGATCTCGAATATGGCCGCGAGCTCCGATTCATTTGTGAAACATGTGTCCAGGATCCGCTCTCAATTCCCTGCTGATATTCGTGCCCAGTTGGAGTCATACGAGAACGCCAACAAGACTGATGATCCTGCATATCAGCAATTGTTATTCGACAAGCTCTACAAAGTTTTCATCTGTCGGCTGGATCCGTGGCCCGATCCAGTGCAGCGGAGCCTCCAAGGGTGGAATCAACACGTCTATCACGTATTGCAAGGACGAAGTGAATTCGAAGCAACGGGTCGCATGAAGGGATGGGATCGGTGGGCCGATCTACCGAAGATCAGAGTCAGAACGTTGACCATGGGTGCGAGATACGACGAAATGGATCCGGAGGATATGCGGAGAATGGCTACCCTTATGCCACACGGAGAAGCGTGGATTTCAGAAACCGGCAGTCATTTCGCGATGTACGACGATCAACAGAACTATTTCAGAGCACTCTTGACCTTTTTGAAGGCATGACAAATTTCAGCCAAACCCGCCTGTAACCCGCGCCGGAAACTCAGCCGAACTAGGTTAGAAATTTCGGCCTGCTCAATGAGCTGCTGGAGGTGGCGAAACAGTGCTCGACCAATGGGGGTGCTGAATATCCTCCGAGCCAGAATCGGGAGTGATGCGCGTTCGTAGTAGCTCAGAATCAATAAAGCGGGAGTTGCATTTTCGATGCAACTCCTCGAGTTTAAAGGGCTGCGATTCCACTAAAAGCAAACGTGTCTGGTCCTATTGCGATAGGGGTTTGCGTTGATACCGTACCGTCAGACTCAATTCTGAAGACGCCGATGGTTCCAGAAGCAGGGTTGAGGTTGAACAGTAGCCTGCCATCGCTGCTAACAGCAATATCGAGACTCGCACTGTTCGGAGGATTTGATGCCAGGATGGTTGAGCCGATTGGCGCTAAAACTCCATTGTTTACAATGGTGAATCCTGAGATATTCGATGTCCCGATATTGACCGCGTATACGAACTTCGCATTGGGGGTTATGACATTCCAACAAGTCGCGAGACCCTCTGTCGGCACACTCTGTGTGATGGCAGTGATCGCACCGTTACGTTGAATGTTGTAAGACGATATTCCCGACGCAGCGGGCTGGGTAGGTGGCCCAGCTTCGGTGACAATGAGAGTTCCATTTGGCGTGAAAGCTGATGAAAAAGTACCGGGACCCGGGCTTGGATTTTCAACGATTGCCCCAAGCGTGCCATCGGGCTGAATTCTGAATGTGTCGATATTGTTGCTCTTCTGCGTGGTGGATGCAGGATCAACCAGTTGTTCGATGACAACGACAAATTGGCCGTCTGGGCTGATTGAAACCTCTTCTCCTGCTACGAGGTTCGCGGATAAGAGAGCTGACGAATTAGGTATTCTCGTGAGATGGCCAACAAGGTCCATATTGAATCCAACCACCGCTCCGCTGCCACCTTGGTTGAGGACATACACACGGTTTTGTCGCTGAGCTATCGAAACGGGCATGGCTCCCCCGGTAGCTACTTTACTTACTAGAAACAAAGATGCATCCTGGACGCGGAAGACGGAAAGTTCTCCGCTGCCCGCATTGACCGCGAAAAGAAATGAATGGTCCTGACTAAGAGTAAGCGATCCTTGAGATTCAAGTGGAAGAACCGAGCCTCCGCTCCCCCTTCCCCCGGTGTCAAAGCGTCCCGACTCGACAAAATTGCCGTCTGTCGTGCTTTTGTAGACGACGACCTGATTGTGATCAGCGTTGTTGGTCATGATGAAAACCACGTGCGGCTTACTCGTATAAGTTGGGGTAGGTTGTGCCGCGGAGACGAGATTGCCTCCAATGGCGAGTGCCAAGAGATAACGAATCATATTGCGCATTGAAACTCCTTAACGGGGGATGGGATGAGTGAAGCCAAACCGGCCTGTGACTCGTCCGGAAAACTCAGCCAAACGAGATTAGAAATTTCGGCCTGCTCAATGATCTGTTTGAGGTGACGAGCCCGTGCCCGAAGGCGGCGGATTCGACGCGTCGGCCAGAGCATACGCGGTGACTGCGATGACGGCCGCGTTCTCGGCGAGATGGTGCGGGTTTACCTTATCGAGGGTGTCGGCTGCAGTGTGGTGGTTGTTGAAGTAAAGTCTCAGATCCTGCGCGGGTGTGATACCCGCGACGCCGGCTTCTACTAAGGGAGCGATGTCCACCGATGGGAGATCCTCGGTAGCCTCTATCGTGCCGGCGCCAAGCGGCTCCAGCGCCTGTGCGACGGGCGCGAGATACTTCGACAAGCCGAGTGAACCCGAAAAGAACAGGCCTGTAGGATGGTCAGAACCAGTATCACTCTCCATGGCAGCTATGTGACTGCCGAGGTTTCGTGAATGGTCGGAAGCGTAGGTCGCGGCACCAGTGCCACCGAATTCTTCATTCATCCACGCAACAAAGCGGATGGTCCGGCGCGGATGAATCCCGAGAGAATGCAGCAACTGGATCGTTTCCATGGCGGTGACAACCCCTGCGCCATCATCGACAGCACCGGTACCGAGATCCCACGAGTCCAGATGTCCAGAAACGATCACGACCTGTTCCGGGTGATCGGAACCCTTCCAGTCCGCGATTACGTTATAGCTGGTTGCTGGAGGTAGTGTTTTGGGGGTGAGGACCAGCCGCATCACAACCGTGCCGCGCCTGGCCAGCCTAGCAATCAGTTCAGAATCTTCGGCCGTAATCGCCGCGGCCGGAATTTTCGTACCGCTCTTATAGAGAACCGCGCCTGTATGGGGTATGCGCAGATCCTCGCTTCCGAGTGAACGCACCAGAACCGCCGCGGCTCCGGCCGAGGCAGCGACCGAGGCGCCCGAGATCCGGTACGGTGCATTGAGTATGTAGGCATCCAGCCCCCTCCCTTCTGCGGCTAATTTCTTATCGAACGGACGATCGAAAAGAACAATCTTTCCCCTGACTGCCTCCGGCCCTAACCGTTGCAGATCCGCAAACGAGGTAACTACCACTACAGGGGCAACCAAGCCGGTAGTGGGCGTAGCGACCGAATTTCCCAGAGCCGTTATGACGATCTTTTGCGTGGTATTTGGCGTCATACCCGGCCAATCT